>Ga0265295_1000288_pt1 | contig 104213 bp, 76 predicted proteins | sample Munlansysbiofilm_FD_192503 | JGI IMG/M metagenome (GOLD analysis project Ga0265295, IMG submission 192503) | Leachate microbial communities from a municipal landfill in Southern Ontario, Canada - Methane capture system biofilm | ecosystem: Engineered > Solid waste > Landfill > Unclassified ... | reverse complement strand
CGCCGAGCAGTTTTCCGAAAAAGTCCCAGGCCAGGCCGGTCCACCCGCGTTCTTCGGCTTTGGGGTACTTCTTGAGGATTTTTGGGTCCCCTTGGGCCATGATCTGGCGACCGTTTTCAATGAGGAAGTTGTAACGCTTCTCAGGGGCACAGCGGAAGAATGTATCCCACATGAACCCCAGATCGTCCGGATCCCACACAGTCTCGCCTTCCAAATTGCGCAACCGCGACGCCATGACACCCGGCACCACCACAATGGCCACGGTCTGCCGCTTGACCCGAAAAACATGGGTCCGGTTCACTTCGCAGTTGGAGGCGACGCGGGGCTTGAACATTTCCTGCGGCGTCTTTTCGTAGATTCTGGGAGCGACGTATCCATCCTTGGCATGTTTGATCCGGACCATTTTTTTCATGGCAGCACCTTCTGGTAGGCGGGTTCTTCGTAAAGGTTCACATGGGCGTCGATGTCCTGGCAGAGAAAGTGGTCTATGTTTACGTCATTGGTCGGCACTCCCTGCGGATCGAGCCAGACGACATTGTGGACCAGCGACAAGGGCGCGGCGTTTGCCTCGGAACCCGAAACCGGAAAACACGTAAACAGCTCCAAGCCACTGGCAGGGATGGCCGCCCGCGCCGAATCGGCTGCCGGTTCTTCCTCTCCCTGTGATTCCAGCACAAAGGCGATCCAGTATTCTTTTGGACAGTTCAGACAAATGGGTTCAGCCACGATAACCTCCCTGGGTGCAGATATTGCGCATGGCGGCGACGGCCGCGTCTTCGTTGACGATCCTGACGGTGAAAGGCTTGAGGGCGGGGATAGATTCGGTGTCGGGAAAGGATTCCCCGTGGAGCAGGCAGCAGCGGATGAACAGTTCAAGGGCTTGTTCGCTGGACAATCCAAGGGCGAGCCCCCTTTGCACATGGCGGACGGTGAAGGCCAGGAGCGGTTCATCCCCTGGCGGCAGGGGCAAAGGCGCATCCGGGGTCGGACCGCACAGGGAGAAGACGATATTGCGGGCCAGAATCTGGGCGCGGCCTTCCCGGAAGACTTCGGCTTGACGTGCGCCAAATATATACCACGGGCAGGGATGGACAGGCCGGGGAGCGTCCGGATTCTCGGGGGCATGGTCGATGCGGGCCCAGCCCCCCGCGCTCGTGCGGGTCAGGACCAGCCGCGCCGGACCCAGAAGCAAAGGGGCTTCTTCGGGCATGGCGGCGCAGATACGCTCCAGGATGCGCCCATCCCAGATGCGAAAGATGAGATTTTTCCCTTCCGTCTTGACCAGCAGCAAGCTGCGCAGATGGGCCAGTACATCTTCGATCGGGGCGTTTGAAGCCATGACCATGCCCCAGCCCCTCGGATCGTGTTCTTCGAGCCAGTCCAGGATCAACGAATCGGGCGTCACGGGAAGGATACGGGGGGAGAGTTCGTGCATGTGCTCAAGGCGAGAATCAAGAAAGAGCAGCGTCTTTTTCGTATCGGGTTCCAGGGCGTAGAGGCGCGCAAGGGCATCCGGATGACATCCGGGGTCCAGAACAAGCCAGGCGCTCCAGCCTTTGTTCCGGATTTCTTCAAGCAAGGCTTTGGGATCAAAAACCTCGCGCACCACTTCATTCATCTGCGATTCATGCATCTTCGGACTCCTGTTCCATGGGACATTCATTGATGACAGGCTCGTCCAGTTCACGGGCCTGATCGAAGATCACTTTTTGGCAAAATGGCACCTGCCCTTCCTCGGGAAGAAGGCTGTCCGTCGGCAAAAGCGGCCTCGCCCCCGAGCCTGAGCCCGGACTTCCGCCGGAGTTGATCCCGACCTTGGCTCCGACAATGGTCACTCCGGAAGGGTCGAGCCGGATGAAGCTGGCGCCCGCCTTGACGGTCAGTTCCGTGCCGGCCTCAAGCACCGCCTTGCTTCCGGCCCTGATGTGGACTTCGTCGCCGCAGCGCAGCAGCCATTTGTCGCCGAAGCGGCTGTGGCTGCTGCCCTTGACCGCCAGGTGTTCGTCGGACAGGAGCTCGATCTTGCGGTCCTTTTCCACCGTCTGCTGATCTTCGCCCTTCACCACCGAATACGAAAAATTATCCACGGTGCGATGCTGATCATGGAGGATGTGCTCCTTCCAATCGTTCTTGACGTAGACATTCACGTCCTTTTCGGCGTGAACGTAGATCTCTTCCTGCCCCTTCTTGTCCTCGATGCGCATCTCATTGAATCCGCGTGATTCGCCTTCGATTCCCGGCGTGGACATGGACTTGAAGACCGTGCGCGTCTTGTGCTCGGGCAACGGGTAGGGAACCGGATTGGCGGCGTTGTAGACCCGGCCGGTAATAATGGGCCGGTCCGGATTGCCCTCAAGGAAAGAGACGATGACCTCCTGCCCGATCCTGGGGATGGCCATGGTGCCGTACTGTCCGCCTGCCCAGCCCTGGGAGACGCGAATCCAGCAGGTCGTTTTTTCGTTGAAAGCGCCCAGCCTGTCCCAGTGGAACTGCACCTTCACCCGGCCATGCCTGTCCGGAAAGATCTCCTCGCCGCCCGGGCCGGTCACGATGGCGGTCTGGTCGCCGATGACGGGATTTTTGGAATGGTCCGAAGCGGGCACGAAACGTGTCGTGTCCGGGATGGCCGCAAGGCTGGCAAGGTACGTCATGCCCCGGTCCGGGGCCTCGTGCTCCAGCACTTGCGGCTGCTCGCCACGATGCGTGACGCGCACCGCCCACCAACGGTCGTTGAGATCCGGCCTTGGGTGCTCGTGAAGCTCGAAGACATGGCCGGGAGTCATTCTGGAGACGTCCGTCGTCGCCTCGATGCGGCGGCTCAGGCTGAAATGGCGTAAAAGCTCTAGACCTGCGTAACGGTTGCCGTCCTTTTGCAGCTGGTACAGATGGGGATAATGGTATTGCTCAAGAGTCATGCCGACGGGGACCGGGGCCTTGAGCGGGTCCGCCTCCAACTGGCCGAGCTCAAGGTTCAGGCGCGTTTTTTCAAAATTCCATTCCCGGAAGGTGCAGGCGTCGCTGCCGATGGTCCGGCGCAGTTCGACGGTTCTGACGGTGGGCGCATCCGTTTCGGTGCCCGCTCCAGGATGGAAACGCAGCAGGCTTTCGCCTCCGATCAGGGGGCCGCCCTCCCGGTCCGAGAAGCAGAGTATGTGGCGGTCCCGGAAATGCTCGAAGTAGAAATAAATGCCTTCCTCCTCGCACAGGCGGGAGATGAAATGCAGGGCCGTCTCGCCGTATTGCACGCAGTATTCGCGCGGCGCGTAGTCGAAGAAGCACTTGAAGGCGTAGGAATCGCCGGTGAAGTTTTGTTCTTTCAGCACCTGCTCGATGATCCGGGGCACGCTCATGTTCTGGAAGATGCGGTGGTCCGTGACCAGCCCCAGAAACCACAGGCGCGGGACCAGAACGGCGCGATAATGGGTATGGACATTGGCGGTGTGCAGTTGCGTGAAACTGCGGATGACGCCACTGACATGGCGCACGCCGCCACTTTTATCGGCGATGCCAAGGCAGGCGGGCCTGCCCAGAAGTTCGGCGAAATCAATGCGCGCCGATTCATGGATCAGTTCGATTTCAAATTCGTAGGGCTTGTGGACTTCTTCGGTGCCGGAAAAGGCATAGACACGCAGATCGGAATGGGCGGGAGTGTCGAATGTGAACCACGGGCTGTTTGCTGACGGATGCGGCATGGCTTCTCCTTATTTCATAATAATATTCTTGGCGTGTTAATTCAGCTTAATCGTGGAAATTTTCGTTGCTATACAAACATTGCTTGACTTAATGTTTGTTTACATCACAAATTTGACAAAATGCATTGTCTCCAGCCTTGCGCAGCGTCTCAGTCTGGTTTTCCGGCACCGTACCATTTTCGACCATTTTGCTGTCCGCCGGCGGCAGCGGCCTAGCGCCCGTTCCCAAGCCCGGACTCCCGCCGGAATTGATCTTCACCTTCGTTCCGCCGACGTACACGCCCGACGGGTCGATTCTGATAAAGCCGCCACCCGCCTTGATGGTCAGTTCAGCGTCCGCCTCGATCACGGTTTTACGGCCTGCCTGGGCGTGAATCTCGTTTCCGGCATCAAGGAGCCATTTGTCGCCAAAGCGCCTGTGGCTGCTGCCTCTGACCGTCAGATGATCGTCGGACAGAAGCTCGATCTTGCGATTTAGTTCCACCGTCTGCTGATCTTCGCCCTTCACCAGTGAATAGGAAAAGTTGTCCACCGTACGATGCTGATCGTGGAGGATGTGCTCCTTCCAGTCGTTCTTGACGTAGACATTCACGTCTTTTTCGGCATGAACATAGATCTCTTCCTGCCCCTTCTTGTCCTCAATGCGCATCTCATTGAATCCGCGTGATTCGCCTTCGATTCCCGGTGTGGACATGGACTTGAAGACCGTGCGCGTCTTGTGCTCGGGCAGCGGGTAGGGAACCGGATTTGCGGCGTTGTAGACCCGGCCGGTAACGAGCGGCCGGTCCGGATCGCCTTCCAGGAAGGAGACGATGACCTCCTGCCCGATCCTGGGGATGGCCATGGTGCCGTACTGCCCGCCTGCCCAGCCCTGGGAGACGCGGATCCAGCAGGTCGTTTTTTCGTCGAAAGCGCCCAGCCTGTCCCAGTGGAACTGCACCTTCACCCGGCCGAACCTGTCCGGAAAGATTTCCTCGCCGCCCGGGCCGGTCACGATGGCGGTCTGGTCGCCGATGACGGGATTTTTGGGATGATCCGAAGCGGGCACGAAACGTGTCGTGTCCGGGATGGCCGCAAGGCTGGCAAGGTACGTCATGCCCCGGTCCGGGGCCTCGTGCTCCAGCACTTGCGGCTGCTCACCCCGGTGCGTGACGCGCACCAGCCACCAGCGGTCGTTGAGATCCGGCCTTGGATGCTCGTGAAGCTCGAAGACATGGCCGGGAGTCATTCTGGAGACATCCGCCGTCGCCTCGATGCGGCGGCTCAGGCTGAAATGGCGTAAAAGCTCAAGACCTGCGTAACGGTTGCCGTCCTTCTGCAGCTGGTACAGATGGGGATAATGGTATTGCTCAAGAGTCATGCCGACGGGGACCGGGGCCTTGAGCGGGTCCGCCTCCATCTGGCCGACCTCAAGGTTCAGGCGCGTTTTTTCAAAATTCCATTCACGGAAGGTGCAGGCGTCACTGCCGATGGTCCGGCGCAGTTCGACGGTTCTGACGGTGGGCGCATCCGTTTCGGTGCCCGCTCCAGGATGGAAACGCAGCAGGCTCTCGCCCCCGATCAGGGGGCCGCCCTCCCGGTCCGAGAAGCAGAGTATGTGGCGATCCCAGAAATGCTCGAAGTAGAAATAGATACCCTCCTCCTCGCACAGGCGGGAGATGAAATGCAGGGCCGTCTCGCCGTATTGCACGCAGTATTCGCGCGGCGCGTAGTCGAAGAAGCACTTGAAGGCGTAGGAATCGCCGGTGAAGTTCTGTTCTTTCAGCACCTGCTCGATGATCCGGGGCACGCTCATGTTCTGGAAGATGCGGTGGTCCGTGACCAGCCCCAGAAACCACAGGCGCGGGACCAGAACCGCGCGATAGTGGGTATGGACATTGGCGGTGTGCAGTTGCGTGAAACTGCGGATGACGCCGCTGACATGACGCACGCCGCCGCTTTTGTCGGCGATGCCAAGGCAGGCGGGCCTGCCCAGAAGCTCGGCGAAATCAATGCTCGCCGATTCATGGATCAGTTCGATTTCAAATTCGTAGGTCTTGTGGACTTCTTCGGTGCCGGAAAAGGCGTAGACACGCAGATCGGAATGGGCGGGAGTGTCGAATGTGAACCACGGGCTGTTTGCTGACGGATGCGGCATGGCTTCTCCTTATGTGTCGGGAAATGGCGGGCATTTTCGTACCAGTTTGCCAGCGATTTCCGCGTCGCACATTGGGGAGAAGGTGTAGTTTTTACAAAGAAGCTGCGGGACTACACGTAATGATTTGGTAGATTTTCAGAAGAGTGCTCTTTTGATGCACCCTGAGAAGGTACCGGGGAAATGATCGAAATTTTGCAGGGCGCCTGGAAGGACACAATCAAAAAGCGCAAAGACAGATGATTTGCGCTTTTTTACGAATGCAGAACAAAAAAGAGGGACGTGGGAACTTGCCGCGTTTTTTCAGATGAGTTTTTTAACCGTCCGCATCAGCTCAGAACTGTCGTACGATTTGACCACATAGGCGTCGGCGGCGATGGATTTGAGGTCGAAGCGAAAGCTGTCGTAGGCCGTGCACAGGATGATGGGCAGTTTGGCATGCTTGCAACGGATGATCTGGAGCATGTCGAGTCCCGACCTGCTCTCAAGTTTGATATCGAGGATGATCAGGTCGGGCTTGTGCTCCTCCACCAGGGTCAGCGGATCTTCGCTCCCGTCCGAAAGTGTGACATCATAGCCCAGGGCGCGAAGTTCCTCGGCATAAAGCATTCGCACATGCTCTTCATCGTCGATCACCAGAACCGTCTTCCGATCCATAAATGCCTCCCCTGCGTCAAATTTTTTGTTTCATAGCAGACTTTAACCGGCCTTGGGAAGATTCTCCTGTTCAAAAAACAATTCCGCAGCAATTTGGTCACGGATCGGCAAAATCGGTCCTGCCGCCCCTGCTGCCTGTTCTCTGCTGAAAATTAGATGGAAGCAAAGGCAGCCTCAAAGCACAGGTGCCGCCCGAAGGCGGCATCTGCCCGACAAAGCTCGCGCGCCCTTATTCCTGCATTTCGAAAATTGCGTCCAATTCGGAAACAAAGGGCTTCACCGTGTCCTGATCTTGCGGCGACGCAGTGAGCACCTTCTCCATTTCCGCCATGCTCGTCTGCATCTGGGTAATCATCTGGGTCTTGTACTCGGCCGGAATGTCCTTGTTCCCTTCGATCTCGGCAATGGATTGCCGCATCTGGCCCATGACATCCTGCCCATCCTTGCCAAGCCTTACGGCCATGTAAGCCTGGGTCACCTGCTGGGAAACCGTGGACCAGGTGTTGAAGTCAAACCCGTGCTTTCCGAGAATGGCCTCCACATCGCGCTGTTCCTTAAGGCCCTGGGCCCAATCTGTAACTACCTGAGCGGTGCTCGCTGAATCACCGTCGTCTCCGCTCTCTTCGGCATACTGATCGAAATACGGCTTGAGTTCCTGCATGGAAGCAATAAAACCCTGCACGTCACTCACAGTCAGCCCGGAACACCACGCGTTTGAGGAAACACACAACATCATCATGAAAAGCCCCGCCAACCGCACCAATTTCATACTCCCTCCTCGAAGAACAATTAGTAATGCATAATCTATTTTCCGCGCCCCTCATCTCTTTATTGCGCTTTCGTGGCAATATATTTATGTCAGCGCGAACTCAAGGGGCTGGAAAGATCCAGCGCCGAATCTCCAAAAGACAACACTGGAGGCTGTCATGAATCCCAAGGAACTTCTATACGCAAAATCCCATGAATGGGTCAAAATCGAAGGCGACGAGGCCGTGGTCGGCATCAGCCATTTTGCCCAGGAACAGCTCGGTGACCTGACCTTCGTCGAACTCCCCCAGCCCGGCGACCAGGCCGAGGCCGGAGCCGAGATCGGAACCGTGGAATCGGTCAAGGCTGCCAGCGAAATATACTCCCCGGTCAGCGGAGAGATCACCGCTGTCAACACGGAACTGGAAAACGCGCCCGAGCTGGTCAACAAGGATGCATTCGGCGCAGGCTGGCTGTTCAAGGTCCGCCTTGCCTCCGCGCCCGAAGGACTTCTGGACGCCGACGCCTACGCAGCCCTGTGCGCCGCCGAAGCGCACTAACCCTTATCATCAAGGCTGCCCTTCCGCTGCGCGAACGTTCACCCTTTTCCGCCTGAACTCATCGCCTCCGGCCGGATGGACGCAGCCCATCATCCGGAGGCGACATGCCCTTCATACCGCATACACCTGCCGAACAGAGCGAGATGCTGGCCACCGTCGGCGTGGACAGCATGGAAGCCCTGTTCGAGGACATTCCTAAAAAATTCCGGGCCGCTGAACTGAATCTGCCTCGTGGCCTCAGCGAAATGGAAGTCCGCCAGAAGCTCGAAAAGACGGCGGCCAAAAACCACACGGATTTGACCTCTTTCCTGGGGGCCGGATTCTACGATCACTACATCCCAAGCGCCGTGGACGCACTCTGCAGCCGGGGCGAATTCTACACCGCCTACACCCCCTATCAGGCCGAAGCCTCCCAGGGCATGTTGCAGGCAATATTTGAATATCAGACCGCAGTGGCCCGTCTTCTGGACCTGCAGTACGCCAACGCTTCCCTCTATGACGGCGGAACGGCGCTCTACGAAGCGATCATGATGGCCGTGCGCCAGAACAAACGCACGCGCATCGTCATCTCCGAGAGCGTGAACCCCATCTACAGGGTCATGCTCGACAGCTACACCACGAACCTGAAGCTCGATCTGGTGACCATCCCCCACCAGAACTGCAAGACGGACGTGGACGCGCTGCTTGCCGCCCTGAATGACGACACGGCGGCGGTCATCGTCCAGAACCCCAACTTCTTCGGCACCATCCAGGATTTCACGGCCCTTTTCACCAAGGCCCGCGAACACAAGATCGTCTCCATCATTTCGACCTACCCGATCATGCAGTCCCTGCTCAAGACTCCGGGCGAAATGGGCGCGGACATCGCCGTGGCCGAGGGCCAGAGCCTCGGGCTGCCGCTCAGTTTCGGCGGACCTTACCTTGGCATCATGGCCTGCAACAAGCAGCTCATCCGCCAGATGCCCGGCCGCATCGTCGGTCGCACGGTGGACAAGACCGGCAAGACCGGATTCGTGCTGACCCTGCAGGCCAGGGAGCAGCATATCCGCCGCGAGAAGGCGACCTCCAACATCTGCTCCAACCAGGCCCTGTGCGCCCTGCGCGCGCTCATGTACATGAGCCTCCTGGGGCCTGAAGGCCTGAAGCGCACGGCCCAGGTCGGCATGGAGCGCGCCAATTACGCGGCCAGGCGTCTGGAGCAGCTGCCCGGAGTGCGCGTGGTCAACCAGCCCTTCGGCAACGAATTCACCGTGGAGCTTCCCGTGCGCGCCTACGAGGTCATCGACAAGCTCCTAGTCGCCAAATACGTCCCCGGCTTCCCGCTGGGCCGCTACTATCAGGGCATGGACAACCACCTTCTGGTGGCCTGCACCGAAAAAACCACACAGCAGAGCGTCGGCATCCTGGCCGAATTGATTGGAGGTGCCCTGTGAAAACCATGTTCTCCGATTCCGCCAAGGGCAGAACCGGCGTGTGGCCCGACGCCCCCAAGGGGAATCCGTCGTCCACCATTCCGGACGAACTGCTGCGCGGCTGCGCCCCGAAACTTCCCGAACTGTCCGAAATAGACGTCATCCGTCATTTCACCAGGCTTTCGCGCCTCAATTACAGCGTGGACAGCAATTTCTATCCCCTCGGGTCGTGCACCATGAAGTACAACCCGAAATTCACCGAGGTCGTGGCCGCCCAGCCCGGGTTCACCTCCGTGCACCCGCTCATTCCGCAGCTCAAGGGAGCCGGAAACATGACCCAGGGCGCCCTTGAAGTACTCTACGAGACCGAGCAGCTGCTGGCCGAGATCACCGGCATGGATGCCTTCACCCTGCAGCCCATGGCAGGAGCCCACGGCGAACTGACCGGGGTCATGCTCATGGCCGCCTATCACAACGACAAGGGCAACAAGAAGACCAAGATCATCGTGCCCGACTCGGCCCACGGCACCAACCCCGCCTCGGCGGCCATCGCCGGGTACGATGTCGTCTCCATCAAATCCAAGAACGGGATGATCGACCCCGACGAGCTGGAAAAGGTCCTGGATGACGAAGTCGCGGGACTGATGATGACCTGCCCCAACACCCTGGGGCTCTTCGAATGCGGCCTGGAACGCATCGTCAAGCTGGTCCACGGCGTGGACGGGCTGCTCTACTACGACGGCGCGAACCTGAACGCCATCATGGGCAAGATGCGTGTCGGCGACGTGGGCTTCGACGTCGTGCACCTGAACCTGCACAAGACCTTCGCCACCCCCCACGGCGGCGGCGGACCCGGCTCCGGCCCCGTGGGCGTGAGCAAGCGTCTGGTGGACTATCTGCCCGTTTCGCGCGTGGTGAAGCTCGAAGACGGCCAATACTACCTGAACTACGACTATCCCAAATCCATCGGTTACATCGCGCCCTTCTACGGCAACTTCGGGGTCATCCTCAAAGCCTACGCCTACATCCTGCGCCTGGGCCGCGAAGGCATCGTGCGCGCCTCGGAAAATGCGGTCCTGGCCGCCAACTACATGCGCAAGCGTCTGGAGGATCATCTTGAAATCCCCCACGACCGCATCTGCATGCACGAGTTCGTGGCCTCGGCCGCGAAGCAGTCCGAAAAGGGCGTGCGCGCCCTGGATCTGGCCAAGGCCCTGCTCGACAAGGGACACTACGCCCCGACCATCTACTTTCCGCTCATCGTCAAGGAATGCCTGATGTTCGAGCCCACGGAGACGGAAAGCAAGGAAACCCTTGATGGATTCGTCGATGACCTGATCGAGATACTCGGACGTGTCGATACCGATGCGCAGTCAATTCAAAACGCTCCCGTGACCACTCCAGTGGAGCGCCTCGACGAGGTACGCGCGGCCAGAAGCATGGAGCTTGTGGACGACGCCGGACTCTGATTCCACTCCATTCGCCATGAAAAAAGCCTCCGCCATCGGAGGCTTTTTTCATGGCGTTGCATAATGATCCATTCTTTATTTCAGACAATTTTACGATGCATATGATGCATGATAAAATTCATTGCAATCACGCACCCTCGTGCTTAAGGAAATTCCACATATTTTCTTTTCTCACGGGGTAATCATGTCATACATTTTCGTAGTACCAGCCCTGCTTGCTTTTGCAGCGCTCATGTATTTTTATGTGTCGCGCAAGCCGGAACTGGAACCCATCGTCGGCGAGGATCATGATCCCGTAAAGATAAACCCGATCGTCACTGAGCAAAATACATTCAATGAGTGGGAATCGGTGTTGATCCGCGCCCTGGATCACATCTATTCAGGCACGCCGTCCACCACCGGCAACCAGATGACCCACGTCTACGAACCGCCTTCGGCGCTGGCTCAAACCGCCATCACGAATCTGGTCAAGGCCTTCGACAAGGTCGGCACACTGCATTCCTCCCTGGCCGCCATCGACAAGCCCGGCGTCAGCATGAAGGAACTTGGCGATCTGGTCACCCGCGACCCCCTGCTCTCCTCGCGCGTGCTGAAAACCATCAATTCCCCGTTTTTCCGCGTGGCCACGGATGTCAAATCCATCCACACGGCCGTGAACATCCTGGGCCTGACCAATCTGAAAAACCTCATCGCCTTTGGGGTCATGCCCTATTCGCTGTACAAGCACCCCGAACATCAACGCATGTTCAAGAACATCTGGCAGCACATGAACTCCACCGCCATCGCCGCCTCGTACATGGCCAGGGCCAGGCAGGATCTGGACAGCGGCGCCCTGTACACGGCGGGACTGATGCACGACATCGGCAAACTCGTGCTCATCCTGCTGGTCAAGGATCCCGAGGAGGGCGAAGTGTATCCCCAAACCCTGGACCGCGAATACGAGCGCCTCATGGCCACCCATATCCAGGCCGCCCAAATCATGGCCAGGAGCGGCAGCATTCCGGAGCAGCTGCGCACCCTGGTCCTGAGCCATCATCTCCCCGGTCTGCTCCCGATTTCCCAGCTCGAATGCGACGGGCAGCAGGCCAAGAGCATGACCGTGCTTTTTCTGGCCAACCAGGTGGCCAAGCTCATCTCGCCGCACGGCACCCTGCTCGACGATGTCCGCAGGCTCAACCAGCTCGACCCCAGCTTCCGCGAGATCATCTCGAAACAGGAAGCCCGGGAAATCCTGCTGAGTCCCGGGCTGATAGATGACGTCATGAACAACGTGCGCCTGGTGCAGGCGACCCTGAACTAGACCTGCGCTGCTTTTATCGACTGCCGGAACTTGTGACGTCCGGCAGTCATTTTTTTTGATCCAGGGTCCGCACCAGCTGCCACGCCATGAACCCAAGCAGGACCACCCCCAGGCCAAGCACCGCCCAAAGCACAAATGCGGCATGATTGGGTTCCGGCAACAGACGGTCCTCGCCACCCAGAACAACCGGCGCCGCGATCACGGCCGTACCCGGCCCTCTTTCAGGGCGTCGGCACTTTCACGCCCAGCACCGCATTCCCACCTCATAATCCAGCACGCTCACCGGCAAGGCGGCCGGCAAGGCTTACACGCATGTACCGTCCTCCCCGACTCGCCGGTCAAGGGCACGAAGCGGCGGGTCAAACAGGCGTATGCTACCTTGCGCGAGCGGGCGCAAAAAAGCCCGGCCACCACCAAAGCGGAACCGGGCTGCGTAGCAATGCAAGGCAGGACTATTTGCTCGTGATCTCCGAACCGATGCCGCCCTGAGTGAACATTTCGAGCAGGATGACGTTCTCCACCCGGCCGTCCAGGATGTGGGCCTTGGACACGCCGCCGTCCACGGCCTCCAGGCAGCACTTGATCTTGGGGATCATGCCGCCCGTGACCACGCCCTGCTCAAGGGCGTGCACGGCCTGATGCAGGGTCATGGAGGAGATGAGCTCGCCCTTCTTGTCCAGAACGCCGGGCACGTCGGTCAGCAGGATGAGCTTCTTGGCGCCCACGGCCACGGCCACGGCGCTGGCAACCGAGTCGGCGTTGATGTTGTAGGTGTGCCCTTCCTCGTCCACGCCCACAGGGGCGATGACCGGAATGAAATTGGCGGCCTGCAGGGAGCTGATGACCGACGTGTCCACGGCCACGACCTCACCGACATTGCCAAGGTCGATGATCTCGGGCGGGGCGTCGGCGCGCTCCACAGCCATCTCCAGCTTCTGGGCCCAGATCATCCGTCCGTCCTTGCCGGACAGGCCCACAGCCCGGCCGCCCTGGGTGTTGATCAGGTTGACGATCTCCTTGTTGACCTTGCCCACCAGCACCATCTCGACCACGTCCATGGTCGCGTCGTCGGTGACGCGCAGGCCCTGGCGGAACTCGGAGGTGATGCCGAGCTGCTTGAGCATGTTTCCGATCTGCGGCCCGCCGCCGTGCACGATGACCGGATTGACGCCGATGTAACGCAAAAGCTGGATGTTCAGGGCGAAGCTCTTGCGCAGGGCCTCGTCCTTCATGGCGTGACCGCCGTATTTGATGACGATGGTCTGGCCGTAAAACTCGCGGATATAAGGCAGCGCCTCCAGAAGAAAGGCGGCTCTCAAGGCTTCTTGTGACATGGCTCCCTCGCGGACGTGAAAGGTGGGGAATGGGGCCGGTTTGACGGCGTGCGGAAATACCTTGGCAAGGTGGGGGGAAAAATTCAAGCACAATGATGAATGGGGCTTGGGGGCGGGATCACTGATACGCTTAAGATTAAGAATCCGTAAAAAATGAAGAACCCGTCAAGACAGGCTCTCTGGGCGGACGCGCTCCGGGTTGGTCCGGAACAAGGACCAGCTTTTGCGACTCCGAAACTGATGAAAATGCATAAATCGATGTCATCCCCTTGAAGAAGGGGATCCATCTTATTCCAGACGGTTATATCAAGTCACGGAATGGATCCCCGCCTTCGCGGGGATGACGCTGTGATAGGCGGAATGAACCCTCATCTCTGCGAGGATGACGCTGTGGGACAACTTGTGCGACTCAGGAACTGATGAAAATGCATGAACCGGTGTCATCCCCTTGAAGAAGGGGATCCTTCTTGTTCCAGGCTGGTATATCAAGTCACGGAATGGATCCCCGCCTTCGCGGGGATGACGCCGTGATAGGCGGAATGAACCCTCATCTCTGCGGGGATGACGCTGTGGGACAACTTGTGCGACTCAGGAACTGATCAAAATTCATGAACCAATGTCATCCCCTTGAAGAAGGGGGATCCATCTTGTTCCAGGCTGGTATATATAATCACGGAATGGATCCCCGCCTTCGCGGGGATGACGGCGTGATAGGCGGAATGAACCCTCATCTCTGCGGGGATGACGCTGTGGTAAACTGAATGAACCCTCCTCTCTGCGAGGAAGACTCTATGGTAGGCGGAACGCCTGCAAATCAGCAGGCGTCCCTTTTTCAGCAGACTCAGGTTGCCGAAGCCTACAGAATGTAGCGCGTCAAATCCCGGTCCTCCTGCACATCGCGCAGGGCCGCCGTGACGTAATCCCGATCGATGGTCACCGTGGCCGCGTCCATGTCCGGGGCTTCGAAAGACAAGTCGGAGACAATCTTCTCCATGATTGTGTAAAGCCTGCGCGCGCCGATGTTTTCAGTTTCCTCGTTTATCTTCTGGGCAAAACGGGCGATTTCATGAAGCGCCTCGTCGCTGTACACGATCTCGATCTTTTCCGTGCCAAGCAGCGCCTTGTACTGCACGGTAAGCGCGTTCTGGGGCTCGGTCAGGATGCGGTAGAAATCATCCTTGGTCAGGGCCGCAAGCTCGACACGCAGGGGAAAACGCCCCTGCAACTCGGGCACCAGATCCGAGGGCTTGGACATGTGAAAGGCTCCGGCCGCGATGAAGAGAATGTGATCGGTGCGGACCATGCCGTACTTGGTGTTGACGGTGCTGCCCTCGACGATGGGCAAAAGGTCGCGCTGCACGCCCTCGCGCGAAACGTCGGCCTTGCCCGAACTGTTCCCGCCGCAGATCTTGTCGATCTCATCCAGAAAGACGATGCCCGATTCCTGGACCCGTTCGCGGGCGGTCTCGTGCACCTTGTCCATGTCGATAAGGCGCTCGCACTCGGACTGGATGAGGATATCGTAAGCGTTCTTCACAGCCACTTTCTTGGTCTTCTTTTTCTTGGGGAAGACTTTGGAGAACATGTCCTGCATCTGCATTTCCATGCCTTCCATGCCCGGCACGCCCATGACCTGCACGCCGCCCCCGGCGGAGACCTCAACCTCCACCAGGCGGTCGTCGAGTTTGCCCGCCCGCCACAGCTGGCGAAGCTTTTCACGGGTCGAATCGGCGGCTTGGGATTCAGGGCCGATATAATCGACTCCGGCCGATTCCAGCGGCTTGGTGGGCAAAAGCAGGTCCAGCAGACGCTCTTCGGCCGAAACCTCGGCCCTTATGCGCACGCTCGCCTCCTCTTCCTGGCGGACGAGGTTGACGCCGATCTCCATCAGGTCGCGGATGATGGATTCCACATCGCGCCCCACATAGCCGACCTCAGTGAACTTGGTGGCCTCGACCTTGATGAACGGGGAACCGGCCAGCCGGGCCAGACGCCGGGCGATTTCGGTCTTGCCCACGCCTGTGGGGCCGATCATGAGAATGTTCTTGGGCGCGATCTCCTCGGCCAGCTCGGGGTCGAGCTGACGGCGGCGCCAGCGGTTGCGCAGAGCGATGGCGACCATGCGTTTGGCCTGGTTCTGGCCGACAATGTATTTGTCCAGCTCGGACACGATCTCACGGGGGGTCAATGTATTCATCAGGAGTTCCTGGTCACGGTTTCAAAGATGATGTGGTCGTTGGTGTACACGCAGATCTCGGCCGCGATGGCCATGGACTTGCACACGATGTCCTCGGCCGGAAGGTCCGTGTGGCGGCGCAATGCGCGGGCCGCAGACATGGCGTAAGCGCCGCCGGAGCCGATGGCGGCCACTCCGTCGTCAGGTTCGATGACATCCCCGGTGCCGCTGAGCATGAGAATGTTTTCGGCATCGGCCACCAGCAGCATGGCCTCAAGACGACGCAGATACTTGTCGCTGCGCCAGTCCTTGGCCAGCTCCACACTGGCACGGACCAGATTTCCACCGAATTCTTCAAGTTTTGCTTCAAATTTTTCGAACAGCGTGAAGGCGTCGGCCGTGGACCCGGCAAAACCGCATACGATGCGGTCACGGTACAGACGTCGGACCTTGCGGGCCCCGTGCTTGATGGCAATGGCCTGGCCCAGCGTGACCTGACCGTCGCCGGCCACGGACACGCCCTTGTCATCCTTGACCGCCAGAATAGTTGTTCCGCGCATTTCCTGCATGATTTCTTCCTTATGGGGTGCGCTCATTGATGGCGCGTGAATAAAGCATTCAAGTTGGGCACTCCCCCGGCCTTGTCAAGGCGGCGGCGGGAAAATGACATTTGGAACGCATGCCTGGGAGTGGGGAAAGAAAAAAAATGAAATTCGGGAAAAAACTGCTTGACGATGAAGCCTCTTGTCCATAGTAACCGACTTCTCGACGCGCCCGTAGCTCAGTTGGATAGAGTGCCTGACTACGAATCAGTAGGTCGCATGTTCGAATCATGCCGGGCGCACCAGAAAATCAAGGGATTGCTGATTATTCAGCGATCCCTTTTTTTCGTTTCCGAACCATCCTGCGCCCCCCCCGCCTCTCGGCGACAAGCCTCCCTGCAAATTCCCCAAATGTTCCTGCGCCGCGCGTCCGATCTCCGCCGTCAGCGATCCGTCGCCCTGGCCGCGACACAAAAAACGACGCTCCCGTCTTACACGGCGATCAGCCACAGGCACCATCAAGCTCGCCACGTCCCGCTAAACGGCCGGAACATCCTCCAGTCATCGTGGAATTGTCTTACAAACAGCTTGCTCCACGACGCGTGGCTACCATACTGTCGACAAAGAAGTTTTTTGCCGAAGGTCCCTTTTTTTGCTGCGCGCCGCATGCGCACAAGGAAAAACAACAAACCAGCACCATTATAATATGATCAATGATTCCAAAATAAAACCGCAAGATCTCCTTTTGCCGGCCGGTGGCGGCATCAAAGAACCGGTAACGACGGAACAGACTGCGCAGGAAAGTGACATCCGCTATCGCCTGCTTGCCGATGTCACCATGGAAGGAATACTGATCCATCATGGCGGAATCATTACAGACTGCAATCCTGCAATGTTACGCCTCTTGGGATACAGGTATGAAGAACTGATCGGGAAAAATTTCCTGGATATCGCGGTTTTCGAAGAAGACCTGGGCACGGCTCGCGACAGCATGCTCAAAGAGCATACCAGCCCGTATTGCATCAGATTGAAGAAAAAGAACACGGAGATCTTCTTTTCGGAAATCGAAGCCCGCAATTTCATGATCGGCGGCGAAACGTTCCGGGTGTTGGGCATACGGGACATAACCGAACACAAGAAGATCCAGGATGCGCTCAGGGAAAGCGAGTCCCGGCATCGGATAATCTTTGAGAACGCACCGCTGGGCATGATTCTCTTCAACAACGAAGGGGTCATTGTCGACTGCAACGAATCCTGCGTCCGGCTCATGGGCTCATCGCGCGAAAAGCTCATCGGTTTCAACACGGCGCTTCAAAGCACGCCCCGGATGAGCGAGATAATAGAGAAAGCCCTGGCCGGAGAAGCGGCGGTCTTCGAGGACGAGTACACATCCGTCACCGGAGGCCTGACAAGATATCTGCATGTGATATTCAACCCCATCACGCCCGGCCAAAATCCCACCGGCGTCATCGCCACCCTTGAAGACATCACCGCCCGCAAGAAGGTGGAAGGCAACCTGCGGAACTCCCTCTCGCTCCTCGACGCATCCCTGGAATCAACCACCGACGGCATTCTGGTGGTGGACAGCAACGGAGCAATCACGAAATGGAACCAAAATTTCCTTGAGCTCTGGCATCTGCCGCATGATATGGAGCACATGCGCGACGAACGCTCGCTGCTCGCCAACATCATCCCGCAGGTGGCCCATCGCCAGGAATTTGAAGCCGGAGTCCGGGAACTGGACGCGCATCCCGAAGAGACAAGCTTTGATCAGATCGAGCTTCTGGACGGGCGCATATTCGAGCGCTACTCGCTGCCCCAGAAAATCGGGGACCGGATTGTCGGACGGGTGTGGTCGTTTCGCGACATTACCCATCGCCGGCACACCGAGGACAAGCTGCACAACTACGCCCAGCAGATGGCCCTGAAAAACCTGGAGCTCGATGCCGCCCTGGCCAAGGCGGAACATGCCACCCAGGCCAAAAGCGATTTCCTTGCCAACATGAGCCACGAAATCCGCACCCCCATGAATGGAGTCATCGGGATGACGGGCCTGCTCCTGGATACGCCCCTGGACGAAACCCAGCGCCGCTACGCGGAAGCCGTCCGTTCCAGCGGCGAGGTGCTGCTCAGCCTGATCAACGACATCCTGGACTTCTCCAAGATCGAGTCGGGCAAGATGGAACTTGAAATACTGGACTTCGGGCTGCGCGCATTGCTCGACGACTTCGCGTCCATGAACGCCATCAAGGCCGAAGAAAAAGGGCTTGAATTCATCTGCTCGGCGGACCAGAACGTGCCGGATCGCCTCTCCGGCGACCCCGGCCGCCTGCGTCAGGTTTTAACCAATCTGACGACAAACGCCCTCAAGTTCACCCAAAGCGGCGAAGTGGACGTGCGTGTCAGCCTGACCCGGGACTCCGATGACTATACGCCCGGGTCCTCTTCATTAAGCTCCGTCGCACTGCTGTTTTCGGTCCGCGACACAGGGATCGGCATTCCCGGGGACAAGCTGGACCGCCTGTTCCAGAGTTTCTCGCAAGTGGACGCCTCGGTCACCCGCAGATTCGGGGGCACGGGGCTGGGGCTGGCTATTTCCAGGCAACTGGCGGAACTCATGGGCGGCGAAGTCGGCGTGCAGAGCACCGAAGGCCGGGGTTCCACCTTCTGGTTCACGGCACGACTTGAAACCGCAGCGGACCAGGAAAACCTGATGCCCATCGCCGCCGAGTTGCAGGACCTGAGGGTGTTGGTCGTGGACGACAACGCGACCAACCGGGAAATTCTCCTGGACCGTTTCATGTCCTGGGGAATGCGCCCGGACGAGGCCATGGACGGCCCTGAAGCCCTGCGCCTGCTTTACGCGGCCCTGGCCGAGAACGACCCCTACCATCTGGCCATCCTGGACATGCGCATGCCCGGCATGGACGGCGAGACCCTGGGCCGCGTCATCCGCTCGGATCCCAAGCTTGAAAAAACACGCACGGTCATCATGACCTCCCTTGGTCAGCGAGGCACCGCCAAGCGATTCAGGGACGCCGGATTTTCAGCGTACCTCACCAAGCCCTTGCTGCACGGCGAACTGCATACCTGCCTCAACCTGGTAATGGCCGCAAACATCTCCGGGGACTGATCACGCGGCACACGGCCCGCGAAGCCGCTAAGTGCGCATTGACCACGTTTACCGCACAAAAGTTTCGCATCCTCCTGGCCGAAGACAACATCACGAACCAGCAGGTGGCTCTTGGAATCCTGGGCAAACTGGGCCTGCGCGCCGATGCCGTAGCCAATGGAGCCGAAGCGGTCAGCGCTCTGGAAAGCATCCCCTACGATCTGGTGCTCATGGACGTGCAGATGCCGGAAATGGACGGGTTCGAAAGCACCAGCGTCATTCGTGATCCGTCCTCCCGGGTCCGCAACCATGACGTGCCGATCATCGCCATGACCGCTCACGCCCTGCCCGGCGACAAGCAAAAATGCCTCCTGGCAGGCATGAACGATTACATTTCAAAACCCCTCTCCCCGAGGGTGCTGTCGCTGGTTCTCGGCAAGTGGCTTCCGCCCAGGAATGACGAAGAGAGAATGCCGCCCCAAGAAGGACGAAAAAAAGAGGACAAAAGGCCGCTCATCTGGGACAAGGAGGCAATGCTCGAAAGACTGCTGGATGACGAGCAACTGGCCAAGGAGATCCTGGCAGGTTTCGCGGAGGACATCCCCCTGCGCATCGCAGGCCTAAAACGCGGACTGGAAGACAATGACCTGGCAACGGCAGCCCTGCACGCGCACAGCATCCGCGGCGCGGCCGCGAATCTGGGAGCCGGGGTCCTGCAAGATGCCGCCAAAGACATGGAAAGGTGCTGCTTGGAAAACGACGCGGCAAATTTCAAAACATGCTTTGAATTACTGGAAAATTCCATCAATTGTTTGCTGAAGGAAATGTCCATTAGTGAAAATCAAGCTTGATCCTCATGCAAACGGACATCCCCATCATTGCGCTGACCGCCTTCGCCATGAGCGGCGACAAGGAAAAATTCATCGTCACAGGCATGGATGGCTATATCAGCAAGCCGGTAAATCTTGACGCGTTGCAGAACACGATAGATCAGGTGCTGCTCGCCAAATCCCGGAATGACGCCGAAAACGCATCATAGCCGATGACGTTCGATCGCCGCCGGAATCACTTGACAGGCTTGGACATTCGTGATGTTTGCAGGGCCCGGGTTCAACATGAACCGGGATGACTTCACTTTCTCTGCCTTGCCTTTAGCGGTAACGGATTTATAAGAGACAAGTGTTCTTTGAGGGGCCGCCCTGGTTTCGACGGGGATGATGAGGCCAAAGTTGCAGGTCGAGGTGCTGGGAGGTCCTCGTCAAAACCCAGCAGAAACATAATTGCCAATGACAATTATGACTACGCAATGGCTGCCTAGTAAATAGGTAACCCTTGCATGACGACCAAGGTCGTCACATCCGTGCGGTGGATGTCTGATAATCCGTATCCGGGTGGCAAACCCCATCAGGCTGGCGAAAGGTTACTGTCTGGATGACCAATCGCGAGACAAATTCCGGGCTGGCGCCAAGGAAGCCCGTTCAGGGGCTAACCGTGGAGCGAGAAGCAAAACCTGAACTAAACCTGTAGAAGCTTTGCGCGGAGCATTCTCGGACGGGAGTTCGATTCTCCCCGGCTCCACCACGTAACAAAAATATGCCCACGAAAGTGGGCTTTTTTTGTGCCATCTCTCCAGGAAACAACCACCAGACTTGGCTTTCCTGTAGGTCACCAAGCGCAGCTCCTCTCAGCTTTGCTCGTAGCCTCTCCACCTTCCGAGGCATCGGAGGGGGCATCGCGCGACATCTTCGTGAATTTCTCGTCAAAATGCCCCCACGAGGTGCTCAGATGCCACTTATCATTGCGCAAATCAAAGTCGCAAAGCCCGCTGAGAAGCCCGTCTGGATGTTCGATGAAAAAGGACTTTACCTCGAAATTTATCCCACTGGTTCTAAACTTTAGTGCTGGCAATACCGTTTTAACGGCAAGTAAAAGCGCCTTTCTTTCGGCGCTTGCCCCGAGATTTCTCTTGCTGAAGCGCGTTCGAAAACTCTCGAAAAGCGAGCGATTCTGGCGGAAGGGTTTGATCCTGCAACGGTCTTAAAAGCGCTTGAAGTCGAGCAATCCCTTAATTCGAGAACCTTCGAAAAAATCGCTCGTGAATGGCACTCCTCACGAGTCCATGTTTGGAATCCTGGGCATGTCAGGCGCATCATGCGGGCCTTGAAAAGAGTATCTTCCCATGGCGTAGCCTTCGCTCTTTCCGATCCATGCCTGCACCTGAACTCCTTGTGGTCCGTCAGAGAAGATGAAAGCCCGCATCCTCCAATTATCCATCTTTCCAAGCAGCCCCTGAAAATCCCGGAATGCGAACTGCGCCCTCTTAATGGTGAAGGGCGTTATCTTTTCTCCGGTCGTCGTGGGAGCGCCCGGCCGATGTCGGAGAACACTGGCAACGCGGCCTTGCGCTACATGGGAGATGAAATAGATGCTCAGGAAAAAGTCAACAGAGGCAGGGGTACAAGGACGGAGCTAAAGCCGGTGCCCCTCTGGATGAAGCCAGTGAACGCGGATATGCTTCACAGAATGACGTACTCGGAGAACGTCATTCCGCTCTCCAGGAAGGGCCTCGACCCAGTTCACCCTTAAGCGCGGTGACGGTCTTCTCTGGCCTGAACAGTCCGCCCACATCGAGAAAAAGGCCGGTAATACTGTCGTTTAGAAGCCCATGGAACACACGTTGGGCCTCCAGGGAGAAATCGCCGTACCCAGGGCTGTAGCGATGTGTTGTCCCGTGGCCTGCTACCTCGGCTGAGCGACGGATACCATGATCCAGCTTTTTCATCTCCTGTTCGACCAGAAAGCTACCCAGCCGGTCGAGCACGTAGCCACGGCAGTATTCATCATGGTCGAGATACCAGCGCGAACGACTTTCCAATCCAGGCCCCAAGGTTGCGGCCATAAGCCAGACATGGTCGGATTCGGCGAGCAGGCTTGCAATGGAGCGGCTTTCCTCGGCCCAGGGATGGAACAGCGCAAAGAAATCTCCCTTGGCCAACCGCTGCTTCCAAGTTCTGATATCCAGGAGCTGCCCTGCTTCCTCGACCAATTCGTCGAGGACCGCCCTCTCCGGGCCGCTGGACGAAATCTGCACGTAGCGCAGCAGGGACTTGCTGACCGTAAGAGCGGACGGGCTCATCACTCCTGGTTCCGCCGGGCCCGTCCGAGTATGAGCCTTTCGGCCAACTCGACCGCCTTCACGGCATCGCGGGCGAATCCGTCGGCGCCCACGGACCTGGCCACCTCCGCATTCACCGCCGCGCCGCCGATCATGATGGGCACGTCTATGCCCTTGTCCCTGAAGGCGTGGATAATCCCGCCGAGCTGCCGCTTGGAGGACGTGGTGAAGACCGACAGGCCTACGAGCGCGGGCCGAGCGGCTTTATAGGCCGCCAGAAAGCGCTCCCCACTCACGTTCACGCCCAGGTCCAGAACGCCGTGGCCGTGGGTTTCCAGGAAGATGCGCACAAGGTTCTTGCCAATCTCGTGGATGTCTCCCGTGACCGTGCCCAGGATGATGTCCACCTTTCTGCTTCCGGCGTGCCCAAGTTCTCGCTCCAGGAGGCGGAAGCCTTTGTAAAATGCGTCGACCATGAGTAGGAGGGCCGGCAGGTGGCATTTTCCCGCATCATATTCAGCGCTGCCCTTGCGTATGGCCCGGGTCAACCCGCTACCGATGATCTCCAAGGGCGGCACGCCCGCCTCGCGGGCCTCCCGCACGAGTCTCCCTGCCTCCTCGGCCTGGCTTGCGTGGACGGCGTGGCTTATGGCGGCGAGCCGAGTGCGATATGGCGCGAGTTCGGCCAAACGTCGCCTCCCAGTATCCACGAAGGCCTGCACATTTTCCAATGGTGTGGATGGCGGAAGCGCGCAGCCGGTGCTCAGGCAGAAATTCTCCTTCACTGCCATGAGCGAGACGAGATCGGACGTGCGGTTGGCAACCATGTCCACCGACCCGAGCTCCACTACTTCCACCGGGTCGAGGTTGCCGATGATCGCGACATTGCCGGGCACGAGATCTTCCACGGCTAGGAGATCCATGCAGTTGTCGAGACTCAGGCCTCCCACTCCCGTGGACGCCATAGCCGGCACGACGGCAGTTGTGTCGCCGCAAACGTGCAGGATCGTCGGCAAGGACGGATACGCCTGGAAGAAGCGGCGCAGATGGTTGCCCGCGAAGCGTTCGAAATCGTCGGGAGGGATGAGCGCGGCCAAGGGGTCCGAAACCCAGACGAGATTCGCGCCGTTGTCCACGAGCAGATCGGCATAACGCCGTGCGCATTCCAGTGTCTGGCCCAGGAGGCCAGCGACTTCCCGAGGCCGATCCACAAGCATGCGCAGCAGCGTTTCCTCGCCGACGACCTGCCCGGCGACGGTGAAGGGTCCGTAGACGAGCCCAGCGCGGAGCTTGGTCGGAAAATCCCGGGCCAATCCGCGCAACACCAAGGCATTGGCGACCATGCGTTCCACGCGTGCAGGGTCAGGCACATGCACGCTACGCGCGGGTGCGCGCACGGCGGGCATAGCTCCAGGCGCATAGTATACGTCCGCGCCCATGGCCTCTGCCTGGATGACGATGTCGCTCACGTAGAAGAGAACATCGGCGTCCACGGCCTGATAGTAGCGCCGGACTGCCTCGAGTTTGATGGCCGGGTCGCGTATGACGCCCTCGACATCCTCAGGCACGAGCCCGCAGGCCGGCAGAGCATTGATGGGAAAGACTAGGTCATGCATGCTCCGCTCCGAATCAATCCTGGTCCAGCAGTGCGTGGATGGCGGCGTGGTACTCCCGGAAGGCCCGCGAATGCCTGTCACGGGGCCTGGGTATGTCGATGTCCAGCACGTCTGTAATGCGACCTGGATTGCTGCGCATGACAACCACTCTATCGGCCAGACTGACCGCCTCGGCTATGCTGTGCGTAATGAACAGGATGGTTTTGCGTTCCTTCTCCCAAATTTTGACCAACTCGCACTGGAGCGCGACCCTGGTTCTGGCGTCCAACGCTCCGAACGGCTCGTCCATGAGCAGTACGCGAGGCTGGACAGCCAGGGCTCTGGCCACGGCCACGCGTTGCTGCATGCCGCCCGACAGTTGGTGAGGATAGGCCCCAGCCTGGTCCGCAAGGCCGACGAGATCAAGACATTGACCTGCCCGCTCGCGCCTTTCGCGCCTGCCCATCCCTCGAACCTCCAGTCCGAAGGCCACGTTATCGAGCACGCTGCGCCAAGGATAAAGAGTGTAGCGCTGAAACACGACGCAGCGCTCCACGCCCGGCCCTTGAATGGCTTGACAGTCGAGGATGATGGAACCGCTACTGGGTATCTCCAGGCCAGCGACCATCCGCAGCGTCGTGGTTTTGCCGCAGCCCGAGGTTCCGACTACGCAGACGAACTCGCCTTCACGTACGGTCAGATTCAGGTCGGACACGGCCAACATCGCCCGTCCGTTACCGTGTTGAAAGCTCTTGGACACCTGCGCGATTTCCAGCACGACTATCCTCCCTGGCGCGCAAGCGCCCGTTCCAACCGTCTGAAGCCGCGATCCATACCAAAACCGATGACGCCGATGACGATGATTCCGGCCACGACGACATCAGTTCGAAACATCTCGTAAGCATACCAGATGAGATAGCCGATGCCTGCGCTGCTGCCTGGCATCATCTCCGCAGCCACCAAGCACATCCAGCCCACGCCGAGCCCGATGCGCAGGCCAGTGAGGATGGCTGGCATGCTCGCCGGGAAGAGCACCTTGCGCAGCAGAGTGAAGCCGTCGGCGCCCATGGTCCGCGCAGATTCGAGATACTCGACCGGAATGCCCCGCACGCCCTGCACCGTGCTCAACAGGATAGGAAAAAAGGCACCGATGAAAATGATGGCCAGCGCGGAGAACTGGATGCTCGACAGGATCACGCTCCCGGACAGGGCCGGGATGAGATCGGAAAGCCCCCTGATTCCGAACCAGGCCAAAACGAGCGGCACCCAAGCCAGCGGCGGTATGGGTCTGAGCAGTTCGAGAGTCGGATCGAGGAGCTTGTTGGCGATCCGACTGTGCCCCATGAGCATGCCCAGCGGCACGGCCACGAGCGCAGCCAGTGTAAAGCCAAGGCTGACTCGCAGAAGACTGATAAGCATCCCCTCCACAAGGGAGCCCGAAATAAGCACCATTTCCGCCGGATGTGCGAGGACAAGCCCGATATCTTCGAGCCTGGGAAGCACGGCAGGCTTGCCGAGACCGACGGCCAGGGCCTGCCATACCCCCAGGAACGCGGCCGGCAGGAGCAGGGCATACAGGAATTGCATCATTCTAAAGCAGGAACTTTTTAAGCTTAAGGTTCGCGTGTGCCTGGTCGAGGAAGCTAAAATCGAAGAGCAAAGGATCGATGTCCTTGCCCCGCTTACCCTTGAGCAACCCAGTGAGCACACCCATGCTTTCCATGGGTTCGGCGTAGGCGTGGACGCTCTGGATCCAATGGGGCGTGGGATCGGTCGTGTAGCCCATGGTGGTAAGTGAATCGATCTCAACGGATTCGTCCACGGCCAGCCACGTCGCGGCTGCCCTCGCGGTCATGGCCTTATCTGCATTGGCCTCCTGGGCACCCAGGACGATGAGCTCCAGCGTCTGGACAAGGAGTTCCTTGCGCTCGGCCATCATAGCCGGAGCAGCCTCCACCGAGCAACAGGAGTGCCCTTTCCACTTGCCGCCGGGCAGATCCTGCAGATTAAGCACAAGTTTGCCGCCGCCCTGCTTGGCCGCCAGCGAGGCGAAAGGCTGGGTGGCCACAATGGCCTCACAAAGCCCGTTGACCAAGCCGGGAACTACATTGCCGTGCCCTTTCATGTTGATGAGCACGACATCGACGTTCTTGTCGTTCGGATTTTCGGAGAGGCTGATCCCCGCGGAGCGCAGGCCGTCCTTGAAGATGATGCCAGGCGAGGTGTCCGGGCCTGGAATGCCGATGGCGAAGGCGCGCTTACTCCCCTTCATCTCCCGCACGAAGTCCTGCCAAGTGTTCATAGACGAGTTCTTCCTGAGAATGAACCCATTGCCCTCGGTCTGCAGCGGGGAGACGAGCCGGGAGCCCACGCCGCGGTCCACGGACATCATTATGGCTTGGGTGCCGGTGATGGCGACATCCACGCTGCCCTGGGCCAGCAGTTTCTCAAGATCGGGTCCCTTCTTGGTCGGGATGAACTGGAAGCGGGCGAGTTTAGCCCCGTCGTAAAAGAAGTCGTAAAGCTTCGTGTCGGCCACAGGCTTGAGGTAAATGCCAAACTTATCCTGAAAATACTCCCACTCCTTGGCCAGCACCATGAGCGGCGCATGGTGGTCCGAGAGGATGTAACCCAGGCGCACTTCCTGGGCATTAGCCCAGGCCCTGCTTCGCCACAGGAGTCCGGGCATCAGCCCCGCCACTGCGGTTGCCAAGCCTGCTTTAAGGATGGTTCTTCTGCTGGTCGTATGTCGCGTCATATTGATCCTCCGGTTGTGAGGGGAATTGGATTCCAAGTTTGTGTCGTGTCGCTTGGGCGCAAAGTCCGGCAAAGACGGATGTGCTACCAACGGGTAGTCTTACGGGGCCGCTTTCGCTTCCAACCTCTCCAGGATGTGCGCCGAGAGCCGCCTGTATTTTGGATTGGTGCGGTCGCGCGCCCTGTCCATGGACACATCAATGGTCTCGATGATGCGCCCGGGTCGGGCGGATATGACCACGCTGCGGTCCAGCTGTCAGATGCGCACAGCTCCTTCTGCAGCAGGATGCGCGTGTGCGCGTCCTGTGCGCCGAAGGGCTCGTCCATGAGCAGCAGTCCGGTGTTAGCCAGAGCCCTGGCGATGGCCACACGCTGGCGCATACCGCCAGACAGCTCGTGCGGCAGGGCCTATCCGAAGCCTTCCATGCCAATGAGCGCCAGATACCTGGCCGCCTCTTTTTCCCACTTCGCCCTGGACACTCTGGAGAGCTCCGGGCCCTGAGCAATGTTGTCCCGCACACTACGCTAGGGTCGCAAGTGGGCCCGCCTCTTCGTTCACGGACAGGTCAAAGCTCTTGATGCCCGTTCAGTTCTTCTGCCAAAACACTACTGCCCATACTCCTCAATGCGCCGAAGGACCTTGTCCGAGCCCTTGCCCACGGGGCAGCCCGTGAGCAGAATGCGCGAGCGCCGGGCTTTGAAACGGAAAAGCCCCCTGCTAGACACTACATCAATCTTGGCCAGCAGAGTCCGCAGATCCTCGGCTTAGGCATCGAGATCAGCCACGAAGCTCTTGGCCTCCATGACTAACATCATGTCCAGGCCCGAAAGCGACACGCGTTCGGCCGCCGAGGTCCAGGCCTCTTCCTTTAGCAACCGGCACACCTCTTTCTGGACCGTGATCTCGCGCAGTCGCCGCTCCTCAGTGACCGTATGTCTGGGCGCGCTCCTTAAGATACGAAACGAACCTGCGCATCTCCGCCAGCCAGAAGCAGTCCTGAGCCTTGCCCTAGCCCATAGGCAGATGCATGATGTACCAAGGCTGAATGCGGCCAATCAGCTCGAACATCTTCTTGCCGTGGCAGGTGGTCTCGCCCAGCAACAGTTCCGAAGCTGCGAAGAAGGTGCAGATGTCCGTGACGGCGTAGCTGTATCTCAACTTGATGAGCGGGCAGAGATTGACCGGAAGCGCCAACTCCGCTGCCGCGACAGGCTCCTATCGCTTGCTGCACAGCTGCCTGCGGGCAAGACCCCGGCGACGCGTACGATCTACTTGGGCGCGAAGGTACAGGAGATGCTCACGGCCTTGCCGCCGCCGTGAAAGGTTGCCACGTCGACCAGTAAACGTCCGCCAGACCTTCGAAACGGATCATGCTCTCAGGTCGCATCTCGGGTTGTCTCATCTCCGTACAGGTGCGCCGCGCCTGCTTGGTACGTGGGAGCACCAAAGTTCTTCAGGTGATCCAAACATGCTCCATCACTGGCCAGGGATCTAGCCACTATGTGAGAAATCCGCATTTTTCATTAAAATTTATTTACAGGCGGAGAACTATTGAAAGCAAATCAATATGTACAATAGATTCTATTAATTAAAAAAGAATCATTTAATAGGCATCATCTATGATGTGCTACAAAATTTAGATTAGTCGATCCTGAAAAACTCTAAAAACGGTCCATCAAGCACAAGTCTGTATCGGCCGAACATCTGGTCGAAAAACGTGCACAACTAATTTGAGGCACAAAAAATACAGTATCCGGATGAACTTCCGGAAGTTGAATGCCGCGCAGGCCATGAACAGGTTCACGGGATCGCCGATCCAGCCTTTGAGGTAGTTTCGAAGCATCCTGTGATCGTTTTTGAGATGGCCGATGATTGGTTCGATGGCGGTTCTGCGGCGAAAGCGTGCCCGGGCTTGGCGCTTTTCGTGTTCAGTCTTCGGACCTTTGCCTGATTCAGGGATTTCGATGCGGGTATCCCCGATCCTGCGCTTGCCGCGGTAGCCACGATCGCAGATCGCCATGGTCGGCCTTTTGCCGACGATACTTTCGACCTGGCTCAGAACTGCGGGGAGAGTATGGCCGTCGAAGGGGTTGTCCGGGAAGGACAATGCGCCAATGATGATGCCGCTGGTCTTGGTCACGGTCACGGATGCCTTGGCGCCAAATTTCTTATGTGCCTTGCTTTTGCTGATGCAGGAAACGTCTGGCTCATGGAGGCTGTAAATTTTGCCCGTGTCGGAACGCTGCTGGCGCTGAACGTGGTCATAGAGGTCAAGAGACTGTTGGTGGACTTCAAGCGCTTCCGGAGAAAGCTTCCGCCTCATATCGCGGATCAAGATACCTGCAATAGTCCGCAAACGCCGAACCGCCCGTTGGGCCTCGCCCTGTTTGCGGCCTTTTGACTTGAAACGAATGGTCCGTAGCAGCTTCTTGACCTCACGCTGGTAGCTGCGCCGGAGTTTGACGTCTTCCAGTTTGGCCATGATGTGGCACCGCGTCATGATCTTGGTCAGCTGCTTGGTGTCCGTGGGAAAGGTGATGTTCTTTTCCTGGACGGTGGAGTCCACAACCACTTCCTCTTCCTTGGCCTTGTCACCATGAAGGGTCACGGAGACTTCGAAAATTTTGCGCACACCGTCTTCCCCGATGCGACGCCGAAAATAGGTCAACTCGGATGGGTCGCACGGCAGTTTCCAGGTGAAGCGCTGCTGGCCGCAGAAGGCCTGGAAGTAGAGGTTCTGAACCCAGATCTCGACGACGCGTTCGTCGCTCAGATTTTCAAGCTGCTTGAGGATGAGAAGCCCAACCATCAAACGGACGGGCTTGGCTGGGCGACCGGATGCAGCAGAAGTGGCCCCGGAAATTTGCACAAGCCTTTAGGTGAAAATTCTGCTTGCCGGAACGCGCTGACTGGACCAGATGGTCCACGGTGCGGTCGCCTCGGGTAAAATATTTATGGGCGAAGCGGTGCGTGATGTCGTAGATGACTTCGGCTTTTTGAAAAAAGAAAAGCGTCTGACAATCGCCGTAAGGGAGGATGAAGGGATGGGCGAAGCACAAAGGCTTCTGAGGATGGGAATTATACGGGCCAGGGATACTGCGGCACTTCAGTCAACAAACGAAATGCCACCGAACTGCATCAGGTAGAATCTGTCGCCAAGGTCATATCTTTGCCGCTATGTTTCGACCGTGTATCAGCAGGTTTCCCCTCCCCTGCCGATGACTACATCATTAAACGTCGAAGAACCAAATTTTCGGTTCGAAGCAGGCGCGATTGAACCGATCCAGTCATTTGAAAAACCTGCGCTGCCCCTGGCAATTCCCGGTTATCGGGTCCGAAGAAACTGGCAAGTCCCTCGAAGAACGCGTACATTGCGGCATCGACCTCAAACCTCTCGCTCCACTGCGGTCCAAAGCCGCGTCCCCGTCAAACCAACGGATGCCCCAAGGAGTTTCGCATGCTGCATTCCCCTGAATTTCTGAAGAAAATCCTGGATTCGATATCCGAACACATTGTCCTTACCGACGACGCCGGGGTTATCCTTATGACCAACAGGGGGTGGGATCTTTTCGGCCGCGAGAACGAATGCCAAATCGACAAGGCATGGGCCGGTATCAACTATCTTGAGATCTGCGAAAAGGCGGCGGAGATGGGAGACGAATTCGGAATTGCCGCTTCCGAAGGCATCCGTCAGGTGATCGACGGACAGTCATGCTTCCAGTTCGAATATCCGTGCCATAGCCCGAGCGAAAGACGCTGGTTCATGATGGTCGCCGATTCGTTTCAGCACGCGGACCGGAAGTATCTCGTCATCGCGCACCGCAACATCACCCAGCGAAAACTGGCAGAGGAACGGACCCTGGAGCTCGCACGACAGGACGGCCTGACCGGTCTTTTCAACCGACGGACCTTCGAAGAGTTCCTGCAGAATGAATGGAGACGCTGCGCACGCCTGAATCTGCCCGTCTCGGTAGCCATGCTGGACATCGACCATTTCAAGATCCTCAACGACACCTACGGTCACCAGCATGGAGACGAATGTCTGATCAGGATTGGCTCAGTCCTCAAGAAATACGCCCGTCGTCCGGGCGACATGTGCGCGAGGTACGGTGGCGAGGAGTTCGTCATGGTTTTCGGGAACAGCACTTCAGCGCAGACGCTTCCGCTCATGCACGGAATCATGGAAGAGATCCGGATGCTGGATATCGCAAACGAAAATGCCCCTGTCCTCAAACGCGTAACCGTAAGCATCGGGCTGGCCACCATGCGGCCGTCCGGAGCCATGCACCAGCAGGATCTGATGAAACGGGCCGATGACTTGCTGTACCGGGCAAAAAACAACGGCCGGAACAAAATCGCTACCGACGCATCCTGAAGTGACAAACCTCGTCCTGCACCAAAATCACAAACTAGAAGCTCCGCGCGGTAATCCGGCAAATCTGGGATCTGTGCGTGAGCACCTTAAAAGATTAGTCCCTACAGCGACCGCTACTTTGGAAAAAGTGGTTATCGTGTGAAATCGGGCTGCGGTTCGATTCACACAGAACGCCACTCACCTGCTCTTCGGAAAATCATCCTTTTTTCATAACAGAGAGATACGCATAAAAAAATCAGTTTAGAATCAGCAAATTGTTCACATATCCACATTCATTGCATGCAGTCACATCATTGCATTGATCCAGGCACCACTCATCATCGACAATAAATTTGTATTCGTATGTACCTGGATTAAGCTTCAGTGATATTGAATAATCACCATTTCCCAGATCATCCAGCTTATGCTCTTGGACATCCCATTCATTGAAAGTGCCTGCTAAAAAAATATTTCGCCCAGGATCTGCGTTATAAGAAAAGGGAACAACTTGCATTTTCTTTCTCTGCAATCTTTTCATCTCTTTATCCTCCTCGCAAATAAATGTTAAATAATATAACAATAACTCATTATTAATTTTATAACATGATTTTAGCTAAATATAATTTTATTATGAAGTTACATGTTATATAGTAATAATAAAATCAAAAGCGAGAATTATCTCATTCAACAAATAAATATAAAACACGAATATAAATAAAAAATAAAAACGCAACCATTTGAAATAATTGCATATTATTTTATATTCAATAATTTTATTTCTTAATAGCATAAAAAAATATTGTTGCAATGTTTTTTATAAATAAACAAATAGAACAACATATCTTAAAAATTTATTTTTTGACTATAATTGATATTAATGTATATTAATTAAAAAATATCATAAATTATAATTATTTTGACATATTATATTTAGACAGCAACGCAGTGGCATCATGTCGATGGTGAAATAGAATCCTTCACGAAAATTTCAAGGCATGCTTGAGGATCTAAATTTATAATCAGGGTTGATGCCGTTGCATTGAAAAAGAACAAATCAAGATTGCTGTTGATAATGGGTGCTCGGCACCCAAGGAGCGCTGAAAAGCAAACAAGAAAAAAATTGAAATTCCCATGAATCAGCACTCGAATCTCGAATTCAGCGTCACATATTCTTCTTCGCTCCTCAGTGAATGGCTCAAACCACCGCTTCCTCGCACCCCAACTCTGCCAACGTGACACTTCCGCCTGTTTCTCCATTCCCATCCACCTGACATAACTCCAATTCAACGCAGTACGAGTCAGCTCCAGAGAATTGCCGACATTGTCGGCAAGGAGGGACGATGGGACAGGACACACCACTTGCCCCCCGCACAGACCGATACGAACACGAAATGCCCTTTGGCCCAAAAATTCTGCCGGAAAAAGGCGTCCTGTTTCGACTCTGGGCGCCCTCGGCGCGATCGGTCGAAGTTTGCCTGGAGAACAGCCACGGGAGTCAGACGCTCCACACCATGCGCCGTCTCCCCGCAGGGTGGTTCGAAACCCTGATCTCATCTGCGGGGCCCGGCACGCTATACAGATTCAGGATCGATAAGAAACTTTTGGTGCCCGATCCTGCTTCCAGAGCCCAGCATCAGGACGTTCACGGCCCCAGCGTCGTCGTGGATCCGAAGGATTTTGCATGGCGCGGGGACTGGCGAGGACGGCCCTGGGAAGAAGCGGTCATCTATGAAATCCATCCGGGAACCTTCACTCCAGGCGGCACCTTCTCCGACATATCGGAACGGTTGCCGCACCTCGTCGATCTGGGTGTGACCACCATGGAACTGATGCCGGTGGCGGACTTTCCGGGCGCCAGAAGCTGGGGCTACGACGGCGTATTGATCTTTGCACCCGACAAAACCTACGGATCGCCCGACGATCTCAAGCAGCTGATCCAGTCCGCCCACGACCTGGGCCTCATGGTCCTGCTCGATGTGGTCTACAACCACTTCGGACCGGAGGGTAACTACCTTCACGTTTACGCCCGTGAGGCATTTTTCACCGACAGACACCAGACCCCCTGGGGGGCGGCCATCAATTTGTGCGGCGCGAACAGCCGGGCCGTTCGCGATTTCTTCATCCACAACGCCCTCTACTGGCTCGAAGAATATCGATTCGACGGCCTGCGTCTGGACGCGGCGAATGCGGTCTTCGACGATTCGCGCCCCGACATTTTCGAAGAAATCGCACAGGCCGTACGGACTGGGCCGGGAAAAAACCGACACATTCATCTCGTGCTGGAAAATGACGACAACGCGGCCCGCTACCTCGCCAGGGACGCCGATGGCGCGCCTGCCCAATTCACGGCCCAATGGAACGACGACCTGCATCACGCCTGCCATGTCCTGCTTACCGGCGAAAAAGACGGCTACTACCAGGACTATTCCGACACACCGATCCGGCACTTCGGCCGCTGCCTGGCCGAAGGGTTTGCCTACCAGGGCGAACCTTCGCCTTTCCGGGGCCAAAAACCCAGGGGTGAGACGAGCTCACACCTTCCGCCCCAGGCCTTTGTCGCATTCTTGCAAAACCACGATCAGATCGGAAACCGCGCCTTCGGTGAACGCCTGGTCAGCCTGACCACCGAGAAGCTTCTGCACCTTGCCGTCGCGGCAGTGCTTCTGGCTCCCGGGACGCCACTGCTTTTCATGGGCGAGGAGTTCGGTGCCACGACGCCTTTCCTGTTTTTCTGCGATTTCGGTCCGGAGCTCAGGGGCAAGATCGCCGCAGGGCGCCTGCGCGAATTCTCCAGTTTTCCGAAATTTTCCAATCCGGCTGTCCGTGCCAGCATCCCCGATCCCGAAGAGGGCGGGACGTACCGGCAATCCCGCCTGGACTGGAGCGAATGCAAAAGCGAAAAAGGCGGCCGTTTTCTTGAACTGTACAAGGCTCTCCTCGCCCTGCGCCGCCGTCATATTTCCCCCCGCTTGGCCGGAATCCGGCACAACCTGGCCGCCTGCCGCATATTGGGCCCCCAGGCCCTGCAAGCCCACTGGACGCTGGGCGACGGCTCGCGGCTCCGGCTTCTGCTCAACTTAAGCCCGGAGCAGATTTCTCTGGATTCGCCGCTTCCGGGTCGAATGATCTTCGAGGAGCCGTCCGGAGCCGCTGCAATGGATGTCCCCGCCGCCCCGCCGCAAAGCGTGATCTGGTCTCTGGAGGAATGGATGGAGCCCTCCGAAGATCCGCAAGACCAAACCGACGGCGAGGAACAGATGGCAGGCGACGTCCTGCAGCGGTTCTGCGACATGCACGGCATTGCGCCCAACCGTCCGGATGCTCAAGGAAACAGAATTCCCCTGACTACGGAAGCCCGCCAATGCATCAGGGAGACTTTCGGGCTGAATCTCCAGTCAGGAAGCGATTACGTCGATCTTTTGGAAATTATCGCATGGCGACAAAACGAGCCTCTGCGGCCGCGCATGGTCATTCCTGAAAACAGCCGAGTCCTGCGCATCAAAGCCCGGTTGCCGCAATGGGTGCTCACCGCCCCTTTGCACTGGAGCCTCAAGCAGGATGACGGAGAAACTCTTAAAGGCCAGCTGGACCTTGCGAACGCACCCATGACCCAATGCCTGAAAACAGGAGGCGAACGGTTCGTCGCCGTGGACCTGACCATCCCGCTGTCGCTCAGTTGCGGCTATCACGGTCTTGCCCTGCACGCAGGGGATGCAAAACGGCGATTCGACGCAACCTGCACCATCATCAGCACTCCAAAGAAATGTTATGTTCCACCCGGTTTGCAGGACAACAATCGGATCTGGGGCATTTCCGGCGATCTTGGGACGCTTCGCTCGGATCGGAACTGGGGCTTGGGCGATTTCTCGGATTTGCAATCCCTCATGAGCTGGGCTGCCCAGCAAGGGGCAGGCGCCGTCGCGATGGCGCCCTTCCAGCCCATTGCCCCGGCAGCATCGGAATGCGAGGCGCGCCATGAGAGCTTCACGTTCGTAAATCCCTTGCATCTCGGCCTGGAAGAAATGGAGGATTTCCATGAATCACCCGAAGCCGCCAGGCATTGTCTGGAACCCACAGTCCGGGTTCGTCTGGCCTGCCTGCGCGACGTGGAGGATATCGATTTTTCCGAGGTGGCGCGCGTCAAGACAACAATTTTTGAAATCTGCTGGCGACATTTCCACGAAAACCATCTTGACCCGGACAGTGAAAGAGGACGCGCGTTTCGCACCTTTCAGGACGCAGGCGCAGCGAGACTGCGTGCCTGGGCCGTCTTTGAGACCTTGCGCGAACATTTCGCCGAAAACGGCCTGGGCGCGCATTGGCACGAATGGCCCGATGAATTCCGTGAGGCGCACGACGTCTTGGACTGCGACTGGGTGCGCGAGCGCCACGACCGCGTCGAATATCATCAGTATCTCCAATGGCAGGCGGAACGGCAGTTGGAGGGCGTTGGCCGCCGTTCCATGGAACTCGGGCTCAAGGTTGGCCTGTGGCAGACCTTGCCGGAGCATGTGGACAGGTTCGGCTTCGAAACATGGTTCCGGCCGCAACTCTTGATGGCCGCCGATCCGGGAACGTGCCCCTCGAATTGCCTGTCCCTTGATGGACTGGAGCAAACGCCCTTCGAGACTGTCATCACGGCCCTGCGTGCAAACATGCGTTTCGCGGGCGCCATCGCCATCCCGCTCTCCCTCCTGGACGAGAAATGCAGTTGGCCCATCGGGCACAGCCCGGAAAAAGGCTTCTGCCTGCTGCGTCCCTCCTCGGAACTGCTCGGGATCATCGCCCTCGAAAGCACGCGCAACCGTTGCATGGTGCTCTGCCGGCACGACCACGAACTGCCCGGAACGATTCGCTCCGCGCTCGCCTCGTTCTCCATTTTCAGCTACCGGCCAGGACACTTCGAAACCACGGACAGCGATGACTGGCTGGCCATCGATCTCTATCCCCCGCATTCGGCCGTGGCCTCCAGCGACGTGGAGCTGACTTCGTTGAACGGGTTCTGGCAGGGCAAGGACATCGACCTGAAAAGCGGAGCATCATCCGCGGTCCAGATCACCACCCGGGAACGATGCGTCATCGACAGGGCCTCCGACAGGGCCAGGCTCCTGGTCGCACTGCGCCGTCAGGGACTTTTGCCCAGGGATTGCGACGTAGATCCTTCGTCCGTGCCCCGGCTGACACCGGATCTGGTCCGGGCCACGCATCTCTTCCTGGCCCGGACCGCCAGCAAGATATTTCTCCTGCCACTGCAGGATGTGCCGGGGCCGAGGGAAAAAGTCGCGGGTGACGAAGAAAGGCCGGGCCTGCCCGCATGGCGGCGCAAGCTCGGATCGAACCTTGAGGACATGGTGAATGACACGGAGCTGGCCGGACTGTTCCGGGAGTTCTGCGTGGAAAGAGGGGTGGGCGTCGTTCGACCCTCGGCCTCCCTGACCGATCGCAAGATGCGACTCGCAACCAGCATGCCCCGGGCCTTCTACCGTCTGCAGCTCAACAGCGGCTTCACTTTCCGGGAGGCTGCCGGGCTCGTCCCCTACCTGGACGATCTTGGCATCAGCCACTGCTACCTTTCGCCCTGCCTGAAAGCCCGGCCGAACAGCCCGCATGGATACGACATCGTCGACCACGGCATGCTCAACCCGGAACTCGGCAGCCGTGAAGACTTCGAAGGATTTGCGGCCGCCCTGGACCGGCACCGGATGGCCCAGATCATCGATGTGGTGCCCAACCACATGGCCGTGGGATCGGACAACGTCTGGTGGATGGATGTCCTGGAAAACGGGCAGAGTTCTCGCCATGCCGAGTATTTCGACATCAACTGGCAATCCCGGCAGCAGGAACTGCAGGGCCGGGTTCTGCTGCCCATCCTGGGTGATCACTACGGCGCGGTGCTGGAAAGCGGCCAGCTGCGCCTCGTCTTCCTCAGGGAGGAAGGAAGCTTCGAAGTGCACTACTACGAGCACAGATTCCCTGTGGACCCGCAAACCTGCACGCGCATTCTGCGCCTCGACCAGGACAGGCTCGAACGTGAACTCGGAGCCCGGCATCACGGTTTTCTGGAGCTGCAAAACCTGCTCTCCTCTTTCGCGAATCTTCCCGGCCGACAGGAGTTCGATCCCGAACAACGCAGGACTCGGCAGCGCAACAAGGAAGTGCTGAAGAGGCTTCTGGCCCGCCTGTGCCGGGAAACGCCCCAAGTCGGGGCCTGCATCGAGGAAAACGTCCTGAGGATGAACGGCGAACCGGGGCGTCCGGAGAGCTTCGAACTGCTTCATGAACTGCTCGACGCCCAGCCGTACCGTCTCGCGTTCTGGCGGATGGCCGCCGACGAGATCAACTACCGGCGATTCTTCGACATCAACGATCTGGCCGGAATCCGCATGGAGGATCCGCGCGTTTTCGAGGAAACGCATCGCCTGATCCTGGACCTTGTGGCCACAGGCAAGGTGGATGGACTGAGAATCGATCATCCCGACGGTCTCTACGATCCGAAACACTACTTTCGAAAATTGCAGGAAGCCCTCGGTCGGGACGACGAACACAGTCAGTTGCCCCTATACGTGGTCGCGGAAAAGATCCTGGCCGACTTCGAGCACCTCCCGCAGGACTGGCCCGTTCACGGCACCACCGGTTACGACTTCGGCATCGCGGTCGGCGGCCTCTTCGTGGATCCGGCAGCGAAGCGGGAAATGACGCGGTGCTACAGACGATTCATCGGCAAATTCCCGGACTTCGACGACCTTCTCTACACGTGCAAAAAGCTGATCATGACCACCGCCATGGCCGGGGAACTCAATGTCCTGGCCGGACAACTGAACAGGCTGGCCAAGTTGAATCGACACACCCGGGATTTCACCCTGAACGGCCTCCGCGACGCCCTGATCGAATTCGTGGCCCGCTTTCCCGTCTATCGGACCTATGCCGGTGAAAACGGACCGGCGCGGCACGAACGCAACTACATCGAGTGGGCCATTGCCAGGGCCAAGGGCGGCCAAGGGGCTCACACCATCTCGCTTCTCGATTTTCTGCGCTCCGTGCTGCTCCTGCAAAAAGATCAGGACATACCGTCACCCCTGCACGACGCGGCGCAGGATTTCGTCATGAAGCTGCAACAGTTCACGGGGCCGATCATGGCCAAGGGCATGGAAGATACCGCGTTTTACATCGCCAATCGGCTCCTGTCCCTGAACGAGGTCGGCGGAGATCCACGCCGTTTCGGAGTGTCCCCGGCGGCGTTTCACAACGCCAACCGGGACCGGGCCGGGCATTATCCCCATGCCATGCTCAACACGTCCACCCACGACAGCAAACGCAGCGGCGACGTTCGCTGCCGGATCAGCGTCCTCTCGGAAACGCCTCTGGAATGGGAGAAGGCCCTGTTTCGCTGGCGGGCATTGAACCAGCGCTTCCGGTGCAGGCTCGGCGACTGCGTCGCGCCGTCGCGCAACGACGAATACGCCCTCTATCAAAACCTGATCGGCGTCTGGCCTCTGGAAGCGATGGACGACGAGGCCCTGGCCCTTTTCACGGAGAGGGTCGCGAAATTCATGATCAAAGCCGCCCGCGAAGCCAAGATTCATACCAACTGGACCAACCCCGCCCAAGCCTACGAGGAGGCCCTGCTCAGTTTCCTTCACGCCATTCTCGCAACAAAACACCTTTTTTTGGAGGATTTCATTCCCTTCCAGCAAAAGACGGCCTGGTTCGGAATGCTGAGCAGTCTCTCGCAGCTTCTGCTCAAGCTGACCGCGCCTGGAATTCCCGACATCTACCAGGGCTGCGAGCTGTGGCGTTTTTCGCTGGTTGATCCCGACAACCGTCGGCCGGTGGATTTCCTCAAACGCAGGGAAGCCCTGGATGGGTTGCGGGAATTCATGAACGTTCAGCCAGAAGAACGCCCCGCGCGGGCCAGGCAGCTGCTTGAAACCATGACGGACGGCCGCCCCAAGCTCTACACCTTGTGGCGCACGCTCGATCTGCGGCGTACGCATCGCGGGCTGTTCGAACACGGTTCGTATCTGCCCCTTGAGGCGGAAGGCGAAAGGGAGAAGCACATCTGCGCCTTCATGCGTCAGTTTGACGCCGAGCGGATTCTGGTCGCCGTGCCCCGTCTCACGGCCGGACTTCTCGGCCGCGAGGGGCGCCTGCCGCTGGGCGGCGAGGTCTGGGGCAACACAGTGTTACCCTTGCCCGACCATCTGCCCCGGGCCCCATGGATCAACATTTTCACAGGAGCCGAACTGCAACCGGAGACACTGGCCTCGGAAGGACTGAAGGCCGAGGTCTGTTTCAAGGACTTTCCGGTCTGTCTCCTGTTTCAGGCTCCGGAAAAAGGAGGACATCATGCGTGAACACGACAATGCGAACCAAAACGGAATACCGGAGGTTTTCCGCATCAAGGACTGCGCCCTCATCGCTTTGGCCACGGGTTCCAGGGCCGGCACCCTGAAGGAACTGCGCGACAATCTGCTCTCCACCAGCGAAGCCAGCATCTATTACCATTTCTGGGGCAGCCTGCTGCACCCCCGCTTCACGGAACGCGAGTACAACAACGATTTCGCGTCATGGTCCGCCCGGTCCCTGCACGACGGCGTCCTGGCCGAGCGACTGGCCGTGATCGACCCCACGGAATTCGGAAGCCTGGAGGCCATGCGCCAGGAACTTCTGGAGATCGTCGAGGAGCGCCTGGACGAAAAGGAATACTTCCCCTGGTTAGTCGCGTCCGACGCCTTCGAGTTCATGCGCTCGCAGATCGTCGTCTTCGACACGGGCAAGCAGGCGGCAAGCCCCGAGGAGTTGGCCGCCCTTCTGCCTGAAATCACCACCAGCAGTATTTTTTACCATTTCATCGACGCCCGGCGCAGGCTGCAAGGACGGCAAACCGACGATTTCAGTTCCTGGCTGAGCGGTTTTCCGGAGCCGCGCGCAGAGCTGTGCGCCAGACTGTCGGCCATCGATCCCTACTTTGGTTCCCTTGGCGAACTCAAATCCACCGTGGCCAAATTCTTCTGTGAAGAATTCTCGCGGAAGGAGGACTTATGAGCCCCATGCTCGACGCCTATGCCGATGTCGTCGGTCAGGACGTCATCAATCATCTTCGCCTGCTGGCCCAGCCCCTGCGCGACATGCGCATCGTCCACGTCAATTCGACCAGGGTCGGCGGCGGTGTGGCCGAAATTCTGGTCAAGCTCGTCCCCCTCATGCAGGACCTGGGGATCAATACATCCTGGGAGGTCATCGAAGGCGATGATTCATTCTTCCAGTGCACCAAAGGCATGCACAACGCCCTGCAGGGCAACCGGGTGAAAATTCCCGAGCACCTGCTGCGGGTCTACGAACGCGTCAACAAGGAGAATGGCGAGCAGCTGCGCGGCAAATTGACCGAGGCCGACTTCGTCTTCATTCACGACCCGCAGCCCGCACCGCTTCTGGCCAGTTGCCCCAACAAAAAGGGAAAATGGGTCTGGCGCTGCCACATCGACGCCAGCCATCCTTACAGACCGGTCTGGAAATACCTGCGCGAATTCGTGCGCGGATATGACGCCAGCATCTTTTCCCTGGCCGACTTCGCGCAGACACTGCCCCACCCGCAGTACATCATTCCTCCCAGCATCGATCCGCTGAGCGAAAAGAACGCGGAACTCCCGGAGGAAACCCTGCACAGCGTTCTGGACTCCTTCGATCTTGATCCGACGCGTCCGCTGCTGGTGCAGATTTCACGCTTCGATCGGTTCAAGGACCCGGTGGGAGTCATCCAGGCCTACCAACTCGTCAAGAAATTCGTGCCCGGGCAACAGCTTGTCCTGGCCGGCGGCGGAGCCACGGATGATCCCGAGGGCGAAAGCGTCATCGCCGAAGTACGGCAAGCAGCCGGCGACGATCCCGACGTGCATGTCCTTCTTCTCCCACCGGACTCCAACCGCACCGTGAATGCATTGCAGCGCGCAGCCACCATCGTGGTCCAGAAATCGATCAAGGAAGGTTTCGGCCTCACCGTGACCGAGGCCATGTGGAAGGGCAAACCCGTCATCGGCGGCGACACCGGCGGCATCAGGCTGCAGATCATCAACTTCAACACCGGCTTCCGGGTAAAAACACCTGAAGGCGCCGCGCTGCGCATCCGTTATCTGCTCCACCAACCGGCGCTGATGGCCACCATCGGCGAAAAGGCACGACAGTTCGTCAAGGAAAACTTCCTGCTCACACGACACCTCAGGGAGTACCTGACCCTGCTGCTCAGCCTGCACTACGGAGGAGTGGAAAGAATTGAACTGGGCTGACCGGAAGCGACGCCGGGCCAAACTTCAAAACAGGAGAAGAACAAGCAACGGAGAGGAATTTACGACCCGGCCAAAAGCTGTCTCTTCGGTCATGCTATTCAAAAATCCGGCATGAGACCGTTCGGTTGCATGATGGACAATGCACCCCGTCGATTTTATCGGACAACCTGTCAAAAGGGTCCGGCGGAAATTCCCGGGCTTGATAACGGCCATCTCCAGCCTTACGGTTGGAAAATACCACCATTTGAAAGGATCTTGAATGCATGACGAAAAGCACAAACTCAAACAGCCGCCATGGCTGAAAAACGCCGAGGGACAGATGCGCCGGGTCGGGGTCGAGCTGGAGATCAGCGGACTCGAACTTGATGCGCTGGCCGGATGCGTGGCGGAATTCCTTGGCCTGCGGATAGAAGCCACGGGGCGTTACGAGCGCCTTCTGACGGGTGATGCGGCCGGTGACTGGGTGGTCGAACTCGATTTCGACCTGCTCAAAAAACTCGGCCGCGAGCCCCACATGGCAGGCGCTCCAGTTGTGGATTTCGGCCGCACCGCCGAGGACGTCCTGGCGTGGGCAGCCGAATTGCTCGTGCCGCTTGAAATCATCAGCCCGCCGCTCCCCCTGACCAGGTTGCACGAGGTCGAAGCGCTCATCGTGCGTTTGCGTGCAGCGGGTGCCAAGGGCACATCCGACAGCATCGTCAACGCTTTTGGCATGCAGTTCAATCCCGAACTGCCCAGCTTTGAACCCGAACTGATAACGGCAAGCCTCAAGGCCTTTCTGTGCCTTTACGACTGGCTGTTCGAGCGCGCCGACATCGACCTCTCGCGCCGTGTGACCAGCTACGTCAACCCGTTCCCCGCAGGATATGTCGAAAAGGTCATCACGGCAGACTACAGGCCCGGCCTTGCGACCCTGATCGACGATTATCTCGCCTACAACCCGACCCGAAACCGCGCCCTCGACATGCTGCCGCTGTTCATGTTCCTCGACGAAAAACGCGTCCGCGCCAAGGCCGACGACGTGCTGATCAAGGCCCGCCCCACCTTTCATTACCGGTTGCCGGATTGCGACATCCACAAGCCCGAATGGGGGCTTTATGTCGCCTGGAACGACTGGGTGGAGGTCGAGCGCCTGGCCGCCGATAACCAGCGCCTTGAAGCCTGCTGCGCCGCCTATCTCGAATATCTCGATGACCCGCTCCAGCGCATCTTCGGTGACTGGCCCGCGACCGTGGAAAGAGAATGGCTGGGCCGGTGATCGCCATCACGGGTCCACGGCGCGGCGCCGTTGGTCCCCGAACCCTGGCGGCGCTGGCGATTCGTCTGTACGGCGGACGCCCGCTTCAATTGCGTCCGGGGGACGAAGAGCGCCGCCACGAGTATCAGGGCGTGGTGGTCACCGGCGGTCATGACATCGAGCCGGTGCTCTATGCCGCCGAACCGGAGGTCGAGCCCAACTACGACACCGCGCGTGACGCGCTGGAAACCGCAGTGATCCGTGACGCGCTAAGGCGCGGGCTCCCCCTGCTCGGCATTTGTCGCGGAGCGCAATTGCTCAACGTCTGCCGGGGCGGATCGCTGTTTCAGGACCTGCGCTTCCTGCGCCACAAAACCTCCCACCGCCGGACCCTGTTGCCGCTCAAGACCCTGTGCGTCCCACAGGATCCGACCATCGCGCAAAGCGTGGTGGTCACCCTGCTCGGACGCGGATGTTCGCGCATCAACAGCCTGCACAACCAGGGCATCGACCGCGTGGGCACGGGTCTTCTGGTGACCGGTCGCGACCTCGACGGAATCGTGCAGGCCGTGGAAGATCCGTCCCGATGCTTTCTGGTCGGCGTGCAATGGCATCCCGAATTCCTGCTCTATCTGGGCAGCCAGCGCGGCCTGTTCCGGGAACTGGTCAAAAGCGCGCGCACCCTCTGCAAAAACACGACAAACGAAGGGGATCATCCTCGCACGGAACGTGTGCCGTAACGCAAGGTCGCGACGAAGAGCCTGTTTTGGCGGATTTTCAGAGACGGCGCACCTCACCGCCACGACCTCGGGACAATGATTTCGGATTATTTCTGTCCGAAAATTCTTGACAAACGGACCGTAACAACCCTAGCTACCAATCTTGAAGGGGAGTAGCTCCACGAGGCAAGGTCAACAATACTGGCGCTCACGCGCTTGGCCCTGTCGTCGGTTTCCACCGATGAGCCAGACCTTCAGCATGACAAACATGCTGGAGGTCTTTTTTTGGACCTCCAGCCAAACCCCGGAGGTTCCATGAACAGCAATTCCAGCAGCGCCGCTGCCCTGCCTTTCCCCCTGGCCTATCTCTTTTTTCCCCTCTTCGCCCTGGCACTCTGCTTCGCCTGGCCCGACATTGCGGATGCCAAACGAATGGGCGGAGGCGGCTCCTTCGGCAGCAAGTCCTCGTACAACAAGAGCTACGCGAAACCAGCGGATAAAAGCCCCGGCATGACGCAGCAGGCCACGCCCGCCTCGCCTTCGCGCTTCGGCGGCCTCGGAGGCATGTTCGGCGGACTGCTGATAGGCGGACTGCTCGGTTCCATGCTCTTCGGCGGCGGCTTCGCCGGCCCCGGCATGCTCGACATGCTGCTCCTGGCCGCAGGCGGCTTCCTGCTCTTCAAGTTCATCAGATCGAGACGCGCCGCCACGGCAAACTCCGCCCCGTACGCCTTCCAGGGGGCCGGGACCGAGCACACGGCGGCATCCGGCGGCGGCTGGGGGCAGCGCCTGGAGCCCCAGGCCCAGCAAGCCCCCGTGCTGCCGAAGGATATTGACGAGCAGGAATTCCTGTCGGGCGCCAAGGCCCTCTACGTCCGCCTGCAAGGCTCCTGGGACCGCCGCGACATCGACGACATCCGCCAGTTCACAAGCCCCGAGGTGCACGCGGAAATCGCCCGCCAGGCCACGGACGACCCCACCCCGGGTCGCACGGAGATCCTGATGGTCGACGCGCGCATCCTGGAATCCCGCACCGAAGGCCAGGAAACCGTGATCAGCGTCCTCTTCGACGCCCTGCTCCGCGAAGACGGCCCGGGCGCGCCTTCGGAGCAGATCCGCGAGATGTGGCACATCCGCCGCGACGAAAGCTCGGCCTCCGCGCAGTGGACGCTGGAAGGGATACAGCAGCTTGAAGTGTAAGGCGAAAAAAGAGCCGGGGCGGATGGCCGCCCCGGCTCTTCGATTGCAAAAGACCGTTAAATTTCAGTCTTGAACGCCTGCCTTCAACATATTGGAAAAGGCTGTCCCCAGCGCTTCCGCCTGCTGAGCGAACTTCCTGGCATTGGCCTTCTTAAGTTGTTCCAAGTTGTGCAGTTTCCAGCGAATGCCTGGAAGAGAGATTTATCGCCGTACCGCCCTTCAATGCGAAGGTCTCGTCCGCAAAAACCAATGGAGCGACCTGCGTCAACAGGCGCGCTGTATCAAGGTAGGCTTGGTTCATGGTTTGAGCACCAGCATGCCGTCGGTTGATTTGGACACCCACGGCCGATTGCTGCCGGTAGGCAACGTGCCCGGATCGAGCTTTGCAACCCAGGGGAGCGCCCCCTCGCGGCCGAGTTGAAGGCACAGACGTACTGTCTTGACGCTCCTGCAATGTCGCATCAGGTCGTGAAGCACGTCGGCTCGCAAACTGTATGAGCTTTCAACAAGCTCACGGGCTTCCTGTAACGACTGGCGTACGCCGACATCGCTCAGCAGTTCCAACAGCGCGCGTTCCGGCTCCGAGACCTGCGGCGCCCCGCTGCGTCTCTCAAAGGGACCTACATGCCGCATGGCGTCGGGAACTTCATCAAACAGACGTTTGCGGTGATACTCGGCCGGAAAACGTTCGGTGAACCAATCGGGCAACCGTCCTGTCGCCCAACCGAAAAGATGCAGTACGGGCTGCTGTCGTACATACTGACGCAGGCCGTACCAATCGAGCGCCGACTTGCCGCCGACATGCAGTCCTTCGAATCTGCGTTCGAGCAGCAGCAGGCTGGGATGTAAAGCCAGCGAGTCATTCGGACGGGAGTACACTCCCCGAGTCAGGCGAGTGAGCCAGCCAGCCCGTACGTAATGCACGGCCAAATCAGCGGAAATGCCCAAAGCAGCCAGATCCTCGGAGGTCAATGGCGCCCCGGGTTTCAGCCAAGTGTAGAGTCTGTTTAGTTTGCCTCTCTTAGTCGTAGCCATACTCAGATCCATGCAATTTTTTTAACGTTCCGTCAATTTGAAATACTTATTCTAATCGTAGTCTTGCTACGATAACTAAATTTTTTCAAAATAAAATCAATCCTGACGCAAAATCCGGCTCCAAGCCGGACTCCCTTCGCCAGTTCACAAGCCCCGAGGTGCACGCGAAAATCGCCCGCCAGGCCACGGACGATCCCACCCCGGGCCGCACGGAGATCCTGACGGTCGACGCGCGCATCCTGGAATCCCGCACCGAAGGCCGCGAAACCGTGATCAGCGTCCTCTTCGACGCCCTGCTCCGCGAGGACGGCCCGGAGGCTCCTTCGGAACAGGTCATCCTTCAAAAGGACAGAGATCCCCCACTCCCCGTTGAACCCGCTTCCCCTCGCCAACAGCCCCTCCCCGACGTCACGGCTCCACTCCGAACCATCCCGCCAAAACAACACCTCAAAAGTGTATCATTATGACATGGGCGAGACTCTGATGAAGACTTTTTTTTCAGAAGTTGCTAATAGGAACTCGAATCATTGATTTTTCGATGGTTACGTACCTTCAAGCGTGTCGAGCGCTTCGGACAGCATTATATTGATAAAGTCTATCATAGTATAAACCCGAACCCTCTAGGAGTGCGACAATGAGTGATGGCAGCAAGTGCCCCGTGACCGGAAGAACCAACCCCGCAGCAGGCGGAGGCGGCAGGACGAATCGTGACTGGTGGCCGAACCAGGTGAACCTCAATATCCTGCACCAGCAATCAAATCTTTCCAACCCCATGGGCGAAAAGTTCAATTACGCCGAAGAGTTCAAGTCGCTTGATCTCGACGCCGTCAAAAAGGACCTCATCGCCCTGATGACCGAGTCACAGGACTGGTGGCCTGCCGATTACGGCCACTATGGCCCGCTTTTCATCCGCATGGCCTGGCACAGCGCGGGCACCTATCGCACCGGCGACGGCCGGGGCGGGGCCGGGTCCGGGTCGCAGCGTCTGGCGCCACTGAACAGCTGGCCGGACAACGTCAACCTCGACAAGGCCCGCAGGCTGCTCTGGCCCATCAAGCAGAAATACGGGCGCAAGATCTCCTGGGCGGATCTCATGATCCTCGCCGGAAACTGCGCCATTGAATCCATGGGACTCAAGCCCTTCGGCTTCGGCGGCGGACGCGAGGATGTCTGGGAGCCGGAGCAGGACATCTACTGGGGCGCGGAACAGGAATGGCTGGCCACGAGCGACAAGCCCGACAGCCGCTACTCCGGCGAGCGTGACCTGGAAAATCCGTTGGCCGCCGTGCAGATGGGCCTCATCTACGTCAACCCTGAAGGCCCGGACGGCAACCCGGACCCCATCGCCTCCGGCCATGACGTGCGGGAAACCTTCGCGCGCATGGCCATGAACGACGAGGAGACCGTGGCGCTTGTGGCCGGCGGGCACACCTTCGGCAAATGCCACGGCGCGGGCCCGGCCACGCATGTCGGCCCCGAGCCCGAGGCTGCGCCCATCGAGGAGCAGGGCCTGGGCTGGAAGAGCAGTTTCGGCAGCGGCAAGGGCGGCGACACCATCGGCAGCGGCATCGAGGGCGCCTGGAAGCCGAACCCGACCAAATGGGACATGGGCTACCTGAAGGTGCTCTTCAAATACGAGTGGGAGCTGGTCAAGAGCCCGGCCGGAGCCAATCAGTGGCTGGCCAAGGACGTGGAACCCGAGGACATGGTCGTCGATGCTCACGACCCCTCCAAAAAAGTGCGGCCGATGATGACCACTGCGGATCTGTCCCTGCGCTTCGACCCGATCTACGAACCCATCTCGCGGCGCTTCCTGGCCAACCCCGAGGAATTCGCCGATGCCTTTGCCCGGGGCTGGTTCAAGCTGACGCACAGGGACATGGGCCCGCGCTCGCGTTATCTCGGTCCGGATGTCCCGACCGAGGACCTGATCTGGCAGGACCCTGTGCCAGCGGTCGATCACAAGCTGATCGACGCGCAGGACACGGCCGCCCTCAAGGGCAAGATCCTGGCTTCGGGACTGACCGTGCCCCAGCTGGTCACCACGGCCTGGGCGTCCGCGTCCACCTTCCGGGGCTCCGACAAACGCGGCGGGGCCAACGGCGCGCGTATCCGCCTCGCGCCGCAGAAGGACTGGGCGGTGAACCAGCCGGATCAGCTCCAGACCGTCCTGCAGACCCTGGAAAAAATCCGGGAGGACTTCAACAAGGCGCAGACCGGCGGCAAGAAGGTGTCCCTGGCCGACTTTATCGTTCTGGGCGGTTGCGCGGGCGTTGAACAGGCCGCCAAGAACGCCGGGCACAAGCTGACCGTGCCTTTCAGTCCCGGGCGAACGGACGCCACGCAGGAACAGACCGACGTGGAAGGCTTCGCGGTTCTGGAGCCGGCTGCGGACGGCTTCCGCAACTTCCAGCGGGCCAGATTCACCATTTCGACGGAAGAGCTGCTGCTCGACCGGGCGCAGCTGCTGACGCTGACCGCGCCGGAGATGACGGTGCTCGTCGGCGGCATGCGCGCCCTGAACGCCAACGTCGGCCAGTCCGCGCTCGGCGTCTTCACCAAACGCCCGGAAGCGCTGACCAACGACTTCTTCGTGAACCTGCTCGACATGGGCACGGAATGGAAACCCGCCAAGGGCGCGGAAGGAGTGTTCGAGGGGCGCGACCGCGCGACGGGCGAGCTGAAATGGACGGCCTCGCGCGTAGATCTCCTCTTCGGCTACAATTCCCAGCTCAGGGCCATCGCCGAAGTCTATGCTTGCAGTGATTCCCAGGAAAAATTCCTGCAGGATTTCGTCGCGGCCTGGACCAAGGTCATGAACCTCGACCGTTTCGATCTGGCCTGATTTCAAACGTCGCGGCATGGATTTCCGGCCGCGACCTGAAAAAACATCAACAAAAGGCCCGTTTCAGCGAAAAAGGCATCACGCCTTTTTCGCTGAAACGGGCCTTTGCATCGCTACGCATGCGGGGCGCGGCTCCCAAAAATCAGGTGCAGATCAAGAAGGCGGTGCGGCTCCCGGGCTCATTCCCGGTGCACGGCCCCGGTGGAGTCATACTCGGCCGGATCGAGCGGGGAATGACGCGCGATGTATTCGCGCAGCACATCCGCGTCCACGAATCCCGTATCCACAAAGCCTTGCCGCCCTTTAACCGCCGGGTACCCGTCACCGCCCCCGGCCAGATAGCTTTCCATGACCACGGTGTACATCCGCCCGGCATCCAGAGGCTTGTCGCCCACGAACACATCGCTCACAACCCCTTCCCGGAACACGAACCGGACCCCGCCAAACTGCGCGAAAGCGCCGGTTCCGGGCTCGAAGCTCGCTGTCTGCCGCAGGTATTCGGCCAGTTCCTCCCCGGTCATATCCACGGTGCAGATGGTGTTGCCGAAGGGTTTGACTGTCAGCACGTCCTTGTAGGTGATGGGCCCGGACGGCAGCCCGGCGCGGAGGCCACCTGAATTCATCACCGCCGCATCCGCCCCGGTCTTCTCCATGAGCGCAAGGCAGGCCAGTGTGCCAAGCGCGGTCTGGGAGGAGCGGGTCACGGCACGGTCGGCGGTGAAATTGCCGTCGCCGTGACCGATCACGGTTTGCAGGGCCTCGCCCCCCTTTTCCTGAAAAGGCGTGAGCAGGGCCAGCATGGCCGGTTCCTCGGCCAGCGGCACTGCCGGAGGCACGGTCTGCCCGTCCACCTTCTTGGTCAGGTTCACAGGCAAAAGAGCCCCGCCGGTCAGGCGTACCTGCCTCCCGGTCCAGAGCAGATCGACCCGGCCCAGATGTTTGCCGTATTCCCCGGCCTGGACAATGACAGTCCCGCTCTCAAGCACCGGGGCGTCAAGCTGCGTGTGCGAATGACCGTCCACGATGAGGTCGATGCCGGGCACGGCCCGGGCCAGGGCCCTGGACCCCGTCTGCGGGACTCCGGGAATTTCGCTTTCGGCGAAGCCCAGATGGGTCAGGGCAATGACCACGTCGGCCTGATTACGGAGTCGCGGAACCAGTTCGCGCGCCTCGTCGATGGCCGGGCGGAAAACGAGCCCTTTGACATGCTCCGGATTGCCGACAATGGCCGTACTCTCGGTGGTCAGGCCGAACACGGCCACGGTCAGTCCGCGCAACCGGAACAGATGCCAGGGCGCAAAAAGGCGCTGCCCCGACGAATCGTAGATGTTGGCCGCGAGCAGCGGAAAATTCATCCAGCGCTCCTGCTTGCGCAGGACGGCAAGGGGATTGTCGAACTCGTGGTTGCCCACGACCATGGCGTCGTAGCCCATGGCGTTCATGCCCTGGATGTCCGGTTCGGCGTCCAGCATGTCGGACTCGGGCACGCCGGTGTTGATGTCCCCGGCATCGAGCAGGAGCACATGTCCGCCCCCTGCCAGCACCTCGGCCCGCACGGCGTCGGCCAGGGTCTTGCGGGCGGCAAGCCCGTATTCTCCGGCGGAATTCTTCCAGAACCGGCCATGATGGTCGTTGGTGTGCAGGATGGTCAGAGCCTGGGGGCCTGTGTGCCCGACATGGGACAGCGAGGCGCATCCGCACAGCAGCAGGATGACCAGGACCGGAATGAACCGGATCAGCTTTTGAAATCGCATTGCCTTCCTCCTTTTCAGGCCAGCACGCCGACCATGGCGCCGGTCATCAACGTGGCCAGAACTCCGGCCAGGATGGACCGGGGGCCAAGCTCGACGATCTCGGCGGCCCGCTCCGGGGCGACACGGCTCAGCCCGCCGATGAGAATTCCCAGGCTGCCGACATTGGCGAACCCGCACATGGAATAGGTCATGATCAGAATGCTGCGCTCGGACAGGGTTCCGGCCGGGAGCGCCGCCAGATCCAGATAGGCCAGAAGCTCATTGAGCACGATCTTGGTGCCCATGAGGCCCCCGGCCGCGTGCGCTTCGCTCCAGGGAATGCCGGTCAGCCAGACCAGCGGGCTCATGAGATAACCGAGGATTCGTTGCAGGGTCAGCGCCTCGCCTCCGGCGGCGGGCAGCAGCCCTAGAATCTGGTTGAACATGCTGACCAGGGCCAGCAGCACCACCAGCAGCGCCGCGACGCTGATGAAGACTTTCACGCCGAGGGTCGTGCCCTGCACCACGGCGTCCATGGAGTCGCGACTTTCCGAGGGCGGCGAAACCTTGCCCAGCGTGGGCTGCCCGGATTCGGGAATCATGACTCCCGCGATGAGAATGGACGCGGGCACGCTGATCAGCGATGCGGTCAGGATGTGCCCAAGGGCGCCCGGCAGGACCGGGCCGATGATCCCGGCGTAGAGGACGAGCACGGTCCCGGCGATGGTGGCCATGCCGCAGGTCATCAGGGTGAAGAGTTCGCTGCGGGTCATGGAGGCGACATAGGGGCGCACGAAAAGCGGAGACTCGACCATGCCCGCGAAGATGTTGGCCGCGCATCCGATGCCCAGCGCTCCGCCAATGCCCATGGTCCGTTGCAGGGCGAACGACACGCCCCGGACCAGCACGGGGATGATCTTCCAGTGATAGAGCAGCGCCGACAACGCCGCCGTGACCACGATGACGGGCAGTCCGCGAAAGGCGAAGACATAGGCCGCGCCCGGATACGGCTCCGCGAAAGGCAGCGGCCCGCCCCCGAGATATCCGAACACGAAGCCCGTCCCGGCCCGTGTCCCCTCCTCCAGCGCCTGCGCGGCCCGGTTCAGCGCCAGAAACACATCCCGGAACATGGGCAGCTTGAGCAGCATCACAGCCAGCACGAACTGCAGCACGAGCCCGATGACGACAAGCCGCAAGCGCACGCCCCGGCGGTTCTCGGACAAAATCCAGGCGATGAGCACAAAGGCCACCAGCCCAAACGCGCTCTGTAAAACGGCAAAAGACATGAACGTCGCTCCTGTGAAAGATGGAAACCGTGACAAATGCGCATTGCCAACCCCTCGATTTCCTTACACGCACACGAACCGGACTGGAAGCCTTTTTGAGCGTCGTCACTCCCCGAAAACAAAAACCAAGAACATGGCCCCGGCTTTCGAGGCCACTGCGGCAGGACGCAAGGTGACTTTTACCGCCGACAACGCTAGAAGGACTCTGGCACCCGGCGCACCGGACAATTTCGACACGCAACCCGAACCTTGCGGAGCTGAACCACTTGCCCACGACCGACTACTACGAGATCAACGCCCGGGCCTACTTCGAACGCACCAACCGCATCGATCCGGCTCCCATCCTCACTCCCCTGCTGCGCCATTTGCGCGCGGGCAGCACGATCCTCGACATCGGCTGCGGCTCGGGGCGTGACCTCAAGTGGCTCAAGGGCAAGGGCTTCAAGCCATCGGGGCTGGAGCGCTCCCCGACCCTGGCCATCATGGCCAGCGAGCATTCGGACTGTCCGGTCTCCATCGCGGACCTGTTCGAATATCAGCCCCCCATCCATTACGACTGCATCCTGCTCATCGGCACGCTGGTCCACCTCGCCAAGCCCGAGTTCCCGCAGGCGCTGCGCAGCGTCATGCGCATGCTGAAAGCCGGGGGAATCATGCTTCTGAGCATGAAGGCCTGGGGCGGAAGCGAAAAGAGCGAGGACGGACGGGTTTTCCAGCTCTGGTCGGATTCGGAGTTGCGGCGGGAGTTCGGACGGCAGGAGCTGACCATTCTTGAACATACGCGCAGCCGTTCCCTGCTGGGCAACCGCGACGTCTGGCTCGGATATATCCTTAAATCCGGCCAATGACGCCCCATCCCGGACCTCTCGCGCCCCGGGCGACCTCTTCCGCCAGGGGCGATTGACCGCGTCTGGCGCGAGACCAAGACGGATCTACCGAAAAATACCCACCCATCATCATTGATTTCCAGCACTTTTGCCTTCATCCTCACCCGCGAGCTGCAACCGGCCATGGCGCGCCCATGCCGCAGGCCCATGGTCCCGGCATGGCGGGACCATTCCCGGAAATGCCCGGGCTCGGTCCCCTGGAGACTGATACCAAGATGGTTACAAGCCGCTCCGGTTCAGCCCTCAAGCAGCCCGTTGGCGAAGACTGCCGCTGACGGACGGCTTAAAATGGTTTCGCGGTCATTTTCCTTTATCCGGCAATAAATTTCCGAGGTCCTCATGCACGAAATTCTTCTCTACGGCCCCATCGCGCTCCCCGCTCTGACCATCCTCCTGCTGCTGGCCATCATGCTGCGCACTTCAAAAAACACCCTGCTCCTGGGCGCGCGCCTGGAGGCGGTCGAAAAATCCCTGGAGAGGACCGAGCGGATTCTGCACGACGAGATCACCCGTAACCGGGATGAAACCGGACGCCTCCTGCTTGAGCAGCGCCGCGAGGTGATCGCCGCATTCAAGGAGCTGGGCAACGGCCTCATGCACAGTGTCTCCGACGCCGGCTGCGCGCAAACAAGACAGCTGGACACGCTCGCGCAGAATTTCGCATCCTTCGCAGCCTCCAACCTGACTCAGCTGGACAGCCTCGGGCAGCAGTCCGCGGCCAGCTCCAAAGCTCTGCGGGAGGAGATACTGGCCACCCTGAACGGCATTTCAGAAACTTCAACCAGGACCGTCGGCGACCTGGGTCAAACGCAGAAAAAGCAGCTCGACGCCATGGTCGCGGCCATCGCAAGCCTCTCCGAAACCAACGCCGCCAAGCTTGAAACGGTCCGCAGCACCGTGGAGACAAAGCTGCACATGCTCCAGACCGACAACGCCAGGCAGCTCGAAACCATGCGCCAGACCGTCGATGAAAAACTTCAGGGCACGCTGGAAAAACGGCTGGGCGAGTCCTTCAAGCAGGTCAGTGAACGCCTCGAACAGGTCCACAAGGGCCTCGGAGAGATGCAGTCCCTGGCCACGGGCGTAGGCGATCTGAAAAAAGTGCTGACTAACGTGAAAACGCGCGGAACCTGGGGTGAGGTGCAACTCGGCGCCCTTTTGGAGCAAGTGCTCAGCGCCGAGCAGTATGCAAAAAACGTCGCCACGAAAGGAGGCGCGGAACGGGTGGAGTTCGCGATCCGGCTGCCGGGCCAGGACAATGAGGCGCCCGTGCTGCTGCCCATCGACGCGAAATTTCCCATCGAGGACTATCAGCGCCTGCTCGAAGCCCAGGATCGCGGCGACGTGGAAGCTTTGGAAATTGCCGGAAAACAGCTTGAGACACGGGTCAAGGCCTGCGCCAAGGACATCCGCGACAAATACGTAAGCCCGCCGCACACGACCGATTTCGGAATCCTGTTCCTGCCCATCGAGGGCCTTTTCGCCGAGGTCATCCGGAGGCCGGGCCTGAGCGAGAGCATTCAGCGCGATTTTCGGATCGTCATTGCCGGACCCACGACCCTGTGGTCCATCCTGAACAGCCTGCAAATGGGCTTTCGCACCCTGGCCATCCAGAAACGCTCCAGCGAAGTCTGGAATCTGCTGGGAGCCGTCAAGACCGAGTGGGGCAAGTACGGAGAAATCCTGGATGCGGTGCAGAAAAAAATCCATCAGGCATCCGAGACCATCGAGAAGGCCAAGGTCAGAACGCGGGTCATCGGCCGCAAGCTGCAAAGCGTCCAGGAGATGCCCATTGCCGACTCAGCGGTCCTTCTTTCATTGCCTGTCGAGATTGAAGAAGACGAGGAAGTGTCCGCGACCACGAACTGAAATGCGCCCCGGGTCCATGGCTGGCACTGGAATTCAGCCGATGCCGCGTGGTTCCCGAACGCTTCGGCAGGATAGGACTCACACCGGTCTGCGCGCCGCTGAGTAAAGGCGGCCTACAAAAGCCGAATGTGCTGGATTTGGGGCGATGTGGCGGGGCAAATTGAAAAAAAGAGCGCATTCGTGATTACGGCAAGAAAAACTGTTGACATTCGGGTAGCTTGCCCCTAAACACCGACTTCTCGACGCGCCCGTAGCTCAGTTGGATAGAGTGCCTGACTACGAATCAGTAGGTCGCATGTTCGAATCATGCCGGGCGCACCACTTGAGAAACAAAGGAGCAAACACTGTTTGCTCCTTTTTTCTTGCCCTCTTCACAGGCTCCCAGAGGACTCGTCCGTAAACCGGAGTCCAGTCCGCCAAACCCTTCAAGGCCAGCTCTGCCCTACCTCAATTCGTTTATGTCCAGATGCTTCCCGCACGACGGGCAGCGCATCGGGGAACCGAAACGCGCATTGACCCGGTACACGTGCAGAATTCCATTTTTCGTGATCACGTACGCCACCAGAACCGGATGTCCACATTCACAAAATCGCTGTTGCATGGAAGGCCTCCCATTTATTGAGAATTAACTTTTGTTAATCAGCCCGGCAAAAAAATTTCTAGGCGTAAGCCCGGCTGCTCCACAAAACACGGCCAATGACTCTCAAGGTGTCGATCTCGTCACCTTGCAGGGTGACCGGCGAATAGCGCTGATTGGTGCTGAACAGAACCACCAGCCCGGGGCGGACCTGAATGCGCTTGACCTGGATGCTGTCCGCGAGGCCGACGACATAGAGGTTGTTGTCCGCGACCTGGTTCTGGCTCTGGTCGATAAGAATGTTGTCGCCCGGTTCCAGTTCCGGCGACATGCTGTCGCCGATGACTTCCATGGCGACCATCTGCCCGGGATTGCCCTTTTTGCTCAGCCAGGAACGGTCAAAGGGCAACTCGTCAACGATCTTGTCGCTCAGTTCGAAAGAACCGCCACCTGCGCAGGCCCTTGCGGCGACCTTGGGCACGAGCAGGGTGCTTGCCTGCTCATTCTGATAAACGGGCCCTGTCCCAGTCTTGAGCCAACCCGGATTGACGCCGAAAGCGGCCGCGATGGTCAATCCCCAGGATTTGGGCACCCCTCTGCCCTTGGCCATGGTGATGGCGGCAGGGTCGATGCCAAGCAGCGCGGCCAGCTCCTTTTGGGTGGAGATGCCGGTGGTCTTGGCCACCCTCTGGAAGAACTCATCAAATTTCATGTCCGGACAATTAACAAAAGTTAATCAGATGTCAAACTTTTTTTTACCAATTCTTACCAGTCTGCACGCCACGACAAATACGCACAAAACCACAGGGACTTACAACAAAACTACGCCACTACTCTTACACACACCACCAACACGCCTTTCCAAATTCCACCACCAACAGTCCTCCCTACACGCCACACCAAGCGGTCCGGTTCGTCCCGGTCAAGGCTCGCCGACTGTCTGATTGAGCCAGGCATCGTTTGCTGAACCGTTGTCAAACGTCCGGCTTCGGCCTTACGCGCCACCACGCAACAGTTCAGAATTACGAGGCCCGCGAAAGAGTTTCGGAGGGTCTTGACCGGGATGGACCGGATCGCGACCGCCCTGCCACCCATCCTCTTCCATCTCCAAAAAATCCCACCACCAACCCGCCTTTCCAAACCGCACCAACAACCGCCCCACACGCCGCACCAAGCGGTCCGGTTCGTCCCGGTCAAGGCGCGCCGACTGTCTGATTGAGCCAGGCATCGTTTGCTGAACCGTTGCCAAACGTCCGGCCTCGACCTCGCGCGCCACCACGCAACGGCTCAGCATTACGAGGCCCGCGAAAGAGTTTCGGCGGGTCTTGACCGGGGCGGACCGGATCGCGACCGCCCTGCCACCCATCCTCTTCATCCACCACAAAAAGCCCAAAAAAAAACGCGCCCCGGAAGGCGCGTTTCAAAAACCGTTGAAGGAATAACTCCTAAAGCTTGAACTTCTTCACCAGCTGTTCCAGGGCTCCCGCCAACAGGGACAGGTTCTCCGAACTCTGCTTGAGTTCGGTGCTGTTGCCCGAGATATGCCCGGAAGCGTTGCTGACCTGAACGATGTCCTTGGCGATTTCACCGGTGACCATGGAGGCCTGGGACACGTTTTCGTTCACTTCCTGAATACCCAGGGAAGCCTGGCCGACGTTTTCGGCGATCTCCTTGGTGGCGGCGGACTGCTGTTCCACGGCGGCGGCGATGGTGGACACGAAATCGCGCACTTCACCGATGACCGCCATGACCTGAGCGATCTCCTCCACGGTGGCGGAGGTCGAGGTCTGGATGCCTTCGATGCGCTGCCGGATCTCGTCTGTGGCCGTGGCGGTCTGGTTGGCCAGTTCCTTGATCTCGTTGGCGACGACGGCGAAACCCTTTCCGGCATCGCCTGCCCGGGCCGCCTCTATGGTGGCGTTCAGTGCCAGCAGGTTGGTCTGGGACGAAATGGCGTTGATGGCCTCGGTGACCTTGCCGATTTCCCTGGCCGCCACTCCCAGCTTGTCCACACGTTCCGAGGCCGAGGTAGCCTTGTCCACGGCCCGCATGGTCACCTCGCGGGTCTTGTCCGTGGTTCCGGCAATTTCGCTGATGGTGGAACTCATCTCCTCGGCTGCGGCAGCCACGGTGCCCACGTTCACGGAGGCCTGTTCCATGGCCGCGGCCACGGTGTTCATGTTCGCGTTCATCTCTTCTGAGGCGGTGGCCACGGTGTTGGACTTCATGGACAAATCTTCCGCGTTTTTGAGCATTCCGTCGGACATTTTCTCCAATTCCGCCGAGGAGCCCATGAGCACCTTGGCCCGCTGGGTAATCTCGGTCACGATGCCCCGCAGGCTGGACGCCATGTTGTTCAGGTCCATCTGCATCCGGCCCAGCTCATCGCCGCTGTCGATCTTGAGCTCTCCGCTCATGTCGCCCGTGGCCATGCGCTTCAGGAATTCACCCGTGGATCGCAGCGGCTTCAAGAGGCTGGCCCTGACCAGCAACCAGCCGAGCGCGCCCAGGATGATCAGGATGCCGAAAGTCCATCCGCCCACGCTGAGGGCGGCCATTGTCACGGCCTCGTTCGCCTCCTTGAGGGAGGAGATGATGACGAACGCTCCGTGAACCTCGCCGGGCTTCCAGCCTTCCTTCACGCCGCCCGTCGGATCCTTTTCGCCTTTGGGATCGCCATGGCAATACATGCAGTCCTCGGAGAGGCGGATGGGCTTGAAATAGAGCAGTCGATCCTTCTCGACGATGACTTTCTCGGCCAGATTCGTGTGCGAGAACTCGGCCAGGACTTCCCTCTCCAGGGCGTTTGGCGCATTTTTCGGATTGCGAGGACTTTCCTTGGGAACCCTGAATTCGTAGCCGGCCTCGGCCGCCTTGGCTGCGGCCGTGTTCATGGCCGTGACGATGGGCACGGCCTGAAGGAGCTTTGCAGGATCGCTACTCAGTTCGTCGAGGGGCCGAAGCACTCCGACCTTGTGCTTGTGCGCCATGTCCTCGCGCACCGATTCGGCCATCATGACCACGGACCGGCTTTCCTTCAGTCGCCCACTGATCGCCGCCTCCTGGATATCGCTGATGTGCAGATAGGCCATGACGACGGCCAGCAGGATGGGACCACAAAGGATGATCAAAAGCACCTTCCAGGTCAGGCTGAGGCGATACCACATTTTTGCTCCGAAATTCATTTAGAGGTGAAATCACAACAGATTGAAAATACATCGGCATGGCCAACAACAGCAAGAAATTATTCAGATAACGAGGTGAAAGCAAAATCCTCCACGTCCACCAGCCCCTTGTCCGTCAGGCGCAGACGGGGAATGACCGGCAGGGAGAGGAAGGAGAGCTGCATGAAGGGATTGATATTCTCCGGGCAGCCGAGTTCCCGGGCGCTGGCGTTCAGGTGATCCAGCCCGGCCGCGACGGTTTCAGGGTCCTGATCGCTCATCAGTCCGGCCAGGGGCAGGGGCACCAGATTGAGCACCCAGCCGTCGCGCACGCAGACAAATCCGCCGCCGCAGTCGGCCAGGGCGCGCACGGCCAGAATCATGTCGCTGTCCGAGACGCCCGCCACGATCAGGTTGTGGGAATCGTGGGCCACGGTGCCGGCTATGGCGCCGCTTTTGAGTCCGAGCCCCCGCACCAGCCCGAGCCCCACGCCGCCGCTGCTGTGATGGCGTTCGAAGACGGCCAGCTTGGCCACGTCGGCATCCGGATCAGCCATGATCTTGCCGTCGCGGACCAGAGGCTCGACCATGTCCATCCCGGTCACGATCTGTCCCGGAATCGTGCGGATGACGCGAACTTTCTTCCCTGCGGCCGGGGCGGGCATGTCGAGGCAGGAGGGTTTCACCTCGTCCAGGTGCACGCTTTTGGTCACGACCCGTTCCGTGGAGGCGGGTCGCCAGGACTGGGGACTGATGGCCCGGCCGCCGAGGTAGGTCTGAAAAATGGAAAAGGATTCAAGGTCGTCGAGCAGCACGAAATCGGCCCGGTAGCCCGGCGCCACGGCCCCCCGGTGTCGCAGACCGAAATAGCGGGCGGTGTTGATGGAGGCCATCTGGATGGCCCGCATGGGCGCAAGGCCACGGCTCACGGCCAGGCGGATGGTGTGATCCAGATGCCCGTCACGCAGCAGATCGTCGCAGTGACGGTCGTCTGTGACTAGGGAGCAGTTCTGGCTGTTGAAGTCGTTGATGAGCGGCAGGAGGTCGAACAGGTTCTTTTCGGAACTGCCCTCGCGGATCATGACGTGCATGCCTGCGCGCAGTTTTTCCAGGGCCTCCTCCAGATGACAGGCCTCGTGATCGCTGCCGGGTCCGGCCAGGACGTAGGCGTTGAGGTCGAATCCGGACAGGCCTGGAGCGTGCCCGTCGATGGGGCGCCCCTCGGCCGCGAAGAGCTTCCCCATGACCTGGGGGTCCTGATAGAGTACGCCGGGATAGTTCATCATCTCCGCCAGCCCCAGGATGCGGTCCGGGTATTCCTTGAACATGGCCGCGATGTCCTGGGCGGTGATGACCGCCCCCGCGGTCTCCAGATGCGTAGCCGGGACGCAGGATGGCATCATGCAGCGGATATCAAGCGGCAGGTCGCGGGTGATTTCAAGGAGCCACCTGATCCCGTCCAATCCCAGGACGTTGGCCAGCTCGTGCGGGTCGCAGACGACCACCGCCGTGCCGTGGGCAGCCGCCACCTGCGCGAACCGGACAGGGTCGAGCAGGGTGGACTCGATGTGGATGTGCCCCTCGACCAGGCCCGGGCAGAGGTGGCGGCCGCAGGCATCGACGACATCAAGGGCCTCGTATTCGCCGAATCCGACCACCACTCCGTTCTTCACGCCAACGCTGCCGGGATGAATTTCCCCGGAGAGGACGTTGACCACCTGACAGTTCCGGACCAGCAGATCCACCGGGGCCTCGCCCCGGGCGGCATGCAAAAGGCTGTTCATGGGCATGTGTTCACCTCGACTCGTTTTGAATCCGACATTGGCTTACGGCTGGGTTTTCCAGCGTCGATGCATCCAGAACCATTGCTCCGGGTAGCGCAGCACCATCTGTTCGACGGCCCCGGTGTAAAAACGGCAGATCTGCTCGATCCGCTCCGCCCTGCTGCCCTCAAGAACGGCCGTGTCCAGACAGGGCAGGGTCACGGCCCGAAACCGCCCCTGCGGCAGGCGGATGAGGAAAAAAGGCCAGACTTCGGCCTTGGCGCGCAGGGCCAGAATGGCAGGGCCCTTGTTCACCGCCGCAGTCTTGCCCAGAAAGGGCAGAAACTGCGCCTCGGCGCGCTTGCAATTGTGATCGACCAGAAACGCGCAGAGCCCACCGCGACGCAGTTTGCCCAGGGCTTCGGTGGCGGCCTCGCGATGGGGAAGGACCCGGATCTTGCTCTGGGTGCGCATGTGCATCAACAGATCGGCCAGGGCGGCATCCTTGGGCAGTCGGGCCACGACCTGGCAATCGGTCTTGGTGTTGAAGCGCTTGAGCACTCCGCCAAGCAGCTCCCAGCATCCAAGATGTGCGGTCACTCCCACGACGGGACGCTGCGTTGCGCCCATGCGCTCGAAGAGATCCGGATTCTCGTATTCGATGCGCTCCTCCAGAAAACGATGATCCATGTAGCGGGCGTGAAAAAGCTCCAGAAAGGAGCAGGCGCTGTGCCGAAAACTGGCCTTGGCGAGTTCTCTGGCCTCACTTTCCCCAAGGCCGAGGCGATCGCGCATGCAGGCCGTGGTTTCCTTGCGCCTTGAAGGCAGGACGGCCCACATGAGCTTGCCGATACCGTTTCCCAGGGCATGCAGCCGCTCCAGCGACAATGACGTGCCCAGGGGCAAAAAAGCGTTGTAGGCTATGTGTCTCACAGGTTTTTTCCAAGAGAGTTCATGATCTGTTCAAGATGTTCGCACTGCTTCCGCATTTCTTCGGGATCATCCAAAGGCTCCGGCAGGAAAACTGGATCGCCGTAGATGATGGTGCATCTGGAAAACGGCCACGGCAGTTGAAATTTGTCCCAGGCGCGATGAAAGACCTTTGCCCGGCTCATGACAGCCCGCACCGGCACGATGGGCGAAGCGGCGTGCCTGGCCAGGAACAAGGCCCCCGGCTTGACCTTGTGACGCGGTCCGCGCGGCCCGTCCACGGTGAAAATGATGCCCACGCCCTGCTCGTCCATGACCCGTTTTGCGGCGATCAGGGCGCGCATGCCGCCGCGCGAACTGGAACCGCGCACAGTCATGAAACCGAAACTCTCCAGCACCCGGGTCAGGATCTCCCCGTCCTTGCTCTGACTGACCACACAGGCCATGCGCTCCCCGGCATGGGCGGGAATAAGGGGAAAGATCTCATCATGCCAGAGCATGATCACTGGACGCTTGGCGCGCAGCTCCGGATCCGTGAAGACATCGGTATTGATCCGCTCCACACGCAAGGTCAAGTGCCACAGACGCACAACAAAAGCCAAAACGGCACCAATCAACCTGGGGGAAACGGGAATCCGCACCATGCATCTCCTCATGTAATCGGAATGGAATCGAATTTTTCGATGGAAAGATAAAAAACGTATAGGTTTAAACGATTTGACCGGAACCCAGGGTCACGACAATCATCCTCAAAAAAAAGGGAGTCTCACCATGCCCATAGTTCTCAATTGCGAAAACGAACCATGCCCCAACCCCGTATTGCGTTGCAAGCGCCTTCTGGACGAGCAAACGCCCAAAATGATGGAAGTCATTGTCGACAACGAGGCAGCCATGGACAACGTCAGCCGCTACCTGGCCAGCAAAGGCATGCGCATAGACGAGACGCGCAAGGACGGCACGCTTTGGACCATCAAGGCTTCCTCACAGGACCAGCAGGCCTCTGCCGCGCAGGCCTCGCAGGCCCCGCAGGACGGTCCGGAGAATACGAAGTCTCCCGACGCGTCCAAAATCCTGGTCTTTCTCACGGCAGACACCATGGGTGTGGGAGATGACACCCTGGGTTCCAGGCTGATGGGCAATTTCCTGAACACCCTGCCGGAGCTTGGCGATACGCTGTGGCGCATCATCATGGTCAACGGGGCCGTGAAACTCGCCACGGCGACAAATCCGGCCGTGGAGGCGCTCAAGAAACTGGAGGCTGCGGGCGTGTCCATTCTGGTCTGCGGCACCTGCCTGGAATTCTTCAAGCTCATGGATCAAAAGGCGGTCGGACAGGTCACCAACATGCTCGACGTGGTCACCAGCCAGCAGGTGGCCGACAAGATCATCAGCTTGTAGGAGATGACCAAAAATTCAGTGTTCCTTCCAGGCAGTAGAAAAGGAATGGATCCCCTTCTTCAAGGGGATGACGACTTTTTGCAGTGATCTCATCAAGGGGATGAAGTTTTTTTGCAGTGACATCTTCGTTCATGAAGCGGGACTGTCTGGAAGTGATGATATCTTCATTCCGCCTTTCACCAGCGGCAGTCCCGCCTCTTTCCAGGCCAGAATCCCGCCGCGCAGGTCGTAAACGCGCCTGAACCCCAGTTCGTCGGCCATCCGCAGCACGTGCGAGCTGCGATTTCCGCTGCGGCAGTACAGGAAGATGGTCGCGTCGCGGTCCAGCTGTGCGAAACGCTCACCAAAATCGGGGGAGTGGTAGTCAAGCAGTGCAGCGCCTTCGATAAAGCCCTGGCCAAATTCCCCCGGTGTGCGCACGTCGAGAATGACAAAATCGGGGTTGTTCGTGTTTTGGCTCATCAGGTCGACGGCGGCAGCGGGTTCGAGCAGACGCTCATCCTGGGTCAGGCATCCGGCCGAGAAGACGAGCAGAATCCAGAAAACGGCCGCAAACACGCACTGCATGCCCACGAACCGGGTTGCGCGGCGTTTCACAGAATTCGCTCCGGAGCCGAAAAAATGGAAAAGCGATTCTGGCGGGCGAAGCCGATCAGGGTCAGGTTCATTTCCCGCGCCAACAGCACGGCCTGGTGAGTCGGCGCGCCCAGGGAAACAAGGACGGAGATGCCTGCCCTTCTGCCTTTGTGCACAATCTCCGAGGAAATGCGCCCCGAGGTGATCATGACCGTGCGCCCCAGGTCCACGCCAAGGGCCAGGGCCCTGCCCACGACCTTGTCGGCGGCGTTGTGACGTCCGACGTCGTCGCGGATCAGTTCCGGATCCTGGCCGTCCACGCTCAACGCCACGGTATGCACGCCGCCCGTGGCGTGGTGCAGGTCCGAATAGCGGCGGAACCAGTTCGCAAGCTCCTGGATGCGCACGGCGGGGAGGGTGAACCCGGAAGGCATGGGTCCGCTTCCGGCCAGTTCCAGGGCACTGGCGAACATGACTCCCTTGCCGCAGCCCGAAGTGAAGGTGCGACGGGAGAGTTGCTCCGGGTCCACTTCACAGGCAAGGCTGACACGCACCGCCCAGACGGCCGAATCGACCTCGGAGCCCAGAAAATCCTCGGGCCGGGCCAGCAAGCCCGAAGTATGCAGAAAGCCGCGCGCCAGATCGTCAAGATGTTCGGGGGTGCACATCAGGGTGGCGATTTCCGTATCCCGGGTCATGATGGTCACGGGCACTTCCGTGGCCACGACATCGGTCTCTTGCGCGAAACCGGCGGCCGTGACCTTGACGATATCCATCTGCACCAGAGGCTCTAAAGGCTGGGGGTCTGCCATGGGGACTCCTGAAGAAAAATTGAAGAACTCCGCCGTGATCATCCGGAGGAGGCAACCCGGAACGACGAAAAAAGATCGCCAAGCACGGGGAATGTCCTACTTGCCGCCCGTCTCCTGTCAAGACGAAGAATTGCGTTTCCGCGGAACACATTAAGCCAATGCACCACGTCGACACCCTCTTGAAGAAGGCCTTTCATGTCTTTTCAACTACCTGAAAAGAATGGATTCCAACTTTCGCGAAAATGACTCTTCACAGCATCGCCTCACTGTTGGCAACAGCCAATCGTAGCAAACCCGAGCGCGAGCTTCCGCTTCGTGACAAAGTTCACATTTGAGTCCTTGCCCTCCAGAAGCTAAGAATATAAAAGAAAACTTTACCCGAGGGACACCCTGACCCGCTTTTATTTCCCCCACAACGGGAAGGAAAAGGGGCATGGGGATCAGATCTGGAACATTCAAGGAGGAAATGATGAACCGTCTTCGTACGCTGGCCCTGGTAGGACTGATGATCTTAGGCAGCGCCACGATCGCCCTGAGCGAAACTTTCGAGATCCCCGAGAGCGTGACCATGAGCCCCAAGCAGTTTGAAGGCTACACGCCCAAGAAAGGGGATGTGACCTTCAATCATGCTTCGCACATGGATATCGCCTGTCAGCAGTGCCATCATACCGTGCCTGACACCTATACCATTGAAAGCTGCATGACCGAAGGCTGTCATGACAACATCAAGGAACGGACGGAAATTTCCTCGGTCTACCGGACCTTCCACACCACCAAGGACACGGAAAAGAGTTGCGTCGGCTGCCACCGCGAGCTCAAGCGCCAGGGCCCAAGCGACGCCCCCCTGGCCTGCAACAGCTGCCACGTGCAGTAATCCTTCCACGCCCCCGGCTGCCCGGGGGCGTTTCTTTCATGCTCCTCATCTTGTCGCCTCGACGAGACATTCGTGAATCGAAGACAACTTCGAACTCACACCTCACGTCATTCCCGCGCAAGCGGGAATCCACGCCTTGAACAGACGAACCTTGAAAATCGGGGAATGGATCCCCGCCTGCGCGGGGATGACGCACCCACCACGACGCATAGTCTCCCGGATGCCGCCGGATGGATCCCCGCCTGCGCGGGGATGACGCACCCATCACGACGCATAGTCTCCCGGATGCCGCCGGATGGATCCCCGCCTGCGCGGGGATGACACCGAGGTGAGCGCAGACTTCTATCAAATACCCAGCCATCACACCCAGTCCCCACGTTCTCACTCCCCGACTCTTCAACCGCTCCGCCCCTGCGCAAGCCCGAGCGGCGCGCTTTGTTGCGGCAAGGGCCGTCGACTGTCTGACTGAGCCAGGCATCGTCGGTTTCCCCGTCGCCTCTCGCACCGCCTCGTCCTCCCGTCCCGCCACGCGACGGGGAAACCCTACGAGGCCCGCGAAGGAGTTTCGGCGGTCCTTGCCGCAACGAAGCGTGACGCGACGCCCCGGGCCCCCTCCTCCCTCCATCAATCTCAACTCAACCATCCGATATCACAACCAAATATACAGTCATCGCACTCAACCACCATGTTCTCCCCCCCCCGACTCTTCAACCGCCCCGCCCCTGCTCAAGCCCGAGCGGTCCGTTTTGCGCCGGGAAGGGCCGTCGACTGTCTGACTGAGCCAGGCATCGTTGACTTCTCCGTGGTCCCACGTCCGTCCCCTGCGCAAGCCCGAGCGACGCGCTTTGTTGCGGCAAGGGCCGTCGACTGTCTGACTGAGCCAGGCATCGTCGGTTTCCCCGTCGCCTCTCGCACCGCCTCGTCCTCCCGTCCCGCCACGCGACGGGGAAACCCTACGAGGCCCGCGAAGGAGTTTCGGCGGTCCTTGCCGCAACAAAGCGTGACGCGACGCCCAAGGCACCCCCTGCCTTAAACTGTCTTTTCATCTGCCTCCGCCCTGCCTTTGCCCCAACCTTCCACTCAAAATTGACCTCAACCCCCCATTCATGCTTCAGTAATACCGCATCAAAAACACACGGAGCCCCCCATGACCACGCCTCCCCCCTCCCCCCTCATCCGCGCCCTGGACCTGACCAAGGTCTATTACCCCGGCGCGGCAGTGGAGGTGCGGGCCCTGGGCGGGGTCAGCCTGGATCTCTTTCCCGGCGAATTGGTCGTGCTCCTCGGCGCGTCCGGCAGCGGCAAATCGACCCTGCTGAACATCCTGGGCGGCCTCGACACCCCCACCAGCGGCACCCTGTCCTACCGCGGGCAGGACCTGACCGGAGCCGACGAAACAACCCTCACCGCCTACCGCCGCGAAAACGTCGGCTTCATCTTTCAGTTCTACAATCTCATTCCCAGCCTCACGGCCCGCGAGAACGTGGCCCTCATCACCGACATCGCCGACGACCCCATGGACCCGGCCGAGGCCCTGAACCGGGTCGGCCTTTCCGGACGCATGGACCACTTCCCGTCCCAGCTCTCGGGCGGCGAGCAGCAGCGCGTGGCCATCGCCCGCGCCATCGCCAAGAACCCCGACGTGCTCCTGTGCGACGAGCCCACGGGCGCCCTGGACGTGCGCACGGGCATCACCGTGCTCTCGGCCATCGAGCGCATCAACGCGGAGCTCGGCACCCTGGCCGTGGTCATCACCCACAACGTGGCCATCGCGGACATGGCCGACCGCGTCATCCTGCTCTCGGACGGGCGCATCACGGACATCCGCGTCAACGCGACCCGCCGCCGGGCGGAAGAGCTGGAGTGGTGACATGCGCGCCCTGAACGTCAAACTCCTGCGCGACCTGTGGTCCATGAAAGGGCAGATGGCCGCCGTGTCCCTGGTCATGGCCTGCGGCCTGATGGTCATGATCATGGCCCGCGGGCTGGTCATGTCTTTGGAGACGGCCCGGGACGAGTACTACGCCTCCCACCGCCTGGCCCACGTCTTCTGCGACCTCAAGCGCGCCCCCAACGCCATCGGGACGCGCCTGCGGGAGATCGATGGCGTGGCGTCCCTGGAGACGCGCATCAGAGGCGCCCTGACCCTGGACTTGCCCGGCCTGCGCGAACCCGCCGACGGCCTGGTCCTGTCCCTGCCCGACGGCCGGGAGACGGAGGTCAACCGCCTGCACCTGCGCCAGGGGCGCCTGCCCGAGCCCTACAGCCCGGACGAGGTCGTGGTCAGCGAACCCTTTGCCAAGGCCCACGGCTTCGTCCCCGGCCACACCCTGGAGGCCACCATTTACGGGGCGCGCACGACGCTACGCATCGTCGGCGTCGGCATGTCGCCCGAGTACGTCTACGAGACACGGCCCGGCGAGACCGTGCCAGACAACCGCCGCTACGGCACCTTCTGGATGAGCGAAGGGTCCCTGGCTGACGCCTTCGTCCTCAAGGGCGCCTTCAACAGTGTCATCCTGACTCTTGCCCCCGGAGCCGAAACCGGTCCCGTGAAGAAGGACCTGGACCGCATCCTGGCCCCCTACGGCGCGCTGGTGGCCTTCGACCGCTCGGAGCACGTCTCGACCAAGCTCATCGACGACCGCATCGACATGCTCAAGGGTTTCGCCGTCGCCTTCCCGATCATCTTCCTGTCCATCGCCGCCTTCATGACCAGCGCGGCCCTGACGCGGCTGGTCCGCCTGCAGCGTGAGCAGATCGCCCAGCTCAAGGCCTTTGGCTACTCCTCGGCGGACGTGGGTCTGCACTATTTCCAGTTCGCCCTGGCCGCCGTCGTGGCCGCCACCCTGCTGGGCTCCGTGGTCGGCCTGTGGATGGGGCAAAATCTGGTGGAGATCTACCGCCGCTTCTTCCAGTTCCCGAACCTCGCCTTCCGTCCCGACTGGTGGGCTCTCGGGCTGGCGTTGGCCGCCAGCGCCGGGGCGTCCTTCATCGGTGTGCTCGGGGCCGTGCGCCAGGCCGTGAAGCTGCCCCCGGCCGAGGCCATGCGGCCCGAGCCTCCAGCGCGCTTCGAGCCGTCCGTCCTGGAGCGCATGGGCCTTTTGCGCCTGCTCTCGCCCACCCAGCGCATGGCGCTGCGCAATCTGGAACGCAGGCCCTGGCAGGCCTTCTTCACGGCGCTGGGCCTGGCCATGGCCACGGCCATCCCCATCGTGCCCGGGGCCATGGGCGACGGCATCGACTACCTCATGGACTTTCAGTGGCGGCTGGCCCAGCGCCAGGACGCCACCGTATCCCTCATCGAACCCGCCTCCCCGTCCGCCCTGCACGCCCTGGCGGCCATGCCGGGAGTGCTGCTCGCCGAGCCCTTCCGCGTGGTGCAGGGACGCATCGTCAACGGCCTGCGCCAGCGCCGCGTCGGCCTGACCGGACGGCTGCCCGACGCGCGCCTGAACCTGCTCCTCGACGACAAAGGGCGTGCCGTGGACCTGCCGCTGGCGGGCCTGCTCCTGTCCCAGAAGCTGGCCGAGGTGCTGGAGCTTGCGCCCGGCGACCCGGTGCGCATCGAGGTCCAGGAAGGCCGACGCCCGGTGCTCGAGACCTTCGTGGCCGGGACCATCACGGACTTCGCCGGGATCGGGGCCTACATGGACTTTTACGCCCTGGGGCGGCTCATGGGCGAGGAGCGCGTCATCAGCGGCGCGCACCTGACCCTGGACAACACGTACCGGGGCGAGTTTCTGGACGCGGCGGCAGACACCCCGGCCATCGCCTCGGCCGTCTTCACCTCCTCGGCCCGCGAGAGCTTCCAGCTGGCCATGGGCGACATGATGGGTGTGGTGCAGGCCGTCTATTTCGGCTTCGCCGTCATCGTGTCCTGCGGGGTGGTCTACAACGGGGCGCGCATCGCCCTGTCCGAGCGCACCCGCGACCTGGCCACCCTGCGCGTGCTGGGCTTCTCCGAAATCGAAACGACCATGATCCTGCTCTCGGAACTCATTTTCCTGACCCTGGTGGCCCTGCTGCCGGGGCTTGTGATCGGTAGCGAGATGGCGCGGGTCCTGGTCCTCACGGCCAACACCGAATCCGTGCGCATGCCGCTGGTGCTGACCGGCAGGGCCTACGCCACGGCCGTACTCATTGTCCTCTCGTCGTCCATGGCGTCCTTCCTGGTGGTCGGACGCCGCATCAGAAAACTGCAACTCCTCGCCGTACTGAAGGCTCCCGAATGAACACTACGCGCAGGCGCCGCCCGTGGCGCATCCTCCTTTTCGTCCTTCTGTGCCTCGCCCTGGCCGCGCTCCTGATCGCGGGCTTCTGGCCCGCGCCCCTGCCCGTGCAGACGGGTCGGGTGGCCAGCGCGCCCATGACCGTCAGCGTGACCGAGGAAGGCAAGACGCGCATCCGCAGCCGCTACGTGGTCTTCCCGCCCACCGCAGGCTTCCTGCGGCGCGTGGAGCTGCGCGCCGGGGCGCGGACCCAGGCAGGCCGGACCGTGCTGGCCGTGCTGACGCCCGAGGCCTCGACCTTCCTGACCCCGCGCTCCCGGGCCGAAGCGCAGGCCAGGCTGGACGCGGCCGAGGCCGCCGAGCGCGTGCGCCGGGCCGAGCGCGAGCGCGTGGCCACGAGCATTAAGCTTGCGCGCACGGACCTTTCACGCCTGGACGCCCTGCTGAAAAGCGGCGCCGTGGCCCGGCAGGAATGGGACAGGGCGGAGAATCAGGTGCGCGTGCTGGAGCGGGAGCTGCAGGCGGCGACCTTCGCCCTGCAGGTGGCCGGGCACGAGACCCGCGTAGCCCGGGCGGCCTTGAGCCGGGGCGCCGCGCCAGGCCAGGACGAGGCCGTGCCCATCCTGGCCCCGGTGGACGGGTACGTGCTGGCCGTCATGGAAGAAAACGCCCGCGCCGTGGCCGCGTCCACGCCCATCATGGAGGTCGGCGATCCGCGCGATCTGGAGATCGAGATCGAGCTGCTCTCGACCGATGCCGTGGCCGTGACGCCCGGGGCCGAGGCGGCCATCGCGCATTGGGGCGGTCAGGGGGAGCTGCGGGCCAGGGTGACGGTGGTGGAGCCCGGAGGGTTCACCAAGGTCTCGGCCATCGGCGTGGAGGAACAGCGGGTCAAGGTGCGGGCCGAGCTCATGGACGAACTGCCCGGGGGGCTCCTCCTTGGGGACCGTTACGGGGTGCAGGCGAGGATCGTCACCTGGCGCGGAGACAAGGTGCTGCAGGTGCCGACCGGAGCCCTGTTCAGGCGCGGGAACGCATGGATGGTCTTTGTGCTGGAGGGGGGCAAGGCGGTGTTGCGCACGGTGGAGATCGGCCACGAGAACGGCCAGGCCGCCGAGGTGCGGGACGGGCTGAAGGAAGGCGAACAGGTCATCCTTCAGCCGCCGGACACCCTCGCGGACGGGATGCGGGTCAGGGAGGAAAACCAATGATGCCGGACAGCGGGCGATGACCGGCCGCAACTGCCTGTGGCGCAAAGAAAGCATGGTTCCCCGCCTGCGCGGGGATGACACGTTGGTTTCGCGGGCATTCGGAGCAGGAATCGAAATATGGCGGATGCCTACCGTCCCGAATCCGATCTTTTCTCCGTCCCGTCCAACGCCCGATCTTTCCCCCGTCCTGCCCAACGCCCGATCTTTCCCCCATCCCGCCCAACGCCCGGTCTGAGCGTGTCGGGCGGTCTCCGGCGAGGGCCGTCGACTGTCTGACCGAGCCAGGCATCGTTTGCTTCCTGGCCGTGTCACGTCCGAAGCGCCACCCAATAACCAAAACTCAAGGCCGGGAAGCATTACGAGGCCGGCGAGGGAGTTTCGACGGCCCTCGCCGGAGACCGTCCGGCACGCGGCCGCGCTGATACACCGCCCTCTTGTCCGGAATCTGTCAGGAACACCGATGCACCCCGACGCCCCTTCCGCGCGTTCTCCAAACTACAGCCCGTGCACGAACACCCGGTCTTCCATCCCCATCTTCCGTGCCATGCCCGCGATCTGGGCCTGGTGGGTGAACATGATGATCTGGTTGCGTCCGGCCATGCCGGCGAACACTTCGAGGGTGGCCCTGGCACGCTCTTCGTCAAAATTGATGAGAATGTCGTCGACGATGAAGGGCATGGCCTCCGTGCTCTGCAGGCGCAGTTGCAGGCTGGCCAGGCGCAGGGCCAGGTAGAGCTGGTCCCTGGTGCCGGAGCTCATACCCTCGACCCGCACCAGAAACCCGTTTGAACGCACGCCCATGAGAACGGGCCTGTCGCCGTCGTCGATATCCGCCCGCAGTGCGGCAAACGAGCCCAGGGTCAGGTCCTTGAACAGGCCGGAGGCGATGGCCAGCAGCGGGTCCTGGTGGGCGGCCCGGTAGCGCTCGATCTCTGCGCGCAGGACCCGGGAGGCGAGCTTGAGCCGGATGAAGCTGTCCGTCAGGCGCGCGATGCGGGCCAGAACCTCCTGCATCTCCTCGGCGATGCGCGCGGCGGCGTCATCGCCGTTCATGCGCGCCAGCTCGCTTTTTTCCTGGCCCACCCGCTCCGCCAAAGGCCCGGTCCGCGGCCTGACCTCCTCATCGAGCTCCGCGCGCAGGGCCGCGATCCTGCCGGGCAGGGCATCGGCGTCCTGTCCGGCGGCCAGCGCCTCCAGATCCTGCAGGGTGCCGCCCTCGGCCATGCCGGCCAGGGTCGATTCAACCTCGTGCAGCTCCCGGCGCACCTCGGCATACTCGGCAAAACGGCGCTCGGCCGCGTCCATGCACTCGTCGTCCGCGCAATGCGACTGCAAACGCAGGGCGGCCATGCCTTCGTCCAAAAGCCGCAGCTCCTCGCGCAGGACGCGGGAAGTCTCGTGCAGGGCGGCCTTTTCCTGGGCGTGCCGCATGGAGACGGCCTGGTCCCGCACGGCCTGGGCCAGAAGGCTCTTGAGCCGCCCCACCGTCAGCGCCGCATCGAGCTCCTTTTCGTCCGGGGCGATCAGGGCGGCGAGCTCGCGCACGCTGTTCTCGAAGGCCCGCGCGTCGCGCTCGATGCCCTTGAGACGCTTGCGCAGCACATCCTCTTCGTGGAGCTTGGCCAGGCACTCCTGCACCGTCTCCACATAATCGGAGGCCTCGTCCGGGGACGCGCCGCCAGGCAGGCCAAGAAATCCGAGGGCCTCCTCCCAGGCCTGCCGCCACTCGTCCAGATTCAGGCGGGCGGTCTGGACGCTCGCCTCGGCCTTGTCCCGTGCCGCATCCAGCTCGCGGACCGACCTGGTCAGGGCTTCGCGCCTGGAGTTGGCTTCGCGCAGGCTCTCGACCACGGCCTGGGCCCGGCGCACCACCGGCTCGAGCCCTGTTCCGGGCAGGGGCGGCTGCTCCTGCGCCGCCGCCAGCTCCCGCATCAGCACAGCCCGCAATTCCTGCTGCCGCGCCTGCCCGGCCCGCACCTCGGCCTCGATTCTGCCCAGTTCCTCGACCTGCAGGCGCAGGGCCTCGAAATTGCCCAGCCAGGCCCGCATCTCGCGCGGGCCAAGGGGGATGATGGAGCTTGCGGCCCACTTTTCGCGCCAACGCGCCAGAAGATCCTCACGCGCCTCGCGCGAAATTTTCGACCTGCGGCGCAGCTCGTCCAGATTCCGGCTCGCGGCCTCGATCCCGGCCAGAAGCTGGCCGTGCTTCTGCACCCGGTCCGCTTCGCGATACATGCGGTCGGCGGTCTGGTCGGCCAGCTCCACGCTCTCTTCGTACGCCTCGGGCAGGGGCTGCTCAGGCGCATAGAGAAGGCTTTCGCCCGTCACGTCCTCCCCATCGAGCCAGCACCGGCGCAGCAGCGACCAGCCCTGTTCGCGGCGGGCGCGGCAGCCGGCCAGTTCGGTCTCCGACGGGACCACGGCGGCGTGCTCGATGGCGCGCAACTCCCGGTTCAGGTTGGCCAGTTCCTGGCTCAAGCGCTCCTCTTCGACGGAGTGCCGCCGCAGCTCCTCGTCCACCATTTGCAGCGCCTGTTCAAATTCATTCACGGTCTCGGGCAACGGCAGGCGGACTCCCGCCACCTCGTCCAGGGTTCCGTCCCACAGCCCAAGGCGCTGCAAAGCGGCCTGACAGGCGCCCCGGGCCCGCAGCAGGTCCGCCCGGCGGCGTTCCAGCTCGCCGTCCAGGTCACCGGCTTTCAGCACCAGATTCAGGGCCTGGATCAGGTTCCCGGCCTCGGCGGCCGGACCTGCGGCGGCCCGCTCGGCCTTTTTGCCCTCAAGCTCGCGCTGCAGCTCGCGCAGGCGCTGTTCGGCCTGGCGGACCTCCTGCAGCACGGCCTCGCGCCGCTGGCCAAGGGTCTGGACCGACTTGCGCCTGGCCAGCCCCGGGCGCAGACTTTCGGCCTGCCCGACGTCGAGGTCCGGCCGGATGCGGCGCAGGAGCTGGGCCGCTTCGGTCTTGTAGGCCACGCGCATGCCTTCGAGGCCAGGGTAATCCTTCTGGCCCTTGCGGTACTCGCCCAGACGCTGATGCAGATCCTCGATGTCGTCGGCATGGTCGAGGACCGCCTGATTCAGACCGGCGGCAACCTGCATGCCCTCAAGCTCGGCCAGTCGCTGCAGCGCGCCTTCCAGACGGACCTTGGCCAGACGCCGCTCTTCGTCCAGCTGCCGCCGTCTGGCGCCGAAATCATCGGGCAAGATCACAACCTCACCTATCGCTTGAAGTTTTTCGAGCGCCAAATTTCGCCGTCCCAGATACGGCAAGGCCCGGCCCAAACGCTCAAGCCGGTGGATCTCACGCTCCAGCTCAAGGCCCCGGCTGGTCAGAACACGCAGCTCCTCCTCGGCCTGGGCCAAAGCCTGACGGTGCCGGGCCCACTCCTGGCTGCCCAGGCTGGCCTGGCGCAGGCGCGACTGCAGCTCCTTGTAATGCGCAACGGCCAGATTGATTTCCCGGCTGGTGGCCTTTGGCCGGAACAGCCCGTCGGCCTCGCGCTCAAGGCCGTCGATGACGGCCCGCAGGGACGCAAAGCCCGCTCCGGCCGAGAACAGGGCCTGCCCGATCTCGCCCTCCTGATCGAGGATGCTCTGCCCTCCCTGGACAAGGGTCTCGTGGTTGATGCCGTACATGCTGGAAAAGAGGTCCTGCCCCAGCCCCTGCAGATACGGGGCGAGGGCCTCGGCGGGCAGGGGCTGGTCCTGGGCGTCGAAGAGGTCGTTCTTGTTCTTCTTGCGTCGGTAGAAACACAGCTCGTCGCCGTCGGCGCGCTGCAGGCAGCCCCCGACCAGCAGCTGATCGTAGGCGTGCAGAAAATTGTCGCCCGTGCGGAGCGGGAACCCGTAAAAAAGGGCCTGCAGCGCGCGCATGGCACTCGACTTGCCCGCTTCGTTGGGGCCGTGGACAACGTGCAGCCCGGGCAGGGCCGAATCAAAATCCAGCACACGGTCGCTGAACGGCCCGTAGGCCTTGAACTCCAGGCGTTTAATCTTCATGCGCCCTCCTGCAACCTGGCCATGAGCATCTCCCGAACCTCGTCGCGCAGCATGGCCAGCCCTTCCTCGTCCGGGCCGAAGGGATCGGCGTCCCCCAACAGCTCGGCGGGAAGCTTGGAGCGCAGGGCCTCGAACTCGGGCACCATTTCCGTGAGCGGGACCGCGTCGAGGCGCAGCTGCGCGATGGCCTGCACCAGGCCGCCCAGCGGAGAATCGGCATCCGGTGCGTCGCCGCCGGAAGCCAGGGGTTTCGTGGCGATACGCAGCTTTTCAAGCCAGACATCGCCCAGGTCTGCGGCCATGACGCGGAAGTCATCACGCAGGCGCTCCTCAAGGCGATGCAGCTGTTCATGCAGGGCGCTGCGCCCCTCGAGCACGACCCGCAGCGCCACGGGGCGGCCTTCGGCGTCGCGCCGCTCACGCTCCATGGCCTCGCGCACGCGGTCGGCCACGGCTTCGATGCGCTCGCACGGCGCAAGGTCCACCCGGCAGAGCGCAAAACGCAAGACATCAAGGCACTTGAAATCCGCGTCCGTGATCCGCCCGTCCTCGACGGTGACGAGCCGGCAGCCCTTGGCCCCGGCTTCGCGGATGTGCCGGGCCTGGATGTTGCCGGAAAAGACCACCCACGGATGGGTCTGCACGACCTCGCCCTGGTGCACATGCCCCAGGGCCCAATAATCGTAGCCCTTGGAGGCCAGGCCTTCCAGGGTGCACGGGGCGTAGGGCTCGTGCCCGGCGCGGCCGGTCAGACTGGTGTGCAGCAGGCCGATGTTGCACAGGCCGGGCAGGGCCTGCGGATAGGCGCGGCTCAGGTCATCGGTCACGCTGCGCCCGGCGAAGCTCTGGCCGTGGATGGCCACGCCCAGCTCATCGAGCACCTTTGTTTCCGGTTTCTTGTGGGAGAAAATGGTCACATTGTCCGGCAGGCTGAGGGCGCGGGTCAGAGAGCTGGCCGCGTCATGGTTGCCGGAAACCAGGAAAACCCGGATGCCCGCCTCGCGCAGGCGGCCCATGCGGTGGGTGAAGTACAGGCCGGTGTTGTAGTCCTTCCAGTCGCCGTCAAAAAGGTCGCCGGCCAGCAGGACAAAGGCCACGCCCTCATCGATGGCGAGGCTGACCAGATTATCGAAGGCCCGCCGCGCGGCCCCGCGGATCTGCTCCACGGGGGCGTCGGGGTAGGATTCGAGGCCCCTCAGGGGGCTGTCGAGGTGGATGTCTGCGGCATGAATGAAGCGGAACATGGGTCATCCTTGAAGAAGTTTCGAGACAGGCCGCCCGTCAGAAGATGGGCATGTCCTGTCCGTTCACGGTCAGCTTGCCGCTCGCGAACATGGCCTGGGTCTTGATGATGCCGTCCTCGCGCACGATCAGGTTGCGCGCCAGCAGCGGCTCGATCTGTTCGGCGTAGCGCAGCTGCACCAGGGTATCGAGATCACCCTCGGTCTGTTCGTTTTCCAGAGCGATGCGCAGCAGGCCCTTGAGCAGTTCCTCGTGCACGGCCATTTGCGCGGCGGCTTCAAGATGCTGCAGGAGCATGAGCGGATTCAGCGCGGCCTCGGCCCCCGGAGCCAGTAACTTGAGGGAAAAGGCGCCCGTGAAATCACCCATGGGCGTGGCCACCCGCAAATGCGGCATGTTCAGCTCCGGCGTTCCGGTCAGCATCTTGGCAAAGAAAGCGGCATAAAGTTCTCCGACCCTGTCGAAGAACATCTCGGACTCCGTGTCGGCCATGGTGTGGTAGAGCTGACGCAGGCCGGCCTGGAATTCGCTCAGAGCCACCGCGTCGATGTTCCTGCCCGTCAGTTCGCAGGAGGCCGGGCCATAGGCCGTTCCGCCTACGTCAACGCTCTCAAGGCCGACAACCTGCGAGCAATGATACAGGGCGCCGTCACAGCTGCTGTTGGAGGATACACGCAGATCGCGCACCGTGATCGCGTCCCCTTCCGCCGGAGTGATGTTCATGGCCGAAACGCCCACCGTGGCCTGACCTGCATAGACAAAAGGCAGCACCTCGATCATGTCGAAATTCGACGACAGGGCCTCAAGTTCCATGTTCCCGTCCGTGGTCTTCAGCGCCAGACCCGGCATGGCCAGCTCGCCGCGCAGGGCGCGGGTGGTGGGGAGATATTCGCCCTTCAGGGCAAGGCCACCCCAGGTGACATGCTCGCCGTCCATGTCCCTGTCGATGGCGGGAATGAGCACATCGCCCGAGACCTTGCCGCCAAAACCGACGCGTACCTCGGAAGTGGTTTGCGTCAGCTCGGGAAGCCGGGTGAAAAGGGTCTGTCCCACTCCTTCGGCAGTCATAGGTTCGACAGTGCTCGTGATCCTCATGATCCCCGGCTTGCTGAAAATGTTACCGCCCTCGCCCGTCAGGGGGCCATGATGCAGGACATGACCGACGACAAAACGCAGGATCTCATCGTCGTTCGAATCGGTCAGGGTCCCGGGAACCCTGAGTTCAACCAGGGTCTGAGCCGTGGAGGTGAAGAAGCCGCGCTCGTAGCGCTGATTTGAGAGCGAGAGAAATCCATACCGCTCGTATTCTTTAACTGCTGAAAAATACTGCTCCCGGGCCTGGCCCCCAAACATGTATGCGGCTCCCGCATAGGCGCCAAGGGCCAGAACTATCAAAAACAACAAGAACTTCTTCACACAACCTCCAGGCGTGCTCGCCGGATAATGTCACCATTCAACACCACAGCCAATCTGCTGGCACATCATGCTCAAGAAAACAACACATATCAAACACTTCGGGGCGCGCTAAAATCAGCCAGCCGTATGGGTGGGCGCAAAAAAAAGCCCCCCTTGGAAACGGCTTCCAGGGCGGGACAGGATTGAAAACTGACCGCTCTCCAAGGGCTTTCAGACCTCATTGTTTCAATCCACGCCCCCGCGCAGGGGGCGACGCCCGTGCGGTATTTGACGTTTACGACAAGGCTCCCTGCCGTATCTCCACCCCCAGCATCTCTTCCAAACACATTGCCTGAGCGCAGAGTTGCACCCGGTCCCAGTCGGCAGACTTGCTGCGGCCGCGCTTGTACTCGACCGGCAAGACCTTCGTGCCCCCTGACCCGAATTCCACGACATCCGCGATGCCCGAAATCCCAAGCGACAAAGAACGCAAAGGCAGGCTGCGGGCAATGCGCCGGCCTGCCCGGACGGAGTTCTCTCCGGAATCGACCGTGTCGTGCAGGATTCGCCCTTCGACCGTGAACAGATTCTCCTCCCAGACCCGCTCGATATGGATAAGCGCGCATTGCCGCTCACAATAAAGCACGTGCTGCAAGGTAGAGATGGGCAGGAGTTCGTCTTCCAAATACATATGTCTGACTCCACTCATGGTGCACGACGACGCGGCTCGCAAGAAAAGCAAGTCACCGGTATTGGCTCAGTTTTTCCAGAATTCGCGCACGCATAGCCGGTTTGTCCGCCGGATGCAGCGAAATGAGCTTCTTTCCCTGCTGCTGATAGAGTTGCTGTTTCTTGAGCATGCCGATCTTGTAATCCGCCGTGTCCATGCCCCAGTACTCGAGATAGACATCGAATTCAGGAAGATAAAAATCCGGTCTGATGGCGTATCCGTCCAAGATGCGGAAGCGCTCATCATAGCGGTAGGTTATGCCCTCGGCAGCCAGGGCTTCACAGATGAGGCGCTCGCCGTCGGATTGCACCCAACTGCCGTCCTTGGCCCGGATATTCTTCTGCAATTCGACCTTGGTCTCGTAATTTCGGCGCTCCAAAAACACTTCATCGAAGCAATGATCGCAGAACGGACGCTGGAAGGCCTTGCGGCTGCGCAAATATTCGTCGGCCTCCAACTCCACGCCGCAGCGCTGACAGCAATGCACGACCGCGCGATCCGCGATATCCGAGGCCTCACGAATCAGCTTTCCCGCCGCCAAGACGCTGCGCTTGACATAATCGCGCTCGGCCGGATTGGCATACATGTCGCGCAGATCCGGCAGTACGGCACGGGCAGCGGCTCCGTATGCGCCAAGTGCCTTTGCCGCGTACTGACGAACTTGCGGGTGGTCGTCTCGCAATAGCGGATGCAGAGCCTCCATGGCTGGAGCTGAGGTCACAATGCCTGCCAGTTTGCCCAGGCCCGAAGCCGCAAGTCTGCGCACCAGCGGCGACACGGATCTTGCCAGTTCCTGCAATGCAGACAGCGCCTGCGGGTCCGCGCTGTTGCCAAGTTCCGTCGCTCGCCGGGCGAGCATCTTTTCGGCAGAGGTGTTCATGTGTTTCATGACTGATTCCGATTCCGGGGAATCTCCATGGCGTCGCAGCAGTGTGCACCGTCGCGACGCCATGATCTACGGTTACAGATTTTCGATGATCAGGACGCCGGCGGGAGCCTGGCCGACCGTCACCGTGTAGTCGGCAAAGGATCGTGCCGGACCGGCCGCCCCTGCGGCGCGTCTGACCTGTACCAGATCAAAGAGTTTGTGCGCCGGTGCGTTGCCGAGTTTGCTCTCGTGTTTGAAGATGATCAGCTTGCAGCTGCTCATAAGCCCTCGGGCCGCCGAGCGGTCATGCTCGAACATGTTCGCCAGAGCATCCCAGAGCAGGTTCAGGTCATCATCGGAAAGCCGGTCTTTTCCGCCAGTGGCGCGGAGACAAAGCCATGCGCCACATACAGGCCGTAGGGTACGATGTGCGTGCGGCCCATGGTGCGCTCCTTTTCACTTCCTGGGCCGCAGTTTCCTGCCCTCCTGCTCCCGCAGATCCTCGATGCCACGTAAATTCCCATTCCCATCAAGCACCAGAGCAAAAGAGATGTTCTCCATGCTGGTACCGTAAGGCGGCATGCCCGATTCTGAGTACGCACTCATGCGTTCGTAACATCCGTGCAATGCTTGCAGAATCATGCCAGCACCTCCGGCAACAGATGTGACAACGGAGCGATTACTCCGTATTGCATGACGGTTTTGAAGAAAAGCGGAGTCACATCGCGCTCAAAACCGATGTCTGAAAGCAGAATCGGCGTGTCTACAAATTTTATAAATATACGCAATTAAAAGATTACGAATATCCGTCAGCATTGAATCTATACAATACAGACCAATACTTAATATATTTTTTATACAATACGGATAATGCAGTATTGTCAGAGGATTTAACCGATAAGTGGTCGTTCTATCAGGCAATCCTCGAAAGGACAGGCAGGTCTTGCGGGAGGAAGCGAGTCTGATCGTGGAAACAAAAAAGACCCCCCTGGAAACGACTTCCAGGGGGGTACAAGGAGGGGGAGGGACTTCTTTTTTCTCTACTTCAGGACGCTCAAGGTGGCCTTGGCTATGGCCAGTTCCTCGTTAGTGGGGATAACGAGGATGGCGACCTTGCTTCCGTCCGCCTGCACTGCCGTCGCGACTTTCTTGCGACCGGCGTTGCGGGTGGAATCTATACTGATGCCGAGATGTTCGAGATTCGCGCAGACGCGGGCGCGGACGATTTCGTCATTCTCGCCGATGCCGGCGGTGAAGACCAGGGCGTCCAGAGGACCGGTCACGGCGTAATAGGCGCCGATGTATTTCTTGATGCGGTAGACGAACATGTCCACGGCCAGGGCGGCCTTCTTGTCGCCCTTATCCGCCGCGGAATGAATGTCGCGCATGTCGTTCATGCCGCAGATGCCCTTGAGGCCGCTCTGCTTGTTCAAAATGGAGTCAACCTCATCCATGGAGAGGCCCTTTTCCTTCATAAGGAAAGGCAGGATGGCGGGATCGATGTCGCCGCTGCGGGTGCCCATCATCACGCCGGCCAGAGGGGTCAGGCCCATGGAGGTGTCGATGCACTTGCCGCCGCGCACGGCCGCCATGCTGCAGCCGTTGCCCAGGTGCAGAGTGACCAGGTTCACTTCGTCCTCGGCCTTGCCGAGCATGGCCGCCGCCTGCTGCGCGACATAGCGGTGCGAGGTGCCGTGGAAACCGTAACGGCGGATCTTGAGCTCTTCGTACAGCTCGTAGGGGATCGGATACATGAAGGCTTCGGCGGGCATGGTCTGGTGGAATTCCGTGTCGAACACGGCCACCTGCGGCACACCGGCGAAAAGCTCGCGGGCGACCTCGATGCCGACCAGGTTGGCCGGGTTGTGCAGGGGCGAAAGATGACAGTTCTCGCGGATCTTCTCCACCACGTCGTCATCGATGAGCGTGCTCTGAAACAGAGTCTCGCCGCCCTGCACGACACGATGTCCGATGGCGTTGATTTCGGCGGAAGAGGCGATGACGCCGGTGTCCGCGCCCGTGACCAGATCGACCACGGTGTGCATGGCTGCGCGATGGTCAGGGAAGGCCACTTCACGCTCGACCTCGGACTCGCGATCCGTGCCCGGCCAGGACTTCTGGCTGACCTTGCCCATGGTGTCGCCGATGCGCTCGACCAGGCCGGTGGTCATGACCGCGCCGTTATCCATGTCCAGAAGCTGGTATTTGAGGGAGGAACTCCCTGAATTGACTACAAATATCTTCATAATACCCTCTCTATATTAAACCTTTTTCGGCCTGGGCCTGAATGGCCGTGATGGCCACGGTGTTGACGATATCGGCGACGGTGCAACCGCGGCTCAGGTCATTGACGGGCTTGTTGAGGCCCTGCAGGACCGGCCCGATGGCCACGGCGTTGGCGGCGCGCTGCACTGCCTTGTAGGTGTTGTTGCCGGTGTTCAGATCCGGGAAGATGAAGACCGTGGCCCGGCCGGCGACCTGGCTGCCCGGCAGCTTCTTGGCGCCGACTTCCGGATCGATGGCCGCGTCATACTGGAGCGGACCTTCAAGGAGCAGGTCCGGAGCCTTTTCGCGAGCGATGCGGGTGGCCTCGATGACCACGTCCACATCTCCGCCCGCACCGGAATCACCAGTGGAATAGGACAGCATGGCGACACGCGGTTCAACGCCGAAAATGCGGGCCGTCTCGGCGGAGTTCATGGCGATCTCGGCCAGCTGCGGCGCGGTGGGATTGGGGTTCACGGCGCAGTCGCCGAAAACCAGCACGCGGTCTTTAAGGCACATCAGGAACACGCTCGACACGATGGACGCGCCAGGCTTGGTCTTGATGATCTGAAATGCGGGACGGATGGTATGGGCCGTGGTGTTGATGGCGCCGGAAACCATGCCGTCGGCCTGGCCCTTGAAGACCATCATGGTGCCGTAATAGGTCGGGTCGACCATGCAGTCGCAGGCCACTTCCTTGGAGACGCCCTTCTTCTTGCGCAGGTCCATGAAGGTGGAGACGTAATCGCCGTAGTCGGGGGAAGCGGCCGGATCGATGATGTTCACGCCGGTCAGGCTGAGTCCCAGCTGGGAAGTCATGGATGCGATGGCCTTGGGATCGCCGAGGATGGTCAGGTCGACCACGCCGCGTCGCAGCAGGATGTCGGCGGCACGCAGGATGCGGTCATCGCCGCCTTCGGGCAGGACGATATGCTGCTTGTTGCGCTTGGCCTTTTCGATGAGACCGTACTCGAACATCTGCGGAGTGACCTTGGTCGATTTCCGGGTATCGAGGCGCTGCCGAAGTTCGTCCGTGGCCACGTTCTCCTCGAACACGCCAAGGGCGGAAGCGATCTTCTTCTGATCGCCCGGCTCGATCTTGCCGTACATGTTGTACAGGCGGCGCGCGGTCTGGAAGGTGGCCTCCTTGCCGAGCAATACGGGCACGGGCACGCCGGTCCAGCCGTCGATGAGCCGGGCCACGCTCTTGCCGGGGGCGATGCCGCCGGTGAGCAGGATTCCGGAGATGTCGGGATATGAGGACGACTGCCGGGATGCCAGGCTGCTGACGATGATGTCCGAGCGGTCGCCAGGGGTGACCACAAGGCTGCCGCGCTCAATGTAATTGAGAAAATTTTCGATCTGCATGGCGGCAACGACGATGTCGTCAACCTGGCCGCCCAGATTTTCCTTGCCGTAAAGCACTTCCGCTCCGACCCACTTCATGACGTCGCCCACCGTGGGCTTGCCCAGAATGGCCACCTCGGGGATGATATAGAGCAGCATGTCGGGCTTGTTCATGGACTTCTTGAGCGCGATGCGCAGGGCTTCGCGGTCCGGAACGTCGGTGCGGTTGATGACCACGCCGAGAATGTCCACGGCCTTGTCGGCAAAGGATTCCACCGCAAGCTTGGTCGTGCTTATGATCTCGTGTTCGGTCTTCTGGCAGGCGTTGGAGATGACCAGAAGCGGGCTGCCCAGGTTGGCGGCGATGTCGGCGTTGATGTCGAACTCGAACGCGGGGCTGGTGCCCTCGAAATCCGTGCCTTCAAGCAGAACGAAATCGCACTTGCTCTCCAGCTCTTTATATTTATTGATGATTTTTTCGATCAGAAGAGAATGCTGACCCGCGTTGACCAGTTCCTTGGCCTGCTGCATGGTCAGGGCGTAGGTCTCGCTGTACTGCAGACCCAAGTAGAACTGAGACAGTACGAGGTCGATGTCGTGGTCCTTGCGGTCAGGCACATCGTTGATGATGGGTCTGAAAAAACCGACACGCCGAATGTCACGCAGGAGCATTTGCATGACGCCCAGAACGATGGCTGATTTTCCGCTTCGAGATTCCGTTGCCGTAATGTATAGATTTCTGGCCATAGTGCTTCCCTTGAAAGCCGGTTTCTTCTGGGACGCGCACCGTGAATGATTCGTGGCGACCCGTCAAATTGGTTGGTTACACAATCCGGTTGTTTGTGAAAAAAAGAGAACGGTTAGTCAATGCCTTTTTTTCGACGGAATTTCAACCAACTGCATTATTAATTGAAAAGGCGTCGACACCGGGGTCAAAACCCCGCGCGCCGACGCCGTGTCTCATTAAAGCGTTTCCGCGTAGATTTCCATGACGTGTTTGACCGCGACATTGTCCTTGTTCTGGGAGAGCATGTCGGAGATCTGCATCATGCACGCAGGACAACCAGTGGCCACAATCTGGGCTCCGGAAGCGACGATGTTGTCGCGCTTCTGGGTCCCGATATCCTTGGAGACCTTGTAGTGCTGCAGGTTGAAGCTGCCGCCGCAACCGCAGCAGCGGTCGGCGTCGGCCATTTCAACGAATTCCACGTTCGGGTTGGTCTTCAAAAGCTGCCGGGGCTGCTCGAAGACCTTCATGGACTTCTTCAGGTGACAGGGGTCATGGTAGGTGATCTTGGCCCCATGACCTTCGACGGGCATGGCCACCTTGAGCACATCGACCATGAACTGGTTCACGTCCATGACCTTGGCGGACATGGCCGCGATGCGATCCTGCATGCTCTGGGTCTTGTCCCCGGACATGAGCGGCCACAGCTCGTGCATGGTCGCCGTGCAGGTGGCGCAGGCAGTGAGCAGGTAATCGAAGTTCTCCTTCTCAAAGACCTCAAGGTTGCGCTTGACCAGCTTGTCAAAGGACTCCTTGTCCCCGGAAGCCAGGGCCGGAATGCCACAGCAGGCCTGACCGGAAGGCATGTAGATGCCGACCTCGTGGTGTGTCAGGGCCTTGAGCACGGCCTGACCGACCCGGGGGTAGATCTTGTCGATGACGCAACCGGGGAAGAAGGCCACGCGGTACCCGCTCTTTCCGGGGCGGGTATTGCGGGTCGGCTCCAGCTTGCGCAGGGGCTTCGGGGCCAGGGGCATGAAATGCCGCTCGCCGATGACCGGAGCGTTGACGATGCGCGAACAGGAAGACCCGATGACATCATTGGCCGTCTTGGTGAACACGCCCTGGAACTTGGAGGCCACGTCCAGCACAGAGTTGAAGAGCGCCGGCTTGGTCAGAAGACCCTGGAAGATAACCTTCTTGACGGTGGGCAAACCCATGTACGTGTTCACGATGACGCGGGCTTTCAGGAAAATGTCCAGCACCTTCACGCCGCTGGGACAGTTGGCCGCGCATGAGCCGCACAGCAGGCACATGTTCAGCTTGTCCTGCACTCCCTCGGGATCCTTGATCATTTCATGCGACAGGTTTTCCAGGAGCGCGATCTTGCCCCGGGCCACGTCGCCCTCATTCATGGTTTCGGCAAACACCGGACAAACCGCCTGGCACAAGCCGCACTTCATGCACGCGACCATCTGGTCGTCGAGTTCATGCAGCATTTTGGCCAGTTGATGAACGTCTGCAGTCATGACTAGCCTCCGATGATTTTGCCGGGATTGAGCAGGTAATTGGGATCCACTGCTTTCTTGAGCCTGCGCGAGTAAATGATGGTCGCCTTGGAAGTTTCCTTCTCCAGCCACTTGGACTTGGCCGTACCGATGCCGTGCTCGCCGGACAGGGTGCCACCAAGGGACAGGGCCACGTCGAAAATCTCGTCAACGGCCTGCTCCACGCGATGGAATTCTTCCTTGTCGCGCCTGTCGGTCAGGATGGTCGGATGCAGATTGCCGTCACCGGCATGGCCGAAGGTGCCGATCTGCAGCTTGTACTTGGCGCCGATGTTGTTGATGGCCGTGATCATGGCCGGGATCTGGCTGCGCGGCACGGTGGCGTCTTCGAGCACGGTGGTCGGACGGGCGCGCGCCAGGGCAGGCAACGCGTTGCGGCGGGCTTCCCAGAGCTTGTTCTTCTCGGCGGCGTCCTTGGCCATCTGAACGCGTTTGGCGCCGTGCTTCTTGCAGATATCAAGAACCTTTTGAGCGTCGTCCTCGACCAGGGCGATGTGGCCGCCGTCGACCTCGATCAGCAGAATGGCGGCGGCGTCACGCGGCAGGCCGGCCTTGGTGAAATCCTCGACGTAGTTGATGGTCGCGTTGTCGAGCAGTTCCAGGGTGCAGGGGACGATCTTGTTGGCGATGATGGCAGCGACGGTCTCGGAAGCCTTGGCGATGTCGTCGAATTCGGCGAGCATGGCCTTGGAGGCGACTGGCGGCGGAACGAGCTTCAGGATGATCTCGTCGAAAACGCCAAGGGTCCCTTCGGAACCGACCATGAGCTGGGCGATATTGAGGCCCGTGACGCATTTGACAGTCTTGCCGCCGGACTTGATGTATTCGCCCTCGGCGTTCCAGAAATTGACGCCCATGACGTAGTCTTTGGTCACGCCGTACTTGAGGCCGCGCAGGCCGCCTGCGTTCTCGGCGACGTTGCCGCCCAGGGTGGACACGGCCTGTGAGCCCGGATCGGGCGGATAGAAAAGACCACGCTTGGCCACTTCGGCCGCGAACTTGGCGGTAACTGCGCCGGGCTGGACCACGGCGTAGAGGTCCTGTTCGTTGATTTCCAAAATTTTGTTGAGACCGTTGGTCAGGATGACGACGCCATGTTCTTTGGTGGGGATGGTGCCGCCGCTCAGATTGGTACCGGCGCCGCGAACGGTCATGGGCAGCTTGTTCTCGTTGCACAGGGCCACGGTTCTGCCCAGCTGCTCGCTGTTTGTCGGACGCAGGACCAGCTCGGGGATGACCGCGTCAAGCACTGCGGCATCATAGGAATAGGAGTGCCGGTCGGACTCGCTATCGAGGACATTATCTTTGCCCAGCAGGGTCTTGAACTCAGTGAGCAGACTCGTCGATATCATTATTCTCTCCTTGCGTGAGATTCTTATGGATTCTCATTAAATGCGGTCCCGAAAGCCTTGCGCGAACCTTCGGGACCGCCAGGTAACTTAGAACAGGTGCGGCAGGAAGACGAAGCTCATCAAACTGGCAACGATGCCTACGACAATGCCGTAGATCAGGAAGGGCCAGAAGGTGCGCTTCAGGATCATGCCTTCGCGGCCGATGAGGCCGGTCACGGCGCAGACAGCCACGATGTTGTGGATGCAGACCATGTTGCCCATGCCGCCACCGACGACCTGAGCGGCGACGATGATCTGACGGGGCATTTCAAGCTGCTGAGCGACGCCCCACTGGAATTCAGCGAACAGAAGGTCGGAGACCGTGTTCGATCCGGTGATGAACGCTCCCAGACCGCCTACAAAAGAAGCCAGCATCGGCCAGGCGTTGCCAGCCATGGCGGCAACAGTCTTGGCCATGGCCAGGGGCATGGAGGGATAGCTGTTGGGGTTCAGGGCGATATCGGCCACACCGGAACCGCGGAAGATGGAAACCAGGGCCACTGCGGCGAAGAGCGCGATGGTCGGGGCCTTCATCTTGAAAAAGGACTCAGTCCAGGCCTGCTTGACGGCGGAACCCTTCATGCCGTGGATCAGGATGGTCAGCAATGCGACCAGCATGAAAGGAATGGTGCCGGGCAGGTACAGGTACTGGATGGATGCGGAAACACCCTCGTAACCAAGGATGTGGTTGAAAGGAATCGTCTGGGCGGCCAGGATGCCCTTGAGGCCCAGTTCGGGGATACGGGTCACGACCAGGATGGCGCCGATCAGGATGTAGGGCAGCCATGCCTTGAACTGACTCATGTGGGGCTTGAATTCAGTGTTGGTGCTGGTGGCGATGGTGCCGGTCCATTCAGCGTCCCATGTGGACTGAGGACCGAAATCCCAGCTTTCCTTGGGCACGCAGAATCCAGCCTTGGCGCCGGCGACGATGATGCCGAGACCGACAAGACCACCGATCAGGGACGGGAATTCAGGGCCGACCAGCCATGCAAAGATCAGGTAAGGTACAAGGAAGGCCACGGACGCGAAAACACAGAACTGCCAGGCAGCAAAGCCTTCGCTCCAGGACTTGTTCTTGCCGAAGAAGCGGGTCAAAAAGCCGAGCATGAAGATGGGCAGAATGAAAATCATGGGGCCATGCATGACGGTCGCCCACTGGCCGATGACCTTACAGAAGGTGCCGAAATCGGCAAAATTCAGACCGACCACACCGGAAGTGACAGTCATTTCGACCAACTGCTTGAGCGGAGTCAGGCCGAGCAAAACAGGCGTTCCGACCGCGCCGAAAGATACGGGGAAGGAGTTGAAGACCAGGCAGATGACTGCGGCGGCCAGAGGCGGGAAGCCCAGGGACAGGAGCAGCGGAGCGGCCAACGCGGCGGGCGTGCCGAATCCGGCCGCACCTTCGATGAAGGCCGCGAACATGAAGCCGATGATGATGGCCTGGATACGTTTGTCACGGCTGATGCCCTGCATGCCGTACTGAATGGTTTCCATGCCGCCTGAATATTGCAGTGTGTACAGAATGACGATCGCGCCAAAGACGATGATCAAAACGCCGATGGCGACCACGATACCCTGAAGCGACAGAGCCGCGACATAGCCTACCGGCAGATTCCAGGCGAGAATTGCGCCAAGGGCACACACAAGCCACGCAAGGGGCATGGCTTTGGTAGACGGCCAGCGCATGCCGACCATCAAGACAAGAGCCACCAAAATGGGCAACAGAGCCACCATTGCCAAAGCAGTAATTGACATATCTCCCTCCAATAAAACTGATGAATGGACCGCCGGTCCGAAAGGGACCCCACCCTCTCGGACCGGCAGCTTGCCTTTACCTATTTGCCGGCGCGGCCGTCATCGCAGGGCTCGGCAGACTTGTTGGCCCCCGCATGCTCCGCCGTCGCCGTCAATGTACAACCCTCGCCCGCTGCAGGTGCGGCGACGGGAGCGGAAGCCGCCTGGCCCGTCGTGGGCACCTGCTTGGCAAGGTACTCGTACATTTCAAAACGCTGCAGATAATCCTGCTCGATCTGGGTCCGCAGTCTCTTGGAGTCTTCGGGCGCAATCTTTTCGAGCAAGGCGTATCTGTTTTCGCCGGCCAGGAATTCCTGGATGCTTCCGTCCGGAGCCTTGGAATCCAGGATGAACGGATTCTTGCCTTCATCCGCGAGCAGGGGGTTGTAGCGATACAGCGGCCAGTAGCCGGACTGTACTGCAAGCTTCGATTCGAGCTGGGTCTTGCCCATGCCCTTGCGAACTCCCTGGTTGATGCACGGAGCGTAGGCAATGATCAGGGACGGTCCGGGATAGGCTTCCGCCTCACGCAGGGCCTTCAGAAGCTGCTGCTTGTCGTAGCCCATGGAAACCGTGGCTACATAGACATAGCCGTAGCTCATGACCATGCGTCCGAGATCCTTCTTCCCTGTCCGCTTTCCTGCGGCAGCGAATTTGGCGATGGAACCAAGCGGCGTTGCCTTGGAGGACTGTCCGCCAGTGTTGGAGTACACTTCCGTGTCCATCACCAAAACGTTGATGTCTTCGCCAGAGGCCAGAACATGGTCCAGCCCGCCATAGCCGATATCGTAGGCCCATCCGTCACCGCCGAAGATCCAGAAGGAGTTCTTGGCGAACAGCTCTTCGCGCTCATAGATGGCGTCAAGCAGTTCGTCGCGGTTCATGAAGGCCAGGATGTCACGAATGTTGTCGCCGTATTCCTTGCATTTTTCGGCGTTGGCGCGATTTTCGAGCCAACCCTTGAAGGCTTCGGCCAGATCTTCAGGCAGCTCGCCTTCCAGGGCCTTGACGACCAGGTCGGCCAGCTTGGCCTGACGCTGGGCATAAGCCATCTGGATACCGTAGCCGAATTCAGCCGCATCCTCGAACAGGGAGTTACCCCAGGCAGGACCATGACCGTCGGCGTTGACCGTGTACGGAGTGGTCGGAGCGGAAGCGCCCCAGATGGAGGAGCAGCCCGTGGCGTTGGCGATGATCATGCGCTCACCGAAGAGCTGGGTCATGACCTTGACGTACGGGGTCTCGCCGCAACCGGCGCAAGCGCCGGAGAATTCCATCAGCGGCTTCTGGAACTGACTGCCCTTGACGGTGTCGCGGCGGGTCAGGTTGTCCTTGAAAGGAACGGTGACCGAGAAGTCGTAGTTGGGCACTTCGCGTCCGGTCTGGGTCTCCAGAGGCTTCATGACCAGGGCGGTGTTCTTGGCCGGACAGATGTCGGCGCAGTTGCCGCAGCCCATGCAGTCCAGGGCGTTGACCTGGATACGGAACTTCATGCCCTTGAATTCCTTGCCCATGGCGTCGAGGGTCTCGAAGGTCTCGGGAGCATCGGCCATCTCTTCTTCGGTCAGCAGCACGGGCAGAATGGCGGCGTGCGGGCAGACGAAGGAGCACTGGTTACACTGGATGCAGTTGGCCGGGATCCATTCGGGCACGTTGATGGCCACGCCGCGCTTTTCGAACTGGGAGGTAGCCACGGGGAAGAGTCCGTCGGGCTCGAAGGCGGAGACAGGCAGGCTGTCGCCCTTCTGGGCCAGGATGGGACGCATGACGTTCTTGACGAAATCAGGAACATCCTGCTCGGTGGCGCAGTCGCAAGCCGCGTCGGCCCAGGCGGCCGGTACCTTGATCTCGATCAGGTTGGCGGAAGCCTGATCCACGGCGGCGACGTTCATATTGACGATCTTGTCGCCCTTCTTGCCATAGGCCTTCTTGATGGCCTTCTTCAAGAGAGCAACGGCCTCTTCGAAGGGCATGACGCTGGCCAGTTTGAAGAAGGCGGTCTGCATGACCATGTTGATGCGGTTGCCAAGACCCACTTCCGCAGCGATCTTGACCGCGTCGATGTTGTAGAACTTGAGATTCTTCTTGGCGATGGTGCGGCGCATGGATGCGGGCAGTTCCTTCTCCATGTCCTCAGCGGTCCAATTGGAGTTGAGCACGAAGGTGCCGCCGTCCTTGATGCCTTCGAGCACATCATAGGTGTGGACATAGCTGGCCTTGTGACAGGCGATGTAGTCGGCGGCGTTGACCAGATAGGTGGACTGGATGGGCTCCTTGCCGAAACGCAGGTGGGAAACGGTGATGCCGCCGGACTTCTTGGAGTCGTAGGCAAAGTAACCCTGTGCGTACATGTCGGTGTTGTCGCCGATGATCTTGATGGCTTCCTTGTTGGCGCCGACGGTTCCGTCGGAGCCCAGGCCCCAGAACTTGCACTGCACGGTGCCGGCCGGGGTGGTGTCGGCGAAGGCCGGCACGTCGAGGGAAGTATGGGTGACGTCGTCCTCGATGCCCACATTGAAGTGATGCTTGGGCTGGGCGAACATCATGTTGTCATACACGGCCTTGACCATGGCCGGGGTGAACTCCTTGGAGCCGAGGCCATAACGGCCGGCGACGATCTCGGGCATTTCACCGCGTTCCATGTAGGCGGTGCAGATATCCTTATAAAGCGGATCGCCCTTGGAGCCGGGCTCCTTGGTGCGGTCGAGCACGGTGATGACGGAAGCTGTGGCGGGCAGAACCTGCAGGAAGTACTCAGGCAGGAACGGACGATACAGGCGGACCTTGACCAGGCCGACCTTTTCGCCCTTGGCCAGGAGGTGGCGCACCACTTCTTCGATGGTTTCACAGGAAGAACCCATGGCCACGATGACACGCTCGGCCTGAGGATGACCGACATAGTCGAAAGGCTTGTAGGAACGGCCGGTGATGGACGTGACCTTCTTCATCTGCTCGACCACGATGGAAGAGAGCTGATCGTAGTAGACATTGGAAGCTTCGCGGCCCTGATAATAAATATCGGGATTCTGGGCGGTGCCGCGAATGGACGGATTGGCCGGGCTCATGGCGCGTTCACGGAATTCGGCGATGGCCTCGTGATTGACGACCTTCTTGATGTCTTCGTAGTCGATGACTTCGATCTTCTGAATTTCATGGGAAGAGCGGAAGCCGTCAAAGAAGTGCAGGAAGGGGATGCTCGATTCAATGGAGGCCAGATGCGCGACCAAGGCCAAATCCATGCATTCCTGCACGGAGCTGGAAGCCAGCATGGCGAAACCGGTCTGGCGACAGGCCATGACGTCCTGATGATCGCCGAAGATGGACAGAGCATGCGCGGCAACGGCGCGTGCGCTGACATGAAAGACGCCGGGAAGCAATTCACCGGAAATCTTGTACATGTTCGGAATCATGAGCAAAAGGCCCTGGGAACAGGTAAAGGTGGAGGTCAGTGCCCCACCGGCCAAGGAACCGTGCACAGCACCGGCAGCGCCAGCTTCGGACTGCATCTGGCGGACCATGACCTTCTGATCGAAAATATTCAATCGCCCTTGCGCGGCCCACTCATCAGCGATCTCGCCCATGGTGGAGGAAGGGGTGATCGGATAAATTGCCGCCGTATCGCTCATCGCATAGGCGATATGAGTGACTGCGGTATTTCCATCCATGGTTTTCATATTTTTTGCCATGTATCTTCTCCTAAAAGCCAAGTTGTTGTTTTCAAGCAATATCGCAACTTTTCTCGTGCTTCAGATCGCTTTAAACAAGTTTTGTGCCACTTAACCAAAAAACACCTAAACAACTGAAATAAAAAAAACTTATGAGACAGTGATCGTATTTGTCATAGCCCCCCTTCCGGTTTGTCTGAAAAAAAAGACAATATGTATTTTTCCTTGGAAATAGCACGTTAGTTCGGGAATGCAAACATACAACTTCAATCCGGTTAACGCGCTTAATTGGCTGGTTAATGGTCAAAAACGCACTTTTGGACAGGCGTCCGTTTTTTCGGACAAAAGTTTCGACAACTTCCTCAAATAATCTCCGACAAAGGAAGATTGACGCTCAACCCCGAAAATCCCCATGCCCTCCGGGCCCTGTCAGACGCGCAGCATCAATGATCAGGGCCATGCCACCGTCCGATTTTCCGGACACGAATTGATCCCGAAAGTGTAATACAATTTGGTTGACTAAACAACCATTTTTCTTCAGTCTCGCTTCAGATTCGCCCTGCGGGACCTTGAACGACCAATCCCATGGACCAGCGAATGTTTCAAATTTGCAATAATCGTATCATCCTGACGCGCCCGGTGTTTCAAATTTGCACAAAAATTCTTATGAAATATTGCATCCCGGGAGCGAAATCAAAAATAACATCCGCGACAATATCCTGAAAAAACAGCTTTATTTGGATGTCACGGAAGAATGATACGCGATACCGTAAAGTCGTTGGCAGCAATTTTGCATAAAAAATGAAACAGGCGGCTTGCCATGAAGGAAAAAGCTGCCTTATATATGGTTATCTGGAGGTTTAACATGAAAGGAAAAAGCATAACAAAAAATGGCGTGATTCGAGGCTTGTCGCGAAACGAAACGATGCAGCTGTCACAACTGCTGACCTCAATGCAAAAACAGCGCATCAACGACGGCGACAGTGTTCTGGTCAAGACGGAATATATCGTTGATTCCTGGAAAGAATACTGGCTCGGCAAAGAGCAGGACGAAGAACAGGATTATTAGGCTTCGATATCGTGCTTTTTGAGCATGGCATAAAGGTGCGACCGTGAAAGCCCCGAGACTGCCAGCATCTTCTGAATATCCTTGCCGTGGTTGCCCACGAGCTTGAGCAGATATTCCCTCTCTTTGGACGTTTTGAAGTCCTTCAATGTGGGCAGGGCCTCCTCCACTTCCTCTAGCGCTTCCTCCGGCCCCGCTTCCCCATCCGCTCTTACCTTGCCCAATATGGTCTTGGCGACCCGAATGCGCACCGCCTGAGGCAGGTGCTGGGCATAGACCGTTTTCTCGGCTCCCGACAGCACAAAGGCCTGTTCAATGGTATTGAAAAGCTCGCGCACGTTGCCGGGCCAATCGTAACGCTTGAGCATCTCGACCAGTTCCGGATCCATCTCCTTGATCGGAATGTTGCGTTGCCGGCACAATTTGTCGATATGGTGACGGGCCAGAATGATCACATCCTCCTCGCGATCACGCAGGGCGGGCAGATGCAACTGGATGGTATTGATGCGATAGAAGAGGTCCTGTCTGAACTCACCGGCCTGGACCATGGCCGCAAGGTCCCGGTTGGTGGCCGAGATGAGCCTGAAATCACTCTCCAGTTCCTGATTCGACCCCACCGGCCTGAAGCGGTGCTCCTGCAGGACGCGCAGGAAGGTCTTCTGTGCCGAGAGCGGCAACTCCCCTATTTCATCCAGAAAAAGCGTGCCCTGATCGGCAAGCTTGACCAGTCCTATCCTGTCCCGTGCGGCGCCGGTGAAGGAGCCTTTGGTATGGCCGAAGAGAATGCTCTCAAGCAGGGACTCGGTCAGGGAAGCGCAATCCACGACCACAAAAGCGCGCTCCGAGCGCAGGCTGTTGCGGTGGATGGTGCGGGCCAGCAACTCCTTGCCGGTTCCCGTCTCGCCGGTGACCAGCACTGTGGAATCCGATCCACTGGCCTGCGCGATGCGCTCGTAGCACTGGCGCATGACGCTGCTCTCCCCCACCACGTCTTTCAGATCCAGGGCCAGGGACTGGCCCATGGCACTTTTCTCCTGACGGTAGGCAAGGGCGCGGTTCAAGGTTTCCTTGATCTGCTTGATGGGCGAAGGCTTGACCAGATAGTCCCAAACCCCGCCCTGGATGGCCAGTTCGGCACCGTCTGGATCTCCCTGACCGGTCAACACGATGACGTCGGGAGGAGCCTCGTGGTTGCGAATCTGCCCCAGGGCCTCAAGCCCGTTGCCGTCAGGAAGGCGCACGTCAAGAAAGACCAGATCGAACTCCATGCCGGCCAGCCGCGCCAGCCCGTCTTTAAGCGTATGGGCGGCATGACATTCGTGACCAAGGCGAAAAATGAGGCTCTCAAGCGTCTCGCAAACCTGCGGGTCATCGTCGATAATGAGTATCCTGGCCATCATACATCCTTGTCCAGGACATCGCGGATGGCTCGTCCGACCATGTCCCTGTTGTACGGTTTACCGAGAAAAAACTTGATGTTGTCGGCCTGGCCCAGGAATTCCTCTGCCTGTTTTCTCCCCGACACCATGATCACCGGCAAGTCGGGACGCCGCTCCTGCAGAATCCCTGCAACATCGAAGCCGTTCATGCCGGGCATGTCGTAGTCGGTAATGACCAGATCAAAGGGCAACTCTTCGTCGCAAATGGCGAAAATGGCTTCGGCTGGATTCTGAAAGGAATGCACTTCATAGCCGAGCTGCTCAAGAACACGAGGGATGAGCATCAGCTGATCCTCGTCATCCTCGATGAATGCCAGCCGCTCGTTGCCCATGACCAGGGCACCCGCGCACTCGCCGGGCAGGAGGCACAGGTCGTTCATGGTCGGCAGGAGGATGTCGAAGCGGGTGAATCCAGGGGTGCTTGAAAGCCTGATTTCCCCGCCGTGATTGCGCACTATGCCGTGCACCACGGCCAGTCCGAGGCCCGTGCCCTCGCCCTTGCCCTTGGTGGTGAAAAAGGGATCGTAGATCTTGTCCTGGATGTTCTCGTCGATGCCCGGACCGTCGTCTTCGATGCACAGCCTGCTGTAGATGCCCGGGGCAAGGTTGCCGAGCTGCGTGTCGTCGCGGTCCAGCGTCATCCGGCTCAGGTGGATGGAAATATTGCCGCCGCCCTCGCCCAGCGCCTGAAACGCGTTGGTGGCGAGGTTCATGACGATCTGATGAACCTGGGTCGGATCGGCAAGGCAAAGCGGCAAGTCATCGTCAATTTCGGACAGGACCGTGATGTTGCGCGGCATGGAGACGCGAATCAGCGCCACGGCCTCGCTGACCACCTCGCGCAGGTCCGTGGGCAGAAATCCTTCCTGGGTCGGACGGCTGAAGGTCAAAATCTGCTTGATCAGACCGCTGCCGCGAACGGCGGCCTTGAGGGAGCGCTCCAGATCCTTCCAGTTCAGGCTGTCTTCGGGAATGTCCTCCATGGCGAGCTCGGTGGAATTCATGATGGATGTCAATATATTATTGAAATCATGAGCTATTCCACCAGCCAAGGTGCCAATTGCCTCCATCTTCTGGGATTGCAGCAGCTGCTTTTCCAGATTCATGGTCTGGGTGATGTCCTCGGCCGTGCTGAGGATGCCCACCACCTCCCCGCGTGGCCCGTGCAGGGGCACCTTGTTGACCAGCAGCCACATGTTCTCGCCGTCCCGGTTGCGGGTCTCCAGGCGCAGCCTGAAGCGTGGCCCGTCGGTCTCGACCACTTCCTCGTCGAGCATGGAAATCTGTTCAACTTCATGGGGATAGCTCACAACCTCGGCGTACTTTCTGCCATAGATGGCCGAGAGCTCGGTCTGGCCGACATGAGCCAGAAAATTTCGATTCGCGCCGATGATCCTGAGTTCCCGATCCTTCCAGTGCACAAGCTGGGGAATGGTATCAAGGACCAGCTGCAACATGGCCTCGGAAGCGGCCAGGGCCAGCTCTGCGGCCTTGCGGTCCGTGATGTCCTCGACGAAACCCTCGAAATGACAGAAATCGTCGTTGCATCCGCGCACGGCACGGGCGTTCAGATTGGCGGTGATGATATCCCCCGCGCGGGTGCGAAAAAGGACCTCGAACTCCACGCTGCCCCTGTTCTGCTGGTACAGGTCGACGACCCTCTTCCGGTCGCTCTGCTGAAAATACAGGGAGGATATATTCGGATTGTCCGCGATCAGATCCTCGGGGCTTGGGTACCCGAGCATCCTGGCCAGGGCGGGGTTCGCGACCATCCAGGAGCCATCGGGGGTGGTCTGAAAAATGCCCAGGGCGGAGTTTTCGAAGATGGTGCGGTATTTCTCCTCGGCCGCGCGCAGGTCGTCCTCGGCCTTTTTGCGATCCGAAATGTCGTAGATGACGCCCACTATCCCGGCGTTCTCGCCCTGGGCGTCGGCATAGGTGGCCTTGTGCAGCACCGCCGAGCGCAAGGAGCCGTCACCGTGCCGGACCTGGGCCTCGTAGGAATCCATGCGCAGGTCGAGCAGAGGCGCGAAACGCGTCTCGGCCAGGGCCAGTTCCTGGGACTCGAAACCCTTGTCGTGCTCCCAGCTCACCCCGAACCAGTGCTCGAACGCCCGATTGATGCCGGCGATGGCCCCGCCGCGATCGGTGAAATAGATGGGGATGGGCAAGGTATCCATGAGGGTGCGCAAAAACGAGAGCTGGTTCTTGATCCGCACCTCGATCTGCTTGCGCTCCCAGATGTTGATCACCAGCAGGATCAGCACCAGCGACAGGATGACAAGGCTGATGATGATGGTCCAGAACTGGTGCCTGTTAATGGAATAGAACGGCGAAGGCTGGTTGATGAGGATGCTGCCCTCAGGCAGGAGCTTCTGATTGATCCCAAGCCGCATGAGCACGTGGTAGTCGAACTTGGGCGGATCGTCGGGGCTGACGGATATCTCGATGTCGGCCGGGGATTCGCCGTCCAGAATGCGCAGCCCCATCTCGGCCACGGCCTGGCCGTGACTGTAGCCGCTGATCATCTTTCCACCCACCATGCCGTGGCCAAGCAGAAACTCCCAGGCGCTGTAGAGCGGCACGCTCGTCTCCTGCCAGACGATTTCAAGCAGATCCTGGGCCGAATACACGGCCTCGCCCACATCCTTGTAAAAAGGGATGAAGAAGAAGATGCTGTCCGGCGAGGCGAAACGCACCTTTGATATCAGTTCGTCGAGGGTGAACTCGTCCAGAAACTCAACTTCAATTTCAGAGGGCAGGCCGGGAACCTGCGCCCGGACCTGATTGGCGATGGCCACCCCGGTCATGCTCTGATCGCCGATGACCACCAGGCGTTTCTTGCCCGGATGAAATTTGAGAGCCAGCTCGATGTTCCACGGGACTTCAAATTCTTCCAGCACTCCGGTCATGCGTGAGCGCATGGGCACCTCCCCGGCCTCCACGTCATTGATCCCGCAAAAAACTATGGGCACTTCGGGAAACAGGTCCTCGCCGTGCTCTGAAATAAACTCATAGGCATTGTTATCAGACGTGACTATGAGATCAAAATGTGTCGTCTTGAATTTGAATTTATAATAATTAAAGAGTATTTCATTTATCTTTTCTCCAGAATATCTTTTGGAATCCATATATTCTATCTGAAGATAGATATTCTTTCCACTATTTCTGAATGTTTCGCGTACACCATCAAATATGCTGTCAGACCATTCATATCCGTTATGATATGAATTTATATAGAGCACATTAATTTTTTTTTCATCCTGCCCAAAAGCATGAGGAATGAACAAAAACATAAGCAGGAAAAAAAATACGTTTCGCACACGATCTCCAAAAAATTTCAATTCAAAATTGCAACGGCTCAAAAAATATACAGAAATCTTTGATGAACCGTTGCAATAACTTCTATTTTACTGCGTTCAAGTTCTTCAAAGCGATATACAGAGCCTGGGTGCCCATGTTTTCCAAACCCTGCGCCATGGCCGCGACATACAGCTGCTCGACCAGGGCGAGGCCGGGCAAGGCGATGCGCATTTTTCTGGCTTCGGCCAGGGCGATGCCCATGTCCTTCACGAAATGCTTGATGAAAAAGCCCGGATCGTAGTCATCCTTGGCGATCCGACGCCCCAGATTGTTGATGGACCAGGAGCCGGCCGCCCCACTGCCGATGACGTCGATGACGTCGTCCACGTCCAGGCCGGACTTCACGGCGTACAGGAGGGACTCCACGACTCCGATCATGGTCCCGGCGATGAGAATCTGGTTGCTCATCTTGGTGTGCTGACCCGCGCCGGGTGCACCCATGAGCCGGATGTTCTTTCCCATCTTCTCAAAAAGGGGCAGGGTCCGATCAAAGGCTGCCTGCTCGCCGCCGACCATGATGGCCAGGCTGCCGCCGCGCGCACCGAGATCGCCTCCGGAGACCGGGGCATCCAGCGCGGACAGGCCTCGGGCCCGGGCCGCCTCGTGAATCTCCTTGGCCAGCGCGGGCTCGGAAGTGGTCATATCCACGAGCACGCATCCCTGCGCGGCCCGCTCCACCAGACCTCCCTCACCAAGATAAACGGCTCGCACATCGGCCGGATAACCGACAATGGTGAACACGAATTCCGAGTCCACGGCGACGTCGCCCGGGGTTTCGCACCACTGCGCACCAGCGGCGATGGTACTTTCCGCCGAAGCCTTGGTCCGCGTATGGACCTTGACTTGATGTCCTGCCGCAAGCAGGTGCCCGCACATGGAACGCCCCATGACTCCGATTCCGACCCAGCCTATTTTACTCATGATTCCTCCAGAGTTGATTCAAGATAAGTGCCAATTACCAAAGCAGAACCGCCATCCAGCTCAGGACAGACGCGGTCCGACAAAACGAAAATCGCAATAAAAAACTGTAATTTCAGATCTTTAGAGTATTATTTGCCAAACATAAAAAACGTACATATAAGGAACGATTATTTCGGATTCAAATTAGACCATACGAGGTTGCCATGATCTGCCAGAAATGCGGAAGCGACAGTGTCGCCGAGGAAACCATCTCATATCAGATGGAATGCCGTAACCACTTGTTTTGCTTCGAGGATGTACCAGCACCCAAATGTTCGGAATGCGGACATTTCATCATAACCCAGGAAGCGATGGGCATCATGCTGACCAAGATCGAACAGCTGTCGCAAAAAGCCACCATATCCTATCACAGGTGCAGATGGCCCAAGTCCCAGCTTCTCGACGAACAGGACCAGCAGGATGTCGAAATTCAGGTCGCCGCGGAACTCGTGGAAACAATCAACAAAAGTTCGCGTAAATAGCACTTCGCGATTCCATCGAAAAAAGCCGCACTTCGCGGCTTTTTTTTGGACTTGCCTCCGACTAAAGTCAAACCCCCCACGCCGCCGATCCCGGCGGTATTTTTTTGCCCCCGCATACATTTATCAGTGCATTTTTCTCTCCAAGAGTAAGGTACGTATCCGTAAAGGTATTCTGAAGGATGTCTGCTTCATCCGCATATTCCCTTAGTCAACATACGTATTCATCCCGATAGACAAAATTGATTTATTACGGCCGTATTCGGCCCTTCCCAAATTCCAAAAATCCAAAATTAAGCACGAAAAACCCTTAGCATGTATAAGTAAAAAATACTGCACAATGTATATTAAAAGAGTGGGTAAAACTATTTATTAACTCTTACAAATGACAAGGGCAATGGTCGGATTTCATTAATTTGGGTGGTTGAAGCAAGAAGGAAATAGCACGGAACTCCCCGGATAGCTCAAGCCTTGGAGGCCAAAACCGGCAAAAGCTCCTGCCCGGTTCGTGCAACAAAAACCAAGAAAGCTGAATCAAAGGCCACCGGTTCTGCCCAGACAAAAAAACAAAGAGAAACGCCCATGACAAAAAAAAGGATTCTGCTGGTCGAGGATGACAGCCTGCTGCGGATGGGTCTCAAATCCATGATCGACATGCACGGCGAATACATGATCGACGATGATGTCGCCACCGGGAAAGAGGCGCTGAGGTCATTTCAAATGAAAAAGCAGGATGTGATTCTGCTTGATTTGCGGCTCCCGGACATTCCGGGTACGGAGGTTCTGCAAAGAATCAGACAAATCGAGCCGAACGTGAAGATCATCGTACTCACGGCCAGCGACGACAACGACTTCATCTTCGACGCCCTGGAGCATGGGGCCAACGCCTATGTCCTGAAGGGATCGAATCCGGACGAACTGTTCCTGGCCGTGCAATACGCCCTGGACGACGACTTGTTCATAAGCCCGCACCTGGCCAAGGTCATCGTCAGGGACTACCTCCTTGTGAACAGGCAACGCAAGGCGCTGCCCCCCATGCAAAACCTCACCACCCGCGAAAAGGAAATCGTGAGACTCATCATAGACGGCTGGAAAAGCAAGGAGATCGCCGAATCACTCTTCATCAGCATCAAGACGGTGGACAAACACCGCTCCAACATCCTCGGCAAGCTCGGCATCAACAGCTGCAACGAGTTGCGCCATGGCAGCCTGTTTCTGCCGGACGACGAAATCGATACGGGCAGACAGTTGAAACGGACCGGATCCTCCAACAAACTTTAAGAAGCCGAGTCCCAAAAAACCAATCGCACAGCAAAAAGTCGAGGGACTTGCGAACACAAAGGAGTGCAGGATGATGGAAAGCAAATTGCGCTCTCCGCAAAAATCGGTTCTCGTGGTCGACGATGACGAAATCTGCCGCTGCGTCACCTCCGAAGTCCTGGAGAATCTCGGCTTAAAGGTTGACCTGGCCGAAAACGCCGATCAGGCGACAAGCCTTGCCAAGGCGAACAGCTACGACCTGATCCTGCTCGACTTTCACATGCCCGTCATGAATGGAATAGACCTCGCGCGACACCTGCAGGACAACGGCGCAGCCACGAAAGACAAGATATTTCTGCTGACCGGCGAGGAACCGGAAATCATTTTGAAAAAAATGCATGCGGGAAGCTCGCTTCGTATTTTCCACAAGCCTCTGGAACGCACCGAAGTCATGGCTTTCTTCTCCCCCCAGGAAAGCGAAGACCCGATCGAAGCGGCCACGGATCATCCCCTGAAGATCACAGGGTTTGACATGTCCCACGCCTTGGCGAATTTCCTGGGGAACGAATCCGCGTTTTTCAACATATTGCGCGAGTTCCCCGCTTACGGAGCAAAATTCATCTCCGAATATTCAACGCATCTGAAGAACAGGAACATAAAGGAATGCATGCGCCTTGCCCACAGCCTCAAGGGATCCTCGCTCATGATCGGCGCCACGGAGATGAACATCCTGGCAAAGGCTCTCGAATCGGCATGCCATGGCGCATCGGACATGCTGCGTGCCGAGGAGATTTTTGAAAAAATGGAAGCAAAAATCCTTGAAGCCTCGGAAAGTATCAAAAAACATCTTCAAGACCACAACACGTAACCATTCATAAAAAAGAGGGCCGGCCAAACAGACGTTTGGTCAGCCCCACTCCATCAACACCTCGCAGACCCTCGGGTCCGCCTGCATTTTCATGCCCCGCCCAAGATAAGATCCAAAACAGCTAAACCGAGCGCCCCATTCGAAAAAGGCGCACTCCCGCAGGATGATCCTCAAGCCTGAGGTCCATGGCGGCCAATTTTTCGCGCAGCGCATCAGCCAGGACAAAATCCTTTGCCTTGCGGGCTTCCTCGCGACGGCCGACCAGATCCGCAGCCTCAAGCGGCCAGGATTTTTCAGCCAGCGGCAGGCGCGAATGATCCAGAAAGCCAAGCACCCGGTCGCAGGCCAGAAGCTGTTCGGCCACCAGCTTGGCCTCATCCATGCTCATCTTTCCGGCGCGGGCGTTGACGGACTTGGCGAAGGCGAAAAGCGTCGGCCAGAAATGGGCCAGATCGAGATTGTCGTCGAGCGCCGTGGCAAAAGCGGTTTTCAGATCGTAAATGGCCTGCTCAAGCTGCGGGGAAACGCCCGTCCCGGAACCGCCGAGGGAAGCCGATACGTAGGCGTCTTGCAGCCGGTTCTGGTTCTTGACCCACATGACAAGACTTTCCGGCGAATAGGCCAGGGATTTGAGGTAGGAGGCGGACAAAAGCCACAGCCGCAGGGCAGGTCCGGTGCCCGCGACGGCGAGGGCCTCGGTAAGCGACGGCACCGTATCCCCCTGTTCGCGCGGGGTCACGGGCTGGGATACCATCCAGGCCATGGGCCGCACTCCGGCCCCGGCGCTCCAGATGGCGCAGAAATTGTCCATATGCGGAAAACGGTGCGACTCGGCGGCAAACATGACCGTGACGGTACCCAGCGCGTCCAGGGCCGTGGCGGCCAGCTGCAAAAACCAACTCGGGCGGACCTTGCCCCATTCGGTTTCGATCACGTCCCCCAGCTTGAGATCCTGCAGGGTGGCCCGCTTGAGGAGCGTGAAGTCGGCGGGATTGTCTTTCACATAGTCGGCCAGATCCACAGTGTAGCCAAGATTCATGCCCGCCGTGTCCACGCACGAGATCTGCCCGTAGGTCTTGTCCCGGGTCACGTCGAAATAGACGGACCTGAGCTTTTCGTAGGCCTGGCCCTTGGCCAGCAGCTTGCGAGCAAGGCCCAAGACGCGTTCCTGACTGGCTCCGGCCAGGGGAAAGAGCACCGTATCGGACACGCCCAAGGCTTTGGCTTGGGCGAGCATGAACTCCCGCGCTTTTTGCACGAAATCCTGCAAACCGACCTTGGCCTCCCGGGCCGCCGCCAGGGCGCGATCGTCCATGTCCGCGAGGCCCACGGCCAGACGCACGGTCTGCCCACGCTCGATCAGGGCCTTGGCCAGTACGTCCAGCCAGACAATGCGCCGCCAGACATCCAGCTCACCCAGATCGTCAAGGCTCGGCCCCGGCGTGAACAGCGCGTGTCCGCCTGCCGGACTGCCCAGGCATTCGAGGCATCCGGTGGCCACGCTGCGCACCCCCAGGCCATGCCGCGCCAGCGGTGAAAAAAGCGTGGTCGAGAGATAGCGCTCTCCCGTATCCGGGCAGATGAAGACAATGAGCCCCTCTTTTCCGGCCTCGTCCAATTCCCTGGCGATGCGCAAGGCTCCGGCCAGAGCCGCGCCCGCGCTCATACCGGACAATATCCCCTCTTTCCGCGCCAGCTGCCGCGAACAGGCGAAGGCCTCCTCGTCCTCAACGTGGATGATCCGGTCCAGGGCGCGCTTGTCGTAAATTCCGGGAGGATAGGATTCCTGCATGTTCTTGAGGCCCTGAATCTTGTGCCCGGCGTAGGGTTCGACCGCGACAACCTCGACGCCGGGAGCGCTCTCTTTCATGCGCTTGGCGATGCCCATGGCCGTGCCCGAGGTGCCAAGGCTGATGACCACATGGGTGGCCCGGCCTTCGGTCTGCTCGATGATTTCCCGGCCCGTGCCCATGTAATGAGCAGCTATGCTGGCCAGATTGTTGAACTGGTCCATGAGCACATAGGTCTGCGGCTCTTCGCGCGCCAACCGGTACGCTTCCTCGATGGCCCCGTCGGTGCCGAGACGGCCGGGAGTTAGACGCAATTCCGCTCCGAAGGCGCGCATGATGCGCTTTCGTTCCTCGGAAGCGGAATCGGGCATGAGCAGGGTCAACTTGTAGCCCTTGACCGCGCAGACCATGGCCAGCCCGACCCCGGTGTTCCCGCTGGTGGCCTCGATGACGATCTTGTCCGGGGTCAGTTCCCCCGACGCCTCGGCCGCCTCGATCATGGCCAGAGCCACGCGGTCCTTGATGGACCCGCCGACGTTCTGGGCTTCGAGCTTGGTCGCCAGGCGAATGCGCGGATGTGGAAAGACGCGGTTCAAATAAACTATGGGAGTGGCCCCGATAAGAGAGAGAATGGTCGGATGAATCATGGAAAAACCCTGCTGATGGATTGAACGCAAGGGCGCAAACCTAGGGTAAAACCCGTTTCCGGGCAAGGGGCGGAACATGCCCGGGCCGCTCTCCCCGTCTCACCGGCGCCTGACTCGCGCGGCAGCGTCGGTACTCCCCTTTTTTAAAACAATCCCAATGATTTTACACTATTGTCAATCTAGCCCTCGACAATATTGCATTTTTGCGGCCTCGGCATGGTGGAACGACGGATCGGAATAATGGAAAAGATAGACCTGCTATGGCTACTCATCACTGAGTTACCTGCGCCAATTCCCCATGGACATCCTAAAAATCGACCGCTCCTTCATCAGCGGCACGGACACGCCCAAGGAAAACGCCGAGATCGTCCGCTCCATCGTGGACATGGCCCACAGCCTGGGCCTCAGAGTGACCGCCGAAGGCGTGGAGACGCAGGAACAGCTTGACCGCCTGCAGTCCATCAACTGCGATCGCGCCCAGGGCTACATGTTCTCGAAACCCATGATTCCAGAAGACGCCGGGGAGATGATTCGCACGGCGATTTTGGAGGGGGGCTCGAACTGAAGTCGGGAAAGAAAGAGGGAGTGAATCCTTTAATCGCTTCCACCAACTCTCAACAAACGCCCTCCTCCGGGGCGTCATACCCATGGTCATGGCCGACGGCTTACCGGCTCATCCTCCTACAGGGCAGGACAACTACCTACGTAGCTACAACCCCTTGAAATTATATCTTGTGTCATCTTCGCACTGTGCGCTACAGGCTTGAAAATTTTATTGCCAAGAGACCAGCGCATTGTGCCGCCCCATGACGTTTTGCTCCATATCGTTAAAAATTATTAACCAAGTAGGTTAATCATAATCGACGGAGGATGATTTTGGATATATTTTTCAAGGGTCATGACTAGAACAGCGGATAGCAAATCTGCTAGGATCAAGTCATGGCAAAGGTTAACAAGTACGCAAATCGTTCAAAAATTTCAGAGGCCAAATTCAGGCAATTCTTGAAGCTCTTTTCCTTTGATCTGGATGCCTCCCAGATCGCCCTAGTGACTGGCCTGAACAGAAATACCGTAAACAGGTATCTCATGGCCTTGCGCCAACGAATCGCTGAGTACTGCGAGCGACAAGCCCCAGTTCTCGGCGAAATCGAAGTTGATGAAAGCTACTTCGGGCCTCGCCGTGTCAAAGGACTCAGAGGTCGTGGCGCGAGCAGTAAAACCATTGTCTTTGGCATCTTCAAGCGCCAAGGCCAAGTTTATACCGAGATCGTGCCTGATTGCAGCCGTGCCACGCTTCAGGCGGTTATCCGAGGCCGAGTCAGCGTCGAAAGCGTCATCCATTCCGATGGATGGCGTGGCTATAACGGCCTGGTGGATATCGGATATCAGAAGCATTTCCGGGTCAACCACGGAGACAACGAATTTGCCAATGAGCGTAGCCATATCAATGGCATAGAAAGCTTTTGGGGCTTCTCAAAAACTCGCCTCACCAAGTTCAGAGGTGTAAGCAAGGCAACCTTTTTCCTGCATTTGAAAGAATGCGAATTTCGATTTAACTATAGGGGCCAGAACATCTATAAAGTCCTGCTCAAAATCATCAGGACAAACCCGCTGTTCTAGTCATGACCCTTTTTCAAAAACAAAAAGCTTGCAAAGAAATTTAGCGAAAGGGCGCGACTTGAAAGACTACACGGAGTTCAACGAGCTCGAAAAATTCGTCTGTGAATGGGCGAGTTTCGAGCTGCGGCTTGTCTCA
>Ga0265295_1000287_pt1 | contig 104676 bp, 88 predicted proteins | sample Munlansysbiofilm_FD_192503 | JGI IMG/M metagenome (GOLD analysis project Ga0265295, IMG submission 192503) | Leachate microbial communities from a municipal landfill in Southern Ontario, Canada - Methane capture system biofilm | ecosystem: Engineered > Solid waste > Landfill > Unclassified ... | reverse complement strand
ATGGATGAATTTAAGGAATGGGCAGAAGCCCAAAAAACGGCTGAACAGGGCAGTAATAAGGTTGCCCTAGCAAGCTAAAAACGTCAATGACCGGAGAGAATTTACAGCACATTTCGGACTTGACCCCCCCACAAGAGATAAGCGTTAAAATTCATGACTTATTGTGCTATATTTACAGAATAATTTCGTTATTTCAGCAGCATAGAACAGTTGATCAGCCTAAATATGCATAGGCGTTTTTTACTTTGAGCACCGATCTCCACAAATTAGATCATCAGGATAACGCTTAAGGAGAGCATTTAATGCCACAGCAAAAGACAGGGCTGTATATTGCCCTATTGAGTATTCATGGATTAATTCGTGGTCACGACCTAGAGTTAGGTCGCGACTCAGATACTGGCGGACAGACATTATATGTTGTCGAACTAGCACAGACTTTAGCTAGACTACCGGGGGTGGATAGGGTTGACCTGATCACGCAACGGGTGGTGGATGAACATATCTCCTCCGACTATGCTCAAGAGATTGAGCCCCTTGGAGACAAACTCAGAATTGTGCGGATAGATGCTGGCACTGATAGATATCTACCCAAAGAGCAGCTCTGGGATCACCTTGATTTTTTCACCGATAATCTGGCCGGATTTTTTCGCCACAACAATCAGTTCCCCGATATTATCCACAGCCATTATGCCGACGCTGGCTACGTTGGCTCACATCTAGCTAACCTGTTGGCGATTCCACTGATTCATACCGGCCACTCCCTGGGGCGAGTGAAACGCAGCCGCCTGTTAGCCAATGGATTAACCACCGCTGAGATCGAAGAACGCTTTAACATGAGTCGCAGGATTGCCGCCGAGGAGCAGACTCTGGCAACAGCAGAGCGGGTTATCACCAGCACGCATCAAGAGATTGAAGAGCAGTACGAACTCTATGATCACTATCAGCCCGATCAAATGCGCGTTGTGCCACCAGGAACCGATCTCAACCAATTTATTCCACCTCAAGGTGATGAGCTAAGCTCGCCACTGTTCCAGCAACTTACCTGCCATCTAAAAGAGCCCAATAGGCCTATTATTCTGGCTCTATCCCGTCCGGATCAACGCAAAAATATTCGCGCGCTGATAGAGGCTTTTGGCCAATCTCCACAACTACAAGAGTTGGCTAATTTGCTAATTATTGCCGGCAACCGCGATGACATTGATGAGCTGGAAGAGGGCGCGCAAGAGGTATTTCACGAGCTGTTGGTGGCCATAGACCGCTACGATCTTTATGGCAAAGTAACCATGCCCAAGCACCACCAGCGCGATCAGGTTTCGCTTATTTACCGCATTGCCGCAGCGTCCGGCGGCGTATTTGTCAACCCGGCGCTTACCGAACCATTTGGCCTGACACTGATCGAAGCCGCGGCCTGTGGTCTACCAATTATCGCCACTGAGGATGGTGGCCCGCAAGATATTATCAGTAACTGTAACAACGGTTTTTTGATCGATCCCTTAGAGCCAGAGACCATAAGTTCCGCCCTGCTGCAACTGCTTAGCGATAAAAAGCTGTGGCAACAATATTCACATCATGGGCTGGCTGGAGTAACCGAGCACTACTCTTGGGAAGCCCATGCCAAGCGTTATTTAAAAATCATCACCCCGATCGCCGAGCGCTCAGAACAGCTGTTGCGCCAACCGGTGACGCTGCGCTCCGGCTTATACCGTGACCGAGCTATCGTCAGTGATCTGGATCAAAACTTAATCGGCGACGACGCCTCCCTCAAAAAGTTAGTGCAGTTTCTGCGCCAGCAACGTAAACACAGCTACTTTGTAATCGCCACTGGGCGGCGCCTCGATTCGGCTTTGAAGCTGATGAAAAAACACAAGATCCCTCAGCCCGATGTGCTCATCACCAGTGGTGGAACCGAGATATACCATGCCCCACTGCTGACAACAGATGAAGCTTGGGTACGCCATATCGACTACCAATGGGCACGACACCGGGTGAAAGCACTGCTGAAAAATTACCCCGGCCTTAAAATTCAGCCTAAAATCGAGCAAAGCCGCTACAAGTTGAGTTATTACATCGATCCCCAACAGGCGGATATTGACGAGATCAAACAGCTATTGCACCGCGAGGAATTATCTGTTTTCGTCCAAACCGCATTCGGTCAATTTCTCGACGTCTTACCCCTGCGCGCCTCCAAAGGGATGGCGCTGCGCTACGTTGTCGGTCAACTCAACATCCCGCTGGAAAATGTTTTTGTCGCGGGCGGATCTGGCGCAGATGAGGACATGATGCGGGGAAATACGCTGGCGGCGGTGGTAGCTAATCGCCACAATGAAGAGCTGTCACAATTAGATGATATAGAACGCATCTATTTTTCTAAGGCATCAAACGCCGGCGGCATTCTTGAGGCGCTGCAATTTTACGATTTTTTCGGCAGCTGCCGCGATCCACGGGAGGATGAGCCGCGTGATGCCAGTTGATAGACTGCTGCTGTGCACCGATATGGATCGCACAGTTATCCCCAACGGTCACCAACTAGAGCACCCGGACGCCCGCCCACGCTTCCGGCAGCTATGCTCATTAGCCGAGGTGCGCTTAGTCTATGTTAGTGGCCGCCATCTGCAATTGGTGCAACAGGCCATTAGCGACTATGATCTGCCCCAACCGGACTATGCTATTACCGATGTCGGCACAAAAATCTACCAACAGGTTCATGGTAAATGGCACGAAATGCTCAACTGGCAACAGCATATCGCCAGAGACTGGCAAGGTAAAACACCGACTCAACTGCAGGAAGCCTTACAGGATTTCCCCGAACTGGCACTACAAGAGCACCACAAGCAGAGCAACTTTAAGTTGAGCTACTACCTGCCGCTAAGCGCAGACAAAGATAAGATCCTGGCTGCAGTCGCTACCAAATTGACACAGCTAGGGGTAGATGCCAGCCTGATCTGGAGCGTTGATGAACCGGAAAATATTGGTCTGCTCGATATTTTACCGCGCAACGCCACTAAGCTAGAGGCTATCCAGTTTTTACAACATCAGTTGGGATATGCACAGCACGAAGTAATCTTCGCCGGCGACAGCGGCAACGACATGCCGGTACTGGCCAGCTCCATCCAGTCTATTGTAGTGGCCAACGCCGCACCAGAGATCAAACAACAAGCACAACGGCTAACGCAGCAGCGCGGTTGTGAAAGCACACTCTATCTAGCCGACGACGCCTCTCCTCTAGGTGGAAACTATGCGGCTGGAGTGGTACAGGGCGTCCTCTTTTTTGCCCCGCAGATAGGCACCAAACTGGAGTTAACATGAACAAGTTCAACAATATCTACATTTTTGGCGAGGTACTGTTCGACTGTTTTCCTAGCGGTGAGCAGATTCTCGGCGGTGCGCCCTTCAATGTCGCTTGGCATCTGCAAGCATTGGGAGATAATCCCAACTTTATCTCGCGCATTGGTACCGATGCCCAGGGCGATAAAATCACCCAAGCAATGCAGCACTGGGGTTTAAACACAGAGCTGCTACAACTTGATCCGCAGCATCCCACGGGTAGGGTCGAGGTCAGGCTAAACGCTAATGAACCTAGCTACGATATAGTTGCTCCTAGCGCCTACGATTTTATCGCGCCGTCGCCCCTACCCCATAGCCAGCGCAGCGGAATTCTCTATCATGGCACGCTGGGAGTGCGCAACACGCACTCGCGTAGCGCCCTGCACGCTCTTACTCACGCCTCTGATCTGAAAATTTTTCTCGATATTAACCTGCGCAGCCCTTGGTGGCAGCAGGATGAGGTGTTTAGTTACCTCAATAAAGCGCAGTGGGCCAAGATGAACCAAGACGAACTGGGTCTGCTGGGTTACGCTAATGGCGATCTTCATCACAGCATGGCCGAACTACAAACGCGCTGCCAACTAGAGCAGTTGATCGTCACCCGTGGCGCACAGGGTGCGCTTATTCGCACCGCTAGCGGTGAATTTCACAATCTGGTGCCCAAGCAGGCTCCGCACCTAATCGATACAGTAGGTGCAGGTGACGCTTTTAGCGCAATTTATATCCATGGACTCTGCGCCGGTTGGCCAATAGATAAGAGCCTGCACCACGCCCAAGAGTTCGCTACTAAAATCATCGGCATTCGTGGGGCAACCACTAGCGATCTGAGTTTTTATCTGGATTTCGTTGCTTCACTTGCCTAAAGTACCAGCACATCCAACCACACAATCAATTCAGCAAGGCGGTTTATGTACGAACAAGTGTCTCACACTCTCTTAAATGACATCCTCAACCGGATTAAACCGGAGATTTCGCAGCAGGATCTACGCCACTTCTATACCAGACTTGGAGCAAACTTTTACGGCATCCACTCTCTCTTTGAGCGCCTTTATGGCGACCGCGACGATTTTGCCCATCAAGCGCAACTGCTAGTAGAAACCATGGCCAAGCAATATATCAAACGACCGGAGAATTTGCGCCAGCTCGATCTCGCCCGCGAGAAGGATTACAACTGGTTTCTCAGTCAAGAGTTAGTCGGCATGGCGCTATACTGCAAGGGCTTTGCCGGCACGCTGCAAGGGTTGCAGGAGCGCCTGCACTATTTTCAAGAGTTAGGCATCAACCTAGTTCATGTAATGCCCATCATGCGCTGTCCTGAAGGGAGTAGCGATGGGGGCTATGCCATAAGCGATTTTCGCGATATTAACCCCGAGGTAGGTACACTGGAAGAGGTACAACACTTAGCCACCGAGATGAAAAAACGCGATATTCTCCTCGTGCTCGATGTCGTGGTTAACCACACCTCTAACAAACATTACTGGGCCACTCGCGCTAAAGACGGGGTTAAAAAATATCAGGACTACTACTACACCTTCCCCACGCGCAATATCCCCGACATGTTCGAGCAAAGCATGCCGGAGATATTTCCAGAAACCTCTCCCGGCAATTTCACCTGGGACGAGGATATGGGGCGCTGGGTGATGACCGTATTCAACGATTACCAGTGGGATCTGAACTACAGCAACCCCGCGGTTTTCATCGAAATGCTCAATGTAATTCTATTCTGGGCCAATCAGGGAGCCGATATTCTCCGCCTGGATGCGGTCGCCTTTTTATGGAAGAAAATTGGCAGCACCTGCCAAAATGAGCGCGAAGCGCATCTGCTGCTACAACTGATGAAGGACTGCTGTCAGGTCACGGCACCGGGAGTGGTATTTATCGCCGAGGCTATAGTCGCACCGGTGGAGATGGTTAAATACTTTGGCGAGGATGCGGTCATCGCCAAAGAGTGTGAGATTGCCTACAACGCAACCTACATGGCGCTGCTCTGGGATGCAGTCGCGACCAAAAATGCCCGCTTGCTGAATCAGGGGATTAAAAATCTGCCGGTCAAACTAGAGCGCGCTACATGGTTAAATTATATTCGCTGTCATGATGATATCGGCTTAGGCTTCGATGATCGCGATATTCTGCTGTGTGACTATGAACCGGCCCGGCATCGTAAGTTTCTTATCGACTACTTTACCGGCAACTACGATGGTTCCCACGCGCGCGGATTACCCTTCGGTCAAAACGCCAAAACTGGCGATGCGCGCATTTCTGGCTCCCTCGCCTCGCTAGCTGGGTTGGAATTTGCGCTGGAAAGCGGCGACGACGAGGCGATTCGCGATGCCATCAAACTTATAGTACTGCTGCATAGTATGATCATGTCTTTTGGTGGAATCCCCCTGCTCTACTATGGAGATGAGATCGGCACTCTTAATGATGACTCCTACCGCAACGATCCCTATAAAAAAGGTGACACGCGCTGGGTACATCGCCCATCAATAGATTGGGAAAAAGCTGAGCGCCGCAACACGCCCGGCACAGTTGAATACGAAATTTTCAGCGCCTTAAAGCGCATGATTGCAATACGCAAAGAGATTAGTGTCTTCGCCGATTTCAACAATCGCGACCTGATCGAAGTAGAAAATCCACATCTGTTCGTATTTGGCCGTTACCATCTACAAAAAGCGCAAGAGAAAGTCTTAGTTGTTGCCAATTTCAGCAACAAACCTCAGCATCTAAATCTCGAAGATCTAGGTACTTGGGGCGGACAATACCCGCTAGTCGACATCTATCGTGGCGAAAGCCCCGATCTCTTCAAAAACAGTTTGGTAATTCCTGGCTTTGAGTTTTACTGGCTGTGCGAAAGAATCTGATCCACACAACTGCAGCATTAACACCAAACAGCCTCGAATCTATAGAGGCTGTTTTAGCTCTTTAATTGAACTTTAAACGCCAAAGCCCCTCTATCTCGACTAATGGCGCTATCTCAATAGTCTGAGTAAACCAGCTTGCTCTACCTCCACATCAGAACTCTTCAGACATCATCTCCCCGAGCAGCCTTCTTATTAAAAATACCAATACCTTACTCTCAAAGTATAAGTATTACATATTTGCTATAACGGTTTTAGTTATGTAATAAGTGACAGTCATTATTGATTTTAATGAGAGGCACAGTCTCAGCATTACAATCTGCCACAGCACCAAACTTTATTTCTCTGAAGAAGAAAGGTTTCCAGCAATGCTAAAGAAAATCGTTCCATTACTCCTACTCTGCACTGTCTGTTGCGTATCGCAGACATTTGCGGGCGCTTGGACCCAGCAGTCCGGTAGCTCCTACAACCGTCTTACACTCAACTATTATTCAGCGGATCACAATTTTGATAATGACGGAGATCGCAAGGAGATGTCAGCGAACGGTAAATTCACCGATACTAACCTTAACTACTACGTTGAATATGGCATAACCGACGACCTAACCGTAATTGGCTCAGCTTACTACAAGCAGATTAAACACGACGATGACAGCATCGAAATAAAAACCTACGGCATAGGTGATGTTGATCTCGGCTTAAAATATCGCTTACTTAATCTACCCGCTGGCGCATTAGCCGTTCAGGGCTTGGTTAAAGTTCCCGAACTGTATGACGAAAACGACACCATGCCCTTGGGCAATGGCCAGTACGACTATGAAATGCGCCTGCTATTTGGCCAATCTCTGGCCTACCTGTTTCCCGGTTACTTTAATGTAGAATTTGGCTATCGCTGGCGTGCAGAAGAGCCAAGTGACGAGTACCGCTATCTGGTGGAAGTTGGTAGCGATATAACGGCAAAAACCTACTTACGAGTCAAGCTTGATGGCCTGATCAGTGCCAACAATGGAGATAGCGCAGTCTATGTCTCGGGCAATCCAACCATGACCACAGAATACGATCTATTAAAACTAGATGTGGCTTTTGGTTATCGTATTGACGACGCCTGGGGCTGGGAAGCGGTATATACCCCAGCACTAAGTGGCGAGAATACTGCCGTCGGAGCAACATACGCTTTCGCCCTTACCTATAAAATAAAATAGCTTTTTTACTCGGCGTTAATAAAAGGAACTACCATGCTAAAACAAAAACCGTACTTGCTGTTTTTAACAGCACTAGGATTGATGATCCTGCTAATCAGCGGCTGTGGTGAATCGGTCAGCGACAAAACCACCACCAATGGCACTACCACAGGAGATAACGATAAGATCAATGATAACACTCCATATCCCAATGCAGATTTGCTGGTAAGCGCAGACGATCTGGAAGCGCTGCAGGCAGCCAATGACGATAATCTTATCGTCATGGATATACGCTCCGCTGCAGCCTATGCCGCTGGCCATATCCCAGGTGCCATCCACATGGCTCACGCCGAACTAGCCGACAGCGGTCTAAATTTAAAATCAGTTGCCGAACTTGAAGCACTCTTAGGCGGAAAAGGCGTGGCTGCTAACGCCAAAATCGTCCTCTACGATGATACCATCGTCTCCTGGGGCGCTGCCGGTCGCGTGTTCTGGGCGCTGGAATATCTCGGTTGTAAAGATGTTCATCTGCTCAACGGCGGTTGGGACAAATGGTATGCCGACGGTCGTACCACTACCACCACGCCAACCTCTCTTGCTCCAGCAGTTTTTAGCGCCACTGTTAACAGTGACATCCTGATCGACAAAGAGACCATTGCCAGTCGCTTAGGCGATGACGATTTTGCCGTGATCGATACCCGTACCGATGAAGAGTTCAACGGTTGGATCCTATATAATGAAGCACGCGCAGGCCACATTAAAGGAGCAGTGCAACTGCCCTATGAGTGGTCCTATAACAGCGATATGACCGTTGTGGGTTACAACACCATGAAAGGGCTCTTCGAAGAGCGTGGTCTCACCAGTGACAAACAGATTGTCGCATACTGTACCGCAGGGATTCGCAGTGGTTTTGCCTACTTCCTCGCGCGTCTAATGGGCTACGAAAACGCTGCCAACTACGATGAATCCATGTGGGATTGGGCCGCAGCCGATGCGGATACCTACCCAATGGAAAAACTTCAGAACTACCAAGCGTTGGTCTATCCTGCCTGGGTTAATGCTTTGATCAACAACGAAAATCCACCAACCTACCCGGGCGACGGCTACGTAGTTCTATTTACCTCTTGGGAAGCACGTTGTAGTGAAGACCGTACTGATTATGTAGGGACTCCGTATGAATCAGGACATATTCCCGGAGCTATTTTTATGGACACCTATGCCATTGAAAATGGTCCCAATTCTGAATATGGTGACGGCTATGAAACACCCTATGAGGGAAATGTAAAATCAATTCCTGAGTTGCAGGAGTTGTTCGGCAGCATGGGAATTACTAAAGATAAAACTGTTGTTGTCTATACCGATGATGAAATTTCTATGATGACTGCTGGCCGTGTTGCCTGGGCACTATTGCTGGCAGGAGTTGATGATGTGCGTATTCTCAACGGCAGCTACGATGCATGGCAAGCTTACGGAGGCGCAGAGGAGACAACGCCAAATCCGTGGGTAGCCACAGACTTCGGCAGTAGTGCCGGTAATCCAGAATATTTAGCTACGACAGAAGAGGTTCAAGCCGTTGTTAGCGGTGATGATACTTCGTCCTTGATTGTCGATGATCGTGAATGGGCAGAATTTGTCGGCTCCTCAAACTCCTATTACCAATATTTCCACGAATATGGTCGCATTCCCACCGCGCAATGGATTGGTGATTGGACTGAAATATCCCGTGGTGATATGCAATCGTTAAAAACCTATACCGAGGTTGCAGACCAGTGGATAGGCTCAGGTTTCACCTCGGACAAAAAGAAAATTTTTTACTGCGGCACTGGCTGGCGTTCAGGTCTGTACTCTTTTTATGCTTACCTTATGGGTGAAACTGCAGCCAGTTACGATGGTGGCTGGTATGAGTGGTCTTACGAAGGTAATGCTAGAGAGGTCGGCAACTCAGATAAACTGATGAGCGCTGAAAGTCTAAAAAGCTTGATTGATAGCAACAATGAATCTCAGCCCTATGTCATTGTCGAAACCGGCTGGGGGCCTGCAGGTGATGGCTATACCCAAGGGCACGTTCCCAGCGCAATATGGGTGAATACCGATGAAATCGAATACGATGCGTTCAATGCGCGTAATGATTGGCCAATTGATGCTGGAGATCCACCAATATGGGATCGCAGCACCACCGAGGAAGAAGATCTGGCCAAAGGGTTAACTGCGGCAGATAGCTTGCCACGCAACTGGTGGAATATCTACCCCGATAAATATCTGTTGCCTGGTATTGCCTACATGGGCATAGATAAAAACACCACAGTGGTGGTTTATGGTGATGATGTATCAGCTGCGGCCCGCGTAATATGGACATTAATGTATGCTGGCGTGGAAGATGTTCGTTTACTCAATGGTGGCGATAAAGCATGGGAAACAGCCGGCTATACATTAGAAACCGGCAGCAACGAGCGCACACCCTGCGCCTATTTTGATCCCGACATGCCGACACGTGTGACAGCAATCCACCCAGAATATAAGGTAGATATTCCGTATATTCGTTCTGTTGTGAATGGTGAAACAGAGGATGCTGCAATTGTCGATATTCGCTCAACTGATGAATACGCTGGGATCACTGCTCCCTATGGTTATATCCCCACTAGTGGCCGCATTCCTGGAGCTATTTGGGGCAAGGCTGGCAGCGGCCCTTGGACTATGGAAGACTATGTTAATGACGACGGAACAATGGTTGCTCCCGATGAAATTTACACCTTCTGGCGTTCACAGGGAATCACCTCAGACAAGGCTCTCAGCTACTACTGCGGCACTGGTTGGCGTTCAAGTTTGGCTTGGTTCTACGGTTATATGATGGGAATCCCTAGGAATTATAACTTTGATAGTGGTTGGTTCGAGTGGAGCATGGGAGCAGGTTCCGCCTACGCTGGAGCTGATCCGGTACTTAACCCAATTGTTGATGAGAATCCTACATTGCCTTAAGGGTAAACCTTACCCTAGTGGGTAATTACCCGTACCTTTTGAGCCGACCTGTATTTTCAGGTCGGCTTTTTTATGGCAGGCCAATACACTAAACCAACGAGATCCAAGCTGTAATCCCTTTCACCAAACACAAAGATTTTAGTCATTAACCACCACTAGCGTTTACCTAAAAAAAAGGCCTAGTTATCGCCATATCATTGAACTGTGCTTAGGTCAGCTTTTATCCGCATTTTCACCGGGATAAAAATGGTGTTTTCTTGACCTTTGTGCCCATCTGACATAACCTATCGCAACCTTTTTTTATCCCCTCACCGTGAGTATTTTTTGGAATCTAGCAACGACTTTCTGCAATTTGTGATCGCTGGACTTACCAACGGGGCCATTTATGCCCTTATTGCTTTGGGATTCAGCGTGGTCCACAACTCCATGGGCATTGTCAACTTTGTTCAGGTTGACTTTGTGTCGTTGGGTGGCATGTTAATGTACTCTGCCCTACTTACCCTAGGTCTCCCCACAGTGCCGGGGCTACTGTTAGCAGTGGCTGGAGTCGCTTTGGTAGCCATGGTGGTGGAACGCTTTGGGCTACGCCCGTCGCGCTCGCATAACGAGCTGGTGTTGATCTTTCTCACCATCGGCCTGTCGATTATTCTGCGCGGGGCGATGAAGCTTGTGTGGGGCACCAACCGCATGGCTGTTCCCTCCCTGAGCGGCGAACAACCGCTCACCCTGCTGGGAGCGACCATCCTCCCTCAAGCGGTATGGATTCTGGCGCTAACTGTGCTAGCGATAGCACTGCTACACTGGTTTTTCCACCATACCCCATTAGGATTGGCTATGCGTGCCGTTGCATCCAATCCCACCGCCGCAGCTGTGGTAGGAATCCGTGCCGGTCGAGTGCGTCTAACCAGCTTTGCCATCGCGGGAGCATTAGGTGGGTTAGCTGGCGTACTGGTAACTCCGATCACCACTCTGAGCTACGATGTGGGAGTGCTGCTCGGCTTAAAGGGCTTTGCCGCTGCCATCCTCGGCGGTTTTGGCTCGTTTCCTGGGGCTATTCTCGGCGGGATCATTCTCGGTCTGTTAGAGTCGTTGTCGGCGGGATACTGGTCGAGCGCTTACAAGGATGTGGTGGCATTTGTGGTACTGCTGCTCGTGCTGTTTGTGCGCCCCAAAGGGTTGTTAGGCAAGTAAACAGTTAGCATACTAATTTTAAGTAAAGGACAATATATGGAGCAACAACAGGTTGAACTGCTAATGGGCAACGAGGCCATGGCCTGTGGCCTGATTGAAGCAGGCTGTCAGGTGGTAGCCGCCTATCCGGGCACGCCATCTACAGAAATTTTGCAGGCGGTTGCTGACCGCCGCGCCACGGCACTGGAACCACTGCATATCGAGTGGTCAGTAAACGAAAAAGTTGCTTTCGAGGTCGCGCTAGCCGCTAGTTATACCGGCAAACGCAGCGCCGCCATTATGAAACAGGTGGGGCTAAATGTAGCCGCCGATCCGTTTATGCGCAGCGCCTATCTCGGCGTCAAGGGAGGGTTTGTTACCATTGTAGCTGATGATCCCGGCCCACATAGCTCGCAAAACGAACAGGACACCCGTCTGTTCTGTCTGCAGGGGCGAGTACCGGTGTTTGATCCCGCCAGCCCCGCTGAAGCCAAAGAGCTGCTGCCCCTAGCTTTTGAACTATCGGAAAAATACGAGATGCTTACGGTGTTGCGTCCGGCAACCCGGATCTGCCACTCGCGCCAGAACGTGGAACACAAACCGGTGCAACAACTGAACCGCAGCGCCAACTTTGAGAAAAACCCCAACCGCTGGGGAGCAACACCAGCCTTTTTGCCCGCGTTGCATCGCCAACTCAATGATAATCTCGTGGCTTTTGCGGCGGAACCAGCACTGCAGCCGCGCCTGACACCTGGCAATGGTACGGCAGCGCGCACCGCACTGGTCGCTTCCGGTATTGTCTATGGTCATATAGTCGATCTGCTGGCCGAACTGGGGTTGACGCAAAACTTTGATCTCTACCAGGTAGTGCTACCCTACCCGCTCAACGCGGCGTGGGTGGAACAGATGCGCAACAACTATGATCGGGTGATGGTCGTTGAAGAGACCTATCCGGTTATCGAGATGCAGCTGGCACACACTGGTGCCTTTGGCAAACAGAGCGGCGACATCGTCAAAGAGGGAGAACTGACCCCCGACGTCGTTAACGAGGCACTAGCCCGTTTCCTAGATTTGGCACCACCGCCGCCAGCTCCAGCAGACAGTCGTGGTCAACGCCCCTCCTTATGCCCTGGTTGCCCGCACCGCAGCGCCTTTTACAGCATCAAGAAAACTTTCCCCAAGGGAATTTTCCCCTCCGATATCGGCTGCTATACACTAGGCCTCAATCTCAAGGCTGTGGACACCGTGCACTGCATGGGCGCATGCATCAGTCAGGGAGCAGGATTTTACCAATCCTATGTGCAAGACGCTAAAGACAGTTTTCCAACCGTGGTTGTAACCATCGGCGATTCAACCTTTTTCCACTCCGGCATTCCGGCACTGATAAACGCCGTGATTCAGCAAGCACGCATAATCGTGGTGATTCTTGACAACTCCATTGCAGCCATGACCGGCGGTCAACCAGTGCCGCACATGGGTCACAAGATTACCGGTGAGGCTACTAAAGCCATTGTCATTGAGCCGTTGGTGCAAGCCAGTGGTGTCGAGTTTCTCGAATGTTGCGATCCCTACGATAACGTCGCTTTTGAAGCAGCATTGCACCGGGCTGATGCGCACATACGTGCACCGCAGGGTGGCGTAGCTGTGATAATTGCACGCCACGGCTGCTTGATGGAACGCGCGGTAGCGCAACAGCAGACACGCTATACCATGGCAATTACCTCCGCGTGTATTGGTTGCCGCCTCTGTGTTGATGCCTTTGAGTGCCCAGCGTTAAGTATGGATTCATCCACAAAGATGGCCATACTCGATCCAGATCGCTGTATCGGCTGTGGTGCCTGTATCCATGTCTGTCCGGTAGACGCTATTACTGAAGTTATCCAAGGAGAACAGTCATGAAACAGCAGATTATTGTCAGTGGCATTGGTGGACAAGGAGTGCTGTTCCTGACCCGGGTTATCGCGCAGGTCGCGGTAAATCGTGGGCTGGCGGTACTCACCTCGGAAACCCACGGGATGGCACAACGCGGTGGCACGGTGCTATCATCTATAAAGGTCGGCGATTTTTCCAGCCCGTTGATCCGCACAGGGCAAGCCGATGTTGGCCTGCTGCTGTGGGAGGCAAATCTGGGCGTACATCAACCGCTGCTGCGCACCGACGGCGCCTTAGTTATCAGCAGTGAGCAGCTAGGTAGCGGCGCGCGCATTGCTGCGGCACGACTAGCGCGTGAGTTGGGTAATGCCGTACTGGCCAACCTGATTGTGCTCGGCGTAGCCGTGCGTGACCAGCTGCTGTTCTGCACCAGTGACGAATGTGAACAGGCGATTCGCCAGCTAGCTCCGGCGCGGTTTGTCGAGCAAAATCTGGCCGCGTTTCACCTTGGCCTCAACCATTAACCGGATAGTGCTGACTTTCCAGCCCATGAGCGCACCATGAATAGCCGCCAAAAAATTCTCTATTTTGTTACCCTGCACCGCACGGGTTTGTGGGTGACTATGTTGTCACTGGGGCTACTGCTCTATCCGCTGCTGCAGGACAACCCCTATACTCTAGGCTTGTCCAATCTAGTGGCGATTTATGCCATCGTCGTACTCGGGCTCAATCTGTTTATCGGCTATGCCGGGCAGATATCTCTGGGACATGCCGCATTTTTTGGTTTGGGCGCTTACGGTTCAGCGATCGGCACCGTGACCATGGGCTGGCCAGCATGGCCAACTATGGCGGGAGTAGCACTGCTGGTTGCCATGGTAGCGCTGGTGATCGGCATCCCCACCTTGCGCCTGTCCGGTCACTATCTAGCAATGGCGACATTGGGCTGCAACAGTGTGTTTCACACTATCGTGCTACAGTGGGATGAAGTGACCGGCGGTCCCAGTGGTTTTGCTGGCATTCCGCCGCTAACGCTGGGTTCTTTTGCCTTTGATGATGAGGTGCGCTTTCACTATTTAGTGTGGACCTTTGCCATGATCAGTCTGCTGCTGTGCCTTAATCTGGTGCGCAGTGGCGTAGGGCGCGGCTTGGCCGCCCTAGCTGGCGATGAAACCGCCGCTGCTGCCCTTGGGGTAAATATTCGCGCCAGCAAAGTAAAGGTTTTTGTGCTGTCAGCGGTACTGGCCTCACTGGCTGGCAGTCTGTTTGCCCACTGCTACACTTATATCAGCCCCGACTCCTTCGGTATTTTTGTCTCCACCGATCTAGTGATCATGGTAGTTGTCGGTGGTATGGGATCAATTTGGGGCTCGCTGTTTGGGGCGACACTTATCACGCTGTTGCCGGAGTGGATGGATATTTTTGAAGCCTATAAGGATTTTGTCCATGGCGGCATTCTGGTGCTGGTGCTGATGTTTCTACCGCAGGGGCTGGTAAGTGGTCTAATGGATATGTATAAAACCCGCCGTGCATTACGGCGCAGTCGCCATGCTACATCTTAAGGCGATCAGCAAACAGTTCGGCGGTCTGCCAGCGTTGACGGATGTCTCTTTTTCTGTGCCGCGTGGTCAGATAACTGCCCTCATCGGCCCCAATGGTGCGGGGAAAAGTACTCTGATCAACTGCATCACCGGCGTATTGACTCCCAGTAGTGGCTCAATCAGCTTAGGCGTCCACGAGATTAGTACCCTGCCAGCGCACGCGATAGCCCGCCTCGGAGTGGCGTGCACCTTTCAAAACCTCAAGTTGTTTGACCGCTTGTCGGTGCTGGACAATGTGTTGACCGGTCTCAATAACGACGCAGGCAACAGCTGGATAATGGCTCTGCTGCGCCTACCGGCATTGCGCCACCGCGAACGCCAGCTCAAGCTGCGCGCGCTGCAAGCGTTGGATAGCTTTGGCTTGAGCGCCAAGGCCGATTGGCCCGCTGCGGTATTGGCCTATGGTGACAAGAAACGCTTAGAATTAGCGCGAGCCACAGTCAGCCAGCCGCAACTGATTTTGCTCGACGAGCCGGTGGCTGGACTCAATGCCACAGAAACTCAGGGTGTGGAGCAGCAGTTGCGCCGCCTACGCCAAGAGGGGCAAACGCTACTGCTGGTAGAACACGACATGGAGCTGGTGATGGGTTTGGCTGATCAGGTGGTGGTACTCGATAGCGGTTGTGTTATCGCCTGCGGAACACCGCAGGAGGTTCAGTGCAATCCGCGCGTGCTCGAGGCCTATTTAGGCAGTATGGAAGCGACAACATAAAGAGGAATGCGCCACAATTAGTGGATCACCCAAACAAAATATTGACATAACGCAACGTATCAACTGATTGATAAAACTATGCCTGAAAACAACACCACAGAGCAAACAACGCCAATGCTGGAGATCTCCGCTCTTAGCGCCCACTACGCTGCGGCACAGGCGCTGTTTGGCGTCGATCTGCAGATATATGCCGGCGAAACCATAGCTCTGATCGGGGCAAACGGTGCCGGGAAAAGCACCTTGCTCAAGTGTGTTATGGGGCTAGTACCTGTTACTGGTGGATCAATTCTACTGGACGGCAAACCGGTGACCGGCAGTGCTCCAGCGGTTATGGTGCGACAGGGTTTGGCGTTTTCGCCAGAGGGACGTGAGGTATTCCCCCATCTCAGTGTTGAGGAGAATTTGCACGCCGGAGCCATGGCCTTGCGCTTGCATCGGGGGGAATTGAACAGCCGCCTCGACGAGATCTATCAGCGTTTTCCCAAACTCAAGGAGCGGCGCACTCAACTGGCCGGCACCCTGTCTGGGGGCGAACAGCAGATGCTGGCCATGGGACGGGCGCTGATGGCTCATCCGCGCTTACTGCTCCTCGACGAACCCAGCCTCGGCCTCGCACCGAAAATTACCGACGAAATATTTACCATTATTCACCAGCTGTCGCGCTCTGGCACCACCATCCTGCTAGTGGAACAGAACGCTGCCCGAGCCCTGAGCGGCTCTGACCGCGCCTACCTGCTTGCCAATGGTGAACTGGTGCAACAGGGGCGCAGCAAGCAACTATTAAATGATCCAGTGCTGCGTGCCGCTTTTCTCGGCGCGGCCAGCCACGACATCCCCCACGCCAGCCGCCTAGGAGCGGCGGGACTGACCAATATCCGCTTGGAGAAACCTGATATGCGTCACCAAAACTTTATGCCTGCGTTTAAAACTGAACAACAACTCAAAGAGCATCAACTAGCCGGTCTGCAATGGACAGTGCGCCACGCCTACGAAGGGTCGAGTTTTTACCGCCAACAGCTCGATGCCGCAGCTATCACGCCCCAGAGTATTCAGAGCCTCGACGATCTGCACCGACTGCCATTCACCGAAGCTAAAGATCTGCGCGATGGCTACCCATTTCCACTGCGCGCAGTCCCCTTTGAACAGATTGTGCGCGTGCATGCCAGTTCTGGCACCACGGGCAAACGCAAGGTACTGTGTTATACCCAGAAGGATTTAGATGACTGGACTGATTTTTTTGCCAGATGCTACCAAATGGCTGGGGTTACGCCGTTGGATCGCATTCAGATTGCGGTAGGTTACGGCGTATGGACAGCAGGGATGGGCTTTCAGCTCGGTTGTGAAAAAATTGGGGCTTTAGCAGTACCTGTTGGCCCCGGCAATATCGACATGCAGATTCAGTTCCTCATCGACTTTCAGTCGACCGTGTTCTGTTCAACAGCGTCCATGGCGCTGTTGATGGCGGAGGAGATTCACCATCGTGGGGTGGCTGATAAGATCAACGTCAAAAAAATAATCTACGGCTCAGAACGCTCCTCGGTATCAATGCGGCGCAAAATTTCTGAACTCTTTGGCGGGGCGGAACTATTTGACATCACTGGCCTCACCGAGCTCTATGGCCCAGGCACCGGTATCGAGTGTTCCGATCACGATTGCATCCACTACTGGGGCGACTATTTTATTCTCGAAATCGTCGATCCAGAGACGCTGTTACCGGTTGCCGACGGCGAATGGGGCGAAATGGTGGTGACCAGCCTATGCAAAGAGGCGTCGCCGCTGATCCGTTATCGCACTCACGATATTACCCGCATCATCCCTGGGCCATGCAGTTGCGGCAATCCACTACCGCGCCATTCGCGCATTAAAGGGCGCTCCGATGACACCATCAAATTTCGCGGAGTCAACATCTACCCCAGCAGCATTGATACTATCCTCTCTGCGGTGCCGGGACTGGGCAGCGAATACCAGATTCACCTCACCCGCGATCATGATTCCGGACGCGACGCCATGCGTATGGTAGTAGAGCGCGCCCAAGGAGTAGAGGCTAGTCGCGATGCCGAATTAATCCACGAAGCAACGCACCAGATAAAAAAACAACTACTGGTCAGCGCGGTTATGGAGCTGGTTTCCTATGGCACCCTGCCCCGGTCAGAGAAGAAGAGCCAGCGTGTATTTGATAATCGTATTGAAGGAGATATCGTGTAACCGCGTAGAAAATTATATGCGTGGGCTCAGCTAAGTAATTAATAATAACTGTTTTTCGTTTTGTAAGCCGAATGTAACGCCGATCATAACCGAGGAGATAAACATGCAACGATTAGGGATTTTTCTACTTGCAGCGCTGCTGTTCGCCACACCAACCTTGGCGGCAGACACCATCAAGCTTGGCGCTTTTTTTGATCTGTCTGGGCGCGCCGCCTTTATTGGCACCCCGACCAAACTGGTAGCACAAATGGTGGTGGATAAAATCAACAACGAGGGTGGGATTAACGGCCAGATGCTGGAATTGACGGTGGGTGACACCGAAGCTAATCCAGCCAAGGCAGCATCGCTGGCGAAGAAGTTTATCTATAAGGATAACGTAGTCGCCATTATCGGCCCCACTATGACCGATACCGGTATGACAGTCAAAGCTCTAGCAGAAAAAGGGAAAACCCCGATTTTTATGACAGTTGGCGGTGATCCAGTCATTATGGGTGGCAAGTTTGGCTCCTTTGATTGGGTATTTAAATCGCCACAGCGTTCCAGCGTAGCCGTACAGCGGCTGTTTGACTACCTGCGCGCTAAGGGGATGACTAAAATTGCCCTGCTGTCAGCTGCCGATGGTTTTGGTAAGGATGGTGCGCGCTGGATCCAGAAATTAGCTCCAGAGTACGGCATTGAGATTCTCATCGAAGAGTCATTCGGTACTCGCGACACCGATATGACCGCCCAGCTAACCAAGGCTAAAAATGTCAATCCTCAGGCCATTGTCGTGTGGACTATTGGCCCTGCCGGTTCCATTGTCGCCAAAAACAGGGCGCAACTCGGTATCGATCTGCCGCTATTCCAGTGTCACGGTCTGCCTGATCCCAAATATATTGAACTGGCAGGCAGCGCCAGTGAGGGCGACCGCATGCCATCAACTAAATTGCTGGTAGCCGATGCCCTGCCCGATAACGATCCACAAAAAGCGGTGATTCAGGAGTTTATCCGCCTCTACAAAGAGAGAGGTTACGACAAGCAGTTTCCCATCAATACCCACTCCGGCTACGCTTGGGATGCCATCATGATTGTGGCCAATGCTATGAAACAGGTAGGCACCGACAAAGCGGCGCTGCGCAGCGCTATCGAAAACACCACCAACTACATCGGTGTCTCCGGTATCTACAACATCACTCCCGCCGACCATAACGGGCTCGACACCAGCTCCATGGTAATGGTGCAGGTGAAAAACGCTCAGTTTGTCATCGCCGAATAGCTCCACGCAAATTTGCGCAAAAAGCCCCCAGTTTTACACAGCTGGGGGCTTTTTTTGCTCTATCGCTCCAATGCTGCAACTATGCTTAGGCAGCAATTGGCTCTAAATAGGCTACTACTCCTAATTTCCGCACACAATTAATCTGGGCATACCAAACCAGGGTGCAAGATCATGCCGCGCTCATAGCGGCGGGCACCGCCTTAAAATCGATGCTGGCACTGCCACAGGGCAGACAGAAGCGTTCGCCTTGCTCTGTGCACATAATCTCGACCTCGACCCCATAAAGTGTGGCGATATTTTCAGCGGTTAACACTCGCTCCACGCCATCACAGGCGAGCATGCGTCCCCGCTTGAGCAGTGCCACTCGATTAGAGCAATACAGGGCATGATCGGGATGATGCGTAGTTTTGAGAAAGGTGTATCCCTGGCTGGAAAAGTCCTTTATCAAGCGCAACAGACGAATCTGATTTCCATAATCCAAACCGTTTACCGGTTCGTCCATAAGCAAAATATGTGCTTGCTGCGCCAGCGCCCGCGCGATTAAAACTAACTGTTGTTGCCCACCACTGAGGTTAGAAAATGGTTCATCGGCCAGCGCGCTCATCGCAACCTTTTCTAACGCGTCGTGGGCTAGGTTGCGATCCACTTTGCTATAATTGGAAAACATACCGCAATAGGCTAAGCGCCCCATCAGTACTACATCAAAGGCGGTAAAGGTGAAGGGCATATTATGGCTCTGCGGCACGTAGGCGATATGCTGCGCCAGCTCAGCCTGCTTGTAGTGCTGGAGTTTTTTCCCCAGCAGAGTAACCTCCCCGCTGCTGCGATACAGCCCGAGCAAAATCTTCAATAGCGTGCTCTTGCCGCTGCCGTTGGGCCCCAACAAAGAGACTACATCTCCAGCGTACAGGGTAAAGTCTATGCCGTGCAGCACCCGCTGGCTGGCATAACTAAAACCGACATTGCGTGCTTTTATCAATTCCATTATTTAAAGCCCTCCCGCGCATTTTTTAACACCAGTACAAAAATAGGAATCCCCACCAACGAGGTGAGAATGCCGATGGGCACCTCATTAATAAACAGGGTGCGCGATAGGTTATCGGTCACCAGCAAAAAGATCGCCCCTATCAACGCGCTAGCGGGCAAAACTTTGCGGTTATCCGCGCCAAATAGCATACGAGCAATATGCGGAATAATAAGACCAATCCAGCCGATCACCCCAGCCATGACCACACACAGAGCACTGATAAGGGTGGCCAAGGTGATAGCTATTACCTTGATACGCCGCACATTTACCCCCAAGGCTCTAGCTTCTTCATCCCCCAGACTCAGGGCATTGAGCTGTTTAGCCAGCAATAGCAGACCGATCAGCGCAGCCAACATCGGCCCAAACAACAGGCCAACAGTGGCACTATCACAAAACGACAGGCTGCCCATTAACCAGTAGACGATTGCGGGCAGCGTATCGTAGGGATCGGCGGTATATTTCAGTACCGAGAGGAGCGCAGTAAACAGCGAGCTACTGATCACCCCACCCAAAATAAGGATAATTACGCTGCGACTGTTTTTGTAGATCATAGCGATGAGCAGCGCCAATGCTACCGCCAGCGCACCGCAGACAAAGGCCGCCAGCTGAATACCAAACCACGGCAGACGCAGCACCATCCCCAGTGCCGCACCAAACGAGGCTCCAGCCAGCACGCCGAGCAGCCCCGGCGAAACTAAGGGATTAACAAACATGGCCTGAAAGGTGCTCCCCGCTACCGCTAGCGCTGCACCGATAATGCTGGCGGCAATAATGCGCGGCAGGCGGATCTCTACCAGCACACTGTACAGAGTAGAAAAGCGTTGCGCCGCCTCTGCGCCATGCCCAGTAACATACAACTTGGCAAAGGCTAGATACTCATCAGCACTTATGGGATATTTGCCTAGCAGCAGTGACATCTGCATCACCGCCAACAGCAGCATAACCAGCACAAAAAACACCCATTGCTCTTTGCGTAGCCGCACCTCTTGGCGTTGTTGCAGCGTCACCCCGCTGGCTATATCGGCTTGAGCTCTAACCATAACTACTCCTTTATCCTCACAACCTGCCCAGTAGTGCCAAACAGGTAGCGCCCCATATCACTGGTGCGCCATCTAGCGTTTTGCAAAAACAATGCGCTCACCATGGCGCACCTGATCACGCAGACGAGACATCTGTTGATCCAGCTCTACCAACTGCACTAAGCCTTGGCGCTCTTCGTCACTGGTAACAATTATGGCAGCGATCCCACCGTTACGGATTACGATGCGGCGGTCGCCAGATAGAGCAAGCAGCGGATCGTGGGTGGCCATAAGGACGATCTTCTCCTCTTTGACCAGCAGATCGAGGGCGCGGCGGCGATCGACACCAGCATTTTCAATTTCGTCGATGAGAACAATCGGCGAAGCGCTCAGACAAGCGACGTCAGATATCATCAGGGCGCGCGACTGACCACCAGACAGCGCGGTAACCGGCGTATCTAGGGTAAATGGTTCGCCAGCCAAATCTACAGCCGTGGTAAAAATCTGTTCCACCCGCTGTGCTACATCGCTGATCAGGCGGCTTTCGGCGTGCATAGTGATAAACTCGCGCACGCTGAGATCCATGACAAAATTCATATTTTGCGACAGCTGAGCCACCAGTTGCTGTTCGCCAGACAGGCGGCGGTTCTCGTCCGGCTCCGCCCCATTGAGCAGAATCTGGCGTTTTGATGGCGTATCGCCCTGAGCCAGGCATTCGATATCCGCCAGCAGACGACTTTTACCCGAGCCAGTGGGGCCGACAACAGACACCACCTCGCCGGCACGCAAGAGCAAATCCTGCGCCTCGGGGTTCCCACTTTTATCCACTCCAGCCTTAATGGTCACTTCACGCACCAGAGTCTGATCCTGCTGCTGAAATAGTTCCATCTGGGTAATAAATTCGAGGCACTGTTGGGTAATACTGGCGTGGTCGAGAGCGAACTCTTCGAGCTGAGCTGCCGGAATAGTGGTCAAAAAGCCGTGCAGCGTCAGCGCGTCAGCTGGAACAGCTAAGCCCAGAGCGGTAAAAAAGTCACGCAGATAGGGGCGTTGTTCCAGCAGTTGCTTTAAAGGTTGATTGAGTAGCGCAGAATCTATCATGAGAAATCCATAGTTTTGATGTTACCAATCTGGCAATCGGGGCCAATACGCGTTTCGCCTAAACAGTAGGAGCACAGCGCCGCAGGCATGGTAAAGCGCAGGCGAAAATCGTTGAGGCTAATCACCTCAGCGCCACTCTGCAGGTGGCGCTGCAACAGCATCGTCCCCTGGCCGGTGAGGCCGTTGACCGGCAGGACTGCCGCTTTAGGATTGACTTGGCGCACGCGAAAAGCGAACACCTCGCGCTCAGCCTGAGAGACGATATCCCCTTTGGTAAGCACCACCACGTCGGCACTTTTCAGCATGGGCCCGATTTTGCGCGGCGTGTGCACACCACTTAGATGGTCAATGACACAGACGGCCAGCACCCCGCTAATGTGTGGCGAACAGCGGTTGCACAGCCCGGCGCTTTCACTGATGAGCAGATCGAACTCCTGACGCTGTCCCCACTGCACCGCCTGTTCGATGTTGGCAATAAAGAAGTGGTCGGGGCACAGCGCTCCGGCAAGGCCGGTTTTCACCTCTACTCCGGCCTGCTGATAACGCAGGTAATCGTCACTGGTCAAGCAGTCAAATTTGACCACTCCAACCTTGAGACCACTGGCGACCAGAGGCTCAATAGCCCGCAAAATAATGGATGTTTTACCGCAGGATGGCGGCCCAGCAACGGTGATAAGTTTCATATTTATCCTTTGTTGATGCACTTCACATAGGGCAGAAACAGAGCGTCTATTTCACTATTGACCTCCAGCAGATCACGTTTATGCAACAGATCCCAGCCAAGCCACAGCAAGGGTTTATCCTGCACTGCGCTAGTAACCTCGGCATGAGGTACAGGGTAGCGCGCCCCCGCCAGAGACTGCGCTAGCTCAACACTGGTAAGCAGATCGAGTACCGGTTTTAGTTCCTCGCGGCGCTCAGCTTTTACCTGCAGCGTAACTGGGCTGGCTAGAGCGCCATCCTCCGGCCATACAATCTGTACCCGCTCTTGATGTTTGGCACGATGGGCAAAAAATTCCGGCATCACATACAGGGCGCTGGGGCCATTGCTATCAATTTGTTTAACCATCTGCGCTGGATGCAGCCCCTGCAGCACATTGGCCGCGAGTTTTTTTAACCCTGTGCCACCATGATCACGATACATAGGCAACAGCACCGCATGGCAGAAAAATTGCTCAGTGCCACGCAGGGTAATACTATCTTCCCACATGGGGTCGAGTAGATCGGCCCAGCAGGTAGGAACAGGACGGCCATTGAGTTGCTCAAGATTGACAACTATGACCAAGGGGTTGATACCCAGAATAGTATAGTGCCCTTCGGGGTCGATGATACCGGCATTGCGAAAGTTTGCACCGGTTTCAATGGTGTTGTAGCCGGTCATAGCCCCAGTAGCCACAAAACGCTGATAGAAGCCATGACCATAAAAGGCATTAAAGTCGGCGGAAACGATTATGTCCGGCAGCTCTTCCACCTTCTGCAAGGTGCTGATATAGGGGTAGTAGGATAATTCTTGATTGACATTCCCCTCCACGGCGTAGCGCACCTGCAAGTTATGTTGTTTCTCGATGCGGGAGATGCCCTTGGCCAGCGCCTTAGAGAAGGGCACCTTCAACCCACAGGGCATTAATGCCAACAGGCTCAGCTCTCCCTGCTTATCATAAGAGTCCAACCCTGGAGCCTCGCTGCTATACTCTTGGTCAACCACCTCCTGCAGCAGGCGTAAAAAACTATCCAAATTTATCAAGCGACTACGCAACGCTGTCGCTAAGGTAAGAAATGGTGCCAATACCCGCAGCCCATCTTCAGAGGTCAAGGCCGACATCCCGTGCGCCGCAAAAACACTGCTGGTCTGGGGATAGTGTTCAATAATTTCGGCAATTTTCATATCACCGTTAAGTACAGGTTTCATGGTCAATCTCCTCGATGTTCAAACAGCTACGCTGGCAACACAGGCAGGTTTAGCGATGCAGCCATGGGTTATATTATGATTGAGGTTAACTACTGTAGGTATCTGGCCATTGCATAATCTACTTTTATATATCTGCAATACTGGTGCCGTTAAATAGATTACGTACTTAACTAGGGGGAAACACCAGCCCCAGCACTCGCAATGACCACTAGATGCTATCCAGCGGCAGATTGCCACGGAGCATGAGCACAGCCAAGCGCTGTGCTGCCAAGCATAGAAAACCATCATCCTGTGCAAAAAAGCAGCACTGTAGCAACATGTTATAGCTGCTGGCGCAATAGCGCTGCCACATCATCCTCACTCAGTTCCGTAGCAAAAAACAGGCGGTAGAAAGTCTGCGTCTGCTTGACCATATCAATGGCGTAGTAGTGCGGATGCAGCAGATGAGTCAACCACTGTAATCCAAGAAAGCGCATCATCGACGGTGGTCGATCAAACCAGTTCAGCGGATGGTTGGGAATAAGAAACACCTGCCGATGCTTGAGCGCGGGCAGTGATTGCCAGCGTTTATCGGCGTAGATAGTCGCGAAAAAGTGTTTATCTTCAACCAGAATCACCTCGGGCTGATAGCTTAACACCTGTTCCAACCTAACCTTCTCGCGCCCACGTTTACTGTGCGACGTCCCCGTATAGACATTTTCTCCCCCCGCCAGCGGAATAAGTTGCGCATGAAAAGAGTCCGCTGGTTCGGTCTCCAACCCATCTATGCCCTGCGCGTAATAGACCCGTTTATGCTGTGTAGTTGGAAGCGCTGCGATCGTTTGCGAGACATGCTGTAAGACCTGCTCTCCATAACTAGCCAGCTCCTCTGCCCGCTGCTGCCGCTGGAGTAATTCCCCCAAAAAACGCAAAGTGCGCGGGTATTCGGCCAGGTTATCCATAGAGACAAAGACTGCAGGGATTCCCCAGTGTTCTAACTTTTTCACCCAGCGTCTAATGGGCGGCATAGCGGGATCACCCCAAAACACCACCACATCGGGATGTAGCGCCAGCAAAGTCTCTTGCTGCACCCCCTGCCCGCCGATAAAACTACCAATGGCTGGCAGAGTGCGCATGGCAGGATCGAGGATTTGCCAATCTTGTTCATCGGGCGTTGAGGTAAACGCGGCTAACAGCTGACGATCAATAGCGTAGAGCATCCAGCTAACCGGAGCTACAGCACCGATAACATGCGTTATCTGCTGCGGCACCTCAACCTGTCGCCCCGCCATATCAGTAATCTGGCGCGCTCCAGCGGCAGAATTACACATCACCACCGCTACCAGCACCAGCCACCATAAATGTTTCATTGCGTATCCTTTCGTGATAGCCACCCGCAAATATCTGCTCGGCTCAATATTTCCACTTCAAACCTACATAGAACGCACGCGGCGACAGGGTGAAATCATCGTGCTCTTCGTCCAACAGGTTATCAATACCGGCGTAAACTTGAGTATTATGGGCAATGGTTTTACTGGCATAAAAGTGCAGGAGTTGATAGCTATCCTGAGAGGTACCGAGACCATCTTCCGAAGTCCCAAAGTAGAGCCAGCGCAATTGCGTATGTAAGCCGAAATCTGGTGCACTCCACCCCAGTGACATCCCGCCTTTCCAGCAGGGTTCATCGGCTAAACGCTCATTGCTCTCCTCGTTTTCGGTCTCCACCCAGGAGAGCTGTCCCGACCAGTTAAAATGTGCGGGCAACTGCAACTGAGTCTCTAACTCACTACCATAGGTACGCACATGATCAATGTTCGCATATTCATAGGTCTTCAGTTTACCGCTTGCAGCAATCAGATCCGTCGCAATCAGATCATCTAATTTGTTATAAAATAGCGTTACCTGACTCATTAATGGCCCTGCGTGCCATGAGGCTCCCACTTCGTAACTATCCGAGGTCTCAGCATCAAGATCTTCATTGCCGATATAGGTCTCTAACCCTTTTTTTAGGGTAGCGGTGACATAGAGCTCATTTAAGTTGGGCGCGCGGAACCCCTGACCATAGGCAACCCACAGGCGGCCTGAGCTAAAAGAGTAATTTAGCGCCAGACGCGGAGTGACGTGGGAACCAAAATTTTCGTGATAATCGTAGCGTAAGCCGCCGATCATATTCAGCTGGGGCGCCAGTTGCCAGTCGGCCATAACAAACAGCGCACTATTCAGCACATCCTCTTCATCATGCACCATGCCACTGGCCTCTAGGCTATCCTGGCGCACTTCGCCACCAAGAGTGACAATCAACGCATCATCCACCATATAGCTCAAGCGCCCTTCACCCTGTATCAACCGCCGCTGCTCCGTGCTATTAGAGGTAGCAGGCTCAAAAGATGAGGTGGCGCTGTAGTTACTAACATAGCCGCGCACCATAGCTGATAGAGGCTCCCCCTGATTCAGATGATATTCAGCAAAGCCACCCCAGCGGCGATCGTTTGCAGTATAGTCGCGCTCTTGATTGAGAATGAAGCGGCCGCCGTCACGGGAAAAGTGGCTATATTCACCACCGATATTCAGTTGCTGGTGCTCATTTACCGCCAAGGCCACAGCACCGGCCACACTATTGAGCGAGGTTTGATCTATATCATCGGGTAATTCATGATCACCGTCCCAATCATCCTTTACCGAACGACTAGCGGCGATATTGCCCTGCACCAATTCAGTGCCGCCGCTTAAGTATCCGCGTCCAAAATGCTCAGCGGATGGGCCAAAACCGCCGCGCCCATCAATTTCAGCAACCCTTTGCTGAGTCGGTTTGCGGGTTATGATATTCACCACTCCGCCTATGGCATCACTCCCATAGAGGGCCGACACTGGGCCACGTACAATCTCCACCCGTTCTACCAGCAGAACAGGGAGTTGCCCGACATCCATCTGCCCTTTAAAGCTAGCCGCAAAGCGTCGTCCATCAATCAGCACCAAGGTATGCTGGTAACCCAGTCCACGCAGCGACGTACCTCGGTTGCGCCCCTCGCCAGTCGTCAACATTATCCCTGTCGCATACAACAGAGCGTCACCAATTGTTTCAGCCCCGGTGGCAAAAATCTCTTCACTATCAATAATTTGCACTCCACCTGGGGTCAGCTGCAGCTGTTTCTCTTCCAGAGTAGCCGTCACCACGACAGGCGCTAATTCTGTCGTTCCATCCGCGGAAAAAGCCGCCAGCGGTGCCAACAGTAGTGTACAAAGAACCAGACAACTCAACCATAAACCCTGCTTTTTCATAGCCTTTTCTCCCGTACGCTGCGCTTGTTCAACATCAGGGTGCACCGCTTGATGGACAACAACAGCGAATTGTATTGATTGCAGTCATCAATCATTTGTAGTGAAAGTTCAACTCTAACGACAGGATCGGTGGCAGAGAACGTATTTCTCCCTAGAACCAAGTATTGCGGCAACATGAGCTGTCATAGGCAATTGCCGACACTACTTGTAGGGTTAAGCACGGGATCGTCGTTAATCCAAGAGATAGGCGCAACTACAGAGGATCAATAAAGCTCTGAGAAAACGCTATCTGAGATTCGGGAGGTGGAAAGTGGAACAGAAGAGAGCAGCTGTCGTAGCTGCTATTGGAACTGACATCGTCGTCGAGTTGATACCCGAACGGTTATAATAATGTCATAGTGACACTATCATGTCAACATGACATTTTTCTGGCGCCATGGTGGTGGTAAAAAATGTAACCACACCTAAGCGCGGCTAATCCTGAGTAACACCGCTTAGTTCGCCAGTTTTGTGACATTCATAGCCAGGCAATTCGGCAAGAACATGGCGATAGGAGGCTGAGCGAATCACCTCAATTAAGGCCGCTACCCGCGGATCCTCGATCGCAGAATCCAAGATACAGAATTCGTAGGCCTCTTTTCTTATCGAAATAAAATCGAGATTTTCCTCCGCACAAACCAGACGCAACGAAACTCCAGCTTGGGCAAAGCCGTTGTGGATCGATTGCGCAACGCCAGCATGGTTATTGGCATGTATAGTTGGGGTAAAGGCCCCCGTGTGGAGTTCATCCAAAACTTGCCGCGCCCCAGAGCCTTGCTCGCGCGCCACCCAGGACAGATCGGCCTTGAGAATCGCGGCAGCACCAAGTTGCGCCAAACCTGGGGACAACGCTAGCCCCTCTTCCCAATCGGCAATACGCACCAGGTGGAACTCACGATCTATCACCTTGGCAGCAGCACGGCGATTTCCACCACTATCATTGGCAGCGCATAAATGTATACCCGCTGCATGAATCAATCCTGCGGCTAATAACTCCAGAGCGGCCCGGCTGGAGCGTTGCAACACTACCATGCGAAAGGGGGTCTGCCGAGAATATTCATAGGCGAGAATACCGATAGCGGGATCACAAGAGGCCACCACTAAAGTGCGCACCGGATCAGCAAATTGATGATCGTGACAGCGGCCATCCCGCCACACTCCGTCGTGGGGCACCCGCCCCAGCGCATTGACCTCTACAGGATAGAGCAGTTGCTTTGATCCAACCATAGCGCGCCAATAGCGCACCGGCTCCTGCTGTGGTGGCCATGCCCAGTGCACCGCTTCGTTGCCGGCGAGCACAAACAACTCTTCGACCTGACAGCGAAACGCCGCAGCCAGAGTCAAAGCTGCTGCGGTAGAAGGGATAAGGCGTCCAGACTCAATAGCGCTAACCCCGGTGCGCGACAAACCGGCACGATCTGCCAACTCCTGCTGCGACCACCCCTGTTTTTCCCGCTTAGTGCGAATATTATTCTCTAGAACAAAATTTTCCTTGGCCATCTACATCCTCACTGTCTCCAAGATTACTGCGGTGGCTGGCTTCTCCTGATATAGTTTTACTTATATTTATACAAAATACTCTGCAACAGGCAGCGCAATCTACACCTTTGTCTTTGGGAATGAGTGCACTTAAGCTCACGCCTTTTAGCACCCAGCTTGCTCCTCAAGCACAGAGATGACTACACTGTCTGATAAAAAACGCCACGATCCTGCTCAACGGTTTTTATTTTTGCCCCCTCCTCCAGTACCGCTAGATATTTATTCACCTCATTGGCATGTATCCCCAGGATACGGCACAGATCATCTAGCGTGCATGGCCTTCTGACAATAGTCTCCAATATCGCACTTTCGATATCAGTGCGGTACGCCGCTAGGCCACTCCTTTTCGCTGCAGCGGCTATAAGTTCAACTTTGCCCTGAAATCCATGAGAGAGCACATCGGCAATATGCTGAAGCTGTTCAGGCGTAGCACTGTGCAGTCCCGCCTCTGTCCCGGGACGATCCAGCGTATTAATCTGCACGGAATCAGGAGAGATCTTGCGAACAAGAGCAGCTAATTGTGCCAGCTCCTCCTCAGAGTCGTTACACCCTGGCAAGATGAAGACCTCTAGCCAGATTTTACCGCTGAATTCTTGGCGAAAATCGATCAGCCCTTGTACATAGGCGGCAAAGTCGAGCCCCGCAGCAGGTCGATTGATAGCGGAGAACACCGCGTTAGTGCCAGCGTCCAGTGAGGGTAGTACCAGATCAGCTTTACAGATTTCCCGTCTGACATCAGCATCGTAAAACAGAGAGCCATTAGTCAAAAGCGCCAACGGGAGATCGGGACGCAACTCTTTGATAAAGTCAATAACATCACCAATGCGACTGTTCAGTGTCGGCTCTCCTGAACCGGAAAAGGTGATGTAGTCAGGATCAGGATTATGGGCGAGATAGTGCTGCAACTCGCTCACTATGTCCTGATAGCGCACGTACTCTTTACGCTCAAGGGTCAACCTTGTAGTTTTACCCACTTCACAATAGACACAATCGTAGGAGCAAACTTTTTTCGGCACCAGATCTACCCCCAACGACATGCCAAGTCGCCGTGACGGTACCGGACCAAACAAATGCTTATACATAAGAGGGTTTCCTTTTTTTATCTTGGTTAAAAACTGGGATCAGGGTATTGCCATACGAACTATAAATTCTCAACATACAGCCGCTCATCCACAGTCTTATAAACTAAGCCTAAACCAAGACTAAATGCAAATATCATCTTGTTAAATGGGTTTTGAGAGTGCGGTAGCGCTAATACTAATTTGATTTGTTGCCCAACTAAAGAAGGCCGGTACATCACAAAATGCACCGGCCTCATACAGCATCAAAATGATAAATCAGCGCCCTACTTCAACGCTAAGATCTTCTCCATACTTGCCTTAAGTACAGTCAACTTCTCCTGCGCCGCCGCCAATTTACCACGGTCTTTTTCTAACACCTGGGCAGGGGCATTCGCGACAAATTTCTCGTTTGACAACTTTTTGGTGAACATATCCACATCCTTTTGCACCTTAGCTATCTCTTTATCGAGGCGTTTCTCCTCCTCCTCGACATTGATTAGCCCAGCTAGAGGTAAGAGAATTTCCACCTCACCACACACCTGCTTAGCAATCTGTTCTGGTTGCGTAAGTTCAACACCAATGGTCAACTCTTCGATACGCGCCAGGGCACGGATATACTCCTGTCCAGTAGTCATCACACCGCAGTCGGCGGAAGTTTTACAATCGAGCAAAGCGGTAATCTTCTTCGCTGGCGAGACATCCATTTCGCCACGGATGTTACGAATGGCGCGAATTATCTCCATCACCTGTTCCATCTGCGCTGTAGCTGTGGCGTCTTCAAGCAAACCCTTACCCTGAGGGTAGTCAGCAAGCATAATCGAAGCCACTGGACGGGTGCCCGGCAGTGTTTGCCAGATCTCTTCAGTGATAAACGGAGTCACCGGATGGAGCAGACGCAGCAGGCGCTCCAAGACTGTGTACACGACAGTTTGGGCACTGAGTTTAGCTGCCGCATCGTCACCATATAGCGCCCCCTTGATCAACTCGATATACCAGTCACAAAACTCGTGCCAAGTAAAAGCGTACAGGGTATTAGCAGCTTCGTTGTAGCGATAACCCTCTAACGCAGCATTGGTCTCACGCTCTACCGCAGCCATGCGCGACAAGATCCAGCGATCAGCCATAGAGAGGTTCAGTTCATCCCATTGCACAGTCTCAGTTGGGACAAAACCTTCCAGATTCATCATAGCGAAGCGACTGGCGTTCCACAATTTGTTACAGAAGTTACGGTAGCCGCCGATACGCTCAGTAGAGAGCTTGATATCGCGCCCCTGAGCGGCAAATGCCGCTAGAGTAAGACGGAAGGCATCGGTGCCGAACTCATCAATTACGGTAAGTGGGTCGATGACGTTGCCCTTACTTTTGCTCATCTTCTGTCCCTGAGCATCACGTACTAAGGCATGAATGTAGACATCCTTAAACGGCACTTCACCCATGAACTTTATCCCCATCATCATCATGCGCGCCACCCAGAAAAACAGGATATCAAAGCCGGTAACGAGACATGATGTAGGGTAAAACTTGCTCAGAGCATCAGTTTTTTCTGGCCACCCCATAGTAGAGAACGGCCACAACCCCGAGGAGAACCAGGTATCCAGCACATCGGTTTCCTGACGCAGGTTAGTACTTTTGCACTTAGAACAGCAGGTAGCATCCTCACGCGATACAGTAATCTCACCACAATCTTCACAATACCAAGCTGGAATGCGATGCCCCCACCAGATCTGACGGCTGATACACCAATCTTGAATGTTATACATCCACTCATAATAGGTCTTTTCCCAGTGCTGAGGCACAATGCGCGTCTGTCCGCTTTCCACCGCTTTTATAGCCTTTTTGGCCAACGGCTGAACATTAACGTACCACTGCAAGCTTAGATAGGGTTCGATGGTGGTTTTACAGCGGTAGCACTCACCCACGGAGTTAAGGTGCTCTTCCACTTTATCCAGCAGGCCAAGCGCGTCGAGATCAGCCACAACTTTATCCCGCGCGGCGTAGCGTTCCAACCCCTGATACGCGCCACCGTTCTCATTTATAAAGCCGGATTCGTCGAGAATATTGATATTTTCCAGATTGTGGCGCTTGCCCATCTCAAAGTCATTGAAGTCGTGCGCTGGGGTAATTTTGACCGCACCGCTACCAAACTCTTTATCTACGTAGTCATCGGCAATGATAGGAATTTCGCGCCCCGTCAGCGGCAGTTCAATCACCTTGCCGACTAAATCGGTATAGCGCTCGTCTTCAGGATGAACCGCAACCGCGCTATCTCCTAGCATAGTCTCTGGCCGAGTAGTTGCGACAACCAAGAACTGATCACTCCCCTTAATGGGGTAGCGCAGATGCCACATGCTGCCCTTTTTATCGTCGTGTTCAACCTCTAAATCCGACAGCGCGGTATGACAGCGTGGACACCAGTTGATCAAGCGGTTATCACGGTAGATCAACCCATCTTCGTACAGGCTGACGAACACCTCACGCACGGCAGTGCTCAACCCGGCGTCCATAGTAAAACGCTCACGCTCCCAATCGCATGAGGCTCCGAGACGTTTGAGCTGGTTGATTATCTGTCCACCCGACTCCTCGCGCCATTTCCACACCCGCTCAATAAAAGCCTCGCGGCCAACATCGTGACGATCCTTACCTTCGGCAGCAAGTTGCTTTTCCACCACGTTTTGCGTGGCAATACCAGCATGGTCAGTACCTGGCATCCACAACACTTCGTGGCCGGTCATCCGTTTCCAGCGGGCCAGAATATCTTGCAGAGTATTATTTAGCGCGTGTCCCATGTGCAACACACCGGTGACATTGGGCGGAGGTATTACAATGGAATATGGTGGTTTAGTGGATTTCTCATCGGCGTGAAAATAGCCCTGTTGTTCCCAATGCTGATACCATTTTGTTTCAAACTCCTGAGGCTCGTAGCCCTTTGCCAACTCATCTGCCATGATGTTGCCGTTCCTTGTAACGAAACCGCCACTAAAATAGCGGTTCGAGATAAATATTATGGGTAAAAATACGGAATCCAAACACGAAAAAAGGGGATTTTAGCAATCCCCTTTTTATCCGTCAATGTTATGTGATGTTTTATTATTAGGCGTCAGACTTTATCTTAGCCATTTCCTCGCGCACCATGCTTTCTGCGAGGTCGGGAACTACCTCCCAAATCACCTGTTCCAGCAGCGGTGCTGCCAAGCGCTCGATAACCGCACCGGCAACGCGCTCGACTATTTCTGTCAGCTGTTCGTCACTAAGGAAGGCTACCCGTTTTTCCACGCGTGCAGGTTCGGAGCCATAAGCACCCTCAGCGACAATATCCTCTTCACGCAGTTGCACAACATTATCGTTAGCAGGTTCAGCAGCTTGGAATTCATCTAAAGAAGGCAATGCACCCAAAGGAGCAGGCGCTGGGGTCTGCGCTTCCAGATCTGGTTCAGCTGCAGCAACCACTGGTGTTTCAGCCATTGCAACCGGAGCTGGCTCTTCGTTAAAGGAGAAATCATCTATATCCTCGCCAAGTTCGGTGGGGACAAGTTCCTCTTCTGCAGCAAAGCTTAGTGGCTCGGAGCTTGCCGGTACGGTAAGTGTTGGCTCAGTAGCAGTAAATGGCTCAGGCTCAGGAGATACCGCAGCCTCTTCACTCGCAAGCGGCGCGCTCTCTTCTGCCACATCAAAACCGGCAAAAGGTTCAGCTATCGGTTCTGCTGCACTGGAGGTCTCTGCGGTAAACGCATCAGTATCGGCTCGAGCAGCAAAAGGATCCGCACTAACTGCTGGAGCAACGGGCTCTTCCTCAACGGAAAAGCTAAATGGCTCTGGTTCAACTGTGGAAGGGGTTGGTTCTACTGCGGGAGCGGGCACCGCAGGTTCTAGTGGTTCGCTTGCAGCGGAGTCGAGTTCAAAATCGACGGCGCCTTCAAATACCGGTTCAATAGCTGTAGCTGGTGTAGCTGCAGCAGACTGACTAGCAGTTACCTCCTCAAGGGCCTGCAGGATATCTTGATCTCCTGAAGCGGTTGATGGTGTAACTTGCCACTGCTCTTGTGCTGGAGCCAGAGCAAGCAGCTCCTCAACTTTGTCAATCAGAGCTTGGGAGCTAAAAGGTTTGACGATCCAGCCATTGGCACCGACCGCCTCCGCCTTCTTTTGATCAAAGGGCTCAAAGGTTCCCGCCAAAAGCAAAACCGGCACCGCCTGCAATGCAGGAGTGCTGCGCACCGCCTCGCACACCTCGTAGCCATTTTTCCCCGGCATAAAAACGTCAGCCATGATCAGATCAGGCGTTTCATTGTTTGCCATACGCATAGCTTCGTCGCCATCACTGGCTACCCGCAGAATATAATCTTTGTCAGAGAGGGTAATCTCAATGACTTTTTGAATGGTGACACTGTCGTCTGCTAACAACAACCTTCTACTCATTCTTGCCTCCTAGGCTCTAACGGTAATAGCAATTCATGGCAACGCCAGCTAATAAAATAGCCGATCAGCAAATTTATTATTTAGCTCAGTATTCTCTCATTTACAAGCACAAAAAACTACCATACACCTCATGCAGTGTCAAGCAGGGGGCTGCCTAGCAGCAAACCTGCCTATTCTAGCGGATTAACTGGTATATAGGCAATTACAAGATAGCCCAAGGGCTAGGTAAAAAGATATCGCGATAGAGCTTCATCGCATAGCGATCGGTCATGCCAGCAATAAAATCGGTGACCCATACTTCGACGGAATCACCATCCAGACACAGCGCGGCATACTTCTGTAGCCGCTGAGGATTTTCGCTGAAATAGCTGTAGAGTTCACTCAATACCCGTCCAGCCTTATCAAAATCATCCTGCACCTGCGGTACGCGGTAAACATGATCATACAACCAAGAGCGCAAATCTGTTATCAATTCAGACATTTCAGGAGACAATGCTATAGCCAACTCCTTGCCTTGGCGCGATTGATTAATTAAGTCCCACACTAGGGTATTGATCCGCTGCGCATGGCTCGCACCAATGCGGTGCAAGAAATCGGCGGGAATATCAGTTGACTGTACAATACCGGAGCGCAAAGCATCGTCTAAGTCGTGATTTACATAGGCGATAATATCGGCAAAGCGCACAATCTGCCCCTCCAGAGTTTTGGCCTTAGCAACTCCGGGGCCAGTTAGAGGGCCATTGCCTTTGGAGTGGCACAAAATGCCATCACGCACCTCGGCAGTCAGATTCAACCCCAAGCCATCCTTCTCCAGCTTTTCAACAACCCGCACACTTTGCTGAACATGATGAAAACCTGTGCTACATAAACGGTTCAGTGCGCGCTCCCCGGCATGACCGAAAGGGGTATGCCCCAAATCGTGTCCTAGAGTTATCGCTTCGGTCAAATCTTCATTCAGCATTAAACCACGGGCTACCGTGCGCGCAATCTGCGACACTTCAAGAGTATGCGTCAGACGTGTGCGATAGTGATCGCCTTCAGGCGCGAGGAAAACCTGGGTTTTATGCTTTAAACGTCGAAAGGATTTGCAGTGTAGAATCCGGTCACGATCGTGCTGAAAACAGGTGCGTAATGGACACTCTGGTTCTGCAATTTTGCGTCCCAGTCCAGCATCACTAAAACAGGCCTGGGCACACAGGGTATTGTGTTCGCGTCGCTCTATCATGACGCGAATATTGTCCATACTGCTATCAGTCACCGCTCTCCCCCTCTATTAACGCACTAATTTCAGCCAGCTGCGCATCACTAATGTGGAGAAACTTGCCTCCCCACCCAGGCATCATTGTTGATCGCCCCCACTCAATGAGCCAGAGTACCTGAAACTTAATCGGCGCGTTGTCGACTAGATCAACAAAACGCAACCAGAGAATAGTGCCAATCTCTATGCTATAGGCAGAATAGAGGAAACAGCCCCCAGCCGAAATATCTACGGTAACAGTGCGCTTAATATCCTCATCGGGCATCTGGGGATGAACTGACCAGACAACACTGCAATTAATATTTTTTCGCGGGCGCAAGCGCAGAGCCCTTGGGGTAAAATCGGCACAATAGGCGCTGACAAAATAAGCTATAGATATTTTTTGCCCCGCACCAGCGCCAGTCATCAAGGTGCGCACTTCACCGCTCTTAGGATCCCACCGCAACCGCAACGATGGATAGACATCCATCAACTCCTTAATCACCACACGATCAAAAGGGGGCGCTTTAATACTGCTGACGATATCCACCATAAAACCAGAGTACGCTGCCCCAACTGAACGCTGATAAAAATCGGCAAAACTACGCACCACCTCACACTCGACATTCAGAGAGGTTATAAGATCGGCGTAAACAGTTTCTGCCGCCGATTCATGTACATATAACAACAGTTTGCTCAAAACAACTCCAATCACTAGGAATAGGGTGTTTTTTTATCTAGGGTCGATTAACTACTACATTCTACAGCCTTTTTGTATTATAGTACCCGTTTCATGCTTCATGCAAACCCTAAGCTCGGCCACCAGCGCGGTCATCACGGTTAAACCAGAGAGGCGTTTTTCGTGTCAGAAGTTTCCCAACCACAACAGGATGATCAAAACCAGCAGCCAGAACAGGAGATCTGTCCCAAGTGCGCTGAACTATCTGAGATGAACCGCGCCATGGAGGAGTTCATATCTCGCATGAGTGCTCAACTGCTTAGCGCTGAAATGCTCGATATTGAGATGGAGCAGATCTTTACTGCCTGTGCCGACCCCATGATAGTCATACGTCTTGATGATGGCATCGTTGTCCGCGCCAACCAACAGATGTTGACTCTGCTAAACAAAAAAAATGACCAGATAATCGGAATGGAGTGCTCTAAGGTGCTCACCCCTGCTGAATGTGCCCTAATTAAGCCTAGCCGTAAAACCAAACAAACCGACATAGAACTCTGTACCAGCACCGGAACAAAAATTAATTATATCATAACCACCAGCCGCCTGATAACGCTGGATGGATCTCCGGGCATGCTGGCCCAGTACAAAGATATCACCGAACGCAAGCAGGCAGAACAAGCTCTAGAGCAGGCACATGCGGCCCTAAAAAGAGTCGCTGAAATTGATGGCCTAACCCAGATCCCTAATCGACGCACCTTCGATGAAACCTTAGTGCGAATGTGGCAACAACTGGGTGAGTCTCAGCAACCACTGGCAGCCATCCTCTGCGATATAGACTTTTTCAAAAAATACAATGACACCTATGGCCATCAACAGGGGGATAGCTGTTTGATCAGTGTAGCTCAAGCCCTATACGCCACCCTGCCAAACGCATCAGGGATTGCTGCCCGCTACGGCGGTGAAGAGTTTATCTTTTTGCTCCCTAACTGCGAATTAGAAGCCGCTGTAACAGTTGCGGAGCAGGCGCGGCACAACATTGAACAACTGAACCTCGCCCACCGCTCTTCCGATGTCGTCGACCATGTAACATTGAGCCTCGGGGTTGCCTGTATTATCCCCAACGAAAATTCCAGCGCCAAACAACTTATCGAGGCAGCAGACTGTGCGCTGTATGCAGCGAAAAAAAATGGGCGCAACCGCGTCAGTTGCGCAACTTAAGTAACTGCAAACACGCAACAGCTATACTTTCCCCTTCTGCGCACAACTCCCACTCCAACACCTCAATCCGCACACAATAGGCCATCTGCCAAACGAATAACACGCGCAAAGTTATTGAATACCCGAGGGTCATGGGTGGAAATCAGCAAGGTAAGCTGCTGTTGCTCTGTCACTTGGCGCAGAGCCTTTATTACCACCGCCGCAGAGACAGCATCCAGATTGGCAGTGGGTTCATCGGCAAGGACTAGCTGCGGGTTATGGCTTACCGCCCGAGCGACGGCAACACGCTGTTTTTCGCCACCGGATAGCTGCGCCGGAAAAGCACTGTGGCGTTTTTCCAAGCCGATAAGCTGCAGTAACTCAGCCACCCGCTGATGTCGTTGCTCACGTCCTTGCCCGACTAACACCAAGGGCATTTCAATATTTTCCGCCACAGTCAACTCTGGCAATAGCGCATTATCCTGAAAGACAAACCCCACCTTATAGCGACGGAAGTCGCAAGCCTGCTGTTCACTGAACGAAGAGACAGTTTCACCAGCAATAATCAATCGCCCCTGACTAGGACGATCCAAGGCCCCGACTAAATTTAGCAGAGTCGTTTTCCCCGAGCCACTCGGCCCTACCACTACTGCTTGCTCCCCTGTCGCCAGCGCCAAGTTTATCTCGGTTAGGGCACGAACTTCAGTCCGTCCACTACCGAACCAGCGCGAAACGCTGTGTAATTGAATAAATGAAGTATTCACAACTCCCTCATACTGCTACTCACCTGACGCCGTGCCGCCACCATTGCCGGCCACACGGAAGCAACTACCCCACTGAGTAACGCCAAGGCTTGTGGCAAAAAAACCATAATTGGTTGCAAACGCGGATAGATAACTGCGTCAATACTGAAATGGGGATTATATGAAGTGTAGTGACTGATATCCAAACCAATCTCACCCCAAACAAGACTTATCAACACCCCTAGGAATGTACCCAAAAGTCCAGCTCCCACACATACCACCATGGCTTCACCAACTACGGTAACAATAACCTCACGCGGACGCACACCAATGGCTTTTAGGATACCGTAGTACCGGTAACGATCCATCACCGAAATAAGTAGAGAGTTAGCCACCCCAAAGCCGAGAATAATAATTACCAGCGCTATCATGATCTGCATGGAAAATAGATTAAGATTGACCAGTTGCTCCACCTCGGGCAACTTCTGCTGCCAACTGGTCGCAGTAAGAGGTGCCGGCAGATATTCCAGCAGTTGTCGCCGAAGAGCCACAAGATCAGTAGCCGGCGGGGCAAATAGTGCTCCCTGTATACGCACTCCAGTATCTAGTCGATACGCTTTTGCCGTAGTAATAGAGAGATAGCCACCACGCTGATCGAGAGTCTGTACCCCTGTTTGAAAAATTCCGACAACGCTAAGAGTAGTGTGATGTTCAGCGGTAACCACATCTAGGCTATCGCCGACCATCACCCCTAAGGCTTGCGCCGCCCCCAAACCAATAACTATGCCATCGCCAGCCTCAGCCAGCCACTGCCCAGTGCGGATGGTTTTGGGTACTGGAGACCAGCGCTGCTCCAAGGCAGGATCAACAAGGTAGACCTGCACCGCCTGCTGAGCCTGTTGGTGACTCAGCAACACTGCCATGCTAAAACGCGGCAGCAGCACCTGCACCTGTTGTGCGGGTAAATGCGTTTGCAGCGCGTTAAGACGTTGTGTTGCTACAGCTAAATCTAGTGGAGGAGATTCTATCGCTAGATGGCCGGTTTGCAGAGCCACGGCATTTTTTACCATGGTGTCATTTACCCCCACCATTATCGCCCCTAGGACAATCAGCATGGCCACGCCAAACCCCACCGACACAAAGGTAACTAGCGTCCGGCGACGACGACGCAGCACCGAGCGTAGGGCGAAACGCAACCAATATATCATACTGGCTGCCTCGTGCTGGAGTCGTTACGCTGCGCCGTGATAGATTCCTGCACCAGCATCCCCAACGCCATCGAGTGGCGCAATTCAAATTCTGCCATACAACTGTGCAACAGCTGTTCGGCTTGGTTAAAATAGTTAAGCACCAAGGCCATACAGGTTGCGCGCGCCACTGGAAGTTTTGCCGCTACGCCAAGAGCGTGTTCAAGACTATGTTGCTGCCCTATATAGTCGTGCAGCAATTGACTTTCGTCAGCGCTGTCGCTGCTCGTACTATGGTAGGCAGCAGAGATAACGATGTTGTATTTACCAGCGTACAGATCGTCAGCGACATCCTGCAAATCGTCAAGAATCTGGCAGCCAATACCAAAGACCGCCAAGGCTTGAGTTACCTTAGCACTCGAAGACGGATCAGTCTCCCCCATGAGAGTAGCCAAGCGCAGCGGCGCTTCAAACAACAACCCCGTTTTGCGGTAATGCACCTGCTCCAACATCGCCTGCACAGTGGGAACCTGCACCTCGGTCTGTGACTCCTCTTCATGCTCTTCAATCCCGCTGGGAATTAACACGTTTAGTACCGCGGTCAGTAAGCACTGGCCACCGCGCTCATCCATCCGCCCGGCGGCAATCTCTGCGGCCAGCATACGCCCCAACACCATATCAGCAGTCATAACTGTTAGCACCGAGCGAAACCTATTACCGCTGCCAGTCAAATTAAAGGGGATCACGCTCTTATATTCATCATCCAACAAATTGTCACAACCAGTGACCTGCGCACGCAAACACTGATTAATCAACGCATAAAATGGCAATTTTTCCTTAGCCACCCCCGCAGCCTCTAGAGCCATAATAAACAGAGTAGAAAACAGATTGCGTTTGAGGCTTAAAGCACTATCGGCCAAAGGTGATAATGGGCAACTGTTTTCAAGCAATGCTGCACAGTGCAGATAAAAGCTCTGAACAGTTTGCCGCTGTATAGCCAGAGCGTGCTGCCACGGGGCGCAGGTTTCTAATATATTCTGGGCGGTTTGCTTCATGCACCCCTCTGCGCGCTAAAAACACGAATATAACCTGAAAACTTACCCAATTCCCGCTGACCAACAAAGCCAGAGCTATCTATCTCGGCACGTAATACCCCATCCATATTTTCTTTAATTTCTGGCTGCCGCAGCAGCTTCCATGCAGTCCACGACATGGCCCAGCCAAGTGCGGTATAAGGCCGATCCATATCCGCAATTAACAACATACCTCCCGGCTTTAGCACCCGACGAATCTCCTGCAAAGTACGTTGTTTGAGCTCGCGATCTATATGATGAAAAAATAACGCCGAGGTTACCAGATCAAAATGGGCATCAGGAAAAGGCAGATCCTCCCCCAGCGCTTGTTGGAAATGACAATTGTGACTCGCTCGCTTCTTATCAGCCACTGCAATCATCGGTTTAGAGGCATCAATTCCGACCACATTAACCTGAGGGTGCTGCTCGGCAATGCGCACGGTCAACAGTCCAGTACCACAACCGATATCCAAAATCTGGCTGTTATCCGGCAGATCTATCTGTTGCGCCAGCCAACGATTCAGCCGAGCTTCTTGCCCCAAAGTGACAAAAGGTTGCACTAGGTCATAAACGACAGCTGCGCGCACTAACACTCGCCCGCGCGTTGGCAAGGCATCTGGAGAGGGTGGACTGTCTGGCGAAAAAAAAGAACTCATGAGCAACTCCCGCTGGCTAATCTTCATAAAAGTTACCTGCCACTATAGACAAGTCGTGATTTTTTTAGTTTTTCAGCTAAACTTAGCACAAACTGTGCTAAGCGTATAATTCATAAAAGCACATTAGCTAAGACAATAGATAACTTACGCGACTGTTGCACAGCTAAATCAACCTCTAACAGACTCTGCTTGTTGGTGTAACTGCTCAATGAGCAAAGGTGTCAAGGATCGTTTTTCACAACAAGGAGAACAGATGTCTCAACCCGGGACTGAACTGTTTTTTGCCGTACGCCCAAAACTTATTGGCTACTACTTGGGGCAATTTTGCCTAATCATGGCGGGGATTAACCTCGTTCCCCTGACGGTAGCCCTGTTTTCGGCACCGTGGCGCATATCTGCAAGCTATGCCGTAATTTTTGCTACTCTGTTCATCATCTGGGCATTGCTGCGCCACATGCGTAGCCCTGGCGCAATGCAAAATGAACGAAGCCATGGTTCTTATCGCGCTGGTGTTTCTTATTACCGCCCTGCTCATGACCATTCCCTTGATGATCAACGGCATTGCGTTTATTGATGCCTTCTTTGAGACTACATCTGCGGTTACCACTACGGGGCTCAGCACCCTACCCGGGATGGAGAATCTACCTTTTATCTTCAGTTTTTCTCGTTCTTGGATGCAATGGTATGGCGGTTTAGGAATTGTAGTCTTTTCGCTAGCACTGGTGGTGCGCCCAGGCATGGCGGCCTTACGTCTAGCTAGTCTTGATGAGAGTGATGACTTAGTTGGTGGCACTCGCGCCCATGCACAGCGCATCATTACCATCTACAGCATACTAACCCTGTGCGGCATTGGCGGATGGTTAATCCTCGGCGGGTCACTGCGTAACGGAGTGTTATATATCCTGTCGGCGGTCTCTACGGGCGGATTTGCGCCCAGCTCCGGCAGTTTTGCCGACCTACCCAACCTCCACTTGGCTTGGGTGGTAACTCTCACCTCCCTCGCCGGAGCCATCCCCTTGGCACTATACCAACAGTCATGGCGCAATGGCCCACTAGCACTAATAACCCATGTAGAGTTTCGCCTCTTGCTAACGCTGGTGATTGGCCTAACGACTATGATGGCAATCATTATGTGGGCACATGGCTTTACCACTACCCAAGCGCTTCATCACGCACCATTAATGGTGCTCTCTGCCCAGACCACAGCGGGATTTTCCAGTCTGGATACGCAAGCCCTCAGCTCTGGCTCTAAAGGTGTCTTGATCCTAGCTATGCTCATCGGTGGTGGCGTTGGCTCGACTGCCGGTGGCTTTAAACTGATGCGCCTGTTAATTTTACTCGGATTAATTCTCCATTTTATGCGCAGTATGTGCGTACCAACCAATACAGTTTTGCACCAAAAACTGGGCAAACGTGCCGTTGCCGCCAGTGAAGTGCAGGATGCCCTGATGATTATCCTGCTATTTATTACCGCGATATTTCTATCCTGGATCCCCTTTTTAATCTATGACTATCCCCCGCTGGATGCCCTGTTTGAAGTAGTCTCGGCAACCGCAACCGTAGGCCTGTCGTCGGGGATTACTCAGTCCAGCCTGCCAGCAACCTTAAAAACTGTGCTATGTATAGATATGTTTCTTGGCCGTTTGGAATGTGTTGTTTGGCTGGTATTTTTCTATCACCGCACTTGGTTCGGAAGAAAGCGAGATAACTGATGCGAATTGTCTTTGTCGGAGCTGGTGAATTAACTGTCGAAACCGCCACCCTGCTAATAAATCGCCGCAATGAGGTCATAATCATCGAAGAGGATAAGAGTCGCATCGAAACGCTCAGCGAGACTCTGGATTGCAGTTTTCTACACGGTGATGGCAGCCGACCGAACATCTTAAAGGAGGCAGGGCCAGAGCATGCAGACTACCTGTTCTGCCTCACCGAAAACGATCAATACAACATCATCGCCGCCTTAGTAGGCCGCTCGTTGGGCTACGGTAATGTTGTGGTACAGATTCACAATATCGATTACCTCAACATCTGCCGTGAATTGGGTTTGGAACACACCGTCACCCCATCGAAAACTATCAGCCGTTACTTGGCCGACAGCGTTGCTGGCATCGATGTCATGGAGCTATCCTCCCTGATCAAGTTCGAGGCCCGTTGCATAATGGTTGCCATAACCAAAGAGAACCAGGGCAAAATCTCCACCTTCGACCTGCCCAAAGAGGCCCGCATTATTGGCCTGTATCGCGACAACAAATTTATCATTGCCGATCAGGACACCACCCTGCAGGAGAACGATGAAGCCCTAATCCTTACCCACAGTAAACATCTACCCGAACTAACCGAGCGCTTTGCTAAGCATCAGGAGGAGTCGATTAGATAACCTATTGCGCACCCAGAATGGTTTTTTTATTATAGCCGCTAGCGACACTAAGAGGATATAATCCGCAGATCAAATTCACTAGCTAAACGAGGTTTACATGGCAAAATCGGCACTTGCAACACTCGCATTAATCTTGACCCTGACCATGCTCAATCCGGCAACGCTGTGTGCCGAAACTAAGATATTTGAGCATCAGGTAGATCAACCCTTCTCCGGCAGTCAATCTCCTCAGGATGCATATATAGCCGCAGTTGCCCGCGCCAAAAGTGAAGTTCTCGACATGGCTGGCACCTATATTGAGAGTTTGAGCATAGTAGAAAATTCCGTTCTGACCAGCGACGAAGCAACAGCACTAGCGGCGGGAATCCTTAAAACCGAGATCGTTGGTCGCGAGAACTACGCCACGCCCAAAACTTTTGGCCTGATTCTCCACACCAAAATTGAGGTTGATAGCAGTGTACTTGACCAGCGCGTTGAAAAATTGCTCAATGATCGCAGTTTGTTGCGCAAATATAGTGAGATGCAACAGCGCGAACAGGAGTTACTAGCACGTATCCACCAACTCGAACAACAGAGTCAGCAAAACAACCAAGTTGAGGGTATGCCAGAGCATATCGGCCCCCAATTTGACCAACTCAGTGCAGCCCTCAGCGCTAGCCAATGGCAACAGAAGGCACTCGAACTGTGGAGCAACGGCCGCTACACCGACGCGCAACAGGCTATTGATTTTCTAGATCAGGCAGTCGCACTAGATCCGGACAACGAACATCTGTACAACAGTCGCGCTGTTGCCAAGCTCAGCTTACAACAGTATGCAGCCGCGGCTAATGATTTGGCCAAGGCGCTGAGTCTGCAGCCGGACTACGCTGATGCACACAACAATTTGGCCAGTTTATATTTCCAACAACAACAGTATTCACAGGCAGTAACAGAGTATAGCCGTGCGATTGAGTTAAACCCGAATTTCGCCGAAGCCTTCATGAACCGCGGCATGGCCGAGCGCAAGTTGCTCCACTACGAAAATGCGTTTAAAGATTTTCATCGCGCCGTTGACTTAGCACCGCAAAAAGACAAAGCAACGCAAGAGGGCGCTCTGTTACGCCTAGACGACGTCGACCAACTGTGCATAAAAGCTCAGACGGCGTGTGACATGGGTCTGTGCCGTGCTCTCAACTTCCTCACACAGCACGGCTTCTGTAAAATCGAAAAATAACCTGCTTTATATAATTCAGGAGTAAATATGCTATCGAAAAAACTAACGCAGTTAATATCTTTATGCTGCCTGAGCATGCTATTAACTGTTTCCAGCACTGCCTATGCTGCCAGCTCCAACCACAGTAAATCACCCCAGATTTTCGCTACCAGTCCCAGCCTTAACCATGGGCAACGCTGGCGCATAGGATATATGCAAGGTGGCGACTACGGCTCCTACCAGAGCTCATTACGCGCCATCATTAACGGCTTAACCAAGCTGGGCTGGATAAAAGCCGCCACCCTACCAGAACTACCGGACAACAAGGACACCTATCAGCTGTGGCACTGGCTGGCAACACAGGCACAGAGTGACTACTTAGAGTTTATCTCCGACGCCTGGTATGACTGCAACTGGGACAAACAGCTGCGCTCAGAGGTAAGCCAGCAGGTAATTGAACGCCTGAATAGTAGTCAGGATATTGACCTGATGCTGGCATTTGGCACCTGGGCAGGGCAGGATTTGGCCACTAACAAACTGCACACCCCTGTGCTGGTCGCGTCAACAACCGACCCGATTGCGGCAGGAATTATCAAATCGGTCAGCGATTCTGGCTATGATCATATAATCGCTAAAGTTGACCCAGAGCGGCACAAACGCCAAGTGCGACTGTTCAAAGATATTTTCGACTTTAACACTCTAGGCATAGTTTACGAAGATAGCGTGGAGGGGCGGAGTTTTGCCGCGATAGATAGCGTTGAAGAGGTCGCGCAGGAGATGGGCTTTAAAATTGCGGTCTGCAATGCCCAATTTGACGATATAAGTCAGGAACAGGCCGTAGAAAATGTGGTCAAGTGCTATAAGAAACTAGCCGCTAAGGTAGATGCCATCTATATCACCCGCCACCCTGGCGTAACTATTGACAGCCTAGCGCAAATATTAGCGCCAGCACTTGCGGCCAAGAAACCAACCTTCTCTCAAGGCATGTCCGATGAGGTCGCCCATGGCGTGTTGATGAGTATCTCGCTAGCCGATTTCAGCTATATTGGTGATTTTTATGCGCAAACCATAGCGCAAATTTTCAATGGTGCCAAACCGCGGCAACTTGAGCAGCATTTTCAAAATCCGCCCAAAATAGCGCTCAACTTAAAGACAGCTCAAATCATTGGCTACGACCCATCCGTGGATATTCTTGGGGCAACCGATGAGATTTTCACCGCCATAAAAACACCGACGAAATGAGCGCCGTTAACACTTCTCTGGTACAGCACCTGTTTGATCTAGCTGGTATCCCCAGCCACAAGACCATCTTGGTGCACGCCCGACTGCGCGGGCTGCATCAGGTAAGCGGCACCGCATATTCCGAGCTCAGCACCCAAATACTGTACCAGTTGCAACAATGCAAACCCACACTGTTGCTCGTCCCGTGCTACACGATCTACAGCTTTGAGTTAGGGCGGGTCTTTCAGCGCGAGTTGAGCCACTCCGAGGTGGGCAGGTTCTCCGAAGAGTTACGTCAGCAGGGTTTTTATCGCACCAGCGATCCCATGTACAGCGTGCTCGACATCTTAAACAGTTTACCGCAAGGATTAGACTACACAGCCACCTTTGGTGACGGCACGCTGTGCGAGCATCTCTATCAGAGCGACAGCATAATCATCAACATCGACATGCCTGGATTTTATGCAACGCCAATTCATCAATTAGAGCTAAATGCCGAAGTAGATTATCGCTACGTTAAGCACCTATCTGGGCACATTCAACAACAATACGGCAGTTGGAACCGCATCGACTACCGCGCCTATCTACGTGACGTTAACCGCAGCGGCGCGGTCTTGCCGCCTTACAATCATCAGCGCCGTTTGGCATACTTGCGCCGCTGTAATGTCGTGCATGAAGCAGAGCATTGTGGTTGCCACATCGCTTGGGCCCAGCTGAGTGAATTTCAGCAAGCCATCAGTGCTGCTCTCGCGCAAAACAAGCATTTCCTCGTCGATTAATTAGCAACTCCAGCGGCTACCTTTCCCAAGAGCCTAGAGGGCAGGAAGTGCCCCACTTCTCATACCATGCTAACCGCTATCACCCGTCTTGGCGTTTCAGCCCCAGCATAAGCACAATAGTCAACAAGAGATACACCCCACCCAAAGTAGCCATAGCAATCTCTAGGGGTAGCCAGCCTAATAATAGAGCCAAAACCACCGGGCCAAGGGCTTGGCCTATCTTGTCTATACTGCGATACGCCCCCAACACCCGCGTGATTCCCAGCTGGCGGGTAATGGGTAATCCAATGGTTAACAGGTTGCGGGATGCACCGCTAATACTAACCGACAGCCCGAGTAGAACCACAGCAACAGGTATTATCCAAAAGGTTTTTGTCAGCAAAAACACCAACATACTTAATCCGCCCAGCGCCCCGCCGCCAAAAACCAGCACCCGCTTATCTCTAAGTCGATCGGCAAGTTTGCTAACCTGGGGGGCAACAAAAATCATGCACAACCCAAACAGCATAATAACTCTACCTATGGTCGATTGACTGGTGCCAATCTGTTTGAGATACAGCGGCGTAACATAGTACAACAGCCCAACCATGACTACCGAATAGGGCAACAGACTACAACCGAACAGTAACAGTGCCTGCGGATCGGTTGCCAACTGGCGCAATCTCATGGGCGGCGCAACGATCGGAGCAGATACGACTTTAATTGGGGGATGAAAACTAGGACGCATGAAGATAATGGCAAACACTGACGACAATACTATCAAGCCTGCAGCCAGAACAAATACTGCTCTAAAACCAAACTGCTGCGCTAGCATCGCTCCAACCGCATTGCCGCAGATTATACCGGAGAAGATACCAGCCACCACATTGGATATACCGCGCGCGCGTTGACTGGGATTAGCGTTGAGCACGACATACCCCTGGGCCGCCATCCACACCATGGCGTAGCCCACCCCCATTAAGGTACGCGCGCCGATAAAGGTAAATTGGTCACTCGCTAAGCCGGACATCAGCGCACCAGCAATACTGATACCGCTCCCGTACAGAAACGCCTTATGCCACCCCTTATGATCAATCCAATGCCCCACAGGGATCAGTACTAAACCACCACTTAGCATCTCTACCGTTAGGGGTAGGCCTAATATCAGCTCGCGGGAAAAACCACTTATCGGCTGATAGAGCTGTTGCATATACAGCGGAATAAAGGAGTAACACAGCGCCGCAGCAAATATATACACAAAGGTCGTGGGACGAATCAGCGCCTCCTGAGCGCCACCAGATCCGGAGGCGCTAGTTTCAGCTAGCATGGGAGCAAATAGCGTCGACAACAGGAGCACCATCAGTTCCCCGATGAACAGAAACGATAAGGCCACGACAGTGAACGCATTCAACGCTATCTCTTTAGTGTTAGCCGCAAGCACTTCAGCTGCGAGCATAACCTTAACTTGTTGCGTTATGCCACCACGCTGCGATAAGGGTAGATAACTGGTCAACTCAGCGGCTACCTCAGCGGAACTTCCAGCATGATACGCTGGCTTACCTCGACTATCGACAACATCAATGGCGGCAATTTCAGGCACCAATTCAACTGTCTGCTCAATGAGGGTATTAATATTATACTTAACATCAAAGGGTAGAGAGCTATCCAACATCAGGTTGACATCACGTTTTAGTAATGACGCCATTTGCTTAGCTTCATTATGGATTATCTCTAAATAATGTTTATCAAAAAGAGTTATGTTAAAAACGCTATAACCCAGTTGAGCGCCGCCCAAAACCACAAACAACAGAAGATAGAGAACCCAACGCCGTTGGAGCACTTTACAATTAAAAATAAAATAGTAACCAAGGGTTAAGAGCAAGGCCGCAATCAATGTAGTCCAAGCCAACATCTGCAAACTGGCAAAAATAATCTGATTCTGCTTATCATCCATGTGCTTATTGGCAAAACTCAAGCACAGATATCCCTGCACCCTAGCCGTTATGTCAACCAACGGGCACAAAATGTAACTGAAATCCGCACTGGGCACAAAATAGTTATTCCGCCCTGAGTTTATGGTATCTAGCTTAGTGGCAGTAACTTGCTTAATTAGGCTAGGTGCAGGAATCGCAAGTTGATTGATGGCGTACAGGGGAAGCCCACTACTATCTACAACGGTCAGATTGCCAATATGGTCGCCATCTTGCTGCCCCTGGCGCAACAACTTCTCCATATCCACAACGCTATCCAGCGACTGCCCCAACCACAGGGCGCGGTTTATCCTTCTCGCAATCTCTGTGCCCACCGCGTCATAACTGGCCGTCACACTGTCGCTATGCAGTTTCTTAAAGGAGGACAAGCTCAGAGCACCGCTCAGCAACTGCGCCACCACCAAGAACAGCAACAACACGCACATAGTTACCAGTGAGCGCAGATTCAATTTTCTTTTAGCGGACATGATATGCATAAACGCGAGGAAATACCTTCTCTAGATTGCCCCAGCACCACAGACGGCACCGCATACAGCACAATAGATAAGCGCGCTGATATGTGATTCGGAGTTTAATCTATAACTTAGCCAGACAACACTACGCCGAGCAAAATAACACACCACCTACTACAGTCCAGATGGCAAAGGCAAAATTTACAACAAAATAAAGGGGAATGATAGATGGGAACAACAGAGGAAATAAGCTACATGACTGATATTGCGTAATGAATTAAGCATTGTTCAAGATTCGGCGGGATTAACATAGCTCCTATCCACAAACATCAAACTGAATAACAGCAAAATTATACTCGCACCTGCTTCCTTGATATTGCTTAAGAAACTTGCTAGCACGGACACATAGTAAAAACAAAAGGTATAACGCTATACCTCATGAAGCGGAGCCACGCATTCTGCACACCAGTGGATATGCTTTGCAAGCAACACAATAACTAAAACCTGCTTCTAATGTGGCAAAAAAGGCCAGAGTAATAGCAAAAAACATTGCCACGACATTATAGCCTGCCAACCAACTCAGCGCCGTAATACAAATAAAGACAAAAGCCATTTTAGCAGCAAATATCTTGGGCCCAGCATTGGTTAGTTGTGGTTTCACCTTACACAAACGCAATATAGCGTTACTGGTATTATTAACCGGACTGAAACTTGGATTCAAAAAACCCCGCAGCAAAAAATCACCTGCTAAGGGCAAAATTACCCATTTCGCGCTCGTACAAAGAAAGACTAAAATACATACAACAGTAAAAAAGGCATTTACTTGGCACGCTCTACCGTTAACCTGCTGAGACGAAATAGGACAAGCTTGAGCCATAAAAAAACTCCCTTAATAACCAGAAGACACATTGGTAAAAATAACCATTTCGATCATTTTTATACGCAGAGTTGGCCATCATGTCGAGACATTTCTTTCCAATTAAATTCGTCACAGCCTTAGGCAACTAAGAAGATATTACCGATAAAAAGCGGCCACACATATTTGCGCACCAACACCATCTAGTTTTTTTTCCTCAACACGGCCATAGCAGCAAAAATTGCATCCTGCCACTGCTCACCTGTTATTCCCCACTTCTCGCACATCTCCACATCAATCCCGTTACGGGCAAAATCAACGAGATCGGCTACAGAACATTGCTCAGCACAGTAATGAGCAAACTTGCCAACATTACCAGTTAAGTTCTCTATCTGAATAGTCATGTGATCATCACCCCTTTGTGAAAACAAACTGATGATAAAAGTTACACCGTGAGAAAAAGTTATTCAATGATTTTAATGTTAAAAATGAAAGATTGTGGGCTCTACCTCAAAGAAGGCGAACAAGAGGATCTAAGAAAAAAGGACCTACAGGCAATGCCTGCAAGTCCTTGATTTTTTTATGGTGGAGCTACGCGGGATCGAACCGCGGACCTCTTGAATGCCATTCAAGCGCTCTCCCAACTGAGCTACAGCCCCATAAGATGAAGGTGTTTATACCAAGCCGACAAACACTGTGTCAATTTATTTCGTACCAAGTCGCAACAAAATCACCCTTTAACCAGATTTTAGAGATCACAACCGCAACCACCACCGCAACAGCCTGGTTTGGCAACTTGCAATGGCTCTTTTTGAGTTAAGCGAGTAAGTGCTTCCATATATTTTTGTCCGGTTTTTTCAACAATTTCACGTGGCAAATCTGGAGCTGGAGCGCTTTTACCCCAATCCAGTGTCTCCAGATAATCACGCAGAAACTGCTTATCAAAACTGGGCTGTGGGCCACCTGGCTTATATTGGTCTTTAGGCCAGAAGCGGGAAGAATCTGGGGTGAGGGCTTCGTCAATCCAAATAAGCTGACCATCTACTGTACCAAACTCAAATTTAGTATCGGCAATTATGATCCCTTTTTGATCGGCAATATCCCGCGCACGCTCATATATAGCAATGGTGGTATTGCGCACTTGGGCGGCTAATTGAGCCCCACATATTTTTTCCACTTCAGCAAAGGAGATATTCTCATCATGAGTACCCAGTTCGGCCTTGGTAGATGGAGTGAATATAACTTGGGGCAATTTATCACTCTCGCGCAGTCCAGCAGGCAACTCAATACCACAGATAGCGCCTGTTTTTTTGTAATCCTTCCACCCCGAACCCGAGATATAACCACGCACGATACACTCTACCGGCAGCGCTTTAGCTTTTTTTACCAGCATACTACGCCCTTCGAGCTGCGTGCGATATTGATGGGTTATGGCAGGAAAATCATCAACATTGGTGCTAACTATATGGTTAGGAATAATATCGGCCATCTGCTCGAACCAATATTTCGAAATCTCAGTCAGTACATACCCTTTTTGCGGAATACCCTCGTTCATTATTACATCAAATGCCGAAATACGATCGCTAGTAACGATCAGCAAGTATTCACCCACATCGTAAATGTCGCGCACCTTACCCTGATTTACTAACTTCAGTTCAGGACAATCGCTTTGCATCACTATCGGTGTCATCATTTTTTCCCTTCGATTGAACGCAATATAGCTGGAGAAATAACCACCTCGGCATCAGCTCTAAGCTGCGCCAGTTTATCTTTTAATATTTGATCTTGCTTAGTCCGTAAAACGCTACTTCTTAACTTCTCTGACTCTTCTGCACTTAGAGCTGTGGGATCTGCTGGATGTAGCTGTTTTAAACGAACTATATAAAATGTGTCGGCAGAGGCGAAGACTTTATCAGCGATGGGATTTTTGATCGTCAGCGCAAAAGCAGCCTCCGACAAACCATCTATATTTCCCAGAGTGGGAACAAAACCACCCATAGCACGCCCAAACATTCCAGTTTCACCAAGCTGAGCGCCCTGCGGCACTAACGTTTTCATGGCAGCCCCAGCCAAAGAATCTTGCAGCGCCTTATCGGCACCCTGTTGTGCCAACTTCACTGCTTCAATATTTCGCACAGCCTCTTCAACTTGAGAACGCACCTGATCAAACTCGGGGACATAGCTTGCTTTTTTGTCGGCTACTTCACACAGATAGATGCCATGACTGGTCTTAACAGGGGCAATTAACTGTCCGCTGTTCATGGTAAAGACCTGTTGGCTAAACTCATCATTTTGCCCAATAGCTGGAATCGCCTCACCACGGGCAAACAGACCAGTTGTCGATATTGGTGCTTGCAGGCTTTGGCCAGCAGCAACCAGGCTGCCATCTTTACGATTCAAATTATAAGCATCCATGGCCTTTTCGTAAGCCATACGCTCAGAGAGTTCTTGGCTCAAGCCCTGTCTAACTTCAGCTTCTACCTCTCTAAGAGATTTAAAACCAGCCTCAATATGCCCCAAACCTTTTATGACATGATAGCCAGCGTTGCTTTTAACCATGGAGACTGATCCGACGGGCAGAGCGAACGCCGCATTCTCAAAATCACTATCCATGGTCCCACGCTCAAAGTACCCGAGATCACCACCACTATTGGCAGTGCGCTTATCCTGAGAATATTTTTTTGCTAACGCAGCAAAATCACCACTTTGAGCTTTAGCCAAGATGTCTTCAGCCAACTGTTTTTTTTCTGCCAGCTCTTTTTCGTCAGCAGTAGCGGATACATTGATCAGAATATGAGCCACTGACGCCTGCTCAGGTACATCATACTCAATTAGGTGCCGATTATAATATTGCTCAACATCTGCATCGGTAAAACTTATCTGCTCAGAATATGCGCGCGGGTCAAGCACAACAAAAGAAAGATCTATCTGCTCAGGCACCCGCCACGACTCCTTATGCTCTGCATAGTAGTCAGCAACCTGCGCCTCATCCAGCTCAACCTGTCCAGCAAAACTGCTAGCGGCAAACGGCACATATTCTAAATTGATCTTTTCATTGATGCGTCGATATTCCGCAACAACATCCTCAGCGGTAACATTTATCGTTGAGTAGAGCTGCTCGCGCGCCATACTAATTAGCATTTGCCGGCGTTGTATCTGCTCAAACAACTCGGGCTTCATACGTTGATAGGCTAGAACATTTAGATATCGCTCTTTGCTAAAAGAGCCCTCTTCTTGAAATGCAGGTACTGCCGCAATCGCCTGCACTATATCATCCTTTGTTACCTTCAGATTAAGGCGCTCAGCTTCTTGCAAGAGTAGAGTCTGATCAATCAGGCTGTTTATTGCCTGCTGCGACAACCCAATCTGTTCTTCTAACTCTGGGGTAAAACTCTGGCCATACATCTGCTTATAGAAGTTATAAATATTGCTATAGGTCGACTTAAAATCGTCGAAACTGATATCTGTGTCATTAACCTGCGCAGCCACGGAGATTTCACGAGACTGATCACCACCCTTACCCCAAACCAAGAAAATGGTACCAATAAAAGTTGCAATTATTACCCAGAAAACAATTTTGACAACTACTGTTTTCTGTCTTCTGCGGATAACATCCAGCATATTTATAGTTCTCCTCGAATGATTACCTTAATTAACTCTCTACTTACAAATACGGCGTATAAAAAACAGCTTCGCATATTACGTCAACACTCTTAGGTAATGCAATAAGTTTTCCCAACGTTTTTGCAACAAGAGGCAAGCCTATACGCTGAAGCCACAGCCACTGACATCTCAACAATAATTTACCTTTAAGCCTGTTGCAGCTTACCTGCGGCACAGTATCTATTTCTTTACCGGCACAGCGTTATTTATCCTTGAGCATGAGATAACTTTCTGCTAGTTTAACCCTCTTATGTAACTTATAAATTCAATTGTAAAATTAATGAGCGTCTAGCGCTTGCTCACAGAGGAAAATAATTTATATGTTTAATATTCTCAACGCCTTTTGGGGGATGTTTTCTAACGATTTAGCTATCGACCTTGGTACGGCAAATACTCTGGTTTACCTTAAAGGCAAGGGGGTTGTCGTTAGCGAACCCTCGGTGGTAGCAGTTCAAAAAGAGGCTAATGGTTCCAAAAAAGTGCTAGCCGTTGGTATTGAAGCGAAGAAAATGCTCGGACGCACCCCAGGCAGCATTGTAGCTATTCGCCCCATGAAGGATGGCGTTATTGCCGATTTTGACATCACAGAAGAGATGTTGCGCTACTTTATTCAGAAAGTGCATAACCGCAAAGCGCTAGTGCGCCCACGCATTGTGATCTGCGTTCCCTCAGGTATTACTCAAGTCGAAAAACGGGCGGTAAAAGAGTCTGCCGAGTCAGCTGGGGCACGTGAAGTGTATCTTATTGAAGAGCCGATGGCTGCAGCAATTGGTGCAGGATTGCCTATTACTGAAGCCAACGGCAATATGATTGTTGACATCGGCGGCGGCACCACTGAGGTCGCTATAATTTCTCTAGCTGGCATTGTCTATGCCCAGAGCGTACGCGTTGGCGGAGACAAGCTTGACGAAGCCGTTACCCAATACATCAAACGCAAGTACAATATGCTTATTGGTGAGCGTACAGCTGAACATATTAAAATCGAAATCGGCAGTTGCTTTAAGCTTGATGAAGAGATAACCATGGATATCAAGGGACGCGACTTGGTCAGTGGCATTCCGCGCACCCTGCAAATCAACTCTCAAGAGATTCGTGAAGCTTTAGCTGAAACAGTTAACGCCATTGTCGAAGCGGTGCGTGTTGCTTTGGAACGTACCCCACCAGAGTTAGCGGCCGACATTGTTGACCGTGGTATCATTTTAGCTGGAGGTGGCGCTCTGCTTAACGGTTTAGACAAACTGCTCCAGCAGGAGACCGGCCTGCCAGTGGTTATTGCTGACGATCCACTATCCTGTGTAGTTTTAGGTTCCGGCGCAGTCCTTGACGAACTCAATCTGCTCCGCCGCGTAACTATAGCCAGCTAACTAAAAAATATCGCCCGTTATTGTGTTTAACCACCCAGAGGCCTGGGAAAGTATACGATAACGGGCGTAACTATTTACCCCTGTGCGTTGAGCATACTCGCCATTGAAGTTACACAACCACTAGCCACGCTGGTCGTTTATGCTGGAATTCATAAAAAAGCACCAAGCAACTATCCTGTTCTTCTGTTTAGTAATTGGAGCACTACTCCTTTACTCCAACAGTTTGCGCCAAAAACAGCACACCAGCCTGTTTGAGCGTGGAATTCTGCAACTAACCAGCCCTGTTTATCAAACTATTGACACTACAGCACGCAGTATCAACGATCTATGGAGCAACTATATTGACCTGACCGCAGTGCGGCAAGACAATATAAAATTACACGAGCAATTGCGCCAACAGGGCAAACAACTGCTTGATCTCCAAGAAATTGCCCAAGAAAACATCCGGCTACGCACTCTGCTAAAGTTCCAACCCGAGCCAGAGCAGCACGAGATACCAGCACGTATAATTGCAGTAGATGCGAGCAACTGGTTTCGCACTATCACCATAGATAAGGGCACTGCCGACAACGTGCATGAGGGATCTCCCGTCGTAGTTGCCGAGGGTGTTGTCGGACGGACAATAAAATGTTCCGCTACCAGTTCCAGAGTTTTGCTCGTTATCGATGCCGCATCTGAAATTGCCGCCCTTATTCAGCACAACCGAACCCGCGGTATTGCTCGCGGTAAAGGAGCGACACTAACTTTCGATTACGCTCTGCGCAATAAAGACGTAAATATTGGCGACATGGTGATAACATCTGGCACTGGTGGTGTTTTCCCCAAAGGCACACCGATTGGCACTATCAGCAGTATTTACAAACCGGATTATGGCCTTTTTCAGACATTAGAGCTTACCCCCTGTGTCGATTTTTCTCGACTGGAGGAAGTTCTGGTCATTCAAAACGAAGAGCAATGATACGTTTAATACGCTACCTCACAACTGGCATCATACTAATCGTCTTGCAAACAGCGGTATTGCCACATTTCTTAGGCATGCACTTTCGCCCTGACCTACTGTTAATTCTAGTGTTATATTCTAGTCTTAGCAATGTCTCTCCATGCTCAGGAGCCTTCTATGCGTGGGGATTGGGCTGTCTTTTCGACGTTTTCAGCGGTACAACTCTCGGCCTATACGGCATAGTAATGTTAATAATTTTTTGTGCCAGCGCCAGTACTGGCAGACAGTTTAACCGCGACAATAATATAACCATGATCATCGCAACAATTGTGGGCACCATTGCTCAAAGCGCACTTATAGCGTTTATGTTGCTATGTTTTGCCAACACAACACAGAGCTGGCTACCAATAATTAAGCAGCTACCCACCCAACTGTTAATTAATCTGGGGACTATTATTTTAATCACGGTCCTAAAACAGCCCGTGGTAGAAATTACCCAGCAGCAAAAATTGCACCGCAACCAACGAAGTCAATCATCATGGGGTTAAACAGCCCACAGCCAGATGATATCAGCAGAAAAAAACGTTTTGTTTTGCTCATCCTGCTAGCGATGTTCTTATTTGCCTTAATCGGGTTAAGGCTGTGGACACTACAGGTTATATATGGCGAGAAATACCAGCTTTTGTCGCAGAAAAATCGCACCCGTTATATCCCTATTGCCGCACCTCGCGGTGCTATATACGACCGCAACGGCCTCCTTTTAGTTGACAACAGACCATCTTTTACTGTTTCCGTACTACGCCAGGAGGTCATCAACAGACAGCTCTTACTGCAGAATTTAGCACCATATCTAGGTTGTGATTGGCAACAACTAAATCAAGAGTGGGACAAACGACGCTACTTTCCCCAGTACCGCCCCATCCCCCTACAGCGCGATATTGACAGACCAGTTTTGGAGCAATTATCAGAGAACTCAGTTGATCTGCCCGGAATGTTAATTGAAGTGCAGCCTATGCGCTACTATCCGTTTCGTGAGGTAGCAGCACACCTATTTGGGCACATTGGAGCTATCACGCAAGACGAGTTAGAACAGAATGAATACAGCAATTATAACGCTGGTGACTTTATTGGCAAAAGTGGTCTTGAAAAGCACTTGGAAAACTACCTGCGCGGCACTGCGGGGGAGAAACTGGTTGAGGTCGACGTCAAGGGCAAGCAGTTGCGTCAATTACAGGTCAGTCCGCCCACTCCCGGCAACAGCATATATTTGACACTCCAGCGCCAACTACAGTTACGCACCGAGCAAGCATTTGGTGACTATGCTGGAGCGGCAGTGGTACTTGATGTAAACAACGGCGAAATTCTCGCCATGGTCAGCCGCCCTGCTTTTGATCCAGAGATGTTTGCTCGCGGCATCACGGCCGAAGAGTGGAAGACGCTTGTCAACAACCCGAGCAAACCACTACAGGATAAAGCTCTTAGCGGGCAATATCCGCCGGGCTCCACCTACAAAATGGTAACTGCCTTAGCTGCACTGCAGGCTGGAGTGATAACGCCACATACCATAATTGACTGTAATGGACGCACTACTATCGGTAACCGCGATTTCCGCTGCTGGAAAAAAACTGGCCATGGCGCTACCAATTTGCGCAAAGCGCTGCGTGAAAGTTGTGATGTTTGGTTTTACGAAGTTTCTCTGTTAGTCGGCATCGATCGCACCTCAGCAATGGCGCGCCAACTTGGCCTTGGGCGCAGTTACGCCCTCCCCCTTGACAACGAGAAATCAGGTCTGGTTCCCGACAAAGCTTGGAAATTGCAACGCTACAACTTACCTTGGTACATGGGAGAGACCGCCATCGCAGCTATTGGCCAAGGTTATGTTCTGGCCACCCCTCTACAATTGGCGGTAATGACTGCGACGATAGCCAATGGTGGTACTCTGTACCGGCCCCATATCCTTAAAAAAATTACCACTCCCACCGGTGAAACCATAAAAACTTACACTCAAGAAAAGTTGCACGATTCAGAACTCAACCAGCAACAGCTTAACTACGTTAAACAAGGAATGGAGGAGGCAGTAAATCATCCACGCGGCACAGGTAAGTCCAGCGCTTTGCCAAATGTTATGGTTGCAGGTAAAACCGGAACAGCTCAGGTAATTCGCATGAAAGATGATCCTGAAGAGGGAGAAGAGATAGACATTGAAGAGATCGCCTACCGCCACAGGGATCATGCTCTATTTGTCGCCTATGCCCCAGCTAAAAAGCCACAAATAGCCGTAGCAATAGTGGTTGAGCACGGGCAGCATGGTGGCAGCGCCGCCGGCCCCATAGCTAAACAAATTTTTGAACAATACTTTTCCCAGGACAGCAAGGAGAACAGCGCGCTACAAAATCTGCCCGTCACCAAACACCAGAAAGTTACAGGAGCTAGTGATGTTTGATCGCCGCTTAATTGACAACTTTGATTGGCCGTTAATTCTGCTAGTGGTACTTACGGCGACCATAGGCCTGCTTAATCTGTATAGCTCTACTGCCAGCTGGGATCTGCTCGGTCAACCTATATACATGAAGCAACTGTACTGGTTGACCTTAGGCATGATTGTCGCCATGAGCTTGACTCTGTTCAGCTATCGCCACTTGGAACATCTAGCTATCGGAGCCTATCTCGGTTGCATAAGCCTGTTGGCTGGAGTCCTTATTTTCGGCAAAACCAGTATGGGAGCAACACGGTGGATAAATATGGGGCTGTTCAATTTACAACCAAGCGAAATCATGAAAGTGGTTCTCATCATAGCTCTGGCTGCCTATTTCAGTCGGCACGAATCCCCACTCGGCTATAGTTTGACCGAACTTATTGCCCCAGGAGTACTTTTAGCAGCACCGGTATTATTAATAATTAAGCAACCCGACCTCGGTACCGCCATGCTACTAATGTTTATCGGTACGACTATGGCACTGTTTGCCGGTATTCAACGCTGGGCGATGATCGTACTCTCCCTGCTAGCATCAGCTACCCTTAGCGGAGGCTGGTTTCTGCTCCACGGCTACCAGAAAGACCGCATCCGCACCTTTCTCGATCCAGAGCGTGACCCACTAGGCACTGGTTACCACATAATTCAGTCCAAAATTGCCGTCGGTAGTGGTGGCTTTTGGGGCAAAGGCTTTATGCATGGCACCCAATCACAACTATCATTTCTACCTGAACGCCATACCGATTTTGCTTTCTCTGTCTTTGCTGAGGAGTGGGGGTTTATCGGCTCAATGGTACTGTTAGGACTGTATCTCTGCATAGTACTCTGGGGAATACACATCGCCCGCAAAGCTGATTCAAGTTTTGGCATGTACTTGGCAATTGGGATAACGGCAATGATCTTTTGGCATATTATTGTCAACCTAGGCATGGTTATAGGATTACTGCCCGTGGTTGGTGTCCCCCTCCCCCTTTTCTCTTATGGTGGCACCAGTATGCTTACCACCATGATCGGCATCGGGCTGCTCCTCAATATCAGCATGCGCCGTTTTATGTTTTAAAACCTAGAATAGCGCTGTGCAAATCTGCGGTGGTCAAGGTATATATTGCAATCGCAACATTAAATATACATAATTGACCACAATGAATCCGATAAAGCGTATCCACTTCAATTCTATCTGGCTGCTACTGCTTGCATATGTAAGTGGCATCCTGATCAATGCCCAGAGCAGCACTCTGCTATGGGAGCGCTACCACTGGCTACTGCTGTCTTGTGCAACAGCAACACTGCTTCTCTCCTGCATTACCAGGTATATACGACCAGCTACGGCCTTAGCCATACTGGTTTTTACCCTAGGTGCGGGCCTGTATAGCGCGGGCCTGCATCCACCCGCCAGCACTACAGACCTTAGTCAATTGTATACAAAGAATGAGGTAAGTGTTTACGCCAACGTTCTCAACATTGATCCACAACCGCAGCGCTGGCGCATGGATGTCGCCATCGAACAAATCACCGACCACCATTTGACCACACCAGCGCAGGGAAAATTGCGTGTTCAAGTGCTAGCGCCATTCACAGCGTCAGATACAACTGTGGATAACAGCAGGCTGACGATTCTGCCCGGGGATCACATTGTTTTCCGCGCCAAGCTGTATGCACCGCGCATGTTCGATATACCCGCTGAGTTTAACTATCCCAGATACTTGGCTGGGCAGGGCATCTTTACCTGCGCCAGTATAAAAGATAGCACAAGCATTATCCGCCTGAATACACAGCACCTAAGCTGGAGACAGACAATAGAGCGCTGGCGCTGCCGCGTAGGCCGCACGGTTGAAGCACTATTTCCTCCCGAACAAAGCGCGTACCTTCTCAGTCTTACCTTAGGCCAAAAAACGCGTCTATCTACTACACAACGCGAACAATTGGCCGCCTTTGGAATCTCCCATCTGTTCTCTATCTCCGGATTACATCTGGGCTTATTGACGGCAATTCTGTATCAACTAATGAACCTTGTATATCGACGTAGCGAATATCTCATGTTAAAACTTCCCGCGCAAACAGCGGTACCTGCGTTGTGCCTACCAGTAATAATTTTTTACCTCGTATTCACTGGGGCAGCAATCCCCACCATAAGAGCAGCACTCATTGTTACTATTGGTTTGTTTGCGCTTTTGACACAACGCCATACCTCCCCACTTAATCTGCTGGCTTTAGCCGCCTTTGTGATTCTCGGGTTTGACCCACTAGCACTATTTAGCGCATCTTTTCAGCTCTCCTTTGCCGGAGTCGGAGCTATACTCTTTTGCATGCCGACGTTTTACCATCTGCTTAAACACCGAGCAGTGCGCTGGCTGTTAATGCCCGCATGGTTAACGCTTATTGCAACCTTAGCAACCACGCCGATTGCACTGTGGCATTTTCACACCTTGGCTCCCGCAGCATTAATATGTAACCTGTACACGGTTCCAATTATCGGCTTGGCTGCCCTCCCCTCAGCACTGCTCGGCACCGCGTTAATTGGCATTATACCCAGCATTGGTTTTGCACTACTGCAGTGTAGTAGCTGGCTAATCAATTTCACACTACACTTATCCCAACAGATAGCTCAGGGCCCCTTGTCGGCACAGATGTTATTTCTCAGTCCAGTTCAATCTGCACTTATAGCTCTGTGCTGCCTAACACTCTTGAGTCTGTGCAGCAAGTCATGGCGCAGTTGCACTGTTATAGCCATCGCTAGTGGGCTAATATGGCTAAGTAGCTGTTGGCAATCAGCCACGCCAGCATTACAGTTAACCGCATTAAGCATCGGGCAAGGAGACTCACTGCTCCTGCGCCTGGCAGACGACAAAACCCTCCTAATCGATGGTGGTGGCTTCTTCAGCCCAACTTTCGATGTTGGCAAGCGCCTACTGGCTCCAGCACTGGGTTCTATGGGAGTTAACCATTTAGACGCAGTAGTTTTAACCCATGACCATCCTGACCATCGCAAAGGCTTGATCTATATTTTACGCAACTTCTCAGTCGATCAGTTCTGGTGCTCCATTCCGCTCCCAGAGTTGCACTACAGCCTGCAACAGGTAATTGCCGAACGCGCAATATCGGTACGCCTGTTTACTCCAGGCTGGAGCAGTATTCCCACTGGGTCGATGACTACCTTAGATATCTTTGCCCCACCAGGCAGCCACAACTCTATGAATGATCGCTCACTAACGCTATTAGCCTCGCATGGCCACGATGGCGTCCTGCTCACCGGCGATCTAGAACAGCACGGCATAGAGCTCCTCCTAGACCACCAACTGCCAGCGCCAGTAACACTGCTAAAACTTCCCCATCACGGCAGTCGGCGCTCAGCACCGCAACAATTAATGCACAGGACGCATCCCGAATTTGCCATTGCTAGTGTTGGCTATGGTAACAGTTATGGATTTCCTCATGCAGAGGTGGTTAGCGAAGTAGACCGCGTGGGAGCTAAGTTAATCCGCACCGATCTCGATGGAACAGTACAATTTAGCAGTTGGGGAGCGGGCTGGACAGAGGATAGACTGTAATTGGTTATCTACCTAAGAAATGCACCATAAAAAAAGTCCGCCCTAAATACATAAGGCGGACTTTTTCATTTGGACTAAAAAGTTAACTTGCTACGACTGATCACATTGCATCAATGATAGCATTCAATGTTGCACTAGGACGCATTGCCGCGGCAACTTTAGCAGGATCTGCTTTATAGTAGCCATCGATGTCAACCGGCTTGCCCTGTGCAGCCAGCAGCTCCTGATTAATCTTATCCTCATTGGCCTTAAGATCAGCAGCAACCTTGGTAAACTTAGCTTTCAACTCAGGGTTCTTATCTTGCGCAGCAAGAGCCTCTGCCCAGTACAGGCTTAAGTAGAAGCTACTACCACGGTTATCAAGTTCGCCAACTTTACGAGAAGGTGCTTTTTCATTCTGCAGGTAACTCGTAACAGCTGTATCCAGAGTCTCCGCGAACAATTGCGCAGTCTCATTGCCAGTAGTGTTGGCAATGTGCTCTAAGGATGGAACCAAAGCACAGTACTCACCAAGGGAATCCCAGCGCAAGTGACCTTCTTTAAGGAATTGCTCAACGTGCTTAGGCGCTGAACCACCAGCGCCAGTCTCAAACACACCGCCACCGCGAAGCAAAGGCACGATTGACAACATGCGTGCGCTGGTACCCAGCTCAATAATTGGGAACAGGTCAGTTAGATAGTCACGAATCGCGTTACCAGAAACAGAGATAGTGTCCAGTCCCTTACGACTTCTTTCTAAAGTTACCTTCATAGCTTCGTCAGGAGACTTAATGCTAATATCTAAACCTTTAGTATCGTGATCTTTAAGATACTTTTCAACCTTAGCAATCATTTGCGCGTCATGACCACGTTTAGCATCAAGCCAGAAAATAGCTGGAGCACCAGATGCCTTAGCGCGAGTTACTGCTAATTTGACCCAGTCACGAATCGCCTCGTCTTTGGCCTGGCAACTGCGGAAAACATCGCCATCCTCAACTTTTTGCTCAAGAAGAACCTTACCGTTTGCGTCATCAACGACTTGGATAACACCATCGCCAGGAGCATAGAAAGTTTTGTCGTGAGAACCGTACTCTTCAGCTTTCATAGCCATAAGGCCAACGTTAGATACAGCACCCATGGTAGCAGGATTATACTGACCATTTTTTTGGCAATCTTCAATTACCACTTGGTACATTGTTGAGTAGCAACGATCTGGGATCATAGCTAGAGTATCTTGCAGTTCGTCTTGCAGATTCCACATACGACCGCCATCACGAATGACAACAGGCATTGAAGCATCGATAATTACATCGTTAGGTGCATGCAGGTTGGTAATACCACGACGAGAATCAACCATTGCCAGCGCAGGGCGTGTTTTATACACGTCCATAATTGCAGCTTCAATCTCTTCACGTTGCGCATCAGGCAGACGATCAAGCTTGGAATAGACAGCACCTAAACCATTGCTGACATTAACACCGATTTTATTGAAAACATCACCGTACTTGTCAAATACATCCTTGTAGTACACCTTGACGCACTGACCGAAGATATAAGGGTCAGAAATTTTCATCATAGTAGCCTTCATGTGCAAGGACAGTAGAACGCCCTCTTTTTTAGCTACTTCAATTTGTTGAGCAAAAAACTCACGCACAGCCTTCATACTCATTGATGATGAATCAATAACTTCGCCTTCTAAAACAGGCATTTTAGCTTTCAACACTTTTTTACTACCGTCATTACCAACAAATTGGTAAGTGAGTGTTGTAGCCTTATCAAGAGTTACCGATGTTTCACTTGCGTAAAAATCGTTATCAGTCATATTGACAACGCGGGTCTTAGAATTTTCAGGCCAAGGCTTCATCATGCGATGTGGATTTTTTTGAGCGAATTTTTTTACAGATGCTGCAGCACGACGGTCAGAGTTACCTTCACGCAACACTGGGTTTACCGCGCTACCAAGGCACTTAGAATAGCGGACTTGCAACTCTTTTTCCGCATCATTTTTAGGCTCTTCAGGATAGTCAGGAACATCATATCCCTTACCCTGCAGTTCTTTGATTGCCGCTTGAAGCTGAGGAATAGAAGCACTGACGTTAGGTAATTTAATGATATTTGCTGAAGGATCCTGAGTTAACTCGCCCAACTGAGCCAAATAATCAGCTACTTTTTGCTCATCCTTTAACTTTTCAGGGAAATTAGCGAGAATACGTCCAGACAAGGAGATATCCCGAGTCTCTACATCAACTCCTGAACCCTTAAGGAATTTTTGAACAATTGGTAGCAAAGCGTAGGTAGCTAAGGCCGGTGCCTCATCAATTTCTGACCAGATAATCGTTGACATTTTCTCTCCTTGAAATTGTTAATAACAATGGTAACTTTGGCCATACCCCATCAAGAAAGCGGTACTAAACCTGCACCCTCTACCTGAGTTACGACCTCACTTAAAACGCATCCACATTTCATCAAATTAATACACAAAAACGCTGTATACAGTATGCAATCACACTACCAGTGTCAAGAAAAAACCAAACCTGCACACACCACGGGCTACACTATACTAGCTACCATTAAACCTAGTGCGAGATTAATAGTTGCACTACCCTAAAAAGCAACAAAACCTATACAGCTGCACATATTTTTTCGCGCTGGGGCTTCACATCAGCCGGAGAATACTGTATTACACAGGCTACACAACAGCCTGTATCGGAAATACGGGCAAAAAAATAATACAGTATTGGCGACACCAAGGAGAATAAGCGTGAGCATAACCGGCATCAAAGGGATGAATGACATACTGCCAGCAGATATCAGTGCTTGGCAATTCTTAGAACAACAGGCGCGCAAGATTTTCAGCACCTACGGCTGTCAAGAGATTCGCGTGCCCGTGGTTGAAAAGACCGAGCTGTTTAGCCGCTCTATTGGTGAAACCACCGACATAGTTGAAAAAGAGATGTACACCTTTACCGATAAAAGTGACCACTCTATCACTCTGCGCCCCGAAGGCACAGCACCGGTAATGCGCGCCTTTATTCAGCATAAGCTATACAATCAGGATCAGATCTCCAAACTATACTATATGGGGCCAATGTTTCGCTATGAGCGCCCACAAAAGGGGCGGTATCGCCAATTTCATCAGATTGGTGCTGAAATAATCGGCATTGACGACCCCCGCATCGATGCCCAAGTACTCGCCATGCTAAGCCACTACTTTGACACTGTAGGCATCAAGGATGTCAGCCTGCAAATCAATTCACTCGGCTGCCCAAAATGTCGCCCCAACTATAGAGCTACCCTGATTGAATATCTCGAACAACGTCATGATCAGCTATGCCCCGACTGCCAAAGGCGCGGATCTAGCAACCCACTGCGCGTACTCGACTGCAAAGTTAAAGGCTGTCAGGAGGCGACAACAGACGCGCCATCTATCCTCGACCATCTGTGCCCAGAGTGCGCCACACACTTCAGTGCAGTGCAACAACACCTTGATCTGCTTGGCACGACCTACCAAATCAACAATCGCATGGTACGCGGACTTGATTACTACACCAAGACCACTTTTGAGATGGTGACCAACAGCCTTGGATCACAAAATGCTGTTGCCGCAGGTGGCCGCTACGACGGACTGGTCGCAGAACTTGGTGGTCCAGAGTTGCCCGGCATTGGCTTCGCCATGGGACTAGAGCGTTTAGTGCTACTACTTGGAGAGAAAAACATCCAACCAGCACCGGCTAGAATTTTCATCGCTACCATGGGAGCAGAAGCCGAGCAACTAGCCTTCACCCTCATGAACCAACTACAGCGCCACGGCATTCATGCCGAGATGGATTTCGGCGGCAAGAGTTTAAAAGCGCAACTGCGGCGCGCCGACAAACTCAATTGTCAATACACCCTATTTTTAGGTGATAACGAGTTAGCCGCTGGCCATGCCCAGCTGAAAAAAATGGCTGATGGCAGCCAGACAGCTATCGCCATCGAAGGAATTTACGCCCAACTGTGTAGTCTGCTTGACGCCGAGGATACAACGTCGCTATAATTCCCCACTTTGTTGGCACAATAAACGCTTTTTTATATTACCTACCCCTTGGAGGAACAAAACGTTGAACGATAAGCTTGGCAACTGGAAGAGAACTCACTACTGTGGCGACCTAACTAGCGCCCACATTGGCAGCGAAGTGTGTTTAATGGGTTGGGTACAACGCCGTCGTGACCATGGCGGTCTAATTTTTATCGACCTGCGTGACCGTGAAGGCATTGCACAACTGGCTCTCGACCCGGATCGCGACCCCGAAGCCCACAGCAAAGCGGACAAAATACGCAATGAATTTGTTATCGCCATCAAAGGCACTATCTCGCCGCGCCCCGAGGGAACCATAAATCCCAAGATGAAAACCGGTGAGATTGAAGTTGAGGTGAGCGAACTACGCGTTCTCAACACCTCAAGGACCCCACCATTTTTGCTTGATGAGCATATTGATGTTGCAGAGAACATCCGTCTAAAACATCGCTATCTCGATCTACGCCGCCCAGCGTTGCAAAAAAATATGATACTGCGCCACAAAGTAACTCGCAGCGTGCGCACCTACCTTGACGAGCAGGGATTTCTCGAAATCGAGACCCCCGTGTTAACCAAAAGCACCCCCGAAGGCGCTCGTGACTATCTAGTTCCCAGTCGAGTCAACGGTGGCAACTTCTACGCGCTGCCGCAAAGCCCCCAGCTGTTCAAACAGTTACTCATGGTGTCGGGTTATGACCGCTATTGTCAGATCGTAAAATGCTTCCGCGATGAGGATTTACGCGCCGACCGTCAGCCAGAGTTCACCCAGATCGACTGCGAAATGAGCTTTGTAGACAGTAATGACGTCATTACCGTTATGGAAAATATGATAGCGCGCATATTTAAAGAGACTGTTGGTGTGGATGTTGTCACGCCAATGGATCGCATCACCTATGCAGAGGCTATGGAGCGCTTCGGTGTCGACAACCCAGATCTACGCTTCGATCTTGAACTCATAGACCTCTCTGCCATAAGTGCTAACTGTGGCTTTCAAGTCTTTGCTGATGCAGTGAACAAAGGTGGCATGGTTAAGGCGATAAACGCCAAAGGTTGTGCAACATTTTCACGCAAAGATCTGGACAACCTTACCGACTTTGTCAAAATCTATGGCGCTAAAGGGTTGGCTTGGGTCAAAATTACCGAAAATGGCTGGCAATCACCTATAGCCAAATTCTTTACTCCAGAAGAGCTAGAGCAGATCAACCAAACCACTGGTGCCGAAGTTGGCGACCTCCTGATGTTTGTCGCCGACACTACTAACATTACCAATGAAGCGTTGGGACGCCTGCGCGGTCACTTAGGCAACAAACTTGGCCTAACCGACAAAAAAGTGTTCCGCTTTGTCTGGGTAACCGACTTCCCACTTTTGGAGTGGGACGAAGAGGCGCAACGCCACGCAGCAGTGCATCACCCCTTTACTGCTCCGCGCGACCAAGATCTTGCCCTCCTCGACAGCGACCCAGGCAGTGCCTGCGCTCAAGCTTACGATCTAGTTCTCAACGGCTCTGAAATTGGCGGCGGTAGTATCCGTATCCACGACCAACAAATTCAAAGCAAAATGTTTGACCTGCTGGGGATTAGCAAGGAAGAAGCACGCGAAAAGTTTGGCTTCCTGCTAGACGCCTTAGAGTATGGGGCACCACCTCATGGCGGACTAGCCTTCGGTCTCGACAGACTGGTTATGATCCTCACGGGATCTGATTCAATTCGTGACGTTATCGCGTTTCCAAAAACGCAGAAAGCTACCTGCCTGCTCTCCGATGCACCTGGGCCGGTAGAAGAGAAACAGCTTCAAGAGTTATCAATTCGGCTGCGTACTAGAAAAAAGGAATAATCTAAGATTCACCCTGGCTAACAAATTGGGCTCATGCTCACTTTCGGCTTTTTACGCTCAAGGGAACCAAGATGATTCCATGTTTTTTTAGTCGCGCTACAAAAATAAAATTAACGCTATTTTCAACCTGTGCTGCGGCTGGCCTATTGGTCAGCCTAAGCACCGGCTGCACCAGCACACCCCAACCTATAGTCGCAGACAAGACTCAACCCCAAGTGTCCGCGCCCGCAGCATCAGCGCCAGTCAATGCACAGGAGACCAGCACAAATCCTGCGTCCCAACAGGAAAGCTCCACTTATCAGCACGCACTAGAGCGCATAGCCCAGCTAAAAGAGGCCCAGCTCCAAGCTCAAGCCAGCAAAATCGCCTATTCAGACCATACAGAGCCATGCACAGCGCCGCCTGTGCCGCCAGCACCAGCAACGCCCCAAATTGACCACATCGATTCAAGACAGTACACAGTCGAAGCTGGAGAGAATCTCTACGCTATTGCGGCCAAAGCTAATGTCTACCAGGATGGTCTTTTATGGCCACTAATATACAAATCAAACCGCGATCAAATTAAAGATCCAGAACAAATTTATCCCGGTCAGCAATTAACCATTTCGTACAAGCACAACGAACAGGAGAAAGAGGCAGCTCGCGAAACAGCACGAAAATCTGGTATTTTCATCCATTAAGTGTAGTACCAAAAACATCTGCGTTATTACCCCATAGATTTGCTGCAATTTCCCTTGACAGCTTTTCGGCTTTTGCATACTGTATACAGCGATAAATATCGCTAAAGTTTATTGAAAGAATCAGCTCAAGTACCACCTAGCAATATCATCATCTGAGCAATAGGCATTTAGGCAACAGATGAAGGAAACCCGTGCCGGAGCGACCTGTATCGTTCCCGCTTTTTATTTCAATTGTTTGATTTGAAGGAGAGAGACATGGCAAGAGCAAAAATTTCGTTGATCGGTGGTGGTCAAATTGGTGGCGTACTAGCCCAACTGTGCGCACTGCGTGAATTAGGCGACGTAGTCCTATTTGACATCGTTGAAGGAATGCCTCAAGGCAAAATGCTGGACATTGCTGAGGTTGCCCGCATCGACCAATTTGATGTAAATCTTAAAGGTACTAACAGCTACGCTGATATCGCTGGTTCTGATATCGTTATCGTAACCGCTGGTCTACCTCGTAAACCAGGCATGAGCCGTGATGACCTGCTCGGCGTTAACGCTAAAATCATGAAGCAAGTTGCTGAGGGCATCAAAGAATTTGCTCCTCAATCACATATCATCATCATCTCTAACCCTCTAGATGCGATGGTTACTCTGTGCCAAAAAGTTACAGGATTCCCTGCTGAGCGCGTAATTGGCCAAGCTGGTGTTCTTGACTCAAACCGTTTCTGCTCTTTCATCGCTTGGGAACTTGGCGTATCTGTACGTGACGTAAACGCAATGGTTCTTGGTGGTCACGGCGACACCATGGTACCTATCGTACGTTATGCTAACGTTAACGGTATCCCAGTTATGGAACAACTGATCCGCAAATATGGTGACGAAGCAAAAGCTAAAGAAGTTATGACAGCAATGGTAGAACGCACTAAAATGGCTGGTGGCGAAGTTGTTAAATTGTTGGGCAACGGTTCAGCATTTTACAGCCCAGCTTCTTCAGCTATCACTATGGCAGAAGCTATCTTGCGCGACCAAAAACGCGTACTTCCTTGCTGTGCATTACTGCAGGGCGAGTTTGGCGTTGACAACTACTATGTTGGTGTTCCTTGTGTTGTTGGTGCTGGTGGCATTGAAGGCATCCTCGAATTTGACCTCGACGCAGAAGAGCAAGCTCTGTTTGACAACTCTGTTGCTGCAGTTAAAGGTCTCATCGACGAACTTCCTAGCATCCTGCCTGACATGGCGGACGTGCTTAAGTAATTAGCCAAATACAGGCTATGACTAAACAACAAGGGCAATGGCAACATTGCCCTTGTTGCGTGTATACCATTAAATGAATTAAGGAACACTTACCCTGAAAAGTTCAACCTTGATTATTTCGAATACACCCAAGTCAAGCTTGATAACTATTGAATGTGCGAAGCAGCTCTCATTGTGCATATATACTTGCGCAGGGTTTGTGTAAGTGTTATATGAGAGCCGTTTAGCAATTGACGATGTTTTATTGCTGCACCAGGTAGCATAATTTCTTAGAACATCTCTATTTTTTACAGGAGACAGTATGGCAGAGAACGCAAAACTCACGAGTGCTGAGCAAATTGTCGTTAAGTTCACCGGTGATTCCGGTGACGGCATGCAGCTCATCGGCAACCAACTTACCGCCTTAGCTGCATTGGACGGTAACGATGTTAACTCCCTTCCCGATTATCCATCTGAAATCCGCGCACCGACCGGTACCATCGCTGGTGTTTCTGGTTTCCAGATGTGCCTCGGCGACCACAAAATCTATACTGCAGGTGACCAACCAGACGTATTGGTTTCATTCAACCCAGCAGCACTAAAACACAGCTCTAAATATGTTAAAGCTGGTGGCATTATCATCACCAACTCTGACTCATTTACAGAAAAAGCTATGACCAAGGTTGGTTATACTACTAACCCCCTTGAAGATGGTAGCCTTGACGGTTACGACGTAAAAGCTATTCCTATGTTTACTCTGGTGCGTGAAGCACTGGCTGACATGGATATGACCAATGCTGCAAAAGACCGCTGCAAAAACTTTTTTGTAATGGGCGTTCTATGCTGGTTGTTCAACAAAAATAAACAACTGGTACTCGACTTCATTCAAGAAAAATTTGGTCCAAATGCTAAGAAACCTAAGCTGCAGGTTGCTGAAGCCAACACCAAGGCATTCAAAGCAGGTTTGCACTTTGGTGAAACCACAATCATGTTCCAAGAGCGCTATGACCTCGGTGCTGCGCAGATCGAAAAAGGTCTGTACCGCAACATTACCGGTAATGACGCTGCAGCTATTGCTATCGCCGCAGCTGGTCAAAAAGCCGGTTTGATGCCTTTTATCGGTTCTTACCCAATCACCCCCGCTACCGACCTGCTTCACTTAGCTTCTGAATTTAAAGATGCTGGTTTGGTTACTATGCAGATGGAAGATGAAATTGCAGGTATCTGTGCTGCAGTTGGAGCTTCTTATGCTGGTGCTCTAGCTTTCACTACAACTTCAGGCCCTGGTCTCTCTTTGAAAACTGAAGCTGCAGGCATGGCACTGATTCTTGAAATACCTTTGGTCATTATCAACGTACAACGTGGCGGTCCAAGTACCGGTCTTCCAACAAAAACAGAGCAATCTGACTTGTTGCAAGCTATGTTTGGCCGTAACGGTGATAGCTACATGCCAATCATTGCAGCAAACAGCCCGGCAGATTGCTTTGATGCAACCTACCAAGCAGCAAAAATTGCTCTGCAATATCGCACTCCAGTTGTCGTAATGACTGATGGCTACATTGGCCAAGGCAGTTGCCCTTGGAAAGTACCTAATTTTGCTGACCTTGAAGATTTGCGCCCTTATGTTGGCTTCTGGAATCCAGAAGAGCATCCTGGCGAAAAATATGTTTCTTACAAGCGCGATCCTGAAACTTTGGCACGTACAATCGCAATCCCAGGTACTAAGGGTTGCCAAAACCGCATCGGTACGCTGGAAAAAGATGAGAATGGTGACGTAAGTACAGATCCTGCCAATCATCAAAAAATGACCGAAGAGCGTAAAGCAAAAGTTGACAACCTAGCCAAAGTTCTTCCTGCAGCTGAAGTCAATGGTGCCGATTCCGGTAAAGTACTAGTTATCAGCTGGGGTGGTACTTACGGTGCGGTTAAAGGCGCAGTTGACCGTCTGATCGCAGAGGGTAAATCTGTTTCTGGCGTGAACCTGCGTTGGGTATGGCCTTTCCCACCAAACCTAGGTGAAATTATCAGCCGTTTTGACAAAGTACTGGCACCTGAGCTTAACATGGGCCAACTGAGCATTTTGTTGCGCGCTAAGTTCTTGGTTGACGTTCAATCTCTATCCAAGGTACAGGGCGACCCGTTCCGTGAATTTGAGATCATCGACAAAGTCCACGAAATGTTAGGAGAATAAAAACATGTCAGATACTCAACTAACTAAAAAATATTTTACAGCAGATGCTGATGTTAAATGGTGCCCAGGTTGTGGCGATTACGCTATCATGAACGCTGTTCGTTCCGGAATGATTGCTGCTGGCAAACCTCGCGATGAAGTTGCTATCGTTTCCGGTATTGGTTGCTCAAGCCGTTTCCCTTACTACATGGAAACATACGGCTTGCACACCATCCACGGTCGTGCTGCAGCTATCGCATCTGGCGTTAAAGTAGCTAATCCTAAGCTTGATGTATGGGTTATCTCTGGTGACGGTGACTCCACAGCAATCGGTGGTAACCACTTTATGCATGCTATTCGCCGGAATATGAACCTCAACTACATCCTGATCAATAACAAGATATATGGCCTCACCAAAGGGCAATATTCACCTTGTTCTGAAATGGGTCAAATCTCTAAAACCAGTCCTTATGGTGTTATTGATTACCCTATGGCACCACTTAAAGTTGCTATGGGTCTTGGGGCTACCTTTATTGCCCGTGGTCTTGACGCAAAAATGAAACTGTCTGAAGAGATCTGTATTCGTGGTGCAAAACACCACGGTCTGAGCATGATGGAGATCTACTCCAACTGCGTTATCTACAACGACGGTGCACACAAGCAACTGGCCGACAAAGAGACAGGTGATAACCACTGTATCGTGCTTAAAAATGGCGAAAAAATGATCTTTGGTAATGAAGGTCAATTTTGCCTAGTACAAGATGGCTTTGCTATCAAAGCAGCTAAAGTTGCTGATGTAGCTGAAAGCGATATTCTTGTTCATGACGAGAAAAATGCTGAAGTTGCTTCATTGCTAGCTGGCATGCGTCCAGATGCTGGTCTGCCGATTGCACTAGGTATCATCTATGCTATCGAAGACAAGCCTACTTATGACGACATGGCTCACGAGCAAGTAGAAGCTATTAAAGCTAAACGCGGTCGCAGCATTGATGATATCATGCGCGAAGGTCACACTTGGACTGTTTAAGTTCCATGTAACACCGCAACAGCTTGACTAGTTAAACTAAAAAGGCCTGAGGAAATATCCTCAGGCCTTTTTAGTATCAAAAGTTTCTTTAGTACAAAACCATTATCTCGGCATCAAAAGATAACCGCTACAACTACTTCGACCAAGTATCTTCAATCAATTGCTTTATCACCTGATCATCTAAAACTAAGGGAGGCATAGTGGTTAAGGGACGAATTTTACGCGGATTTTTAATCCAATCACTCAGTCCTGCAGCGGTCCATAATTGATTATTCAGAGCATTAGCCGGATAAAATTTGCTGAGCAAGCCAGACAGATTCGGCCCCTGAACCCCTACGCCAAGTCCGCCCTTACGCCCTGTCAACACTATGTGGCAAGCACCGCAGTGCTTTTCGAAGAGGCTGTCATGATCGAGTTTATCAGCAAAATGCACTACTCGCGGAGGATCCTCTTGGCTAGCTGCATACTCGACTCCACCAGCTAGAATTTGAGTTATAACCGCCTGACGCACACCATCATTAAGTGCGAATATTGGCATGTAAAAAGCTGGTACAGCTAATGCGCTCTCAATTTCGCCAATTGATGCTCTGGATAACAATTGATCTAAATTCGTCGTTAAAAGATTACCCTGCTTATTTAGCACATGACAGCGCCGGCAAGCTAAACGCTCTATCCAAGTTACTCCAGTATTAAAAACCTCGCTTTCGCGCAGACGATAACCAGCATACTCCTTGCCGATGAGATTGTTATGCGCCAAATCGACGCGGCTAGTTGCGGCATTGCCACGATGACACCACACACAGCGCAACTGCGCCTCTTGTACCTGCGCAGGATTGCAGACATAGACGGACAAACGCTCAGAATGACAGCCAATGCAGCTATTTATAGCTGTATTCTCGTCACTAATTTCACTGCCGCTTGCCCAACTACTAACAACAGGACAGAGTGCAAGAGCTAAAAAAACCAGCCAAGCGACCAATTTTCACCTCGGAAATAAAGAGCAACAATTGTCAGCACAGTTATCAAGATAAAACAGAGCAGCGCTAACCAATTTACCCAGCGTTGATCACGCGGCCACCAGCAAGCATTTTGCGCCGGTTTCATACCCGGCAGCCAGGGTAAGGCTGCCAGTAGTACCATTAATAATATGATGGGATATATAGCGTATTTAGAGTAGCTGACAACCTCTTGCATCCAGATAAGAAACCAAGCAGCACGGGACGGATTAGGCACATGTGCAAGATCAGCTGGTGCCAACAATGGTGCTGGCAGCAGAACCGATAAAACCACGACAACTAACACTATAGCTGCCATAGAACGCTGGATAAGTTTAAAAAAAACTGGGTCGCTTTTGACAAATTTATTCACAGGTAGGGTAACACTCCCTTCTGTTTTCTGATGCGATAGAAATGGAGGCAACACAGCAACAAAGTCAGCATCGGCAGCAACGCGACATGGATAATATAAAAGCGCAGCAGTGATAATGGCGCACCTACAGCATCAGGCACTAAGAGGCGATATAACCACTCTCCACCAGGCACCACTCGTAGTAGCTCCATACCTGTCTGTGTTGCCCACAGAGCTAGTTGATCCATCGGCAACAAGTAACCAGTATAACCTGAAAGAATCGCCAAACACAGCAGCATAAAACCGATAAACCAGTTCAGTTGGCGTGGATTCCGATATGCTCCAGTCAAAATCACCCGCATAGTGTGGAGAATTATCAGCGCAATATAAAAATCGGCGGCAGTGCGATGCAGGCTATGCAGAAAAAATCCACCGAAAACCTGTTCTTCAATATACAGAATAGATGAGTAAGCGTGTTGGCTATGGGGCTGATAATACATGGCTAGCAACAAGCCACTAACAGCTAGAACCATAAACAGCGTAAACGCCATTCCCCCCAGACAAAAAGTATAATTTAGTTTCAGGTTATTCTCGAGCACACGCCGCGGGAATAGATGTTTAATAAAATCCTTAATCACATTGACAACCTTCGCAACAATAAGCAGAGATATGCCAACAAATTATATCGGCATAACAACCAACTATGAGTGACAAGAGATGACCAGAAACAGAACTTATCAGCAGCGCTAATTTAACCATACACCAACCACGAATCCTGTTGGCGTTGCAAGCGCAGTCGCGGCAGTGGTTGATCAGCGGGGCCACGGCTAACCTCTCCACTGCGCAGAAACGTGCTACCATGACAGGGGCAAGAAAGGTTGCTCTCGGTTACATTCAGGGTACAGCCTAAATGGGTACACACCAGACTTAGAGCATACACTTCGCCTCCTTCACGCATCAAAGCAAAGCGTTGTTGCCGATATACGAGAGCGCCGCGCTGAGGTAGGTCCTTATCCGCTACGGTTGCCAGCAGCTTCTCGCGCGGTGCCGACACTGAAAAAAAGCGCTGCAAAAACCACACACCTGGTAGCGCAAAGATTATTGTGCGCAGGAAGCGGCGTCTTGTTTGAGAAATTTTTGCCATTTTTCTACATATTTCCGCGAATATAGGAGAGTTTTTTGCGACATGTCATCAAAGCGCTGCGGCGGATAAAAGCTCCCATTGACCAGCATCTGATTTTCACTGCGCCAGAAGCTATTGAGATGTAACCCATCTAGGTCTATACGATATTTACGTTGTTCCAACGGTTGCAACATAAACCGTTTAGCGTTGCCGTGACAGGCATTACACAGCGGGGTGCCGCGACGAATAGTATGCGGCGCAAAAGCTTTCCACTGCGCTAACATCAATCTATTTTCCTCACCCACCGGAAGATTGTTGTTCATCTCACTGTAATAGGCCAAGAACTGTGGACGAATCGGACTAACCAAGCCGCGCTCATTCAACCCCAGCGGGGGTAGATCTTGCCGTTTAAGATAGCTACTTTTTATGTAGTTGTCGTTGAGGTAATTAACTCGGAAAAATTTCCGGTTTTCACTGGCAATAGTCCGAATATAGAAGGTGGCATAATCCTGTGCTGCCCAGGCGGCATGACAACTAGAGCACTCCAACTTGTTCAAGTGCGCGGGGATACTGTGCTCGATCACTTGCAGATCAGGCTCGTGACAATCACGACAACTTTTTGCCGCGCTGACACCATTTTGCAAGCTCTGCATAGTATGACAATCAGCGCACTGCATTCCCGCTTCGGCGTGAATATCGGGACGCATTTTCAGGTAATATTGCCCATTGTCCTGCGGCCCGCGTTGATAACGCACGCTATCTTCGCGCGGCGCCCGTCCCGCATAATCCCAGCCGACAAAGTAGCCGTTATGGCAGCTATAGCAGGCTTCACTGCTCGGCTTTTGAATATCATGTCCGCTAGTTGCTGCACTGGAACCACTGTGACAATCCAGGCAATTAGTTACATGGCAACCGATACAGTTCTGCGCGAAAAAATTATGGTCGGCCTGCCCCCAACTGCGTTGGCAAAACTGTTTTTCCGCAGTCCGCGTCGTCATAGCCTGCTTAAAAATATGCGCGCTATCACTATGGCAAGCCACGCAACCTGCCGCATCATTGGCCATATCGGCAGGATTACCCCAGCGCGCATCTGTTTGTGCAGAGACTACATCGCCATGACAATCTGAGCACCGCAACTCTTTATGCACCCCAGTAACTTGCTGTTGATGGCATTGCGCACACGGCTCACCGCCCGGGCATGAGTCCGGCTGCGCCCACAGCTTCTCAGGCGCCGATAGCACCAGCAACAAAGCAGCACCACCCAGCAATAGCGCCATACCCACAAACAGAAAAGTATGTGGCAACAGGCGGTTGTCAATAATTTTGGGCATGGGAACTTTCATGGCACACCAGTCACGGGTTTACAGTTCAGCCACAGCAGGATTCTGTCATGGGGGCCCCTCAGCACCAGCACTAAGAGTTTACCGAGCTGGATGCACAGCGTTGTCCTATCCAGAATAGGCAGATTAATCTGGCGCCAAGCGCAAAATATGCACGGGAAAATTTGCGTCAGAAGACACCAACAAACTAGCTTTTAATAGCTGCCCAAGCGTTATGGAGCAGATCATCTGAGATATCTTCCAGCGACTGATGCAATACACATAGCAAGCGCAGTTCAACCGCCCGTAAGACTACTCCAGTATAGGCAATAGCCGCAGTATATACATCTTGGCGTCGGATAACCCCTTCATCCATGCCCTGAGCAATAAGCTGACGCATTTTTTTAAACGGTTCGGTAAAACATATCGGCATGGCATCTGTCATAAACTCAGTATGTTTCATGAACAGCATGTACTCCATCATAACCCGATCGTTTTCCGCAACGTCAAAAGCAAGGAGGGCAAAAGCTTCCAACTTCTCGCGCACTGTGGTTTTACCCTCCATGCGCTGCTCAAACATGTTCTGAAAATCGTTCAGGGTATCTTGATGAATACGCTTAGCGATGCTCTCTTTGTTGGCAAAATAACTATAGATAGCCCCAGTGCTCACCCCAGAAACCTTGACGATCGCCGGAATAGAGACACTGTGATAACCCTTTGCCACAAACAACTCGCGTGCAACACGCAAAACTTTCGTCATCTTTGCCTGTGGGGCAATATGGCGTTTTTTTATCTCAGCCATCAACAACTCTCCATCTTTATGTCTAACATTACTTCGCTTCCACTTCCTGATTCACTTTAACCATGCTAACATATTGAAATATTATATTAAATCTAGAACTAATCTTTGGCCTCTCCGCGCTTCATCTGCGCCAATATTTTGCCGGGGCGAGCCTCGTCTACCAGCGCGGCATAACCTCCCTCAAATACATAGACCTTGGTATAACCATGAGCGCGCAGATAAGTGTAGGCTATCGAGGCGCGTACCGATTGGGGACAAAATATTCCCACAACTCTATCCGTTGGCACCGCGGCAAAGCGCTCGGGCAGACAATGCAGCGGAATGTGCAGGGTGGTGAGATGGTAGATAAAATCCAGTTTAACCGTTGCCGCCTCTTCGGCAGTGCGCACATCGAGCAACAGCGCGTTAGGGTCAGACAACAGCGCAGGAGCTAAAATTTTGTGCTGGCCACTACCGAGAAAGTTCAAATCCATCTGCGTAAGTACAGCATCTAATGTATCCATATTCACTACCTATTTTATTACTGGCGCAAGGTAATTTTCCAACAATTGTGAATCCGCGGATTGCGCTCAAAATCCAGCGGCAAGGTCTGCTTGGAGATATCCTCGATGGCAAACTCAGCTAGTGCCGCATTGTCCATCTTAAAGCGGCGCATATTGTTGGAAAAAATCAACACACCGTCGGCGCTCAACAGGGCACATGCGGCACGAATAATCTCGACGTGATCGCGTTGAATGTCAAAGCAATCGGCCATTTTTTTAGAGTTGGAAAAAGTTGGTGGATCAAGAAAAATCAACGAGTATTTATGCGCACTCTGATGCAACCAAGTCAGGCAGTCCGCAGTTATCACCTGATGTTGATGACCACTAAAGCCATTGAGCTCCAAATTCTGTTTAGCCCAATTGCAATAGGTAGTCGACATATCTACCGTCGTTGTACTCTTAGCGCCGCCAGCCGCCGCATAGACACTAGCGCTGGCAGTATAGGCAAACAGATTAAGAAAATCGCGCCCTGCTGCCAAGTCACGCAACAACTCCCGCGTCGGACGGTGATCAAGAAACAGTCCAGTGTCGAGATAATCACTCAGATTGACAAGAAAGCGCAAACCACCCTCTTGCACCTCAAACAGCTCTTGGCGTCTATCCTGACGATCATATTGCTCGCTGCCGCGCTGGCGCTTGCGCGTTTTCACATAGACATGTTCTGGGTCAATACCGAGCAGTTCCGGCAGCAAAGTAACCACCTCACGCAGCCGTCGCCGCGCCAAGCGTTCATCTATTGTGGCCGGAGCCTGATACTCCTGCACGTGCACGCGCTGTTCATAGATATCTATAGCGACAGAATATTCCGGCAAATCGGCATCATAGACCCGATAGCAGCTAATCCTGTTGCGTTTAGCCCAGCGCCGCAGACGTTTCAGATTTTTGCGCAAGCGATTAGCAAACATCTGCGCGTTATCACTGAGCTCAATCACATTGGCCAAGCCGTGCGCTGCAGTTACCGGAGCCCGAAAGAATTTTTCCTCTTCTATAACAAAATGCAGCAATTGGCAGCTGAGCGGGCCGTTGTAAAAAGCGTGTTTACGTACAGCACGCATCCCCATCTCTTGGCCCAACTCCGGCGTGCCGGTAAAAACCGCAACATGCCAGTGACTGAAATGTTGCCGCAAGCGCTCTCCTAATGTGGCATACAGTCCGCGCAACTGCTCTTTCTCGCCAAGACGCTCACCATAAGGCGGATTAGTGATCACCAGCCCAGCGGTGGAGAGCTCATCCTCTTCGCCCAGATGTTCCAGTGCGCGCCGTTCAAAGTGGACGCAGCGCTCAACTCCGGCGCGCTCCGCGTTCGCCCAAGCATTTTTTATCGCCCGAGGATCACTATCATAACCGATAATGCGTGGCAGATTCTCCAGACCCGCATCTCGGCGTTGCTGCGCCTCGGTCAGCAGGGTTTCCCACAACTGAGCATTATGCCGCTGCCAATGCAAAAAACCATAGTATTGACGCAGCATCCCCGGCGCACAGTCACCAGCCATCAGCGCTGCTTCGATCACCAAAGTACCAGAACCACACATGGGATCGAGCAAAGGTGCCTGCTGCTGACTTAACTGCGGCCAAGCTGAGCGCAACAACAGCGCCGCCGCCAAATTCTCTTTTAGCGGCGCCCGGCCACCCTCGGTACGATACCCACGTCGATGCAGGCTGTCACCGGATAGATCAAGGCTTAGCACCAGCGTATCCTGATTCAATAGCACATTCAGGCGCCAATCGGGCTGGTGCAAAGCCACATCTGGGCGCACTCCGCAGTGGTCACGGAAACGGTCAACAACCGCGTCCTTAACCTTCAGTGCCGCATAGCGCGAATGAGTTATCGGCGAATTGAGGAGATTACAGTCCACCGCCATACTAGAGGCGGCAGAAAAGTGCTCTTCCCAAGCAAAAGCGTTGACCACTTGGTACAGTTGATCAGTATCGGCAACGGGGCACTCTAACAGCGGATATAAAATACGCCCCGCCAACCGCGACCACAGACAGGCACGGTAAGCTACCTCCAGCGGGCCAAAAAACTCGACACCGCCTCTGGTCTGCCGTACCTGGCTCGCCCCCAAAGATTGCAGCTCTTCAACCAGTAGCGGCTCCAAGCCTTTAGGGGCGGTCGCAAAAAATTTCACCGTTTCCGGCACTAGATCGGTCATACAGATATTAATTTCCTGTCAAAATTAGGCTGTCGCGCTAATTTCCACTACATGCAGAGCAAAGTTAAGAGCCTTACCCGCCATGGGATGGTTACCATCCAAAGTTACTTTATCGCCCTCTACGGCAACAATTGTCACCACCAGCGGTACGCCCATCTCGGTCTCCGCCTGCAACTGCATACCAACCTCTAACTCCATATCTTCTGGCAGCATACTGCGCTCAACAGTGGCAACTTGATCTTTATCATAATCACCATAGGCGTCAGCAGCCTCGATACGCACCTGTTTTTTATCATCCAGCGCCATACCGGTAACTGCGGTTTCAAAACCTGGGATAACCTGGGCCTGGCCCACAGTAAACTCTAGTGGAGTACCACCGGTGGAGGAATCAAACTCACTACCATCGTCGAAGGTGCCAACGTAGTGGACTTTTACCAGATCACCCTGTTGTACAACTGCCATAATAAAAATTTCCTTTATCTGTTGTGTCCACATCAGCGGACTTGAATTGGAGCACTATCCTTCGAGATAGTGCTGAAGGTCATCGAAGCAACTGTAAGGGATTGCTCCAATTGAACGAATTTTGCCGAACTCGGCTCCACCATCTTCGATACCGTGAAAATCTGAGCCACCGGTAACTAGCAGATTGCGCAGCCGCGCCTGACTCAGATACCACTCAATCTCATCACAGCTCGCACCATTGTTATATACTTCAACGCCCTGCAACCCGACCGCAACCAGCTCATCTAGCAGCTGCTGCATCGCCGTCTGATCGCGAGTAATATAGGGCGGATGGGCCAAGACACTAACCCCACCTGCGGCCTTGATTAAGTTGATAGCCTCGTCAACAGGGAAAAACCGTTTAGCTATATTGCAGGGCACCAGATAGCGGCTAAACGCATCTTCCATGGTCTTTGCGTGCCCTGCGGCAATCAGCTCCATAGCAATATGCGGTCGACCAACGGTGCCACCAGCACGCGCAGCAACACTAGCAAAATCGAGAGGCAGCTTCCCCTGTTGCTCCAACAGAATATTGATTTTTTCAACAATCAAAGCATTGCGCTGGGCACGAAACTCCTGAAAGCTGGTCAACGCCTGACACAGAGGCAAATATTCGCTATCAAAACCGTAGCCAAGCAGATGGATATCCTGATACTCGCCCCAGACACACGACAGCTCTACGCCAGCAATTACATGCACCCCACGCTGATGCCCAGCTTGGCGCGCTGCTGGCACGCCATCTATATTGTCGTGATCGCACAGCGCCAGCGCCATCACCCCAGCACTAGCAGCCTTAGCTACCAAGTCCTGCGGCGGGTTCACCCCATCGGAGCAAGTGCTGTGTAAATGTAGATCAACTAAGTCTCTCATTTAAGTTCTCGCAAACCGGCGCAATAGGCCAAGTAAGATTTTAATGATACAAGTAACGACTCCGCTACACAACGCGCAGCTGGAGATAGTTAACAATAGCTTTAAACACTAACACACCCCAGCAACAGCGCCAACTACAAGCGACACAACCAGCAATAAAAGAATCACAATTCTATAAAAAGTTGGTACAAATCTCTACTTGAAAAAAAACTGCATAAACAATAAACTCCCCTTATTAATATTTAATAAGCCATTTCAGTTAGGATTTTTATAGATGAACACTGTTCGTGAACTAGGCGCTATGCTGGCAGCATTTATGGTCGGCAGCCTTACCATGGTAGTACTCTCCTACCTACAGAAGACTCTACTTGATCTACCCCAGCAGCAACTTGACATCCTGATAAGAACGCCAACAGGCTACATCATCCCCGTTTTGGCTGGTGGCGCTGTTGGCATGACCATCTATTTACTCTATCGGCGCTTGAAACAGTTGACCCACAGCACTGACACACACGCCGCAAGAGGTAGCGCCACAACAGCGACGGGTCAGCTATTGGCATACATGCTTATAGCTATCATTATTTTATGTATTTTCTCTACCATTCAAAAATCAGTCAATGGTTACCCTATGAACCTAAAGGGCTATATATTGCCATGCATAGTTGGCAGTATCAGTGGCCTGTTCATTGGACTGCTCCAACTGCGTATCTACCGCCTTCTGCACCAGGAGCAGCAGGAACGCGATCGCACCCTCGACATCCTCACTTCGATTTCCGATGGTCTGCTGGTTACCGACAGCACAGGGCAGATTACCCTCGTCAACGAGATGGCAACACAGATGCTGGAGCTATCTTCAGAGCAGCTTAAGGGCTCCACACTGGCGCAGGCACTAGCCAGTGCAACAGGCGATAATAGTATTAGTGACAACCAAGTTAACCCTGTTGGCTCAAGCAACCAGTTCACCATCATCTGTTCCGCTGGCGGTTTGCGCTCGCTGAAAGGGACAACTTCGGCGCTGCGCTCCAGCTCACCGCGCAGCAATGCTTTGATAATGCTTCTGTACGATAACACTGAAGAGCAGCATATCGACCGCATGAAATCGGAATTTATCTCCAGCGCAACGCACAACCTGAAGACTCCGATAACCGCCATCACTGGCTACACCGAACTACTCCTATCCGAGCAGGAGTTTAGCCCAGAACAGACAACAGAATTCCTCAACTATATCTATGAGAAATCCTGGGAGCTAGATACGCTGATTAATAATATGATTGACATCAACCGCGCTGAAGCCGGACGAAAAATCAGCCTAAATAGAGATAGCACTACAACCGACGCGCTGTTTAACAGGGTCCAACACTACTGCAACAGACAAGAGACAAGCTGCACCTTCTCTTGTGCTGAGCCTGAGTGCGCCTATCCTCTGTACATAGATCAACAAAAAATAGCCAAGGTGCTGGAAAACATCATCGACAATGCCATCAAATTTTCTCCAAACGGCGGACGCATTACCATCACTGGCTCACCAGCACCAGACCCGCACTCAGGCTATTATCAGGTCAGTATCTCCGATGAGGGGATCGGCATGAACCCGCAGCAATGCCAGAGAATATTTGATAAATTTTATCGTGCAGATAGCAGCGACAGCGGTAAAAAGGGGATCGGTCTGGGCCTGACATTGGCCAAAAACCTCATTGAAGCTCATGATGGGAAAATAGTGGCGACCAGCAAGTTAGGGCAAGGAACAACCCTTTCATTTTATCTCCCAATCAGCGATACTGCTGAACATGAAAACTAACACCCCAGCAACTGCGACCGCTGCTCCAGCAGCGCTGAGCATTCAAGGTCTGAATACCTACTTTTTTACCGCTAAGCAGCTAGTCAAGGCGGTACGTGATGTCGACCTGATCATTCCCAGCGGCAAGACGGTGGCCATGGTCGGCGAATCCGGCTGTGGCAAATCGATGACGGCGCTATCAATTTTGCGCCTAGTGCCGCCCCCTGGGCGCATTGTCTCCGGCCAAATAAACTTTGCCGGTGAAGATCTGCTGCAACTGCCCAGCACCGAGATGCACCGCATCCGCGGCAACCGCATCGCCATGATCTTTCAAGATCCGATGACGGCACTCAATCCGGTATTCACGATCGGCAATCAGATCGGCGAGACCTTGCGCCACCACAAGGGGCTATCCAAGGCGCAAGCACTAGAGCACAGCATCGAGCTTCTCCATCAAGTTGGTATCCCTAACGCCCAGCAGCGCTACCGCGACTATCCCCATCAGCTCTCTGGCGGCATGCGTCAGCGGGTAATGATCGCTATCGCCCTATCCTGTGACCCAAGTCTGCTGATCGCCGATGAGCCGACCACCGCTCTAGATGTCACCATTCAAGCGCAGATTATGGCTCTACTCAACAAACAACAGCAACAGCGCCAGATGTCGACGCTGCTCATCAGTCACGACCTCGGCGTAGTGGCGCAAAATGCTGATATCGTTGCTATTATGTACGATGGTTTGATTGTTGAACAGGCTGAGGTGCAGACAATTTTCTCTAATCCACAGCATCCCTATACCCAGGAGCTGCTCAACTGTATCCCCAAGATTGGCCGCGACCGGCACAAACGCTTGGAGGTGCGCCAACAACAGGATAGCTTCTGGCTCAGCTGCCCGGCAGAGTTCGCCCCCCAAGAGTCACAGATGGCCCCGCTACAGCATATTGCCGCCAACCACTTTGTGCGGCGGTGGAGTTAAACGATGGCAGCGTTTTTAGAGATCAAGCACCTACATAAAAGTTTTAAACTGAGTAGCAACATCCGTAGCTTAAAGCGCCAGCTCCTTCCGGCAGTCATCGATGTCAATCTGCGCCTGACTAAGGGGACAACGCTCGGACTGGTCGGCGAATCCGGCTGCGGCAAATCCACTATTGGCAAATTAATCATGGGGCTACTGCGCCCCGACAGCGGGCAGATATTGTTAGAGGGTTGCGACATGTGCCAACTGAGCCAGAAACAGCTGCGCCCACTGCGCCGCAAAATGCAGATGATCTTTCAAGACCCCTACTCCTCGCTCAATCCGCGCATGAAGATTGGTGACACCATCGCTGAACCATTCAAAATCCACGGCAGCACCTCTACCCTTAGCATTAAACAACAGGTTAGTGCCCTCCTGCGCCGGGTTGGCCTGCATGAAGAGTTGGCCTCGCGCCTGCCGCATGAGTTCTCGGGTGGCCAACGCCAACGCATCGGCATCGCCCGCGCATTAGCTCTAACGCCCGACCTGATCATCGCCGATGAACCGGTCTCGGCACTGGACCTCTCCATTCAGGCGCAGATCATCAATTTGCTGCAGGATTTGCAACAGGAGTTTCAGCTCAGCTATCTCTTCATCTCCCACGACCTCTCTGTAGTGGAGCATTTGTGCGATGATATCGCGGTAATGTATCTTGGGCGTATTGTCGAACAGACACCGGTAGACGATTTTTATCGCCGCCCGCGCCACCCCTACAGTGAAGCGCTGCTCCAAGCATTGCCCATCGCCGACCCGCTAATCCATAAACGCATCATCCCCAAAGGCGAGGTTCCCTCAGCGCTCAACCCACCAGCCGGGTGTCCGTTTCATCCACGTTGTCCCTACGCTCAGCCACTATGCCAACAACAGCGTCCAGAGCTGCAAGAGACAGCGCCCGGACATCTAGTGGCTTGCCACCGCAGTGAGGAGCTCAGCTTGAGCGGAGTGGCAAAGTAAAACAAACTGCCCTGTGCCGCTTTTTAACCTTTGACTTATACAAACAAGAGCAATTATCGTGGGAGTATAGTATTAAGACTGCAACATTAGTTCACTATCCCTCCTGAGGTAGATATATGCACCAACCAGCATTGCTCTGGAAAACTTTTCGCAGCTTGTTCGCGTTCCCAACGGCGCGGCAAGTCACACTTAGCCTATGGCTATTTTTGGCGCTGCTCCCCCTCCGGCTCAATGCCGCTACTAGTACCAAAGATAACGGCCAAAGCCTGCCTAGCCCGAAGATTAACTTGCTGCCCGCAGCTCCACCAGCTACTGGCATAACCGCAACAGAGTATGCCCTCTATACCGCCATACCGCTTATCGTACTGCTCCTGCTTTTCGCTTTATGGACACACAGCTTGACCAAACGAGTACGGGCCAGAACCGAAGAGCTCGAGCGCGAAAAGGCACACCTACAAGAGAGTGAGGATCGTTTTCGCACTCTGTTAAATAATATTCCAGATATAATATGGCTAAAAGATACCTCCGGCACCTTTCTCGCTTGTAATAAAACATTTGAGCAGCTATTGGGCGCTAGTGAAGCTGAGATTGTGGGCAAAACCGACTACGACTTTGTCGACAAGGAGAGCGCTGACGCATTTATAAAATGTGACCAAATAGTCATAGAAAATGGCGAAGCTAGTCATATCGAGGAGTGGGTAACCCTTGCCAACAGCGAAACTCGGTGTTTTGTAGACACTACCAAAGTTCCGGTGCATGATTCAGCCGGAAATCCCATTGGCATCCTTGGCATATCGCGTAATATCACCGCACGCAAACAGGCAGAAACCGCACTAGCCGAAACCTCTGCCAACCTAAAAGCAGCGCAGCACTTAGCACAAATTGGCAGCTGGACAATGTACCTAACAACCAACGAGCTGCAGTGGTCCGACGAGGTATTCCGGATCTTCGATCTAGAGCCGCAGCAAGCTAGCGCGACCTATGATCTATTTATGAGCAAAGTACATCCTGAGGATCGCGACTTTATCGCCCGCTCCTATGAAGAATCGGTGCAAAACCATACGCCATTCAGTCTTATCCATCGCCTGCTTCTAGCAGACAACAGCGTAAAATATGTGCACGAGAAGTGTCAGACCTTTTATGCAGACAATGGTAGCCCTATAAAATCAATAGGCACAGTGCAGGACATTACCCAGCGCAAGCTCTTAGAAGAGGCCCACAAGAATCTTGAATCCCAACTGCGCCAGAAATGCAAGATGGAAGCAGTTGGAGTTATGGCAGGCGGAATGGCGCATAACTTCAACAATAATCTGTCTATAATATTGGGAAATATTCAATTAGCTAAAATGGAGATACCCGCCGATGCTCCGGGAAGTACCTATCTAGCCAATGCCAAAATAGCGGTACTGCGTGCTCGCGATCTAATCAAACAGATTATGACCTACAGCCGCAAGGGGGAACAGCGTCCCAAAGAGCTTATTCAGCTTACCTCGATAATAGAAGAGACCGCCTCCCTGCTGCACTCTACCATTCCCAGCAGCATTAACTTTCACCACAGCATAGCACCCGACTGCGCTAACACCTCGATACTGGCCGACGTCTCGCAAATTCAGGAGGCACTGCTCAACCTGTGCAATAACGCCACCTATGCGATGCAGGAGCAAGGCGAGTTAACTCTAGCCTTAGATTTAGCCGAGCTAAAGCAGAAAGATATCCCCGCGCAACACAGTTGTCTACCTGGTGCATATCTGCATATTAGTGTGCAAGATAACGGCAGCGGCATCCCAGTTGAGTTGCAAGACAAGATCTTTGATCCGTTCTTTACCACCAAAAATCTCCACGAAGGCACAGGCATGGGTCTGGCTACCGTACAGGGCATCATGGAGCAGCATAAAGGGATGATTACCTTTGTCAGCAGGGAAGGCCAGGGCACCATTTTCCATCTATACTTCCCCATCGTTAACTCGTCCCAGCCCCCGACGACTACCCACTCAGCCAATAACGAAATATGTCACGGAACAGCAAAAATTCTCTACGTCGATGACGATCCGCTCCTCGCCACCGCTTTCGAACAGATGCTGACCACTATGGGGCATCAGGTAACAGGCATGAATGACAGCCAAGAGACACTAAAACTCTTTAGGGTTAACGCAGAACATTTTGATCTGGTAATAACTGACCAAACCATGCCCGGCCTGACCGGAATGCAGCTCATTCACGAGATAAAAAAAATTCGCCCAGAAATTCCCACTATCCTGTGTACCGGTTACAGTAGCACTATAGACAAAGAGACCGTCACCCAAGCAGGCATCGATGCCTTCCTGCTCAAGCCTGTGGATATGCCAGAACTATCGCAAACCATAAGACGCGTACTCACCAAAAAAGAGCCGGAGTAGCCAGATAAAATAATGGATACCGAACCGTTGCGCATAGCTGTTTAGCGCGCCCTTTATCCACAAACAGGTAATCTATAGTACAGCAATTGGGGAGATATTTATTGGCGACAAAACGTAAAAGCACCGGCCTGAGCAAATCGCTAGTCCTCAAAGGGTTACAGTGCCGCAAAGCATTATGGCTCCAGAAAAATCCACCCGATTTTGACCTGCCAGCGCGCCCCGATCTCGAAGCCAAGTTTGCCGCCGGCAACCAGGTCGGCACTCTAGCGCAACAACTTTTCCCCGGTGGAGTTGAAGTCCCCTACGCAGGCTTGCCCTTTGCCACCCAACTAGCACGCACTAAACAGCTGATCGCCAAGGGCACCAAGGTCATCTACGAAGCCTCGTTCTCGCGTGGTGGAGTATTTGTCAAGGTAGATATTTTGGTGCGTGATGACCTAGCTGGAGAGGATGGTACAGCTGGTGATAGTTGGCGGATTTATGAAGTGAAAATGGGCACCGGGGTAAAAGAGGTTAATCTGGACGATGTGGCCACCCAATACTATGTGCTCAGCCAGTGCGGCCTCAACATCAGCGCCGCCTACCTCACCCACATCAACAACCAGTATGTACGCCAAGGAGCCATCGACGTACAGCAGCTATTCACCAGTGAAGAGGTCACCAGCGAAGTTCTCGCGCGCCAAGCGCAACTTCCAGCACAGCTACAACAGCTACGCGACACCCTGCGCCTTGATGATGAACCAGCCATTGACATCGGCCCCTGGTGCAACGACCCCTTTGAGTGTGATTTCATCCCCTACTGCTGGCAGCACATCCCCAACAACTCGATCTTCGATCTGCGCGGTAGAGGAATCAATAAATTTGCCTATTATGCTCAAGGGGTGATTAAACTCGCCGACATCCCGCTCGATCAGCTCAATAGCGCCCAACGCTTTCAAGCCGAAGCGACCCTTAACCAGCACGATACCACCGACACCGTGGCTATCAGTAAATTTGTCAATAGCCTATGGTATCCGCTGTGTCATCTCGATTTTGAAACTTTCGATACCCCCATTCCACCTTTCGACGGAGTACGTCCATATCAAAAAATTCCATTCCAATACTCTCTGCATATTCAGCAACACGCTGGCGTCGAGCCCCAGCACTGTGAATATCTCGCCGCCGCCAACTACGACCCCCGCCGCGAACTCACCGAACAGCTGATTAGCGAAATTCCTGACGCAGCCTGCATCTTGACCTACAATCAAGCGTTTGAAAAAAGCGTGCTGCGTGAGCTAGCTGAGCTGTTTCCCGACCTTGCAGAGGCACTGCTGCAGCGCGTTGATAATGTACGCGACCTGATGGAGCCATTCAAAAAGCGCCAGCTGTATCGCTGGCAGATGGCCGGTTCCTACTCCATCAAAGCGGTGCTACCAGCACTGGTGCCGGAGCTATCCTATCAGCAGTTGAGTATTGCTGATGGTCAGATGGCGATGGTGGCGTATCGGGCGATGTGCGAGGAGCAGAATTTGGTGACACTGGCAGAAATTCGCAAGGATTTGTTGGCCTATTGTGAGATGGATACCTTGGCAATGGTTAGGATTTTGGAGGTGTTACAGGGATTATTAAACCGGAGCAGTTAGTTGAGTTTCACACTGCCCATACATATCCCTAAACCGAAAGGAAGCGCTATGAACATTTCAGCTTGGTTAGATCAAATGCGCGAAAACAACGCCGATTTTTCGCAACTAGAACTACCAACCAATATGACCTACGATGAAGAACCTGCCGAAATTGTTTACTTTAAAGAGATTAACCCTTGCGGAATTTTGTGCGACAAAAACCACCCGTTTTCCACAGTAGAACGCTATGGGCACTGGTATTACTGTCACGGGCAGGATAAAAAAGCAGGTATCCACTCTTCACGCATGCAATGGCGACTATTTACCAAGGACAAGCAACTTGCGCTGCGCACGGCTAAAAGACATATTGAGGAATAACTAAAGACGTCGGCTAATGGCCGATCTACAGATAATAACAACTATTTTAAGGTTTGGTTATTCCCCCATTTGTCGCCGCCACGCAATGAGCGTCAACGAGAATGGGTGCCCGTAAACTAACCCTAAGGGCAAAACAACTGCTGGCCATAATTACCCACCTAAGAAATAGTAAATTTTTTCGCGGTTTTGACGCCACAAGCTGCTAAAATACGACCAAAGTAGTTCGCAGCTTAAAAGGCTGATTATCTAATCTCCATGAAAAACAAGCCGCTTTAAACTAATAATTTCAAAAAACAATTTTCACAAAAGGCCATAATATGCGTCAAATCACCATAGCTCTTTTAAGCATAGCGCTGCTGTCTAGCCCGCTTATAACATCCTGTTCAAAAAACAACGACAACACCCTAGTTGTCGCCATGGAGCTACAGTTCCCCCCGTTTGAAATGGCAGCGCCCGATGGCACTCCCAGCGGGATTAGTGTGGAGACAGCCTATGCCTTGGGCGAGTACCTAGATCGGCCAGTGCGCATAGTAAACACCTCGTGGGCGGGGCTAATTCCCGCCCTGCAATCGGGCAAAGCGCATCTGGTTATCTCATCTATGAATATTAGCGCCCAGAGAGCCAAGGTCGTGGACTTCTCTATTCCGTATGCCGCCTCGGGCTTAACTTTGCTGATCAATAATGGCTCTACGGTCACCGGCTATCCTGATCTTGCTGCGGAGGGTATCCTGGTCGCGGTTAAATCGGGAACCACCGGCGCTTTATGGGCGCAGGAGAATCTACCCACCGCCAATATCCGCATTTTTGATGATGTCTCAGCCTGTGCGCTCGAAGTTGCTCAGGGCAAGGTTGATGCCTTTATTTATGATGGACTGACAACCTTTGAACTACAGAAAAAGTTTCCCGATGCAACCTTCGTCAACCTGGAAAATCTGCCGGGAACCAGAGGTGACTGGGGCATAGCCATGAAAAAGGGCAGCCCACTGAAGAAGGATGTCGATGCATTTATCTTGGCCTTTCGCACCAGCGGCGGGTTTGCTAACCTAGAGACAAAATACTTGACCGACATGAAGCAGGTTTTTGATCAGGCGGGGCTGCCCTCTTTTTTTAACCTAGGAAAATAGGAGTTGCATGAATATCCTTTACGAAAAAGAGGGTGACAATAACAGGACAGCGCATATTTGCAGCTGGGCTTTAGTTGCCCTTATTCTGGCAGCGGTTTTCTGGTATGGCTTCAGCCAACTGAGCTACCATTTCGCTTGGGGCACCATCTACGACTACCGCATGAATTTTCTTAAGGGATATGGAATGACGCTCCTTATCTCCCTGTTTGCCTTGGTTTTTAGTCTATTTTTGGGCATTCTTTTTGGTTTGGGGCAAAACAGCCGCATCTTGCCCCTGCGCTACCTATCAATTTTCTACGTAGAGCTAGTGCGAGGCACGCCGTTACTGGTGCAAATCCTGCTCTTTTTCTATGTAATCGCCAACGCTGCCGGCATCAATAACCGTTTTGTGGTCGGAGTGCTGATTATGGCGCTATTTTCCGGCGCCTACATTGCGGAGATCATCCGCGGCGGCGTACAGAGCGTAGCTGAAAGTCAGCGCGAAACTGCGCTCTCACTCGGATTCACTCCCTACCAGAGCTACCGCTACATTATCTTCCCGCAGGTCATGACGCGCATTCTACCCGCACTTGCCGGGCAATTGGCCTCGCTGATCAAAGACTCCTCGCTGTTATCTGTGATTGCTATAAAAGAGTTCACCATGGCGGCTCGCGAGATGAACTCCAACACCTTTTCAACCATGGAGGCCTATATCCCCCTGGCCATTGGTTATCTCCTGTTGACACTGCCGATCTCCCGCTTAACGCGCATTTTGGAGAGAAAATTTAGTTATGAAACTTGAGCTGGATAAACTGGCGAAAAGCTATGGAGAGGTGCTGGTTCTGGATCGAGTCTCGCTCTGCCTAGACGATATAAACTCACTGGTATTTATTGGCCCCTCCGGTGGCGGCAAGACCACACTGCTGCGGCTGATTGCCGGATTGGAGCAGCCTGACAGCGGCACGATCCTTATCAATGATAAGCCCATTGAATACCGCAGCGCAGAGTGCTTGCGCGAGTACCGGAAAAAAATAGGCATGGTTTTTCAGGCATATAACCTCTTTCCCCACCTAACCGCCCTACAGAATATCACCCTCCCGCTGGTTAAGGTGCATGGGTATACTGAGAGCCGTGCCCAAGAGGAGGCGTTGATTCTCCTCGAGCGTTTTCAACTGGCGGATCAGGCATTAAAAAAACCGGCGCAGCTGTCCGGCGGGCAGAAGCAGCGGATCGCTATCTGCCGCGCGGTAGCTATCCGGCCAGAGTTTCTGCTGCTGGATGAACCGACCTCCGCCTTAGATCCCGAGTACACCTCTGAGGTCCTAGACCTTATCGGCGAGCTGCGCGATGATGGCATGCGCCTCATTCTGGTTACCCACGAAATGGGTTTTGCTCGTCAGGCAGCAGATTATCTTGTCTTTGTCGGCGATGGTGGATTGATCGCGCAGGGCACGCCCGCTGAACTATTTGAGACTGAGAGTGATGAGCGGGTCAGCCGATTCTTAAATAAAGTCTTAAAATACACCTAATCTGGCATAGTTTACGAGGCTTTACTCGCCACCAATCTCGCCAATTTAAGGACAAAAAAGCCACAGGAACAGAGTTCCTGTGGCAATACCGTCACTGCGAGAAACATTTAGGAGAGATTCACGTGACAGGTGGCAGACTGTTTTACATGGCCGCTTTGTAGATCGCGACCACTTGCTGCAATGTTGCCTTACGGGGGTTGGTCAACATGCAGGCATCTTTCTGGGCATTTTTCGCCATGGTTTCAAGGTCTTTCTCCTCTACTCCCAGTTCGGCCAACCCAGCTGGAATGCCAATATCAGCAGACAGACAACGGATAGCGTCTATAGCTACCTCGGCGGCGTCCACAGCAGACAATCCATCAATATTTTCACCTAGGGCTACGGCCACATCGGCAAAACGTTTGACATTAGCTATAGCGTTAAACTCACACACAAATGGCAGCAGTACCGCATTGCACACACCGTGTGGCAAGTTGTAGAAACCACCTAATTGGTGCGCCATGGCGTGAACATAACCGAGGCTAGCATTATTAAATGCCATACCGGCTAGATATTCAGCATAGGCCATCTGATCGCGCGCTTGCATATTTTCGCCATTGGCAACAGCTGGGCGCAGTGATTCAGCGATAATCTCAATGGCTTTGATGGCGCAGGCATCAGTGATTGGTGTCGCAATAGTTGAAACATAGGCTTCAACCGCATGGGTCAGTGCGTCCATGCCAGTGGCCGCAGTTAGCGCGGGCGGCATGCCAACCATCAGCACTGGATCGTTGATGGCAATATTAGGCGTGCAGCGCCAATCGACAATGGCCATTTTTACGTGAGTGTCGGTGTTGGTGATGATACAAAAACGTGTCATCTCCGAGGCGGTTCCTGCTGTGGTATTGATGGCCAAAAACGGTGGCATCGGTTTATTAGACTTATTCAGCCCTTCAAAATCGCGGATATTACCCCCGCTGCCGATGACCAGCCCCACACCTTTTCCGCAGTCGTGAGAGCTACCACCACCGAGAGTGATAATGCCATCACACTGGTTCTCTGTGTAAACAGCTACACCCGCGGCAACGTTTTTATCGGTTGGATTGGGCTCAGCTCCAGCAAAGATAACCGCTTGCAGTCCAGCAGCTTCGACGTAACCTTTGATAGTATCAGCCACACCTAATGCCTGCATACCGGCATCGGTGACAATTAGTAATTTGGATGCGCCCAGCGCTTTGGCTTGGTCGCCAGTCTCCTTAGCACAACCGACGCCCATCAGGGAGACAGTCGGGATAAAGAAACCATAGGTTTGATCTGCGAGTACCATAATTTCCTCCAAGACCCGTGCATACAACAACGGATCGTAAATTTTATGAAGATTTCATTTCAACGGCAATATATGCGTTTAATCCAGCAATAAAGCCTTCGACATCTGCCACCTTAGAGGTAGCTAGCAGGTCGCCTAGTGTTTTTGGATAGGCGCCAGCACAGGTGAAGGGTCTGACTTTGTTGCGAATAAAGTAACGCACGATGCTAGGATCAAGATCGAGAATCTCTTCAACCTGAGTATTAACGGTGATTATCATCTTCTCTCCTTGCCAGAGTGCGCATTAACTAGCCGACGAGAAACAGCGGCATACCGGTCTCCAGGCTAAAGAGCGCCAGAGACCGGTTGCGCCTATATTGGCTATTTAGTACAGACCGATTTTATCTTCGCTCATGCTGATGAAGATATTTTTTGCTTGGCTGTAGTGCTCGAGCATCATTTTGTGGGTCTCACGCCCGATACCAGATTTTTTGTAGCCGCCAAACGGCGCATGGGCAGGAAGCTGATTGTAGGTATTGACCCACATACGACCAGTTTCAACACCACGTGCTACACGCATTGCACGGTTGATATCACGTGTCCACACCGCACCACCGAGGCCAAACTCACTATCATTGGCCATAGCGATAACCTCTTTTTCATCCTTAAACTTAATGACGCAAACTACAGGGCCAAAGATCTCTTCTTGGGCAATACGCATAGAGTTATCGACATCGGCAAAGAGTGTCGGGGTCATAAAGGAGCCTTTGCCAAGCTCGCCAGTGGTCAGTTTAGTACCACCAGTAACTAGGCGCGCACCCTCTTGCTTGCCAACATCAACATAGGAGAGAATCTGATTGAGTTGCCCCTCATCAATTTGGCAACCCATCATAGTATCTTCGTTCCATGGCAGACCAACTTTGACCTTTTCAAACGCCGCAGCCATATCGGCAACAAACTTGTCGTAGATAGACTCTTGCACGAAGATTCTTGAACCAGCGCAGCACACCTGGCCCTGATTAAACAGGATGCCAATTTGAGTACCTTCAATAGCTTTGTCCCACTGACAATCTTCGAAATAGATATTGGCTGACTTACCACCGAGCTCCAGCGTAGCAGGAATCAGTTTCTTAGCAGCGGCATCGGCAATGCTGTAACCGACATCAGTAGAGCCGGTAAAGGCCAATTTGGAGAAGCGGGGGTGTTCCAAAATAAAGTTACCAGTAGTAGAGCCTTTACCGGTGATGATATTGACCACACCTGGAGGCAGTACCTGAGCCAGCAGTTTGCCCATCTCCAACAGACTCAAAGAGGTGGTTGACGATGGCTTGATAACCACGCAGTTACCTGCAGCCAATGCAGGAGCAATTTTCCATGCAGCCATCAAAAATGGGAAGTTCCACGGAATGATCTGTGCTACGACACCGATGGGCTCACGCAAAATGAGGCTCATAGTGTCTTTATCTATCATGGTTGCCTGACCCTCTTGGGTACGAATAGCTGAGGCAAAATAGCGGAAATGGTCGCTAGCTAGTGGCACGTCGACATTACGTGTTTCACGGATCGGCTTACCATTATCCAGTGTTTCCACCATGGCCAGCTTTTCAGCGTTGGCATCAATCAAATCAGCTATTTTTAGCAGATAGCCAGCGCGCTCTTGAGCACTGATATCTTTCCAAGTTTCAAAGGCACCCCAGGCAGCGTCCACTGCGGCATCGACATCCTCTTTTGTAGCATTAGCGCAGGTGGCCAGCAATTTACCATCGGCCGGACAATGGGCCTCAAAGGTCTTGCCGTCGCTGGCATCTACCCATTGGCCATTGATATACAGTTTGTACTGTGAATCGATTTGGTTTTTCATGGTTTCTCTCCTTTGAAAAAATAGAATGCGTCAAAACGCGGTAATTACCCCTTACCTATAGCAACCGATGTGCCAGCACTTACCAACTACGGCATAAAAACGCTCAGCATTTGGATAACAATCTGTTTTTAAAAGAGAAATTATATAGAAAAAACTGCAGAGATGGGGATTACCCTAGTATTTGTGATCGCCGGGCTACTGTTACACAAGATGAACAACCGCGCTACATACGGAACAGGTGTCACATAAATAGGACAGTAGCGCACAACGTAAATTGCACGGCACAAGTAGAGTGATTAGTCGAAGCTATAGTCGCGGGAGATACCGTAGTGGTGAATTTTCCGATAGATGGTGTTGCGTGATACTGCCATATCGCGCGCAATCAGGCTAATATTGCCATGATAACGCTGAAGCAGATCCACCAGCAGGCGGCGCTCCTGCTCGGCAACAGCCTGTTTTAAGCTGTGGGAGTCATGATGCAGGGTAGCATGAGCAGTAGGAGTAGGCACTGGAGCTACTGCGGCCCGAGAGATCTCGGCGGGTAGCTGTGCTGTGGTCAATACCTCCCCTTCCACCGAGTGGATCATGCGCTCCACCACGTTTTCCAGTTCGCGCACATTGCCCGGCCACTCATAGTGTAGCAGCGCATCGATAACGGCTTTCTCCACCCGCGCTTGGGGTAAATTAAGGCGTTTGCTGATCTTTTTCTGCAAAAATTTAAACAGCAGTTCAATATCGTTGCCGCGTTCGCGTAACGGTGGCACATCAATGCGCGTGACATTGAGGCGGTAGTATAGATCTTGACGAAAATGCCCCTTGTTTACCGCATCGAGCAGATCCTTATTGGTGGCGCAAATCACCCGCACATCCACCCCGATCACCCGTTCACTACCGAGGCGAGTAACCTGTTTATCCTGAAGAACACGCAACAACGTCGCCTGTTGATCCAGCGGCATATCACCAATCTCATCCAGCAGCAGAGTCCCACCGGAAGCCATCTCAAACTTGCCTGGCCGTCCTTTGGGGCTAGCGCCAGTAAAGGCACCAGAGATATAGCCGAACAACTCGCTGGCAATGAGATCGCGCGGCAGTGCGGCACAATTTAGCGCCAGAAAGGGCCCGTTACGTCGCGCACTCTGATTGTGAATCGCTTGCGCTAGCAGCTCCTTGCCGGTGCCGCTTTCACCCAGAATCAGCACATGGCTGAGATTATCGGCAGCTTTGCGAGCAATGCGTAGCGCCGCCTGCAGGCTGCGATGCTCGCCGATGATATCCGTGAAGTGAAAGGTTGCCTGCGCTCCGCCAAAACGGTTGACCAGTTTCTTCATTTTGCGAATAGGGTTAAAGAATACTACCGCCCCGCTCTGGTCTTTCTTGTCGTCGCGCAGCGGTTTGAGCGTCATCAACGCCTCTACCGCTCCAGACTCGGTATCGAGAACCACATCAATCTCTTTATAGGGCTGCCCCTGTCCCAGCAACTCGGCAGCATCGGCATGATGGATCAGGCTCTGAAACGCCTGGCCACTGACATCCTTACCAAACACCTTGCGGGCGACAGGATTCATCTGCAACACCAGACCTGCGTCATCAACCACTAGCGCACCATCCGACATGGTCTGAAACAGGTGACTAAGCTGGGCGTTGGCCATGACCAATTCACGGTTGCGCTGGCGTACCCCCAACTGCTTGCGAATTGCCTCAGCGGACGCGACAACCATCCCCAGTGTGTGCGAATGGGCTTCGGCACTGGGGCCGGACATCTGCAACACGCCCCTTATTTCGCCGATCTCGCTGTAAAGCGGTGCCGCAGAGCAGGTCCAGGGGTGCAGCTTTTGGCAATAGTGTTCACAGCCCGACACCTGAACCGGTCGCCCAATAGACAGCGCCGTACCGATGCCATTGGTGCCGCCAGCCGCCTCGCTCCAGCACGCACCCTGAATCAGATTGACCTTAGCCGCTGCAACGAAGGTGTCCGGATCGCCCATAGTTTCTAGGATATAGCCATCCCTATTCGCCAAAAAGACGATAAAACCTGAGCCTTTAACAAACTCATACAGCTGCTGCATAAAATGGCGCACCACGGTAACATAGGTCTGTTGCCGATCCAGCAGGGTCGTGATCTGCGCTGGTGATAACAACTGATGGCTGACACCATCGTAGGGATCGACCGCCATATCACGGCAGCGCTGCCACGAGAGCTTGATCTCCTCTTTGTCCAAGCCGTCATGGAGCGTTCCTGTTTCGATAAACTGTTGCCAGATCATGGCATAAGTCATGGCATTCATCCTTTGTTACTGTCAGCACCTATGCGTCAGGTTAATATTTCGCCATACCAACCACGTTGAGAATTTGTCCCGACTCGCGCTGCGATGGGGTCAGTGTCAGCACCTCCAGCCCTGTCTCGGTAACCGCAACCGTGTGTTCAAACTGCGCCGAGAGCGATCTATCTTTGGTGCGCACAGTCCACTTATCCTTTTTATCTGTCACTACTGGGTACTTGCCCATATTGATCATCGGCTCGATTGTAAAGGTCATCCCGGGGCGGAGAATAACCTTCTCGCAATCAGGGGTGCGATGATGAAACACCGAAAAGTTTTCGTGAAATCCACGCCCGATACCGTGACCGGTATACTCACGCACCACCGAATAACCATGCGACTGGACAAAGGGTTGAATGATGTCACCAATAGTCGACAACGGCATTCCCGGTTTCACCCGTTCAATAGCCAACACCAGTGAACGCGCGGTAACCGCTACCAGTTTACGCGCCCGACTGCTGACCTGACCGATCAGAAACGTCTCCGAGGAGTCGCCGTAAAAGCCGTCGACAATAGTGGTCAAATCTATATTGACAATATCGCCCTCTTTGAGAATTTCATCGGGTGATGGAATGCCATGGCAGACAACATTATTAATTGATGAACAGAGAGATTTGGGAAAGCCGTGATAGCCTAGGCAAGCCGGAGTATGGCCATACTGTAGAGTATAATCGTGGGCCATATTGTTAATCTTTTCCGTGCTGATTCCCGCCTTGATATAGGGGCGCAAATAGTCCATCAGCTCGCCATTAAAGGCACCAGCGCGACGCATACCATCTAGTTCAGTTGCAGTTTTTATCATTAATCCCACCGTCTAATCCTTCCAGGGCAACACTATTTACCCTCTATTCGTTTCACATGATGTCATAGCATCGACACCGCTGCTAAAAAACCTCCACGCAATAAAATTGTTCACCAGACTACCCTCATGCCTGACGGATATCAATAATTTTGCATTTTTTGGAAAAGTGCCAAGGCGTATCGGGTTCTTGGCACGGCTACTTTCAAGCCCGATGCTGCGTGTAACGGTTTATTGCTGCCAACAACAATCCGAGGACAATAAAACCACCGGGCGGCAAGAGCACCAGCAGAACCGGCGAGTAGGTCGCACCAAAGAGAGCTTGACCAAAGATCTCCCCAGCCCCGAACAGCTCGCGCACCGACCCGAGAGTAACTAGCGCCAGGGTAAAACCCACCCCCATCCCCGCGCCGTCGGCAATAGAAGAGAGTAACGGATTTTTTGAGGCAAACCCTTCGGCGCGCCCGAGGATCAGGCAATTTACTACGATGAGGGGGATATAGATCCCCAGCGCTTGATATAGATCGTAAGCCCAGGCTTCGAGCACGAATTGCACCACAGTAACAAAGGTGGCGATAATGATAATAAACGCGGGAATACGCACCTCGGCGGGGATCAATTTACGCATCAGCGATACCACAAGATTTGAGCACAGCAACACAAAAGCGGTGGCCAGCCCCATCCCCAAGCCATTTTCCGCTGTGGTGGTTATCGCCAGCACGGGGCACATGCCCAGCACCAGCTTGAATACTGGATTTTTATCCCATATCCCCTTGGTGAACTCCGTGGTTAAGCTCATAACTGATCTCCTGAGCGAGCAAGAATCTGACTGCGATGCTGATTAAAGAACTCCAGCCCGCGCTTGACAGCGGCCACGGTTGCTCGCGGTGAGATAGTGGCACCGGTGAGCTGATCGATCTCGCCACCGTCCTTTTTCACCCGCCAATCGGTATTGTTAAGATCGCGTTGCCGAAACTGATCTTTAAATGCGCTGGTGGTAATTTTACTGCCCAAGCCAGGTGTTTCGCTATGGGAGAGAATTTCGATGGCGACAATCTGCTCGTGGCAGTCAACTCCCACCATAATCTCAATGGTTCCACTGTAGCCGTCGCGGGCCAGCACAGTAAAGGCGACACCAACAAGTTGCCCATCTTGGCGCGCGCGGTAGAAAGTCCGCTGGAGCGGTTGATCTTTTTTATCGCGCCCAATTTCGAGTACGACACAATCCTCAGTGGGACTATTATCAAATGCTGGCAACACCGCAGAGATGGCCTTCAACTGTTGAATCTTACGCTGTGCAGCAATAGGTTCCCGGGTAGCACTCTCCACCAACGACAGCACCAACCCCGCCCCCGCAGCGATGAGAGTCAAGGTAATAATCAAGCGATAAAAGTGCTTCATAACTCAGGCCTCTTAGTCGGTTGCTCTCTGTGGCTGCCGTGGTTGTCCGCGTAGCCGAAAACCTGGGGTCGACTATAACGGTCGATCAATGGTGTTGCGGCATTCATCAATAATATAGCGAACGACACCCCTTCGGGATAGCCACCAAACAGGCGAATGACAACGGTGAGTACGCCGCAACCGCAGCCAAAAATCAGCATCCCCTTACGGGTAATGGGGGTGGTAACCATATCGGTGGCCATAAACAACGCCCCCAACATTAATCCACCTGTCAGCAGATGAAACAGCGGGTCGGGGTAGCGTTGCGCATTACTCAACCACATTACCCCAGAACAGATAACCACCGTGCCCAGATAACTAACAGGTATCTCCCAGGTGATCACTCGGTTCAGCAGGAGGTAGATTCCCCCCACCAGCAGTGCCAGGGCGGACACCTCACCGAGGGAGCCGGGCATGTTGCCGATAAAATAATTGCTCAAGCTAGCCTGACTGGTGGCCGGTAGCTGCCCCGTAAGCATGATGGCGGTTTTCATCTCCCCTAAGGGGGTAGCTGCGCTCACAGCATCAATAGCACTGCCTAAAGGTGCAGGGGCTGTCCAGTTGGTCATCTGCAGCGGAAAGGAGATCAACAGCACCACTCGTGCCACCAGTGCAGGATTGAAGGGGTTGTGCCCTAAGCCGCCAAATACCTGTTTACCAAGGCCGATGGCAATGATGGCACCAAACAGACACAGCCACCAAGGTGCCGAAGGCGGAAGGTTCATGGCCAAGAGAAGACCGGTAACAGCAGCGCTGTTATCAGCTAGAGTAAGTGGCCGCTCAGACAGGTAGCAGCACAGCGCTTCCGCAGCCAAGCTGCCGAGAAGACACCAGACTATAACCGCCAACGCTGGCAGACCAAAGAGATAGATAGCCACACCACAAGCGGGCAGTAGCGCAACAATCACCCGCCGCATGATGCGTGCTGTGGTATCGCCACTATGCAGGTGGGGCGATGAAGACATATTGAGCTGCATCGCCATGTTAGGCCCTCCCTTGCTGAGCCAAGATGCCAGCCTTGGCATAGCGTATACTCTGCACCAAGGGACGGTAGGCAGGGCACAAAAAGGAACAACAGCCACACTCCATGCAATTCATCACATGTTGGGCCTGGGCGTCATCAAAACGTCCCAGGCTGGCACAATCGGCAATCGCAGTGGGCAGCAGATGGAGCGGGCACACCGCCGCACAGCGACCGCAGCGAATACAGGGGCCAGCCTCCTGCTGGGGCAGATCGGCGGCACCAAACAGCAACAGCGCTAAGGTGCCAGGAATAACTGGGGCCGCAAGGGAGATCTGACTCTGCCCCGTCATCACCCCGCCGGTAATAATCTTGGCTATCTCCCCGCGTGGGCCAGCACAAAAATCCACCAGTTTTTGCAGCGGCGTACCGATGCGCACCAGCAGATTTTTAGCGCAAGTAATGCCGGGGCCGCTGACTGTTACCACCCGTTCAATCAGGGGATGACCATAACGTACCGCAGCGCTAACCGCAGCGGCAGTAGCCACATTGTGTACCACTACGCCCAGATCCATCGGCAAACCACAGTTGGGAACCTGGAGCCCCAGCAGAGCAGCAACCAGCAACTGTTCTGCCCCCTGCGGATACTTAACCGCAAGGGCTTGCACCTCGATATCGCGGCCAGCTACGCACTGCTGCATGCGCGCTATAGCATCCTCCTTGTTCGCTTCGATGCCAACTATGACCCGCTTGACCGCTAAAATTTGCCGCAGGATCTCAATCCCATCGACAACTCGCTCTGTCTGCTCGAGCAGCACGCGATGGTCGGCACTAAGAAAGGGTTCACACTCGGAGCCGTTAATCAGCAAGGTGGTAATCGGTTTGTCTGCAGGTGACGTAAGTTTAACGTGGGTGGGAAAACAGGCGCCCCCCAGCCCCACAATTCCAGCCGCACGAATGCGTTGTCGCAGGCTATCGGGAGTCCAGAGTTCGGGCTTCAGCTCCTCCACAGCAGGATCCCAGCGGTCGGCACCATCGGCCTCAATAACCACCGCCAACAACTCCTTACCTGAGCTGTGCCAGCGCGGTTCAACAGCCGTGACTCGGCCTGAAGTTGAGGCGTGAATAGGCACCGAGATAAAGTCCCCCGCTTGGCCAATAATTTGCCCTTTGAGCACCAAATCGCCCACGCCAACAATTGGCTGCGCTGGAGTACCGATATGCTGCACCATCGGAATAATTAGCTGCTCGGGAATGGGGCATACCTCGATAGCTTTTCCGCGTGTCGTCAGCTTACTCTCCGCTAATTTTCTATCCGCTAAGGCAATACCACCGGTAAAGGATTTATACAGCATCAGTGTTGATCCTTTCCATCATCCGCCACCAGAGATGGTGGAGATGATAACCGACTACCAGCGGGGAAATTTTTGCTAAAATCGACAATACACCCATTAGGACATATGGCGATGGCAGCGGCAGCTAAGTCGGCGTGCGCATAATCGATGCGCGCCAAAAACTTATCAACAATAAAGGCTTCAGGCACCGTTTTGCGACACAGGCCACAGCCAATACAGCCAACTTGACAGTAGCTTCGCACCACGCCCCCCTTATCGTGACTGCTACACAGCACATGAGTAGTAGCCGCAGCTGGCGCCAAACGAATGACATGACGCGGACAGATAGCGACACATTTACCACAGCCAGTGCAGCGACTGCGATTCACCTGCGCCAGCCCTTGGGCAGAGATGCTAATGGCTGCGAAGGCGCAGACGGCAACACAGGAGCCCAACCCTAGGCAACCGCTGGGGCACAGTTTAGGCCCATCGGCAAGTTGATTTGCCGCATTGCAATCATGCAAACCGCAGTAGCGATATTTCAAGGTAGTTTTGCTATTGTCTCCTTGGCACAGGACCACGGCAATTTGTGCAGCCTGTAGCTCAGCTTTTACGCCCATAATATCGGCAATATTTTCGACCACTGCACTACCGCCGAGGCGGCACAAATTGATGGGCGCAGCACCAGAAATAATGGCACTGGCGTAACTTGCACAACCCGGAAAGCCGCAACCGCCACAGTTGGCCCCAGGCAGAGCAGCGCAGATGGCCTGTTCGCGTTCATCTACATCTATAGCAAATCTCTTCGCGGCCCAGCCCAGAGCAATAGCAGCGACCAAACCAATTTGCCCCAAGCCAACAATAGCATTGAGCATATTCCACCTCGTCCTTAACCAACATCCCGTGCCAGCGCAGAGGTCAATTTTTCACCAAACCGGAAAAGCCCATAAACGCAAGCGACAGCAACCCTGCGGTAATTAAAGCAATAGCGGTGCCCTGAAAACACTTAGGTATCGGGCTAAATTCCAAACGTTCGCGTAGCCCAGCAAACAACCACATAGCCAGGGTGAAACCTAGCCCCGCACCGCAGGCAAATACACTGGCCTCTATCAAAGTGTAGTTTTTTTGGATATTCAGCACCGTCACCCCCAGCACTGCACAGTTAGTAGTTATTAACGGCAGATAGATACCGAGGGATTGATACAGTGTGGGACTAGTTTTATGCAGAATAATCTCTACCATTTGCACCAGTGAGGCGATAATAAGAATAAAAGCTATGGTCTGCAGATATTCGATTTTAAGCGGGATCAGCACGTGGTAATTAAACAACCAGGTCACTAGCGCGGAGATAGTCATTACCACAACAACCGCCAACCCCATCCCCAGCGCGGTCTCCACCCGCTTCGAAACTCCCATGAATGGACATACACCGAGAAATCTGGTAAGAACCATATTGTTGACAAAAACGGTACTGATAAGAATAAGCAGAAGTTCAACCATAACTACCTTCCCCTTGGAGAGTACTCACAGCAGCTATAGCGCCAAAAAGCTCTATGCAAAACCAACGACAAGGACAGTGCAGCAAACGCCATAAAGCCGACCCGGGATGACCTACGAATCGGCTTTATGCGCTTACACGGGGCCAGCTTGTCACTTGTTAGGAGCAACCAGGGAGCTACAGCGCCTGAAAGCTAAACTTTTGGCCACCAACGGCCACCTCATACATCAAACCACCCTTGGCGTGAATGAAGACTGCCAACCCCTTTTTGTACCCTATATCTGCCTGTACACCGGTTACTGGCCCTGCAGTGGCGCTGGCTGACAGGCCTTCAGTAGCGGCCCGTGCCTGCACTCCTGCGGTTATAGCAACAACCGAGGCGGCAACATCAAATTCAAAATTGCCACTGGTAAATTCATTATAGGCGCGCTGATCCTGAAAAAAGATTATTTCACTGAAAATCTGCCCGCCAAGTTGATAACCAAACGTAGCTTTCATAAGCGAGGCTCTGCCCGTCACCTCACCACCACGGTACACCTGACCGGTGCCATAGGGTCAAGTCCGAAATGTGCTGTAAATTCTCTCCGGTCATTGACGTTTTTAGCTTGCTAGGGCAACCTTATTACTGCCCTGTTCAGCCGTTTTTTGGGCTTCTGCCCATTCCTTAAATTCATCCAT
>Ga0265295_1000286_pt1 | contig 104894 bp, 93 predicted proteins | sample Munlansysbiofilm_FD_192503 | JGI IMG/M metagenome (GOLD analysis project Ga0265295, IMG submission 192503) | Leachate microbial communities from a municipal landfill in Southern Ontario, Canada - Methane capture system biofilm | ecosystem: Engineered > Solid waste > Landfill > Unclassified ... | reverse complement strand
TAATCTTCTAGACGGGTCATGGTTTCTTTCCTCTCTGGTTGGGTTTGGCGATTCACCAAAGAGAATAACCGTGGCCCGTCTTTTTGTCAGGCCTTTTGTAATTTACAGAAACAATGATGCACTACCTTTTCAACATCGACATCAAGAAGTTCACACAGGTTGGCTATCTCGTTGATAAAGGATATTTTGGTTGCCAGCATGGCATTGGCGGCATATTTGGTCATTTCGGCGTCACGCACTCCCATAAACAGAATACGTCCATGGTTGCGGGTAAACGGAGCATATAGCTTGTTGATTATCTCTGCGGCACGGTCACTATCACACCCGATAACGATACGCTCAGGATCCATAAAGTCGCTTACAGCTGCGCCCTCTTTCAAAAACTCAGGATTACTCACCACATCAAAGTCTGCGCTGCAACCTCGTTGATCTAACTGGTGCTGAATGGTTTGGCGCACCAAATCAGCGGTGCCAACGGGTACTGTGGATTTATCCACAATTACCACGTAGCTAGTTAAATGTTGGCCAATCTCTTTTGCCACGGTTAAAACATGGCTTAAATCGGCAGAGCCATCCTCGTCCATCGGTGTACCAACGGCAATAAACAGAACATCTGCTTCCGGCATGGCCTGCGCTAAGCTGGTGGTAAAGCTGAGCCGTTCCGCTTCGATATTTGTAAGCAGCAAGGGTTCTAGACCGGGTTCATAAATAGGCACTACTCCCCGACTAAGTTCAGCAACCTTGCCTTCATCGGTATCCACACAGGTTACATGCATACCCATTTCCGCAAAGCAGGTGCCGGTAACAAGGCCAACATAGCCAGTGCCAATCATGGTAATTTTCATTTTTGTGCTCTCCTGAACAAGAAAACCGGGGCAAAGTGTTTACTTTCACCCATTTACTTCGCATCGCATAACGTTCAACACGCTTAAGTTGCACTACACTATTAGATTCTGCTCTTCTATCAAGAAAACACAGATATATACAGGTATTTTCTGTGCGCCAGAATACCAAGCAGCACATTCGAAGCGCAATTCATGTGGTTTGTAGTTGTAAATTATGCTGACCAAGAAAACTGGTGCCGCCTCTGGGGCTCGCAAATGTGCCAAGTCTGGTCTATTAAATAGTGAGCTTTTGGACGCCCTTTCAAAAAACTTTTGCTAAAGACTCTTAGCTCCTCAACCATTTAAAATAGCTAAACTAATTATTCCAAAAAACAAAGCATCTCTATCGTCACAATGGCACAAATTGTTTTTTTGTGTATACTGCGCAGCTGCGCACGTCCAGATTCTTTTTATTTATTATCACGCGCCACGAAAGCGTTAGAATTACCCATCATGCCAAGAACTCAGATTGTTAAACCAATTTTCCTGTTGCTACTGCTCGCCCTCATCTGGTTCAGCAATATCCAGTATCGGGATCTGTTTAAGCCGGACGAAGGCCGTTATGCTGAAATTCCGCGCGAAATGGTCGCCAGCGGGGACTGGGTCACCCCCCATCTAAATGGCTTCAAATATTTTGAGAAGCCACCTTTGCAGTACTGGGCAACCGCCACTGCCTACACCCTCTTTGGTCAACACAACTGGACAGCCAGACTCTGGAGCTATCTCACTGGTTTCGGCAGTATTGTCCTTGTCTGGTTTGCGGGCAAAAGACTTTTCGGCCCCACAGCTGGCTGTTACGGGGCCTTGATATTGGCCAGTTCTCTTTATTATGGAATTTTGGGCCGCGTCAATTCTCTGGACACCGGATTAACCTTTTTCCTGACAGCGGCCTTGACCGGTTTTCTCCTCGCGCAACGGACTCCACGGAAAGAACGGAGTCATCATTTCTGGATGATGTTCGCCTGGGCAGCCGCTGGTCTCGCGGTTCTCAGCAAGGGCCTTATCGGGCTTGTTATACCCGGTGCCACTTGCTTTTTTTACGCCGTTGCAAACAGGGATTGGCGTTTCTGGCAAAGATTAAGTCTCGTTCGGGGAATAACCTTGTTTTTGCTTTTGGTTGCCCCCTGGTTCGTTCTTGTCTGTTGGAAAAATCCGGAATTTTTTAACTTCTTTTTCATCCACGAACATTTTGACCGCTATCTGACCAAGGTTCACCGTCGTTTTGAGCCTTGGTGGTTTTTTCTCCCCTACTTGCTGGCCGGTGTTCTCCCCTGGTTGGTCGAATTCTGCCAAACCATTGCAACCGGGTGGCGTAGGACCGAACCCAAAGGAAGTTTCGATCCTAGCCGTTTTACCTGGATATGGATCGTAGCCATCCTAATATTTTTCTCCTTATCGCATTCGAAGTTGATCCCATATATTGTGCCCTTGTTTCCCCCGTTGGCCCTGTTGATGGGGTGTCAGCTCAGCAAAAGGTCAACAATCTTTAAATGGGACGCAGTAATCTCGGTTATATTTGCTCTAGCCGGGCTGATTTTTCTGTTTTTTTTCGGTCTGGAGCGTTTTGGACGCCCAAAGGCACCTGCCGAGCTTTATGTGAGTCTAGAACCATGGGCCATTACCGGTTTCCTGATAATGTTGGCCGGCGGGTGCGGAGCCTGGCTTTTAAAGAAGCGGCAGAACGGTGTAACAGCTATTGCAACCCTCGGGGTTTCCTGGATTTTAGGCGTGCACATAATACTTACCGGGGTACAGATGTTATCACCAGCCTACTCCACGGCGGCGTTGGCTCAAAAAATAGCCCCCATTGCCGCGCCAACCGATACTTTTTATTGCGTTGGCAACTACGATCAGACCCTACCATTTTACCTGAATCGTACCTGCCGTCTGGTAGACGACAGAGGAGAACTTGACTTTGGGATCAAACAAAATCCGGAATTGTGGATAAAAGACATCCCTGCTTTTGTGCAACTTTGGCAAGCTGAGTCTTCGGCTTTTGCCGTTATGCGCATACAAACCTATGAAGACCTGAAGGCGGAAATCCCCATGGTAGAAATTGCACGGGACCCGCGTCGGGTAGTGGTGATAAAACCATGAATATGACAAGCTTTGGTCTGATTCTGGTTGGCGTCCTTCTGAACGCAGGAGCTCAGCTGCTGTTGAAAGCTGGGGTTCATGATGTCGGAGTTATTCAACTCAACTGGGGCAGTGTGCTTTCAACCGGGTGGCGTTTGGCTTTTGAACCACATATTTTGGGTGGACTCACCTGTTACGTAATCAGTGTAGTGGTATGGATTTTGGCCCTGTCGCGCGTTGAAGTCAGTATGGCCTACCCCATGCTTTCTATTGGTTATGTAGTTAATGCTTTTGCAGCCTGGTGGCTGTTCGGTGAAGCAGTGACATCGATGCGCATGGGTGGCATTTTTGTGATTATTGTCGGGGTCTTTATCGTTTCACGTAGCTAAGTTTTCGCCAACATCTCTGCAAATCAACACTCCGGCAGGATTGGCCGGCCCAGCTCAAGGAGTTAATTGCTTTGAAAAATTTTCTGCCTTTTACAAGACCGACGCTTGATGCTGAGACCATCTCTGGGGTAGTGGAAGTCCTCAATTCCGGCTGGCTTGCCTCTGGTCCTCAGGTAGTTTCTTTTGAAGAAGAGTTGGCCAAATATTTGGGTGGAAATCGCACTGTGCGTTCTCTGAACTCGGGCACGGCGGCACTAGAGACTGCGCTGATATTGTGCGGAATCGGTCCGGGCGACGAAGTCATCGTCCCGGCTATGACCTTTGTTGCAACCGCCAACGTGGTAGTGCGGACCGGTGCAAAACCGGTGTTTGTTGACGTTGAGCTCGAATCACGCAACTTGGACCTGAACCAGCTGGAGGCGGCAATTACCCCGCGGACACGGGCTATCATGCCGGTCCATCTTGCGGGATTGCCCGTTGATCTCGATAGTCTCTACCAGATTGCCGAGCGTCACGGTTTACGCGTAATTGAAGATGCGGCCCAAGCGATAGGAAGTTCTTTCGCGGGCCGAAAAATCGGCAGCTGCGGCGATCTGGTCTGCTTCAGTTTTCACCCCAACAAAAATATGACAACCATCGAAGGTGGAGCACTTTCGGTCGGCAGCAATGTTTCCGTAGAGCAGCTCGAAAAATTACGCTTCCACGGCATCTCTCGCAATTCTGAAGGTGAGATGGATGTGTCGATAGTTGGCGACAAACTTAATCTCTCCGATGTTGCGGCCAGAATTGGCCTGGGTCAGTTGAAGCGTCTGGATGAATTCAACGCCAAGCGCCGCATCCTGGCATCCCGTTATTTCGAACTTCTTGCCTCCGACCCACCAGGAGTCCTGCCGGCCCGCGGTGACAGCGGACATAACTGGCACATGTTTACCATTTTGCTTCCCTTTGACCAACTGGGCCTGACCCGGGTTGAATTTCAAAAAATCATGCACGATAAAGGGATCGGAGTTGGCGTACATTATCCTGCCCTCCATCTGTTCAGTCTTTACCGGGCCATGGGCTACCGAGAGGGGCAGTTCCCCAACGCAGAACGCATAGGCCGCGAGACCGTGACCCTGCCACTGTTCCCAGCCATGGATTCCTCTGACGTTGATCGGGTCTGTGACACTTTGCGAGAAACGTTGTCCGCCGGAATGGCATAAAAATCACGCCCATTACGGGGACTTAAAACTTAGGAGAAAGCCATTGGCTGACAATAACGAGGGGATTACTCCAGAAATTTCAGTTGTGATTCCTGTTTTCAACGAGGAAGCAGTCCTGCCTGCTCTTTTTGAGCGCCTGTACGCGGCCATGGATCAGATCGGCAGAAGCTACGAATGCGTATTCATTGATGACGGTAGCACCGATCGCTCTGTGGCGCTGCTGCGTGAACAGTTTGAACGTAGACCAAACAGCACGCGAGTGATCTTTTTTAACGGGAATTTTGGCCAGCATTCCGCCATCATGGCCGGTTTCAAACACTGCCATGGGCAAATAATCGTAACCCTAGATGCCGATCTCCAGAACCCTCCCGAAGAAATCGCCAATCTTCTGGCAAAAGTAGAAGAAGGCCACGATTATGTGGGCACCATCCGTAAAAAACGTCAGGACATTTTTTGGCGCAGGATAGCGTCCCAGCTCATGAACAAGGTTCGCCACCGCATCACCAAAATCCAGATGACGGATCAGGGTTGCATGTTGCGTGCTTACCGGCGCCCCATTATCGATGCCATTAACTCCACCAGTGAAATCAATACCTATATCCCCGCGCTGGCCTATATGTACGCCGCCAGTCCGGTGGAAATTGAAGTTGAACATGCGGAACGCGAAGCCGGCGAATCAAAGTATTCCCTCTACAAACTGATCCGCCTCAACTTTGATCTGGTGACCGCCTTTTCCCTCGTGCCACTGCAAATTTTTTCCCTCGCAGGCATCGTTCTTTCATTGGGTTCCGGCATGCTGGTCATGTATATCCTTCTCAGGCGCTTATTTATCGGCCCTGAAGTGGAAGGGGTCTTTACGCTGTTCGCCATCACCTTCTTTCTGATCGGGATTCTGTTGTTCGGTATCGGCCTGCTTGGCGAGTATGTCGGGCGCATCTATCAGCAGGTTCGCGAACGCCCCCGCTACCTGGTCAAGGGAGTTCTCGAAGAACAACCTGTGGCAGAAAAGACGGAAGAGCAGGCGCGGACATGAGCCGTTGTGTCGTCTTTGCGTATAACAACGTGGGATATCGCTGTCTCTCGGTTCTCCTCAACCAAGGGGTGACCATTCCTTTGGTGGTAACCCACCAAGACAACCCCGATGAAGAGATATGGTTTGAGAGTGTCGCCGATTTGGCGGCCCGCCACGATATCCCGATCATCACCCCAGAAGACCCAAATGTACCGGAAGTTCTTTCCAGGGTCCGTGAGGCTGATCCGGACTTTCTGTTTTCCTTTTATTACCGCAAGATGCTAAAAAAAGACCTGCTGGCAACGCCCCGTAAAGGTGCTCTCAACATGCATGGATCCTTGCTGCCAAGATACCGAGGGCGGGTGCCAGTCAACTGGGCCATCATCCACGGCGAAAAAGAAACCGGGGCAAGTTTGCACTACATGGAGCTCAAACCCGATGCCGGTGCATTGGTCGATCAACAGGCCGTGCCTATTCTGCAAGACGATACCGCCCTAGAGGTGTTCAACAAAGTGACCGTGGCGGCCGAACTGGTTCTGCACCGCTCTTTGCCATTACTGCTTGCGGGGAATGCACCCCACATCCCTTTGGATCTGAAAAAGGGAAGCTATTTTGGCGGGCGCTGCCCGGAGGATGGGCGCATAGATTGGCATGCCTCAACGGAGCAGATACATAATCTAATTCGTGCGGTTGCCCCCCCTTTTCCCGGTGCCTTTACTACCTGTAGCGGACAGGTAATACGTTTTCTACAAAGCCGGATCGTATCCCAAAAAAGCCGATACCCAGACCTGGCACCGTGCTTTTATCGCGAAAACGACAAATTTTATGTCGATTGCCTTGACGGTTTCAGACTGCATATAATTTCTTATGATTTTGGTTCATCTGCCCATGCCCCGGAAATTTCTCGGGACGCTCAACCTGTAAAACTAGGAGAAACACCATGAAAAAAGTCCTCATTCTAGGGGTCAACGGATTTATCGGTCATCATCTCAGCCAGCGGATCATAGAGACTACCGATTGGGAAGTCTACGGTATGGACCGTCAGGAAGACCGCCTACAAAACCTCAAAGAACACCCCCGCTTCCATTTTGTTGAAGGGGATATCACCATCAACAAAGAGTGGGTGGAATATCATATCAGCAAATGTGACGTGATCCTGCCGCTGGTGGCTATTGCTACTCCCGCCACTTACGTGAAAGACCCGCTCCGGGTCTTTTCTCTGGATTTCGAGGCCAACCTTCCCATTATCCGGCAATGCGTTCAGTACGGCAAACGCCTGATTTTCCCTTCCACTTCCGAAGTGTACGGGATGTGTCCGGATGAGACCTTTGATCCTTATTCTTCTACCCTGGTGCTTGGTCCCATCAATAAACCACGCTGGATCTATTCCTGCTCAAAACAACTCCTAGACCGAGTCATCTGGGGCTATGGCATGGAGGAGCGTCTCGACTTTACCCTGTTTCGCCCTTTTAACTGGATAGGCTCCGGCCTCGACAATGTCGATGCACCCCAAGAGGGAAGTTCCCGAGTTCTGACTCAGTTCCTCGGGCACATCGTGCGTGGAGAAAATATCAGCCTAGTTGACGGCGGGCAGCAGAAGCGCGCGTTCACCCACATCAGCGACGGAATTGACGGACTGATGCGGATCATTGATAACAAGGACGGCATTGCTTCCGGAAAAATTTACAACATCGGCAACCCCGCCAACAATTTCTCCATCCGTGAACTGGCCGAGATGATGCTGGCCTTGGCGTTAAAAACACCCGAATTTAAGGAAGCGGCGTCCAAGGTCAAATTGGTCGAGGTCAACTCAAAAGAGTATTACGGCGAAGGCTACCAAGATATCCAGAACCGGGTCCCTAAAATTGAAAACACCCGTGCCGAACTCAACTGGGAACCCAAGGTGGCAATGCCGGATACGTTGCAAATGATATTTGACCACTACCGAGATCAGTGCCGGGATCAGCGTTCTGCAGCCAATGACCTCATTTGATTTGCTCGCATTCAGGAAAAGACTTTGAATATAGCTTTAAAGATCGATGTCGACACCTATGAAGGCACCCGCGTCGGGGTTCCAGCCTTGGTGGAACTTTTACGCCGCCATGATGCTCGAGCCACGTTCTTTTTCAGCCTAGGGCCCGATCATACCGGCCGCGCTGTCCGCCGAGTATTCCGGCGCGGCTTTCTTTCGAAGGTCAGCCGTACTTCCGTGGTGGAAAACTACGGTTGGAAAACCCTGCTCTACGGCACTCTGTTGCCCGGCCCCAACATCGGCCTAAAGTGCGCAGATATCATGCGCGCAACACAGCGGGCCGGTTTCGAAACAGCCATCCACTGCTGGGACCATACTCGTTGGCAGGACTTTGTTACGCAAAAAGGACGAGAGTGGACCCAGCGTGAACTGAAACAAGCCTGGCTGCGCTATGAACAGATTTTTTCTGAATCCCCCCGCGGGATCGGCGCTCCGGGCTGGCAAACCACCCCGAATGCTCTTGCGATTCAGGATGAAATGGGTTTTGCCTACTGCAGTGACACGCGCGGAGCCCATCCTTTTTTGCCTTTAATGGAGGGGAAAAGGTTTAACTGTCCCCAGCTGCCCACCACTCTACCCACGTTGGATGAACTGATTGGAGTTGACGGGGTGACGGAAGAAAACGTGTGTGAGCATTTGTTGGAAGCAAGCAGCAAGCCAGGCCCTGCAGGCCACGTTTTTACCTTGCATGCTGAACTGGAAGGTAGACGGTATTTACCGGTTCTGGAAAGGCTTCTCCAAGGCTGGCGCAAGCAAGGCCATCAACTGGTCGCGCTTGCAGACTTGTATGCTTCGCTCGACCTCTCAACATTACCTGTCCATCACGTGGTAAACGGGCAAATCCCAGGACGCTCCGGCTTACTTGCCTTACAGGGGAAGCAAGTTACTGCATAAGTAAAATCTCCAAGGTATTAGAGTTGCACTTACACGTTGAATCTAGCCCCCTTTTTTGAAGCGAATAGCCACCCCAATTGTCCTTCATCCCCAATTGTCCTTCATCCCCAATTGTCCTTCATCCCCAATTGTCCTTCATCCCCAATTGTCCTTCATCCTTATAGAGGATAATTCTTTCAAGTGCGCCGCGACCCTAACCATGATAATTCCAGCTTGGCTAGGGTCGCGGCTATACACACTTAAGAGCTGAGCGCTTTGTACAAAAGCTGGGCTGTTTTGCAATGATTAGTTGCGCTAAGCAACCATATGCCGTATACTCTCTAGCACGAAAAGGAGACGTTTTATTATGGCGCAAGCAATTAGAATAAATGATGACCTGGTAAATTCGGCAAGGGCCGTTGCAACCGTAGAGCGGCGCTCTTTGGCCGGACAGGTCGAGTATTGGGCTAATATCGGACGTGCAGCAGAAGAAAACCCAGACTTGCCCTTCTCGGTGTTACGTGAAATCCTTATAGCCAAAGCAGAGGCAGATGCTGGTTTAGTCGAAGAATATACGTTTGGCGAGGGCGAGAAATGTTGAAGGTTGTGCAAACACGAACCTTCGCCAAATACAAAAAGAAGTTACACCAAAACCAGCTCAATGAACTTGATGCAGCAATACAGAAAATACTGCAAAACCCCGAATCTGGAGAGCCCAAAAAAGGCGATCTCCTGGGCGTATATGTCTACAAGTGTAAAATCACCAAACAGCTTTTTCAGATTGCATATCAATTTGATGAATCGACGCTGACCCTGCTTATGCTTGCACAGCACGAAAATTTCTACCGGGGTGTTAAGAAAATTGTGTGACCCTTCCACACTCTGCCATCGGCATAACCTGCGCTCCCTTAGTTTCATCTCCCCTTTTCAATCGGACCTCCCCTCCCCATTCATTCCCCACGAAGCATGTTCAGGCACGCCCTGGTCAAGGCAACGCAAAGAGCCTGCTCAATACCCGAATTTCCGGTTTGACACTATAGCAAAGAATGATAGCATCTCTTTATGCACAGAAAGCACCTCAAAACACTTGAAATAATCTTTAGCAATCCGGTTAACGGCAATCTGGAATGGTCGAGAATCGAGGCCCTCTTTATTGCTATCGGCTGCAATGTTCTTGAAGGCAACGGCTCCGGTGTCATGTTTGAAAAAGACGGTGCTAGAGAGTATTTTCACCGGCCTCATCCAGACAAAGCGGCGCTAAGGTACAGAGTGAAAGCAGCGAAGGAATTTTTAGTCAGGCTTGGCTACAAGGGCTGAAAGGATGGAAACGCCATGTTGAAACATAAAGGCTACTCCGCACGTATTGAATTTGATCAGGATGACAAAATCTTTGTTGGTCGAGTAATTGGGATCAGGGATGGAGTTAATTTTCACGGCACTACTGTGGCAGGAATAGAGCAGACGTTTAAGGAATCGGTAGACGATTATTTGTCCATGTGCGAAAAACTCGGCCAACAACCTGAAAAACCGTATTCAGGAAAAATCTCCCTGCGGGTTCCGGCAGATGTTCACGCAGCGGTTGCCTGTGCCGCAAAGACAAGCGGTAGCAGCATCAACCAGTGGATCACTTCCGTACTGGCAGAATCTGTTAAATCAGATGTGTGATATATGCTTCACAGCAACAATCGGACCTCCCCTCCCCTATCATCCCCCTCGAAGCATATTCAAGCACGCCCTAGTCAAGGCACCGTGCTGACGTGCACGCCAGGTTATAATACTGAGCTGGCGCTGAAGTTTAAGTTCGGTATTTACTGCAACCACTTGCCCGCGTTCAAGCTCTGTTTCCAAGGCCAAGCGCGATAAGCAGCTTACTCCCAACCCCGCCTGTACCGCCTTTTTGATCGCTTCGGTGTGGCCAAGTTCCAGACGCTGCTCGAGTTGATCCACCTTAAACCCAAGCGCCGCTTCAAACACCTCGCGCGTGCCAGAACCGGGCTCGCGCACAATCCAGCTCTCGCCTTTTAACTGCGCGTGCTTGACCATCTTTGCACCGGCCCACGGATGCTGCGGAGCGCAGATAACCAGCAGTTCATCGCCGCGCCACGGAGTACACTCAAGCTCTGTTGAATGACATGGCCCCTCAATCAGCCCAACATCCAGCGCGGTGGAAGCCACCGCCTGCTCCACCGCTTCGGTATTGCCCACCATCAACTGCACCTGCGCGCGAGGATAGCGTCGGACAAACTCCCCCATCAGTAACGGCAGCACATAGTTACCAATGGTCGTACTGGCTCCGATGTGCAGATGCCCGATCGGTTCATCCCACGAGGTGTCCAGCATAAGACGCAGTTGCTCAACCCGACTGAGGATATCCTTGGCAAGGGGCAGCAACATCCGCCCTTTTTCATTCAGGTGCAGCATGCGTCCTCGGCGCTGAAACAGCGGGCCGCCATGGTATTCTTCCAGCTGAGCCAGCGCCATACTGACCGCCGCCTGGGTCAGCCCCAGCTCCTTGCCCGCAGCTGTAGCATGACCAGATTCGGCCACCCGCACAAAGATGTCCAGTCGCCGCAGTGTCAGCATATTCTTCCTGATTCCCTTCTGCTCTTTTTGGTTATATACAACTTCCCACTAGGGTTTACATATCTGACATATGTATAAATAAAACTGTTGACTATGTAAAATATTATCGATTTTTATTTATGCAAGAGCTCTGCTAACGTAAGCCCCATGCTTCACCACATACAAAACATATATCCACGGATTCTAGCCATAAAACTGCACACGGAGCCTCAATATGTCAAACACAGCAAAGATCATATTCGTCATTGCCGCTGCATTCTGCCTGTTGCCTGGCATCAACCCGGCCCTCGCCTTGGGGATAGGGATACTCTTCGGCCTGCTGGGGCAGAATCCGTGGCCCCAGCACAGTGCCAAGGCGAGCAGAATCCTTTTGCAGACCGCCGTAGTCGGCCTCGGCTTCGGCCTACCCCTCGCCCAAGTGTGGCAGGTCGGGCGCGAATCCTTCAGCGTAACCCTCGGTGGCATTCTCTTCACCCTTGGCCTTGGATATGTACTGGGTCGCCTGCTGCACATACCCGCACGTACCAGCATCCTGATTGCGTGCGGAACCGCGATCTGCGGCGGTAGCGCTATCGCCGCCATTGCCCCGACCATCCGCGCCAGAGATGATGAAGCCGCCATCGCCCTAGCAACCGTGTTTACCCTCAATGCCGTCGCGCTCGTATTGTTTCCTTTCGTGGGGCACTATTTAAACATGGGGCAAGAGCAGTTCGGCACCTGGGCCGGAATCGCCATTCACGATACCAGCAGCGTGGTGGGTGCAGCTGCCAGCTACGGCAGCGTCGCCCTCGAACGCGCCACCACCGTCAAACTAACGCGCGCACTGTGGATAGTACCCCTGGCGCTTGCCGCCAGCGCCTTGACCAAAACTGAAAGCCGGGTGAAAGTACCCTTGTTTATCGTGCTGTTTGTAGTTGCCGCCGCCATCCACACCCTCATCCCCCAAGCACAGCCGCTATGGCAGCTATTAAGCATAGGCGCAAAGCACATTATGGTGCTGAGCCTGTTCTTCATCGGCAGCGGCCTTTCCCGTGCCCTGTTACGTCAGGTTGGGTTACGCACATTTACCCAAGGGGGGATGCTATGGCTGGCAATAAGTGGGATCACGGTAACACTGGTGCAGGTGGGGGTTATTTGAGGTTGGGGTGGGAACTTAAAACAAGAGGACAGCATACTCGATTCATACGATCGCTTTCGATTCGATCCATAAAGAGAAGATCGCAAGAAGCACAAATTTTGAGTGATTTGTACTGTCCCTAAAACTTGAGTGGGTCAAACAATTGCCATTTCTTTATTAGGAGCATTGCATAACACTGCTACTTAGATGTAAAGTGGGCACACTGCCAATATATGAAGAATTTATAGTGTGAAACTTTGTGATCTTTATAAAAGGCAGCAAAGATTTCAGCAAAAAATTTCTTAAATCCACTACACTAACTTTGCTAACTAGAGACGGTATCACGCTATCTCTTAGGCGCCATGTACAGTAGCGTGCAGTGCCATAGGTCTTTAGATTACGCCATGCTTGCGGCGGGGATTTAGCTGCGCTTGACCACAAAAATAATAAACTAATACGTTATATAGGATATAAACATGGATCAATTAGCGCCTTCAGACTTAAAGACAATTCTGCACTCCAAGCGAGCTAATATGTATTATCTTGAGTATTGTCGAGTGATGCAGAAAGACGGTCGTGTGCTTTATCTTACTGAGGCGAAGAAGGAAAACCTCTATTTCAATATTCCCATTGCCAATACAACGGTTATTTTACTGGGAAACGGAACTTCAATTACCCAAGCAGCAGTGCGAATGCTGGCCCAGGCTGGCGTTCTCATCGGCTTTTGCGGTGGAGGTGGCACCCCGCTTTACATGGGGAATGAAATTGAATGGTTGACGCCGCAGAGTGAATATCGCCCTACAGAATATTTACAAGGTTGGCTTGCTTTCTGGTTTGATGATGACCGGCGCTTACAAGTAGCCAAGAAATTACAGCACGCCCGCATCGAATATTTGCGTAAAATATGGAGCAAGGATCGTGAATTAAAACTGGCAGGATTTGATGCCAATGCTGCAACAGTAAAAAATGCACTGGATGCTTCATGTGCAGAAATTGACAAAGCACCTAAAACCTCATTTTTACTGGCCGCCGAAGCCAAGTTGACAAAACTTCTCTATAAAATAGCTGCCCAAAATACCAATATTGCAGGATTTGTCCGCGAACGTGAAGCCACCGACAAAGCCAACGGTTTTCTTAACCATGGCAACTATCTTGCCTATGGCTTAGCTGCCAGCACTCTCTGGGTCCTGGGCATTCCGCACGGATTTGCTGTCATGCATGGGAAAACGCGGCGTGGTGCCTTAGTTTTTGATGTTGCCGATCTGGTAAAGGATGCCATCGTTCTACCTTGGGCCTTTATTTGCGCCAAAGAAAACGCCACTGGGCAGGAGTTCCGCCAACAATGCCTTCAAGCGTTTACCGATCACAAAGCTTTAGATTTTATGTTTGACCATGTGAAAGCAGCAGCTCTGAAAGGTCGCGAACAGAATGGGGAAAAGTCATTATCATGATGGTGACTTTTGTTTCGCAATGCGAAAAAAACGCGCTCAAAAAAACTCGTCGTGTGCTGGATGCATTTGCCGATCGCATCGGCGACAACACCTGGCAGACAGTTATTACCGAAGAGGGTCTCGGCACGGTTAAGAAAATGCTGCGCCAGACTGCGAGTAAAAGCACCGCTGTTTCCTGTCATTGGATCAGGAGTCGCTCTAGGAGTCAGTTGTTGTGGGTAGTAGGAAATCGGAGCCGGTTCAATGAAGAGGGGATTGTGCCCGTGAATTACACGAATAACCAAATTTTGATTGGGGAGATCGCAGTGAAGGTAGATAAATTATATGCAAATACGAAGGGGCAGAGGCTGGATCAACATCTGTTCGCTGTTGCTTATCTCGCCCATAAAATAATTGTCCGGCTGATTCCTGATGACACAAATCTTGCTACTGCCGTTTTTCTTGCTGGCGTTTGGCATGACATAGGCAAGATTGATCCGGAGTTCCAAAATTGGCTTCAGGGTAAGCTGAAAAAGAAAAAGTTCGATGAGGTTCCAGATGACGGGCAACACATCGACAAGAAAACAGGGAAATTTTCATGGCAAAAGCACCCACGCCACAACGAAATTTCTTTACTGCTTCTACATGTCTTATTCGACACGTCTAAATACTCAGAAGTGTATGAGCGAATAAACCACACCGTTTATTGGCACCACGCCAAACCTCTTAGAGATAAGAAAAATGAGATAAGCGGGGTCATAGGTATTTATAACAAGTGGGCGGATATGGAGAAGTCATATGCGCAAACGACATCGTCCGTATTAGCGATTGTTCAGTCGATCCGTTCGATAGCTAACGAATACTTTGATGAGGAACTGCTTGATCTGGATATGGTTAGAGTTCCCAAGTTTGAGGGCATTGAAGATCGGTTAGAGATTGAGCAACTTCCAAAATACAAGCGCTACTCTGGTAAGGAAAATGTAGGGCAGTATCAAAACAATATTCAATTTAACGCATTGAACAACCTTGCCCGTTCAGCTCTGGTGACAGCAGATCAGCTAATTTCAAAATCATTTACAGGTGAATCACTGGATGAGGCAATCAACTCCCGTTCACTTGACGTCATCCTGAATAAAGCCTTTCATAAGGATCGAGGCCTCAACCTTCATATTCAGCAGTGCCTCGACGGATTCAGGCAGAATAACCCCGATGTCGAGCGGAATAATCAGCAATCTCTTGCTGCAAAAGATTTGGCGGATAAAGAAGTTTGCATTGGTGTGTTACGCGGGCCGGCAGGATGCGGTAAAACCAAAGTTGCACTTGAGTGGGCCTTAAACACGAACGCACGCAAAATATTTTGGGTTTGTCCAAGGGTGCAAGTGTGCCAAGGATTGTTCTTCGATTTAACTACCAACGAATATCTGCCGGGAGCAAAAGTTGAGATATGCACGGGCGAAATCAAAGAAATTCTGAGCGAAGAAGACCCAATAGAAACACCAGAGGGTCAAGAGTTCTCTGGCGATGTGATAATCACCACGATTGATCAAATTATTAACAGCATTACAACCCACAGAAATGTAACCACACTGATTAGCTTTATGGACGCTCATGTGGTATTTGACGAGTTTCATGAGTACATCAGCATGCCTGCTTTTAATCTGCTGTTTGCCGAATTAGTGGAAGGCAAAAAGAAACAGCAGAATGATGACAATACATATCCAAACACCCTGCTTGTCTCCGCCACACCGAATCCTCTGTTTATCCGTAAATTTTTGCAATTGCGGGATGCAGACGTTATTGCAATCCCGAGCTTTAACCAAAGCAAGTACCGAGTTGATTTTGTACAGTATGATGAAACTAAAGAGGATGACAGCAATCCGCTTTATCAACAGCAACCATCCAGCACCTTTGTTATCAGCAATACGGCGGTTACCGCCCAGAAGAGCTTTATAGATCAACAGCAAGAAGAGAATGCCATCTTGCTTCATTCCAAATTCAAGAAATCTGACAGAGAAGCCTTATTTCAAAAGGCGTTCAAATCATTTAAGCGGGAGGGCAGCCGAGCCTACGATATTTTGCGTAGCGGTCCGATAGTGCAAGCCTCTTTGAATATTACCTGCGACAAAATGGTTGCTGAAATGAGTTGCGCCGAGAATTTCTTGCAGAGGATGGGCCGACTGGATCGTTTTGGTCAAAATGATCAGATGAATCAATACCAGGTGGCAATCACAGAGGATGTAAATAGAGGTAAGGCAAAGGGAGCAAGTTCCCGATTTCTGAATCAGCTAAATATACTTCAAAGCGCAAAGGGCTGGGCCATGTTTTTACAGAACGCATTGCCCAATGATGCAATTGTTACGATTAGCCAGATGTATGATTTATATGACCGCTTTTATAGTGATGATGCATCTGTTGCGTTGCTGGAACAGGATTTGATTGCTGCGCTCAAAGAGAGTGTTACAAGAATAAATAATAACCTGATTGATCCCGTTACTTTTCCGTCGTTCAAAAAAGAAGAGAACAATATCAAGATTAAAAAGAACTCGCTTCGTGGCGACAGTCGATTTGTCCAAATGGCGGTTTGCAAGATAGAGGGCAGTGGACACTGCGATTTTCTCAATGAATATGCATATCCTGAACTAGAGGCTGAGGAAAGCCTTTCGTATGCTATCGAACCAATATGTGGACATGGGGTTTCAGCGCAAAACTTACTGTCATTTATGGCGAAGAAGCACCACAACATCAAACAAGCTAAGAAAGCTTATAAGGATTCGCAACTGTTAAATGCCGCAAGAAATCCTGAAACACCAATTTATTTGAGCTACACACCGGACGATTTAAAACTGGTGGAATGTGCTCCCCATACATACGCAATTTATTATGCCATAGGCGAAAATCAGCCCATTGGGGCAATTACACTCAGGCAACTAAGCCAACAAGGAGAAGAATAATGCAAACAGATAAGATTACAGGAATAAGAAGTGTTGATTTTAAAATCAAGGCATTAGGCCATGGTGTGGTGAACTGGAATGGGCCAACGAATTTGGCACAGGAAAACGGAACAACCGTTGATAATCACACATTGCCGAAACTCAGAGGGTACACAAATTTATCGGGTAAGGTGAAAGATACAGGATATAAATATCGCAAAGAACCAACTGACATCGATTTTAAGAAGACACCTCTATACATCAGTCAAAATTGCGTCCGTCACCACCTGTTCCGAGATCAGGCTTTTGATCTTCACTATGCGAAAGATCGAAACCTTGAACAGGTTATCGCATCGTTGACCGGACTTATCAGGGGATACGTTGTGCCTTCAAGTCAATGCAAGCGAACAAGCCCCCTGTTGCTTGAGGATTTTGTTGATCAGCTTGGTAATGGAAACTTTGAACAGTTCGGTCAGGCGGGAGAAAGAGATAGTTCTTCATTTTTCTCCAAAACAACTTTTGGCGATACTGAGTATATTTCTTACGGTTCAATCAGCATCGAGCAACTGCAATTCATTTCTCTGGATGCGAAATTTGATCGTGCGTCTATGATTATCAAAGAGGGGCAGGGTGAAAAAGTTGCCGAGCTGGTTCAGCAATATATTCAGTCGTTAAACCCGAAACTGACACCTAAAGCCACTTTCCATGCTAACTATGTTCGCAACGGGACCATCTTTGAAGAGGGCGAAAATGGAATCTTGCTTAATCAGGGCGCCATTCAAATTTTAATCGATGAAACAATAAGAAAAATACAGGAGCTCTCCATCAGGCAAGCTAAAGCATATATGTACGTGGATAGCGTGGAAGTAGATTATAACGACAGCACAAAAATGATGAGGATAAAACGTAATCCAGATCAAATAAATTCTAGCCCAGAATCTGGTTATGCTACTTATTTCTACGCCAAGTAGGTGAAATAATGAGAATTATGATTGAATATGAATCCACGTGGAGAAACTCGTTTCTTGATGGTAACAATAATGAACCGCTTCCAAAGCATGGTAGAAAGTTTATTGCTTCCATTTCTGAGCTAAAAAAAAAGGGGAACTATGTCTCTCGGAAGATCACACAGGATACCGTGATGGGGGTAATCAATCGATTAATTGGTGATCAGAGAAAACTCTATCAGTCCAGAAAAGATGATAATTACTTTTTTAGGGAACTGGAGTCAGCGATAGATTTTAACGACCGACCTTTGTTAACCAATGAAGTAACTTACATCCGCAATATCTCTGGAAGCACAGATCAAAATGCTTTTACCGGCATGATTAAAACCAATGATATTATCTTCAATTCGGGTTATTCAAAGGAGTTTTGGGGAGTGTTAGCTCTGGATATCGATGAGCTTTGCGCATTTATTATTGAAAAGGGAAAGGTTGAAAAGGTTATTGAACTGGATCCATTATCAGCCTGTGCTCGTTTTGCAGAACTGGCAAAACTAAAGCCGGTTGCTAATGAAGGCGATGTTCAATCTGCATTGACCGAATTGGATAGATACTTTCCAGGCACGAACTATTTGACCAATAAGGGTGAAGTTGTGCCATCAACAATCTATTGCTCATCACTATACTTACAGCTTAATAGGTTAAGCAAAAGACATGACATGTCTTCAGCATTGACTCGATCAGGAACAATCCCAGGTGTATCCAAACGAATATTTACGAAAAAGGACTTCATGGATCGGTTTACCACCGGAGCAAAAAAGAAGATTTGGGGTAATCCGTACATGCGGAAAGAACGCATCAAAGGCGAGGGTGAAGTTGTTTCCTTAATGACTAAGGCCAGCGGAACACTGGAAATCACGATTGATGTTGATCGCGATAGAGCCAAAGAAATAAAACTATTGATCGAAAATGCAGGGGTCTCCAGTTTCTATCTAGGGAAAAAGGGCCTTGCCTATGTGACCGATATCGATACTCGAGCGGTGAAGCGATGAAATATTATCAAGATGTCACATTGCTTCGTGATGCCAGAATTGATTTGTATGACTTCTGGCAAAAACTGTATCAGCAAATCCACATTGCTTTAGCGGAAAACAAAAATGGCGATAGTACTTCGTCCATAGGAGTTTCGTTTCCGGAATACAATGCAGCTGAATTTTCTTTAGGGATAAAGCTGCGATTGTTTGCGGAAGGTGTTGATGCATTGGAAAAATTCAAGTGCGAACAATGGTTGAGTCGGCTCATAGATTATGTGCATATCGGGAAGATCATGCCTGTGCCCGAAACCGTCCAAGGGTACGCCTGTTTCAGACAAGTGAAAACGAAAGGTAGCAATGAGAAGCTGGCTAGACGGAGAGCCAAAAGGCTTGGAATCAATTACGCGGACGCATTGGCTTATTTTAAGGACACGAACACACGAAAAACCAGCGAAAATAAACATAGCAAGTTGCCCTATATTCATATGCACAGCGAAACGAATGGTCATCAGTTCAGGCTGTTTATTGATCTGAAAATTGAAGACCAAGAAAAACCAGGCACGTTTTCCTGCTATGGGTTAAGCAATGCGAGCACTGTACCTATGTTTTAACCCTTTTATTTTATTGTTCCTAAAAGCGTATATTTAACAGTAGGTTGCGACTGCAGTGAAAATGATTGGTCTTATGAGCGATTATTTCGTAAGTCATGGTTGCAACTTGTTTTTTTGATCAGTGGTCGCAGTTCACCGCCGCACAGGCGGCTTAGAAGTAAAGAATCGTCAACAACTTCCCTGGTCACTCGTTCACCGCCGCACAGGCGGCTTAGAAGCGGGACCCTGACGCGGGAATATATCGCGCAAAGTTCACCGCCGCACAGGCGGCTTAGAAGATATGTCGACCCTGACGCAGTTGATCACAACAGTTCACCGCCGCACAGGCGGCTTAGAAGTATATAGTCTACATAGCCCTGTATAGGCTGTAGTTCACCGCCGCACAGGCGGCTTAGAAGTAAATCTAAAAGTTCTTTTATTTCATATACTTGTTCACCGCCGCACAGGCGGCTTAGAAGTATTACTCCATTTTCTACAACTACAGGGTAATGTTCACCGCCGCACAGGCGGCTTAGAAGGTCTGAAAGCCATGGGCCTCGATGGAGGGAAAGTTCACCGCCGCACAGGCGGCTTAGAAGGTAATACTTGCTTCAACTCTGCTACCGTCACCGTTCACCGCCGCACAGGCGGCTTAGAAGGTACTTGGACGCGTCGTTGCTCGGGAGGTTATGTTCACCGCCGCACAGGCGGCTTAGAAGTCAAAGATGGGGCAAGGCTCTCTGCACATCTCGTTCACCGCCGCACAGGCGGCTTAGAAGCTGACTTCCTTTTCGCTCAAGTCTGGCAGTGCAGTTCACCGCCGCACAGGCGGCTTAGAAGTTGTACGAGGCTTTAGAAGAAGCTCTATTATTGTTCACCGCCGCACAGGCGGCTTAGAAGCTGATCTTGCTCACCCTTGCGCCGCTTCTGTGCGTTCACCGCCGCACAGGCGGCTTAGAAGATCGGTATGCGCGAGTACACAAGCAAGCGCAGGTTCACCGCCGCACAGGCGGCTTAGAAGTGATAAGGAGTACTACAACATGGATTTAAGCAGTTCACCGCCGCACAGGCGGCTTAGAAGGTAATCGTCAGATGCGGTGTGGCATAAGATATGTTCACCGCCGCACAGGCGGCTTAGAAGAGATAATCCTGCAGCAATCTTTTCAGCGTCTTGTTCACCGCCGCACAGGCGGCTTAGAAGCTCAAGGCTTCTGCGTAAGTAGCGCAGCCCCGTGTTCACCGCCGCACAGGCGGCTTAGAAGTTAAAAGCCCAGCAGGCAATTGACCAAGAGCGGTTCACCGCCGCACAGGCGGCTTAGAAGAGGCGATATGATCCACCTTGCAGATGCGCGTAGTTCACCGCCGCACAGGCGGCTTAGAAGACTGCTACAGAGACTATGACGGTTGAGCTTGCGGTTCACCGCCGCACAGGCGGCTTAGAAGAGGTGGCGGCGGTGGAGCCGGGGGTGGAGATAGTTCACCGCCGCACAGGCGGCTTAGAAGGGCAGCAGCCTGGATGAATAACTTTGCTGTTGGTTCACCGCCGCACAGGCGGCTTAGAAGCAGCTGGTTGGGGTCGGCGTTGGTGCGCTCCCAGTTCACCGCCGCACAGGCGGCTTAGAAGAAAACAACCCCCTACCAGCTCAGCGAAGTTACGTTCACCGCCGCACAGGCGGCTTAGAAGTACACGACACTCGCCACACTTACGCAACCCGAGTTCACCGCCGCACAGGCGGCTTAGAAGGTTATCCCAATGGGTCATGCCAACCTGCAAGGGTTCACCGCCGCACAGGCGGCTTAGAAGAGATAAACCCATTAAATAATGGAATTCCTCAAGTTCACCGCCGCACAGGCGGCTTAGAAGTAAACGGAGAAAAAGGAAATATTTTAAGAAAGGTTCACCGCCGCACAGGCGGCTTAGAAGACATTTCGGGAGACATATTATTTTGCTTTGTAGTTCACCGCCGCACAGGCGGCTTAGAAGTGCATTGCAGGTTGTTCAGCCTTTTCGTCGGAGTTCACCGCCGCACAGGCGGCTTAGAAGGCGCAAGAAAAGAAGGCGGCGGCAACAAACACGTTCACCGCCGCACAGGCGGCTTAGAAGTTTGATCTGGTTTCGCCCGCAACTCATGCCAAGTTCACCGCCGCACAGGCGGCTTAGAAGACCACCATTCCACTTGCGAGGCTCAGGGGGGTGTTCACCGCCGCACAGGCGGCTTAGAAGCGCGAGGTAGATGCTATCCCACGATATGGCGTTGTTCACCGCCGCACAGGCGGCTTAGAAGTTTTACCCTCTGGGCAAGGGCCGCGCAGGCAGGTTCACCGCCGCACAGGCGGCTTAGAAGGAGAGGTGACATTAACAAGGTCATGGCTGCTGGTTCACCGCCGCACAGGCGGCTTAGAAGTTGTTGTTACTTTGTTGTTATTATGTACTTAAGTTCACCGCCGCACAGGCGGCTTAGAAGTGTCATCGGTTCTTTTCTCGCTTGGCTTGCTGGTTCACCGCCGCACAGGCGGCTTAGAAGTTATGTTTTTTCTGTCTGGTCCTGGCGGGCACGTTCACCGCCGCACAGGCGGCTTAGAAGGCTGGAAGGCCTGACTCCCCTGATAATGGAGTGTTCACCGCCGCACAGGCGGCTTAGAAGAAGAATACCCCCTATCCGCGTTGCCCACCGAGGTTCACCGCCGCACAGGCGGCTTAGAAGTGCCCCGCCTGCCCCACGTTATACGCCCACCCGTTCACCGCCGCACAGGCGGCTTAGAAGCATTCCACCCCGAGTGCTGCGCCGTAGTAGATGTTCACCGCCGCACAGGCGGCTTAGAAGTACACCATAGATAGCGTGATGCTGCGCAACGAGTTCACCGCCGCACAGGCGGCTTAGAAGTTGAGCTTTTCAGTGCGCTGCTGCGCCGTGTCGTTCACCGCCGCACAGGCGGCTTAGAAGGCATTCAATGAATTTGCCGCGCAACGAGAAGAGTTCACCGCCGCACAGGCGGCTTAGAAGTGATAGCGTCTATGTACTCGTTGGGTAGTCGTGTTCACCGCCGCACAGGCGGCTTAGAAGATCCACCAGAGGCGTGACGCACCTTGACTTCAGTTCACCGCCGCACAGGCGGCTTAGAAGTCCATACTGTCTCCCGCTCTGTGTAAATAAACGTTCACCGCCGCACAGGCGGCTTAGAAGTTTATGCGTCAATGCTTCAACCCTCTACGCTTGTTCACCGCCGCACAGGCGGCTTAGAAGAGTACGCGCGGTAACCGACGGAATCAGCGTTTGTTCACCGCCGCACAGGCGGCTTAGAAGACAAGGCACCGCAGTTTGCACCTTCAACATCGGTTCACCGCCGCACAGGCGGCTTAGAAGCTTTGCGAAGAAGAGGTGTGGCATAAAGTAATGTTCACCGCCGCACAGGCGGCTTAGAAGAAACGCTGGCCACCCCCAGCAGAATATATCAGGTTCACCGCCGCACAGGCGGCTTAGAAGTTCATCTGCCAGTATTCTATCGCATCAATTTCGTTCACCGCCGTACAGGCGGCTTAGAAGTTCTACGAGCCGCTGCCCATCAACCCCGATGTGTTCACCGCCGCACAGGCGGCTTAGAAGACGCCAGCCTATATGTAGACGCCACCGGCGCGGTTCACCGCCGCACAGGCGGCTTAGAAGTTAATAATATCAACGGAACTAGCTCTGCTGCTGTTCACCGCCGCACAGGCGGCTTAGAAGTCGTAATAGCGCAAGCCGCCATCCGGGTGGTTGTTCACCGCCGCACAGGCGGCTTAGAAGCTTAGGTCTGAGGCGGCAGGCCGTTATCGTCTAGTTCACCGCCGCACAGGCGGCTTAGAAGCGTTGCGTGGACTGCTGGCTCCGCCATCCCCCGTTCACCGCCGCACAGGCGGCTTAGAAGACAACCTCGGCATCTAGATACTGTTCTGCCCAGTTCACCGCCGCACAGGCGGCTTAGAAGTACACTATTGACGTCCGCACGCTTATTGACCTGTTCACCGCCGCACAGGCGGCTTAGAAGTATAGGTAATTCAATCTTAACACCAGTTTTGAGTTCACCGCCGCACAGGCGGCTTAGAAGACTCCGCACCGATGCCCGTATGCGTAAGCTTTGTTCACCGCCGCACAGGCGGCTTAGAAGCAAGGGGCAGTGGAACGATTTCGGCAAGCACCGTTCACCGCCGCACAGGCGGCTTAGAAGTTCTTTAGGACTGAACCCCACACCATGTGTAGTTCACCGCCGCACAGGCGGCTTAGAAGGGGCTGGTGGCTGTTATCTATTCCAAGTCTTTGTTCACCGCCGCACAGGCGGCTTAGAAGATCTGCCACTGGTGGCCGCTCCAGCGCATCCAGTTCACCGCCGCACAGGCGGCTTAGAAGTTTGCACACATCTGTTACCTTTTCCCAGCCTTGTTCACCGCCGCACAGGCGGCTTAGAAGCTACGTAGATGCGTCTGACAAGCTGCGTCAAGGTTCACCGCCGCACAGGCGGCTTAGAAGAAATGCACCACACCGCCGCCTGCATGGAGCAAGTTCACCGCCGCACAGGCGGCTTAGAAGGTTTTGAGGATCAAAAAAACAGGGGGAACCACGTTCACCGCCGCACAGGCGGCTTAGAAGACCACGCGACGCTTTACGGGCTGGCCATCGAGGTTCACCGCCGCACAGGCGGCTTAGAAGTTATGTGACCGCATCTGGCCAGACTCCAGCGGGTTCACCGCCGCACAGGCGGCTTAGAAGTTTTTATGAACCTCTAGTGAGTGTTCTGCCTCGTTCACCGCCGCACAGGCGGCTTAGAAGCAAGTGGTGGTAAACGCCTGTTCATCCGGTACGTTCACCGCCGCACAGGCGGCTTAGAAGGTGAAAAGCTCTGCCACGTGTGCCCGTCTGGCGTTCACCGCCGCACAGGCGGCTTAGAAGTCTATTGTCAACTACTGCATCGCGTCCTACACGTTCACCGCCGCACAGGCGGCTTAGAAGTTACATTTACTTCTTGCTTTCCATTTCTTAAAGTTCACCGCCGCACAGGCGGCTTAGAAGAGATATGTGCGGCAAGTGCGGCGCTGGTCGGGGTTCACCGCCGCACAGGCGGCTTAGAAGAAGGTGGTAGGCAGTCGAGCGAGCCTAGTTTTGTTCACCGCCGCACAGGCGGCTTAGAAGGTTGCTGTCGGGTTTAGTGCCGAGCATTTGCAGTTCACCGCCGCACAGGCGGCTTAGAAGATAGCTGCGGTATAGACGGATACCATCGCCGCGTTCACCGCCGCACAGGCGGCTTAGAAGCCATTAGTCCTTGTCCTTTGCGTACGGGCGTGTCGTTCACCGCCGCACAGGCGGCTTAGAAGAAGGACTGTTGGTAGGTATGAGATATATGCGGGTTCACCGCCGCACAGGCGGCTTAGAAGAGAGCTTGGGCGCACGAGGTCGAGGTCGATTTGTTCACCGCCGCACAGGCGGCTTAGAAGAAAGGAATTTGGATGGCCATACTCGACCACATGTTCACCGCCGCACAGGCGGCTTAGAAGCGGTAACTCGTCAGAGTTGACGGAAGAGGGTTCGTTCACCGCCGCACAGGCGGCTTAGAAGTTGTCTGTCAATGCTAACCTCCAGTTTTCTAAGTTCACCGCCGCACAGGCGGCTTAGAAGGTTTTATTCCAGCCGACATCTAATCAGTTCACCGCCGCACAGGCGGCTTAGAAGTGTACAGCGGCTACACAAAGCAAGCGCTAGAAGTTCACCGCCGCACAGGCGGCTTAGAAGTTGTAGAGCTTTGCATCGGTGTCGCTGTTGGCGTTCACCGCCGCACAGGCGGCTTAGAAAGTTAAAGATATTGCTGGACTAGCTGTTGATGCGTTCACCGACGAGTAGGCGGTTTAGAAGTACTGCCGATCCGCGCCATTTAGTCGCGCCCCTCGCGGGTGCGTGGATTGAAACCGCACAGGACCAGCTCATGCCACAGTTATTACTCGTCGCAGTCTCGCGTCAACTATCTTATCCGGTTTGACGCGAGACATATCCTGAATTTCTATGACTTCCCACAACACCAGGATACGCGTAAGCATGTAAAGCAATCCCACCTGTTCGGCTATCTCAGAGGTTTTTTGCTCTACGTCGATAGTTCTACACGTTTGGCACGATCTGTCCGTTGCTTATCGAGAACTTCAATCATAACTGCAACCACTCTCTGGAAAACTGAATATCATCGCGGCCCAAAACTTTCTGCCTCTGCCTGCCTCTCAGACATAGAAATGGAAATATCAGGGAAAAAGCCTTGGGTTCCTCTTGCCCAATGTTCCATCATACATTCCCCAACCTTCCTAAATTCGGGATGGTCAGCTATATATGTAGGTATTGTTTGCCTTGTTTCCATTACAGCATCAGCCATATTGGAAATAATATCGCCAACTTCCCCTATGGGCAGCGAAAGGTGGGATGTGGCATACACTTCAAGCATCTTGCGAGGCCACCACTTTTTGCGGCCGTCAATGGTAAGAGCGGGAACATCATTCTTTATATATGCTGTCGTAGTAACAATATCGTAAACAGGGGCAATAGAAATGGTCCCGCCAGTTTCAGGATAGAGAACTCCAAAATTCTTGAGGTGGGCATCACCATTTTGCACCATAGACGAAAGAACCAGAGTGGCGAAAAACTGCCTGCGGGCTTTTGGAAGACACTCACCAGAAATGTAATTTTTCAAGCTCTTGGCGACCCGTTCATATGTTCCTCTGTACTTTTGAGCTGTGCCAAGGGCCTGTATACTGCACATATCCTCGAAACCCAACCTCTCACCCCCAGCGCCTCGGTCAAAACGGCGCATCACAAACAGCCCCCCGTTCTGTGCTAAAAAGAAATCCGGAACATCAAGTCCTGCTCTTTTGGCAGCTGTCATACAGAAAAACTCATTGGCAGCCAAACAAGGGTACTCGTCATTCCAGCTCTTAACTATATAACTCCCTGTGGCAAAAGTGCCTCGTTCCTTTGCTTCGAGCAAAACCTTGGGCTGGACACCTGAAACCCCCGACCTGATTGCGTATCGACTCACAAGTTCACTGAATAGCTCTTCTGTATCCGGATAGGTCAATAATTCTTCAAGCGACTCAGGTTTAACATCCTTGTTTGCGCCTCCTGCCCCAGGCAGGGTGAAACGATTACGGCCTATCTGGTTACCGCCGGTCGCCGCCAAAATAGACATGTCGCTGTCTCCGATAAGCTTTGCGATAGCCCTTCTGATGGCTTCCAAAAGAGCCCCTTCCGGAAGATTCATTTGAAAAACGGGGTGCAACTCTGGCATGGCCCACCCCTCTAACCTAATAGGCATCGTAAGAGAAACCGCATCTTGCGCTTCAGGGCTATAGGCAAAAACATGCTTGCGTTGACTCTCCTGTGCTAGCGTTCCGCTTTCAACATTGTCTATCCAGACCTTCAAAGACTTTGTGTTCATCAAAAAGCCTCCTCATCTCGAAGCTCATCAAGTGTAGGTGGCGAACCTGCCTTTCTTACCCGGATTTCAAGATCGAGAATTTCGAGAATCCGAAGGATCTTGCGTATCCCAATGTCCTGGACTATCCCATTTTCAATCTGACTAATGGTGGCCCTGCTCATTCCCAAAAGATTCGCCAGATGCGCTTGAGTCATTTTGCGCTTCTTGCGTTCCTCGCGGATATGTTTACCTATCTCGAATAACATAATATGTATTATATATAAGGCATTTTTCAGATTCAAGCCTAAATGCTTTACATACAATACATATTGCAATGGCGACCATCCATGGATTTTTTCGTCGGCTTGCAGGAGTTTAATATTTCAACTGCAGACATATTAACTTCGCCACTGAGTGTTTTTGATTGCATTTCTTACTTTCCTCATACGGCGGAACCATTATTTCGGTGATATTGTCGCCATGAAAAAAACCGGGTTTTCAAAACGTCATTATATGCTATATATTTCGAGAGCCGATTCTCTGATAGAAAGTGGTTTTAATCGTGGCCACGTCTGTCAAATCTATCCAATTTTTAGCGAGAGGAGTTCAGGTATGCGTTTTTTAGTAGTTTTTGCTGTAGTTTCTATGTTGGCTATTTCAGGGCTACCAAAGCAGGGACATGCCGAAGATGCATGGGAATATTTCTCTGTCCAAGATGCGCTTAACAGCCCGCTGGCACAGGAAAAACTTGAATCTGGGATAAAGTTCTACATGAAGGGACAACCCCACGGTAAAGTTTCCAACATTACGAAGGAATACTCTGCCAATAAACGTACGCGTAAGTTTGGTCGCTCTACCGAAGAAGCATGTCAGGTTGCTTTTATCTCGGCGCTGATGGCTTTTCAGGATCGGGCCCATAAAGAAAACTGCGACACCGTTATTGATTTGTATTCAGTTACAAAGGACAGAGAGTTTGAAAGCGCAGATCAGTTTTCGTGCCTTGTTGGTGGAATGGTAGCGAATGTAGCCTTACGCGGTAAGGTAGGTAAACGATAAGCTAGGCTCGTAGCCCACGCGCCTCTACACCCACCACAACACCAGCGAGAGGGATACAAAGGAGGCCATGGTGGAAAGGACGATTGAGGCGGAAGCTAGGTTGGTATCGCTGTTTAGCTGTGAGGAGAGCACATAAATAGCGGTGGAGGTTGGCAAGCAGAAGAAGATCATGGCGGTTTTAAACGCCGTACCTTCCACCCCGAACAGATACAGGGAGCCTGCCCCGACTAGAGGGAATAATACCAACTTGAATGCCAGTGCCACAGAGGAAAGACGCAAGTGACCGGGAAGATATTTGAATGAAAAAGCGCTGCCGATGGATATAAGCGCTAGGGGAAGCGCCACCACGGAAGCGAGGGCAAAGGTATTGTTGATAAATACTGGCAACTGCATCCCCGATGCGGAGAGCGCCAACCCGGCAAGACATGCAATTATGAGCGGATTTGAAGCTAGCGCCCGCACCAAATAGCGACACTTTTTGGTGCGGGTCATTTCCATACCGGAAAACCAGATTAAAATAGTGACCGCCATAACATTAATGATGGGGATCAATATCCCCACTAAGACGGCAAACTGCACCACTGCTTCATCGCCCAGGGCCTGCATCACCACGGCCATGCCAATATAGGTATTAAAGCGATAACAGCTCTGGGAGAAACTTCCAGCCTGAAACGCCCTCACTCCACCATAGAGAATAAATAACGTACTTACGCAGAAGACTACGGTTACAGCCAAAAGCCCAGCATATATCAAAGAAGGTTCCACCGCATCGGAACCGGCGGCAGTACCTACCTTCCAGAACAACATAGCTGGGAAAAAAATAAAATATACTAATTTATCGGACGCACGGAAAAATTCCACCGGAACGAATTCGGTGTGACGTATGCCATAGCCCAGAATTATCAGGGCAATAATGGGAAACAGAGTCTGCAATATCACTGATAAATACCTTGAATCATAGGTGTTAGTCAGAAGCGTTAGAAAAAAAATACATAATGACGTTTTATGTAAATACCATCCAGGACGCTCGCCACCTCGCCCCATGCTTTACCACATCCGTGAAACACTACCTGATCTACACATCAAATGCAAAATCAAAGTGTTGCATGCGTAATGTCAATTTGGTATAAAAATAAATACGCATTGTCGCGCCCGATGTTTTTTATTATGCGCTGCTTTATACTTTATGAAGTGGTGGGCAATGACTCACGGATGCGTCGTATGAATAACGACGTTCTACCAATTTGGGAAAAAGGAGGATCTACCATGAGTTCAAGAAAATTCGTTGCCGTCTTACTGGCGGGCTTGTTCGCTACATCGATACTTTTCAATGGTGGCGTTGCCGAGGCCGCTAAAACCCGCTTGGCGTTTTCCGGTGGCCCGGATGGCGGTACATTCCAGTATTTTGCCAATGCAATCTCTTCAAGATTGTCGCGCATGGAAAAAGACATAGATATATCTAACATGGCATCTGCTGGCTCGGTCGAAAACCTACGTCGGGTTAATTCTGGGGATGCTGACTTTGGCATTGTGTACTCTGGTGACCTGTATCTAGCGCGCATCGGGCAGCTAACCAACGACACCCGCAAATACCCCAACGTACTCGCTATGAGCTACCTGTATGGGGCTCCGGCACATCTGCTTGTTTTGTCTTCAAGCGGTATCAACTCCGTACAAGACCTCACCGGCAAGCGCGTTGCCGTAGGCCCAGCAGGCTCCGGCGCGGCTGCATCTGCCCAACGTTATTTCACCGGAGTTGGTCTGTGGGATAGTATCAGCACCGAATTCATTGGCTACAGCCAGGGAGCTTCAGCTCTGGGAGACAAACTGGTGGATGCAGTGTGGGTATTCGCCGGTTATCCTAACGCCTCAGTTATTCAGGCCGCGTCCAGCAACTCCATCAAGCTGCTAAGCTTGGTTGAAGCGGGCGAAGCTACCGATTTTTTTACAGAAAACCCTTACTACACCAAGGTGGTTATCCCCGCAGGAACCTACAAAGGGGTTGACTACGATGTACACACCATCCAGGATTCGGCTATCTGGGCTGCGGGTAAACATATGAAAGATAAGCATGTATTCAATGCGCTGCGCGATATCTACTCTGACGAAGGTCTTGGCTTCATGGTCAGCGCCAATCGTGCCGCCAGTGCCATGAGCACTAAAGATGGACTATTTGGGGTTGCAACTCCGGTTCACCCAGGGGCACAAAAGTTCTGGACAGAAAAAGGTTTGACACTTACCCCTGACCAGAAGTAAAACTACGCACCACAGCCTATCCAATAAAGGGAACGAGATCTTAACAGGCTCTCGTTCCCTTTTTAATGCCCCCTTTTCTTTTTTATAATTTAAGTATTACCCGAACGGAGCGCGTCATGTCCGAAGAACTCGAGAATAACTTTAAGGATCTAAGCCCGGAAGAGCAGGAAAAACTTAAGAAGATTGTCGAAAAGGACTCCAAGTCATTTCGCAAACCAACCGGCTTCTGGAGCTTTATCGTAGCCGCGCTCGGCGCCTTCCTAGTGCTGTTTTATTTTTATGCTGCAGGGATCAAATCTGTCGGCACCCAGTACCATCTGGGTGTTTATGTGCTCATCACCTATATTTTGGTATTTTTGCTCTATCCTGCGGGCAAAACATGGGTACGCGCAGGTCTCAATTTCATCCTTGCGTTTATCTTGAGCGGTGCAGGTTCCATCTTTTTTTACTACAAAGACCACACGATTTTCTATGAACGTTTCATGGACATTTCGGAGCAATTCCATGCTGGACTAGGGACCGGACTGAGCGCATTGATGCCCATGTGGCCCTTGCTGCTCACGATGGCAGTTTTAGTCGCAGTGCTCCACTATGCCGATGTTTTTTGTGCCAGACGTTGGGAGAACCTGCCGACCACTTCCGATGTGCTCTTTGCCTTGGTAGCTGCCGGAGTAGTTTACTACTGGTTGAGCCAATTCGAAGCCCTCAACTGGCGCGCCGGGGCAGAAAATGAACTTGATGCGCTCATCAGTATTACGGGGATATTGATATCTTTCGAGGTATGCCGCCGCGTATTAGGTTGGTCCATGACCTTTATTGGCATGGCTATGATCGTTTTTGCCTATTTTGGCCCCTACATGCCGGAGCTGCTGGCGCATCGCGGTTTTAGCCTCGAGCGCATCTGTAATGCCCTGTTTCTCACCACCAACGGGGTGTTTGGGGTTATGGCCGAAGTTCTGGCTACATACGTAATACTGTTTATCTTTTTCGGAGCGTTTCTGCATAAATCGGGTGCAGGGCGCTTTTTTATTGACCTCCCCCTAGCCCTGGCCGGGCGCAGCACCGGTGGACCAGCTAAGGTTGCGGTTATTGCTTCCGCGCTGTTTGGTTCCGTCTCTGGTAGCGCCATTGCCAATACCGTATCCACCGGCGCATTTACCATTCCGCTGATGAAACGGGCCGGATTTCGCCCCCATATAGCCGGTGCCATCGAGCCGGCCGCATCAATAGGCGGCATGTTTCTTCCCCCGATTATGGGTGCAGGCGGCTTCTTGATGGCCGAGCTCACTGGAAAACCCTACTCCTATATTATGCTGATATCCGTCGGGCCGGCGCTGATGTATTTCTTTTCGGTTTTCTGCGTAATCCACTTTGAAGCAAAAAAACTAAACATTGTTGGAATTCAGGATGAAGAATTCCCCCACTGGCGCACAGTGCTTAAAAACGACTGGTATTACGCTATGCCCCTAGTGATCATCACCGCTCTGATGATGATGGGGCGCTCTCCTGGATTTGCCGCTTTCTGGGCTACTATTTCTTGTGTTGCCATGAGTTGGGTCAAGAAAGAAACCCGCATGGGGCTCAAAGAGATTTGGGAGGCAATTCAGACGGGGGCGCGCAATACCCTGATCATTGGAGCCACTGTTGGAGTTATCGGCGTCATTGTCGGGACCATCGCCCTGACGGGGATGGGGCTCAAGTTCTCGGATTTGATTATCGCCATGGCCGGCAACAATCTACTGCTCGCCCTTTTCCTCATAGCTCTGGCATCGCTGGTACTTGGGATGGGGGTTCCGGTTACAGCATCGTACCTGATTGTCGCCGTCCTTGCGGTTCCAGCCCTGGGAACGCTTGGCGTTGGCGTTATTGCTGCACACCAGATCGTTTACTGGCTCAGTCAAGATTCCAACATCACCCCGCCGGTGTGTGTTGCCGCATACGCTGGTGCCGCAATAGCAGGATCGGACCCGTGGAAAACCGGTTGGACCGCATTCCGGTTTGCAAAAATGCTTTACGTAATGCCACTGCTGTTTGCTTTCACCCCTAGCATCCTGCTTCAAGGCAAAGTAGTAGATCTCACCACTCCACAATTCGATGCCCCCTTTGGCAGCATTGTGGAACTGAGGGTTGAAAACGAACAGCTGATCTTTAAGGGAGATGTAGTCGCCATCATCAACGTTGGCGGCGAGATCCTCGAAATCAAGTCCGAAAAGGATGTTACAGCCACGCAGGTTTTTGCCCACCCTGGCTCCATGATCAACCCTGGTGAGCTCTTGGTCCGCACGGAACAAGCAGTAACCCCATTCAAGATATTTTCTTCGTTTTTCTCGGCAATTTTGGGAACGGTCGCTTTCTCGAGTTTATTGATGGGATACTGGATCAGGCGCACCAACGTGCTGGAGTGGCTCCTTCTGATTCCAGCCACAATTTTACTCTACTGGCCTACCTTGAGTACGGACCTGGCAGGTGGTGCGATTATTGCCACGGTGTGGTTTATGCAAAAAGCTAAAAACAAGCGCGATGAAGCTCTGGCGCAACAGGCATAGCTAAAACTATTGCACATCGGTACAATGTCCACACACCCTAAATGGAGGCTGGCATGGCAAAAATCAGCAAAATACTATACGCAACAGATTTTTCCGAAGGTTCTGCCATAGCTGCAGAATATGCTCGTGCTTTGGCAGATCTACATCAAGCGCAGGTGCTGGTGTTGCATGTTGCTAACGAACTGGCAGACTCTAATCGCCTTAGGATTCAAAGTGACAACTACGCCGAGCTTGAGCGCAGCGTTGAGAAGCTTGCTTTAACCAACATGAAGGAGTTCTGCCCGCGCTACTTCAAGGCTGGAAGCTACGAAACCAGACTCGAAATCGGCATTCCGTTCAAGGTGATCAACGATGTAGCCAAAAGTGAAAAAGTTGACCTCATTGTGGTCGGCACCCATGGGCGCACAGGGTTGGCGCTGGTAGTGCTGGGGAGCACAGCGGCGCGGGTGGTGCGTAAGTCCGCAGTGCCCGTATTGACGGTCCCCACTCTCGCATAGACGGATTAGGGCGCGAAGAGCACTTCGCTTTTTGCGCCCAACCCAATAGTCAAGTGTGGCGGATCAGATGAACTACCCCTTGATAACCGCTAGGGGCTGCAGTTCAATCTGCACCTCAACCAAGTCGGTCTGGTTTTGCATCACCTCGTCGATATCTTTGTACGACCCCGGTGCCTCATCCAGATCGGAGCGCCCACGAATGGCGTGCAGGATTCCACGCGCGTTGAGGGATTTCACCTCCTCCTTCAAGTCCAAAGTTTTGCGCGCCCGCGCCCGACTCATGATTCTTCCGGCACCGTGAGAACACGACTCAAAAGACTGCGCTTCCCCCTTGCCCTTCACCAAAAAAGAGCGCGTCCCCTGGGAGCCTGGGATCATCCCCCACTCCCCTTTGCGGGCTCGCGTTGCACCCTTACGATGCACAATCACCATCTCGCCGAAATGCTCCTCTTTCGCAGCGAAGTTATGCGGTTTATTGATAAAGTCTACAAATTTCACCTCGGGCAAAATCTCTTTAAATGCCGCCTTTACCCGCTCCATCATCAGCTTTCTGTTAGCCAGTGCGAATTCGAGGCAGTAGTTCATTTCATTCCAGTACAGCTCAAAATATTCAGAGTCTTCGGGGAAATAAGCCAAATCCCACGCCACATATTCACTGGCTTCATCACCCTTAGCATTCAATTTTTTCGCCATATTATTGTAGTGGTTAGCCACCGTGAAGCCGATGTTACGAGAGCCGGAGTGGATCATGATCCAAATATATCCATCCGAGCCTTTTTGGATCTCGATAAAATGGTTACCCCCACCCAAGGTGCCTATTTGATGAAGTGCACTGGCGTACTCTTGGTTTACAATGGGCAGGTCCCCTCTTCTCTGCGGCATCCAGGCCTCATCTTGCTGCGTTTGGTGATGTTTGAACCCAACAGGAATGGTCCTACGTATAATGCCCATGATCTTCTTCAAGTCTACTGTATCTACAGCAGGCAGATTGGTGCGCAAAGAGCACATCCCGCAACCGATGTCCACGCCAACGGCGTTGGGGACGACAACCCCCTTAGTGGCGAGTATCGCGCCAATGGGCATGCCATACCCCAGATGGGTATCGGGCATGATGGCGATGTGACTGAAGGCAAAGGGAAGATTGGCCAGATTTCGCGCCTGTTGCAGCGCCCCCTCTTCCATTTGGTCTTTTTTCAACCATATTTTTATTGGTAACTTCTCCGTTTCAACAAGCGTATAATCTCTGACTTGACCTCTGTTGCGACTTAAATTATTGTGATTCACTTCATGTACCCCTTTGAACAGAAAAAGGTTCCTGATTTAATTCTGCCACCCCTCGAAAGCAGGATCAGAATATCCGACGCTAACGGACCACACCTCACAGGGGCGGTGCACAATGGCTATTGATATCGTCTTATAAACATGAGTATTATCGTAAGGATTACACCCTAACCAATAACGTATTAAAGGAGAAACTCTATGTTGAGCCCAGCACTGAACCAGGCCCTGAACGAACAAATCAGTTACGAGAACTACTCTGCCTTCATCTACAAAGCCATGCAGGGGTACTTTGAAGCCGAAGATCTGCCGGGAATGTCCAACTGGATGAATCTTCAGTTTCAAGAAGAACTCTCCCACGCGGAAAAGATCTTCCGCTTCGTCTGCGACGCCGGCGGTCGAGTGGAAATTATGGGGATGGAAGCCCCGAACAATAAATATTCCTCGCCGCTTGAGGCCTTCGAAAGTGCCCTTGAGCATGAGCAGAAGGTGACTCAACTTATCAACGGCCTGATGGAAAAAGCACAAGCTGAAAAAGACCATGCAGCGCAGATTTTCCTGCAATGGTTTGTTACTGAGCAGATTGAAGAAGAAGCCAGTGTCAGCTTGATAATATCTCAGCTCAAGCGTGTGAAGGATGATGGGCGCGGTCTGATGATGGTAGATCAGGAATTGAGCAAACGCGCCGCTGCTCCAGCCGCTGAATAACGGCATTTCTTCTTCGGGCCCAGCATCTGCAAGGCTAATGCAGTTGGGCTGGTTACAGCTGTAAAACAAAATGGTACACTGGCACTATAACATAAAGCACAGAGCGCTTAACCCTCTGGCCCTACCCTTGATTTGTGCCAGAACAGCAGCTGCCTAGAATACCAACAACCTCAAATAGACCGCGCCCGAATCAAAGTACTCGCGTACTTAATCTCGGGCGCGGCAACTTTTGCCCGGAGAGCTTAACTATGAATACACAACGTCTGCAGATATTGGGGCTGGCAATTGGCATAACTGCCGCATTTATGTTCTGTCCTCAAGTCAGCATGAGCCAGACCGAGGTCAGCCTCAATGATGCGCAGCAGGACCCATCCTTTGAACAGGGGCAAAAGCCAGTTGCACCGCCAGGACGGCAGGGCAATATTCTAAATATCGTTCTGGGCCGCTCACCTGAACGCTCGACTGAGCGTGGCACCCTCGTAATGGAGGCGTTTCACGACGTAAACGGCGATGGGATACATAACGAAGGTGAAGAGCTGTTACGCGATGAAATATCCTGTATCGTGGATGAAGTGAATTATGTGCTGCCGGCATTTATTCCAGGATTAGACTACAACGCTCGCTACAGCATAAAATGTCGTGGTAAACAAAAATATGAGCCCACGGCCGTAACTAAAAACGTTCTGGTTGCTCGCCGTGGGACCATCATCAGCATTTCTATTCCGTGCGACCTGGTAGAATAATTAGTGACTTCGTCCTGACAACGGCTAAGGGCGAAGGCCTAAGAAAAAACAAAACCTATATCATTAAACGCACTACTACTATCCCCGCCGCCGTACCTAACAGACACAAACCCACATTCAACATAACGTTGGCACCGGCAGCCAACCACTGTCCACTTTCCAGCAGAAACCAAGATTCATAAGCAAAGGTGGAAAATGTAGTAAATCCCCCCATAAAGCCGACACAAATTCCCAGCCGAAGATCATCACTGATCACCGTGCTTCGCAGAATGAACTCCAGTACCACACCAAGCAGCAACGACCCGATGATGTTCACCCCCAGGGTTCCATATGGCAGAGCACGCCCGGTGCAAGAATAAATCCAGCCAGAGACTTGGTGACGCGCCACACATCCTAGACCGCCGAATATTCCAATATACAGTATGTGCATTTTAAATCCTCCCGCGCAGGTTTGGCTCCAGCAGAACAGTGCTGGAGGGGAAAAACAATGTCAAGTCCTGGTGTTTAAAATTTTTTCTTGCATACTGAACCTATGAGCGCTAGACTTTTAGCACTCAACGACTACGAGTGCTAACAATATTGTCCATCGCATCAAGCTACAGGAGGTAAACCCACATGCACGAATTAACCCTTACTGCTAATACCCTCGATCACTACATGGCACAAATAAATCAATATAAGTTGATTGACCGCGAAACCGAGCGGGAGTTAGCGATACGTTACAGAAAAGAAAATGATTTAGAGGCGGCACAGAGCCTCATATGTGCAAACTTGCGCTTTGTAGTGAAGGTAGCCCACGAGTACCGCGCCTATGGTCTTAAACTGCTCGACCTGATTCAGGAAGGGAATATCGGCCTGATGAAGGCGGTAAAGAAATTCAATCCAGAGCATAACAATCGGTTGATCAGCTACGCTGTCTGGTGGATTCGGGCGTACATTCACAACTTCATTATCAATAGCTGGTCCTTGGTTAAAATTGGGACCACGCAGGCGCGGCGCAAATTATTCTTCAAACTTAAGCAAACACAGGAACTCCTCCAGCGTGACACCGGAGAACTCAGCGATGAGGCTGTAGCCGCACACCTGCACGTGAATGTGAACGAGGTACGCGAGATGTCTGCTCGCTTAGGCGGAGATCAATCTCTGGATGTGGAACTAGTCGAAGGGGAAGGTCAGACTTGGCTAGATCGACTACCCAGCACCGACTCTGATCAAGAGCATCGGCTAATTGAAAATCAGGAAACACAAAATCTTACTGACGTAGTCAGGCAGGCGCTGAAGACCCTAAATAAAAGGGAACAGGAAATTATCCAAGCCCGCATCTTGGCGGATACGCCAGTCACTCTACAGCATCTGGCTGAACATTTCTCCATCAGTCGCGAGCGTGTGCGTCAGATCGAAAAACGTGCGCTGCAGCGCCTGCGTGCCTGCATGGAGACAGAGGGTGCAGAATAACTGTTGAGTCCACACTCTGGTTGCTTTACTATTACGCGCTTACTTGACTCGGTGTGTACACGTCAGCCGTTTAAATTCCCACAGATAATCCAGACAACGCTCAGGAAGAGGATACATACATGAGATTTTGGGTACTGGTTCTTCTACTTGCCATGTGCATAAGTGCCTGCAGTTCAACCGGTAAAAACAAACAGGAACCGGCAAACGAGGCTTTAGTCCTCTTCAAACAAGGCGAAGAGGCGTTCGACAAAAAGAACTATAGACGCGCTATTGAGCACTGGCAGGCGGTGCGAGATATGTACCATACTAAAGAACTAACCACCCTGACCGAGAGAAAAATAGCTGATGCCCAGTATGCTGCCGGGCAGACAATTGAGGCAATTGCTGGGTACGAAAACTTCCTCAAACAACATCCGGGACATCCACAGACGCGAGAAATCCTGATCCTTCTCGGCAAAGCGCACTATAGCGAAATCCTGAGCGACGACCGCGACCAGACGGCAACACGCAATGCCCTGGCGACCTTTGAACAGGTACAGAGGAACTATCCTGATCAAAAGGACGAAGCAGAGATTCAAACCCTTATCCGCCAGTGCAAAGACCGTCTGGCTGACAACGAGCTATACATTGCGGCGTTCTACCTAAAAACAAAACTATACGTTCCGGCATTGGAGCGTTTACAGCATCTACACCAAACCTACCCTTCATATTCAGATATGCCTAAAGCGGAATTTCTCCTAGCCAAGGCTCACTATTTCACCGATGATAAGGAACAGTGTGCGACCGTACTGAACGAACTTGAGGGCAAAATAAGTGATAAAGATCTGCGCAAAGACGTGCTCAAGTTTCGCAAGAAATGTAACATATGATCTAAACATGCTACATACGGCACCATCCCCCTCGTTGCATGATTTTGTTCCCATACCAGCGGTCACGGACGCAGCAGAAGACTTCACCATTGCTGCACGCGCTAACCGGAGTGAATCGCTGAACTAAACCTGCCAAACCGTTCGCTCAAACAGCGTTCAGCGCAGAGCAGTGCGCCACATTTCCCTTGACATAATTTATCAGATACAGTAATCACTTCTTTGGTAAAATATTATTTTTATGGTCGATAGCTAATCGAATGTTAAGTAATGCCCTGACGCAGATAAGCCTGACGCAGATAAGCTATTGCGGCTTTATCTAGTGGGCAGCACTTTACCCCGCTTCTGACCGTTTCAGCTTTTAACTATTCGTTTACTTCATTCATTCCGCCACATTTACAGAGGCTTCACATCAACACTGTGACGGGGTGTTTTTTATTCGATGCATTGAAGCTCTAAAAGGAGAGAAACATGGCAGATTACGGCAATCTAGAAACTCGTGTTCGGCGCAAATCCCTGCTCAACAAAGTAATGTCAGCAGAGGCATGCGTGCAGTTCTTCAAACCTGGAATGGATCTAGGCTGGTCTGGCTTTACCCCGGCTGGTTACCCCAAAGCGATACCCATCGCGCTGGCAGACCATGTCGAAAAAAACAACCTACAAGGCAAGTGGAAGTTTAATCTCTTCATCGGTGCCTCCGTAGGAGCAGAAACAGAAAACCGCTGGGCCGAGCTCGACATGATCGACCGCCGCTGGCCTTACCAGACCGGCAAAAACATTGCCAAAGGGATCAACGAAGGGCGCATCCGTATGGGTGACAAGCACCTCTCTCTCTTCGCCCAAGATCTTGGCTATGGATTTTACACTCCCAAAATCGACATCGCGATCATCGAAGTTTCTGCCATTACCGAAGATTGCGGCCTGATCCCCACCTCTTCCTGCGGTGTGATAGGTGAGATCCTCAAGATAGCTGACAAGATCATCATTGAGGTCAACACCGGACAGCCCTCCTTTGAGGGGATGCACGACTGCATCATCCCGCGTAATCCCCCCCATCGCGAGCCATTTTTGATCAGCAAGGCAGGCGACCGCATCGGAGATACTTACTTCCCCTGCGATCCGGATAAGATCATTGCGGTTGTAGAATCCAAACACCGCGACAAGGGCCGCGCATTCAGCGACGCTGACGAAAAATCGGAAGCTATCGCTGGCCACATCCTTGATTTCTTCTCAGCCGAGGTCAAGGCTGGGCGCCTGCCAGAGAATTTGCTGCCACTGCAGTCTGGGGTAGGTTCCATCGCTAACGCGGTTGTAGGCGGTCTGGCTAATGGACCTTTCTCCAATCTCTCCGTTTACACTGAAGTTCTGCAGGACACCATGCTGGACCTATTTGATTCCGGCAAGCTGGACTGCGCTTCGTCATGCTCACTCTCACTGTCCGAGGAGCCTGGCTTCCCACGTTTCCTTGAAAACTGGGACAAATACGCAGACAAAATTGTTCTGCGGCCGCTGTCCATAGCTAACGCCCCTGAGCCGATCCGGCGTTTGGGCTGCATCGCCATGAACACCCCGATTGAGTTTGATATTTATGCTCACGCAAACTCCACCCTAGTTGGTGGTACCCGCATGATCAACGGTATTGGCGGTAGTGGTGACTTCCTACGTAATGCATACCTCTCCATTATGCATACCCCTTCAAGCCGCCCAAGCAAAACTGATCCAAACGGCATCACCTGCGTAGTGCCCAAGGCACCCCATATCGACCACACCGAGCACGACCTAGACGTGCTGGTAACCGAGCAAGGGCTTGCAGATCTACGTGGCTTGGCACCGAAGGATCGGGCTCAGAAGCTGATCGACGTATGTGCACACCCAGAGTATCGTCCGATTCTGCAAGATTACTTCGACCGTGCATGCAAAGAAACCTTGAGCAAGAGTGTCGGTCATGAACCGCAACTGTTCGATCGCTGCTTCAAGATGCAACAAAACTTGGCGCAGAACGGAACCATGAAGATCAAGAACTGGGACATCAAAGTAGATCTGTGCGAATAATATAGACTGTCACACCTAAGTAATTTCCATACCCAAACCCCAAAAAGCCGTCATGCACTAGTTGCGTGGCGGCTTTTTGGGTCTCGGCACTAGCCAACGCCCACCTGATAAATTCAAATCAGAACCCACCTTCGAAGCTAAGGGCCGCATAACCATCCTACAGTCCTTCGCTTAATCCCACAGACGACTTTAAAAGATAGTTGCACAACCAGACCCTAAGCTCCATTTGGCTAAAAATAGAACGCGGTATTTTTATGCCAACTATCCACAATATAATTACACTCTTACTTTGAGCTTGAACACCCACTTACACCATAGTGTTATATTTGTTATTGTAGATTTTATAGTGTAATTTAGCATAGTTACACCAACTGATCAGAAAAGCAATATCGCAGACTAATGTTTTCAGTCATTCCTTGTGGAAGCCAAGATTGTTTAATTTAGCTTGACTTGAACTACTGCATATATTATATCTTATTTCAAAACAGGGTTTTAGTTTCTCATTTTTTACCATATGTGTACTTTGGTTTAATTTGCCACCCAATAAAATGACAAGAACACGTAAGAAATATACTTTTCTAAAACCATGTTTGCGTTTGCTCCACAAATAAGGCTTGACTGAAACTTTTTACACTACCCGCAAAGACTGTTTTTATGTGCTTCGGCACGTTGCCCAGGCTTGAAGACTGGGCTGATGACTTAAACTTACTAAACCGTATCAAGGAGGAAGACAAATGTCAGAATTCGGTAATCTTGAAACACGCGTCCGCCGCAAATCTCTGCTCAATAAAGTTATGACAGCAGAGGCATGCGTACAGTTCTTCAAACCCGGCATGGATTTAGGCTGGTCAGGCTTTACTCCGGCTGGTTACCCCAAAGCGGTACCCATCGCGCTAGCGGAACATGTTGAAAAAAACAACCTGCAGGGTAAGTGGAAATTCAACCTCTTCATCGGTGCTTCCGTAGGAGCTGAAACAGAAGACCGCTGGGCGGCGAACGATATGATTGACCGACGCTGGCCCTACCAGACGGGTAAGAACATCGCCAAAGGGATCAATGAAGGGCGCATCCGCATGGGTGACAAGCACCTTTCCCTCTTTGCGCAGGATCTCGGCTATGGATTCTATACCCCCAAAATCGACGTTGCGATCATCGAAGTTTCCGCTATTACTGAAGAATGTGGCTTAATCCCCACCTCTTCGTGCGGCGTGATCGGTGAAATCCTCAAGATTGCCGACAAAATTATCATTGAGGTCAACACTGGACAGCCCTCCTTCGAGGGGATGCATGACTGTCTCATCCCGCGTAATCCGCCCCACCGCCAACCGTTCCTGATCAACAAGGCGGATGACCGCATCGGCGATCCGTTCTTCCCCTGCGACCCCGACAAAATTGTTGCCATAGTTGAGTCCAAGCATCGCGACAAGGGGCGTGCCTTCAGCGACGCCGACGAAAAGTCTGAAGCAATTGCCGGCCACATCCTCGACTTCTTCTCTGCTGAAGTTAAGGCTGGGCGCCTGCCAGAAAATCTGTTGCCACTGCAGTCTGGGGTAGGCTCCATCGCTAACGCGGTTGTAGGTGGCCTGGCTAACGGACCTTTCTCCAACCTGACGGTATTTACTGAGGTTCTGCAGGACACCATGCTGGACTTCTTTGACTCAGGCAAACTGGATTTTGCTTCTGCGTGCTCTTTGTCACTGTCTGAAGAGCCGGGTTTCCCACGCTTCTTTGACAATTGGGACAAGTATGCAGATAAAATCGTCCTACGCCCACTGTCTATTTCCAACGCTCCAGAGCCAATCCGGCGCTTGGGTTGCATCGCCATGAACACCCCAGTTGAGTTTGATATCTACGCCCATGCAAACTCCACCTTGGTTGGCGGTACCCGCATGATCAACGGACTGGGCGGCTCCGGCGACTTCCTGCGGAATGCATATCTCTCCATTATGCACACACCGTCAAGTCGTCCAAGCAAGACTGATCCCAACGGCATCACCTGCGTTGTGCCCAAGGCACCCCATATTGACCACACCGAGCACGACCTCGATGTGCTCGTAACCGAGCAGGGACTTGCGGATCTGCGTGGTCTGGCACCGAAGGATCGGGCCCAGAAACTTATCGATGTATGTGCACATCCTGAGTATCGTCCGATTCTGCAAGACTACTTCGACCGTGCGTGTAAAGAGACCTTGAGCAAAGGCATCGGCCATGAGCCCCAGTTGTTCGACCGCTGCTTCAAAATGCAGCAGAACCTGGCACAGAACGGAACCATGAAGATCAAGAACTGGGATATTAACGTAGACCTGTGTGAATAACAGACCCACTTAATATTTCGATGTATAATTAAAAAAGCCCCGCTGGAAACAGCGGGGCTTTTTTAATTAGTGCCAAAGGGGTTGCCACAATCTGCAGCTCAATACAAAAGGTTAGGCAGAGCTCTTAGCGCTTTTTCCGACTCCGCGGATGAGCCTTATCATACTCTGCCAGCATCCGCTCACTACTAACATGGGTGTATTTTTGGGTGGTGGACAAGGATACGTGCCCGAGCAACTCCTGAATAGCGCGCAGGTCGGCACCATTATCGAGCAGATGGGTGGCAAAACTATGGCGCAAGCTGTGCGGAGTTGGGGCAGATGATAGCCCCGCGCGAAGGAGCAAATCCTTCATATGGCGCTGTACACTGCGCGGGCTAAGTCTGGCACCATAACGGTTCAAAAATACAGCCTTTTCACCCTTACTATCCACCCCAACGCGCTGGCTTAAATAGAGTTGCAGTGCCTGTACCGCTTTAGCTCCGACAGGAACTATGCGCTCCTTATTCCCCTTACCCAGCACCCTGACGTAGTTTTCGTCAAAGTCAATGTCATCAAGATCAAGCCCGGTCAACTCGCTGACGCGCAAACCACAGGAGTAGAGGAGTTCGAAGATAGCCAGATTGCGCCGCCCTTGCCCGTCTGTAGCGCTGATGCTGTCGAGCAGGTGATACACCGCGTCAACATCCATCACCACCGGCAGCCGTGTTTCAACTCCGGGGCGGCGTACTGCTTCAAAGGGATTTGACTCCAAGCCGTGGCGCTGCGCGGCGTAAGTGAAAAAACTTTTTAGTGCTGAAATCTTTCGTGCCGTAGTAACTTTTTTTACCCTGCGGTGTAAATCCGCAAGCCAACGTCGCACCTGCACACGGGTAACCCCGGCAAGCAAATCGGCTAGCTCTGTCGCCTCATCTTCTGCACCGCGCAAGAAAGCATGAAACTCCATAACATCCCGCATGTACGCGCTTTGGGTGCGTGGCGAAAGATTGCGCTCCACCTCAAGATAGGTGCTAAAGCCTTCAAACCATGGATGCATCAGCCTACCTGCACAACCTCAGTAATTTCGGGTATTTTCTCCAGCAGCACCCTCTCAACCCCCATTTTAAGGGTAACTGTTGCCATAGGGCATGAACTACACGCCCCAGTCAGCTTAACCCGGGCCACGCCAGAATCAGTCACTTCAATCAGCTCAATATTACCGCCGTCTGCCAGCATGATGGGGCGGACCTCGTCTAATGCTGCTTCAACTCTCTGTATTAGTGTCATATCAATCTCTCATTGCTGTGGCGCTACTTGGGCGCATCCATAGTAAATGAGGCGGCAATATCGGCAACACTCCTGCTACAAAGTAGCTCGGGTTCACCCACTCCACGCCCCTGAATCAAAACTTTAAACGTGTCTCCCATTCCACTATCGGGAACAATCAAATTTTTTAGGGTCATGCGTAACGCCATGGCCGCACCCGGGTCGGTCGTCTGTGCCTGTAACCGCATCAGCTCCTCCACGAATCCCAGCCCCATTAAAAAACGGTACTGCTCCCCAAAATACAGCGGGACAAGCCCGGCGCGAGCTCCAGTTTGTTCCAGCAGGGTAAAATCCACATGGGCGGTTATATCCTGCTGCCCCACATTCTGATATGGATTTTCGTTGGTTGTATGCTGTGCATAACACATGAGGGTGCCATTAAGTCTAAATGGGGCATACAATTCTGCCGCGGGATAGCCGTAATCCACCGTAATGACAAAGCCACGTTCCAAAATTTCCGCGACCTGTTGCATCCACGTGGCGGCATCTGGACAAAGTTCGGCGCGATTCCCCTCGACCGGCTCCACCCCAAGAGAATCAAAGTGCATCCTCAGCGCTGCTGCCGCTGGGAATAACTTTTCCACAAAAGCCCCATCGTCCTCAATCACCCGTACTTCATACAGCTTACCGGCGTGCTTCTCTACCACGTGGACGGGAAAGGCGTCGACAAGCTCATTAGAGATGAAACAGCCCCGCACCGACTTCAACTGCTCCAGTGTTGCCCAGCGGACACACTCATGCTCTGCCAAGAGATGCGCCTGACGTGTGCGATTGTCCGGACTTATTTCTACAATACAATAATCCAGAGCTGCGTACACTTCTGGCTCACGCCTCTTTAATTCGTCCAACACATCAAGGGCTAAATGCCCCTCGCCGGCACCCTGCTCTACAATGGTAAAGTCCGGCATAGCCAAAATTTCAAACATCTGGGCCAATTGGCGGGCCAGTAGAACCCCAAATACATGGTGAACGCTCGATGAAGTATAAAAATCACCTTTTTTACCAATGCGTTCGCGCTGCTGCATATAGTAGCCATAGCTCGGGTGATACAAACACTGCTGCATAAAATCAGCGAAGCTAAGTCCGGCGTCACCCTGCCGACGTATCTGCTCAAGAATAAAGGTATGCAACATATGTGTCGACTGCTGTTGCTTCATTGTATTGCACCAACTCCCATTCAGCGCTGCGGCTATACCGCAGCACGATAAAGTCCTGACCACAAAGGGATTATTGCCCCTAATCGCCTTAAACCAGCCCATAGGCCGATTATGTATTAGCAATTGTTTCCGACCGCCTATCTGTGCAATGATAACTGCGCTTAAACGTAGTTACGAGCGTAAATCGTAACCCAAGGTCACTGCAACCAACAGAGCACAAATCAGGCACCAATTGAGAAATGTCCGCCATAGTATCACACACCACACAGGAGAAAAAAGTATGAACCGCCATCTTGCCTTGGAACTGGCCCGGGTTACTGAAGCTGCCGCCCTTGAATCGGGACGCTGGGTTGGCAAGGGAGATAAAATAGCTGCCGATGCTGCCGCCACAGCGGCCATGCGCCACGTTTTAGGTACGATGGATATCTATGGCACTGTTGTAATCGGCGAAGGGGAAATGGACGAAGCGCCCATGCTCTACATCGGAGAAAAGGTGGGCAACCGCAAATACCAAGCAGTTGACATTGCAGTGGACCCCCTAGAAGGCACTACCCTGTGCGCGAAAGGGACCAACGGAGCCATTACCACTATCGCCCTTGCGCCAGCAGGTGGATTTCTCAATGCTCCGGATATGTACATGGACAAGATTATTGTTGGACCGGAAGGCAAAGGGATCATCGACATCGATGCCCCACCAGGAGAAAATCTCCGCCGCCTCGCACAAGCTAAAAGGTGCAATATCGCGGACCTGACGGTAGTGCTGCTCGATCGCCCACGGCACAACGATATTGTCGCAGACATCCGCAAGGCGGGTGCGTGTATTCACATGATTTCGGATGGTGATGTAGCTCCGGCAGTTGCTACCGGCATCGCGGATAGCGGTATCGATATGGTTCTAGGGATCGGTGGCGCCCCTGAGGGCGTATTAGCTGCAGCCGCAGTCAAATGTGCCGGTGGTGACATGCAGGCACGCCTTATTTTTACCACAGATTGCGAGCGCGAGCGTGCCCCCACCATGGGGATCACCGACCCAGACAAGATTTACACCCTTGAAGAGATGGCAACAGGCGATGTATTCTTTGCCGCTACCGGTGTCACCTCGGGTGCGTTGCTTCGCGGCGTCCGCTATTCTTCCGGCGGGGCCCGCACCCATTCGATAGTGATGCGCTCTAGGAGCAGGACGGTGCGTTTCCTCGACTCATTTCACTACTTTGACCATAAACCTTTACACTAAAAACTGGTCAGAACTATGGCGGCAAAACAAAATAAAACTGCCAACTTGTAAATGTAATTTTCAGTTGCTAAAGTAACAATGTTTTATCTATTGCTACGGCATCAGGCTAAGGCATTAAGCGTTAGGGGGAAAGCATGTCTATTGTAACAATATCGCGCGAAATGGGCAGCGGTGGCTCTATCATCGCCAATGCCTTGGCGGATAAGCTCGGGTACACCCTTGTGGATGGAGATACCATCCTTAAAGAGGCCTCCAAGTACGGACTGTCGCAAGAGGCAATTGAAAAGGCGGATGAAAAACCACCCGCGTTTGTCGAAAGTCTGGACGCCAGGGCCGAGATCGACTTCCACCATATTCAACAGATTATTCTGGAATATGCCCTGCGTGGGAACGTGGTTATCTACGGACGTGGAGGACAGGATATTTTGGAAGGGGTGGAAAGTGTTCTGACCACCCGCATTATTGCGCCGTTCGAATTCCGCGTAGAGCGCTGGGCCGAGCGCGAATGGCTTGATCCGGACTTATCCCGTATTCTGGTGCACAAGAGTGACCAGCAGCGTGACGGCTTTATCAAGTACTACTTTGATCGCGACTGGAACGATCCATGTAATTATGACCTGATTATCAATACGATCAAAATTTCCGAAGAGATGGCTGTTGATCTGATCATCCACGCTATGCAGGAAAAATACCTGCTGGAGCAGCGTGAAAGCTCCAAGGAGCGCCTGCGGGAGCTGATTCTGCGCAAAAAGATTGAAATTGAACTTATCCGCTCTGCTGATATCGAAGGCTATCACTTGCAGATCGACATTAAGGAGGGCACCATCCTCCTGAGCGGACATATTCACAGCGATTCAGAACGTGACATCATTCACGAAATTATCAACGCCCAGCAGCCAAACTACAAAATCAAGGACGAGCTCAAGGTGTTTGCCTACTATGTAAACCCCAAAGAGGTATAAGACGTAAAGCTTAATGGGACAAGAAAAGCCTAGGCAGCCATCGCGGAGAACCACCCTCCGCAACAGCAGAAGCTGCTATTAGCGATTAACGTCATCACCTCGGAGGTACGTCCATATGTTGTATGTCATTCACTGCTTTGACCGAGAGAACCATCTTGAATTGCGCCAGAAAATTAGACCCGCACACGTGAACTACCTGCAGCAGTTCGGTGCTCGAATCAAAGCCGCCGGGCCTACCTTGGACGCTAATGGTGCCATGAACGGTTCGGTCATTGTGGTGGAGTGTGCGGACATGTCTACCGCGCAGGACTTTGCCGCTAATGATCCCTATGCTCAGGCAGACCTGTTCCGCGAGGTGTTGATTCAGGCATGGAACAAGGTACTCTCACAGGACTGAGTCGCACGCAAACTCCGACAAACCAAAATGGGCACCCCGTAAGGGTGCCCATTTTGGTTTACAGATACAAACTACGCGGCAAATAAGAATCTACTTCTTAGCACCTTCTTCCATGAGGCGGGCTATAGATGCAGAAAAAGCTACCGGATCACGCGGTTTATCTCCCTCAAGCAACAACGCCTGATCATATAGCAGGCCTATGTATTCTTTAAGGCGCGAACTTTCCTTATCTGCGGCAAACACCTGCTTCATGCGCGCTATCAGATCATGACTAGGGTTGACCTCAAGGATGCGCTGCCCTTTGGGCACCTGTTGTCCCATGGCTTCGAACATCTTTGCCATTTTGGGGTCCATGTCGTGCTCTCCTGCGACCAGGCACACGGCAGAACTTTTCAAGCGCCCTGAAATACGCACATCAGCAACCAGATCCTTCAGCTCTTCCTTCATCAGCTCAAGCAGATCGCCAAACTCCGTCTTCTGCTCTTCCTTATTTACTTCACCAAGGTCAAGATCGCCCTTGATGGCGGACTGGAACAGCTTTTCTTTGTATGCCTCCAACCCTGAGATGATGATGTCATCAAAATCGTCCATCATAATCAGCACCTCAATCCCTTTATCCTTGAATACTTCAAGATAAGGTGAGGCTTCGGCACTGCCACGATCGCCACCGGTGATATAGTAGATCTCCGTTTGCTCTTCCGGCATCCGCTCAACATATGCCGACAAGGTGGTGGTTTCACCCGCCTTGGTGTGGGTGGATTCAAACAGGAGCAAATCTGCGATGGTTTCGCGGCGCTCAAAATCGTGATGGATACCTTCTTTGAGTATCCGCCCAAACTCAGCGTAAAACTCTGCGTACACTTCTGGCTCATCGTTCTTCATCTGCGCCAGGGTATCAAGCACCTTCTTAGTAACATTCTTTTTGATGACGCCCACAGCCTTGTTATGTTGCAAAATCTCACGACTGACATTAAGAGGCAGATCTGCACACTCCACCACCCCTCTAACAAAACGCAGGTAGGAGGGGATCATCTCTTCGCAGTGATCCATGATCTGAACCCGGCGCACATACAGGGCGGGCCCGATTTTATAATCCTGATAGAAGATATCGTATGGACGTTTTTTCGGCAGATACAGCAGGGCGGAAAACTCGGTGGTGCCCTCGGCGCGATAATGGATCACCTTAGCTGGATCTGAGAAATCGTGGGAGACGTGCTTGTAGAACTCGTTGTATTCCTCGGCACTGATTTCATCCCTGCTCTTCAGCCAAATCGCCTTGCGTGAATTAAGGGTTTCCTGCTCAGTTTCGGTGATAGTTTTTTCTTTATCTTCTGGGTCAGGCTTACTCCGAGTCACATCCATAACCACTGGATACTCGATAAAATCCGAGTATTGCTTCACCACCCTGCGCAGTTCATATTCCTCCAAGAACTGCTTTTCATCCTCTTTCAGGGTCAGAACGATATCGGTGCCCTTGCCCTCTTTGGTTGTCTTTTCAATAGTGTAGGTGCCATCGGACTCAGACTCCCATATCACCGCTGCGTCGGCAGCGGCACCAGCTTTACGCGTAATTACGCGGACCTTGTCGGCCACCATGAAAGCGGAATAGAACCCAACCCCAAACTGACCGATAAGTTCAGGATTATTTTCCACCTCGCGGCTTTCAAGTAGCTTGATAAATTCTTTGGTGCCAGAGTGCGCGATAGTACCTAAAACCTCAACGGCTTCAGCTTCGCTCATGCCGATACCATTGTCGCGCACGGTCAGGGTTCCGGCCTCTTTGTCGGCAATAAGTTCAATCTGCCACCCCTCGCCCCCTTCAGCCAGCGCTGCATTGGTGAGCGCTTCGTAACGCGCTTTATCGATGGCGTCCGAAGCGTTGGAAATAAGCTCGCGCAAAAAGATCTCTTTATTCGAATACAATGAATGCACCATCAGGTCGAGAATCTTGTTAACTTCGGCCTTGAATGTGTGTTTTACAGCGCTCATGGATAGTACAACCTCCTGTTAAAAAACATACAAATAGCGTCAAGCCTCGTTTGGCTCCGGCGACGCCCATGGGTACTTGGTGACATCTGCAGATAAAACCTCGCGTTTATCCGCAGCTCCAGAATCGCAACTAATTCTGGCGGGGACACCTCTTCTCTGGCGCGAAGATAATCACGCTTAACCCCCTTGTCAACCGCGCGGCGGTAAAACTCGGGTAAAGCGCTCCACCGCAGCTGCAACATCTTCGTGCTTCAAGTTGCCAAATGCCAGGCGCAGATATTGGTGTAACCCCGGACCAAAGGCTTCGCCGGGTAGGCTTATTAAATCGGCATGTTCAGCCAGATGGCGTGCAACCTGCCATCCGCTAGCCTGGGGCCACGGATGTTTAACCCAAGCGAAAAAAGCGCCGCTAGAGCACAACTCAAACCCGTGTTCGGCGGCCTTAAACAGAGAGCAGAATGCATCATGCCGCTGGCGCATCGATTCTGCGTTATGCTCCACCCAGGCATCGAGATGCCTACATCCCCAGGCGATTGCCAGCTGAGTCAGGCGCGGTTGGCAGACCACCATACTGTCCTGAATCTTCAAAGCGCGCTGAATCAACTCCGCATCGGCGATAAGGGCGCCCGCGCGATATCCGGTCAAAGCAAAGGTTTTACCAAATGATGCCAGATGAATAAAGTTGCGTCCCCAGTCTGGCTTATTGAACAGATGGTGTGGTGCCTGCCCCGGCGGCAAAAAAGCGTTGTACGTTTCATCCAGCACCAAGGCGATGTTGTGGCGGTGAGCGCAGGCGTATAGCTCCTCAATCTCAGCTGTACTCTGCACCTTGCCGGTGGGGTTGCTCGGCGTCACGATAACTATGGCGCGGGTGCGCGGAGTTATTCGCGCTTCGATTGACGCGCACAGGGACTCTGCCCCGCCATCTCGTCTTTTCCCTGGCTCTTCGCACAGCGTATCTGCAACACAAATCGGCGTGATTCCCAGAGTTTCTAGCGCCATTAGGTGGTCAAAATACGCCGGGGTCTGGATAATAACTTCATCGCCTGATTCGGCGACAAGTAGCAGAGCGAGCCAGAACGCCTGGCTTGCGCCGATACTCAAGCAGATATTTTCTGCACTTAGAGCCTCCGCGCCAGCATAGTGGCGTCGATACCATGCCGCAACTTCAACTCGCACCTCCTCAAGACCCTCATCCGGGGTATAGACCGCGACCTGTGGTTGCGTAACCAACTTCTGCATATACTGCCGCAAGCCTCGAGCCGGAGGATAGTCGGGAATCGCCTGACACAAATCAACCAGTGGGCGGGCGGGGCTGTAGGTACGTCCTTTTATCCAGCCTTTGACTGCGGTTATCGGTGGCGTACCTACCTGTTCAATCCGTGCGGAAAGCTGCATCGGGAAGACTCCTGCTTGTAGTTACGGAATAGAGCGGATGCATTCAAGCACTAGACGGGCGACAGATTCTAAGTCGGCCACCTTGATATATTCAGCGGTGGAATGCACCTTGTTCATCCCGGTAGCGAGGTTGAGGGTGACAATGCCGTTGGCATTAAAAATATTGGCATCACTGCCACCACCGGAGCGCCCAACTTCAAGTTTCTGCCCTAAACGCTGCGCCGCCTGGGTCAGATAGTGCAAGAGCGGAGCATCTGCCGCCACCTGCATCAACGGATAATCCGCCAAAACCTCGCACTCCACCGTCGGGGTAAACGCAGCATCATCTGAATCATCTGTGGCGAAACGCGCATAGTGCTGCGCTGCCGCTTGCAGTACGGCGCACATATGCGCAGTCTGCTGTTCTAGCCCAGACTGACTAAAACTGCGCACCTCTCCGAGCATCTCCACCTTATCTGGGACAATATTGGTAGCCTGACCCCCGTGAATAATGCCAATGTTAGCCGTGGTGTCAGCGTCAATACGCCCAAGTTGCATCTGCTCAATGGCGCGAGCGGCGATGCGCACCGCACTTATACCATATTCCGGGGCGAGTCCGGCATGGGCGGCGCGTCCGTGGATACTAAATTTCAGCTTGTTCGAGCATGGAGCATAGCGCGCCACGGTACCAACGCCGGATGTATCCAGGGCCAGACCATGCCGCGCTTGAAGTTTAGAGTAGTCAAGATGTTTGGCTCCGAGCAACCCCACCTCTTCGCACACAGTGAAGATAAGTTCCAGCGCTGGATGTGGAATTTCGTTCTCACGCAAAACCTGAACCACCTCCAAAATCTGGGCAATCCCTGACTTGTCATCCGCTCCCAAGACGGTGTCTCCGGCACTGGTAAAAACCCCATCCTTCAACACTGGGATGACCCCTATGGCTGGTGAAACCGTATCCATATGCGCCGAGAGCAGCAAGGTTGCCCCACTGTGCCTATAGGCGGGAATTCGCGCGATGATGTTGCCGCTTTCACTCCCGGTGGCTCCCGCACTGGAATCAACCTCAACCTCTGCGCCCAGTTCCTCTAAGCGTTTGCACAGATATGTGGCGATGTTTCCTTCGTAAAACGACGGGCTGTCAATCGTAGCCAACGCCCTAAATTCTTCGCATAATCTGTCTATATTGATCATATTTACTCCTGCCCTCTCTTGCTTCCCCTACTAAAGCTCCGCCTGAGGCGCTGCCAGCACCCACAGAAGCAGTAGACATCCTGATTCGCCCTCTGCTACTATCACAGTTTAAGTTAAATGTTGAGAACATATGTTGCTGACAACATCTTGCTGAAATCCCCCGCTGAGAGGTTCCGTCAGCCCGTGCCTCGAAAGCACCCCACGACGGCCAGCTAATCGAATAATGACAGCGTCGGATAAAAACTTACTTCGGCTCTGCGCATCTTCAACAAAAGGCATCCAACAGACACCATGAATCTGCGAAATACCGAAAAAAGCACAGGCAAACAATCCCGAGGCCGGAACCAATATGAACTCCCCTCGACCAGAAAGAGAAGAGTCGCGCGGCAGCGTCAGGGCCTTATTCTGCTTATCCTTATGGCTGCAATTGCGACTGGCTTCTACGTTAGCACCCAGGATAAAACCCTGCAGGAGCCTGAGATCCACGCAGTTGAAGACCCGCACATACTGCAACCAGAGATCAGTGAAGTTCCGCTGCCGCAATTAGCTGTGGAAGTTCGGCATAAAACTACCGACCATGTGGTGGCCACGGGTGAAACCATCACCTCTTTACTGGGGCAGTATTTCACCCCTGCAGAGATCCTGATTATCGACCGAAATTCCGAACCGATTTTCCCCCTCCGCAAGCTCCGCGCCGGACATCAATACAGAATCGAGCTAGAAAATGAAGAGTTCATCTTGTTTAAATACGATATCAACCCCGAAGAACAGCTGATCATAGAAAAAAAGAATGACGAAATTAACATCGAGCGAAAAACCATTCCTTACAATATCGAGGCGAAAAACACTGGCACCCAGTTTGAGTCACCCCTTGATTGAAAACGTCGCCGTCACTGAAACCCCAAAGCAAGGAATCCTGGCGAGGTTGTAGTGCATAAAAACAATGACTTCATCAACCGTGGCACACGGTGTCTGCGCGCCTCTGTCGAAGCAACCTGCATACACCTACGGGAGGGGCGAGAGATAATGAATGGCTCTGGGGTAAAGAAGAGGGATATTATCGGCTACAGAGGGGAGTAAACGGTGAACTACCTGCTCCACCTGCTACTGTCGGAACCAGAGGATGACTGTTATGTAGGCAATCTGATGGGTGACTTTGTCAAGGGGAGGTTAGAATCCCACGCGCAAGACTTTGCCCCCGCAGTGATCCGCGGCCTGAAACAACATCGGCGCATAGACAGTTATGCCCACCAAAGTGCGATTTTTCGGCGCAGCTACCAGCGACTGGACCGTAGCTATGGTCTTTATCGCGGCATTATGGTGGATCTTTTTTATGACCACTTTGCGGCGCGTCACTGGCAGTGTTTTCATCCGCTCCCCCTCCCAGATTTCGCGCACACGATATACACCATCCTGGGCGCTCGCATTGACCTGCCCCCAGCCTTTGCCCACGTTGCCGCGCGCATGCGCGAACACAATTTGCTGGTTGCTTACACCCACACCCAAACCATAGAGCGCGCCCTGAATCACATCAGCACCCGCGCCAGAGCACCGAACCCACTTCACGGTGCAATTACCGAACTACTGCGCAACTACACACAGTTAGAACAAGACTGCATCAACTTTATCAAGGCGTCTATGGCGTGGACCGAACGCCAGCCCCTATGGAACAACGCCCCCGATGAAGAAGAGCCCAGAACTAAACCCATTGTGGCAGACTAAGCAGATAAAATGCTGCAGCAGCTCGCGACGTCCCTACTGAGACGAATCCCTTCGGTGCCCCACCAACCCTAGCTTACGGGTTCTCAATAATGGTACGCCCTTCGAGGTAAAAGCGTTTTTCGTCCGCCTCCCCCATCGAGAAAGTTTTACGCGGCAGAGCGCCATCCTGCACAATGGTACGAAAAAAATCATGCTTAGAAATCGAAGGCAGGTAGAATCCAGCGCAAACCGGACGTGAACCTATCTGGGTCACGCTTTGGACTCCGTGGATATAATCAATCCGCACATCCTCATGCCGCGCTAGATAACCATCGAGAAATTCCTGCAGAGAACCTACCGCCAGGGTTTTATGTGGATTTCTGATTCGAAGCAGGTAATAGCTTCCACTTAGAACACAGCCACAACAGTGGTCGCTCTCCCCTTCTGCGGCACTCATGGCCGTCAGACACGCGTCCGCATCGGCCTGGGGTTCCAGCTCAAACTCCATGTTGTCAGCACTGAAAAAGCGCTGCAGTTCCTGACGCAGATCGTCAACATCCACATTAAATAGCACCCGGTGGATAGCTTCAAACTCCAGACCAGAGTCGTGAATATTCACCAACTCTACTAGGGCGTAGCGCGCCGGATGCTCCATCACTGCGTCGGGATCGGACGCTCCGCGCTTGATCTCCTCCCACAGCGCTTTAGCCGTGGCAAAGGAGTGATTACCATCCCCCATGGCATAGAGCATGACATCTTCATGTCCCGGATACTTGCGCTGATACACCTGTGGATCGGCCAGAACATCAAGGGCTTGCACTACTTGCTGGTGCAGTTTCGGGTCATCCACCAGATAACCGTTCAGGTGCCCCCCCGCGCCGTATAAGTAGAAATTGTAAATCTGCTTGAGTTTTGCATCGAATAGCGGCTCAATTACGGTTTTATGCGGATCATCGATCAGAACCATGATATGGGGCAGTTCCAGCGGTGCATTACGCCGCACCTTGATGCGTGGCGGCAGGCGGTCCATGATGGTTCCCTCTGTTGCGCGGATCAGAGAATGAGCCCCTTGGTTGTAGTCGTAGCACTCCAGATCCAGCGCCACCATCAGCCCCTTACGCTGCGGCACTATTGCCGTACTGCGCTCCACCAAAACAAAGGCCGGCTCATGCTCAACCAAGGTTCCATCCTGCATGCACGCATGCATATTGGCATTGATATGTTCAATTCTGCTCTCTACATCTGGGTCCTCTAGATAGACCTCTGGCAGCGTCATCTTTAACGTAGAAGGGGCAGACCCAACAAATTTGGCCAGATCGTTCCAGTACTGCAGATCGGAAGTATATTGATCGCAGGCGATTACTGCCCACTTGTGCATATCGATGTTGGCGGCGGGGAGCAGGATGCGAGGCACCTGCAGGGCAATCCGAGGGAAATTCATGAACATCTATCCTTTACTGAACAAATTGATGTGCGTAACCGTAACTTAAAACTTACCGAAGCTGCTGCGCGCTTTCCGGCGCGAAAACTTGCCCAGAATCCAGCCAAGTAGCAGCGTTCCACCCCCAGCGAGGAACCATCGGATACTCACCTCACTGAGCATGGTTCGGTTTTCTTCCTGTAAGGCACTTAAGTGGATCTGAGCCTCATCGAGCTCGCGCTGCAAACGCTTGCTCTCTTCATCCAGCACTATAGCGTTGTCGGACAACTCACGAATCCGGACTAGCTCCTGTTCGCGAGAGGCGAGCTCTTGACGTAGGGTCTCTAGTTCACTTTGTAACATTTCCTGCGCAGCCACCGCCCCCTGCTGTCCCTCAACCTGTCTACGGAGCTTTTCTACTTCAAGCTGCAACTTCTTGATTTGTTGTCTCTTTGGGATGTGGGGTGAGATGTACTGGGTAAGCACATAGCCCGTGGTGCCATCTTTAAGCTGAACATACAGGTAGTCCCCGTGCTCTTCCAGTACTTCCACCGCAGTATCGGTGATCAGGTTTTTGGTTATCTTGTATTGGTTGCCCTGGCCCGCCCGTAGGTTGATGACCAGTTGATCGGAGACATAGCGGGTGTCAGCAGCCCAGCTTCCAGCAGCACCAAGGCAGATAGCACACAGAAACGCGCTGGCTACGAGGTTTCTAATCATATTATTCTCCTGTTTTCATGTACATGTTTTACCCTTTAACCAATAATCACCCTCGCTTAAAGCGGCCAGTCGGTTTCAAATCCGGCAGGGTAGAAATTGTCTTTAGTGCGGTTAAAATAACCATACTGAAGGCGGGGAATTTGCGCTTTAATTTCATTGAACATATATGCCATCCCGACGCAATCCTGCGCTGGAGGCAGTGCCTGCAGGTACAGTTGCGGGTCGATAGCTAGATTGCGTAGCTGGAGCATGTCCACCCCATAGCGCTCAATAACACGCATAAGCTCCTCCATCTCCGCCTGTTGATCGGTAATGCCCGGGAAGACTAAATAATTGAACATGACAAACAAACCAAGGTCTTTTGCGCGGCGGACCGACTCAAACACATCGTCCAGACAATAAGCTCGGGGGCGATAATAGGCATTGTACACTGGTTCACGTACTGAATTGAGGGAGACTCGGATGGAATCCAGCCCAGATTTGGCCAGGGCCTCTACCTTATCCGGCAGGGAAGCGTTGGAGTTGAAGTTGATTGTCCCACGCGTGGTGCGACGGCGCATCTCGCGTACAGCCTCGCAGATTACATCTGCCTGCATGATGGGATCACCTTCACACCCCTGCCCAAAGGAGACGATGGCATTTTGTGCTGTTTCCAGATGTGGAACCGCCGTCTGCACCAACTCCTCCACCGTGGGGACAAACTCAATGCGCTCCTGACTGGAGGGGCAACACTCATTCTCCGCCGCTTGATATGACAGGCACCCCAGACATCTGGAGTTGCAGGTTGGTGAGGTAGGCAGTGGCGCTTCCCAGCGCTGCAGAAATAGGTTTTTAGCCGCAAAGCAGTGGTAATCGAGGGCACAGCGGGATAATTGTAGTAGCAGGCGATTATCCGGATAGCGCCCCAACAGTACATCCACCCCCGGAGCCACCTCACGGTCATCAAAGTATTCTGATTCCCACTGCGTGCTGCGGTCCACCTTGAGAGCTGGGACGTAAAAACGCTCCTCTTCGGCACACCACGCCAGCGCCGTATAGGACCACAGAGGAAGGGTCTGGCGTTTGGGCGGATATTCAACCGCAGGGAGATACGTACGCATATACGCCGGGGACATAAAGGCGCACACGGCCTGTACCGGTTCACCCCCCATGGAGCGGGGCAGATTGCGGATCACTTGCGCCTTACCCGTACGCGGATCAATCCCCACTGGGCTCAGCCCGGGCATAGTAAACAGGCGGCTTCCCTCAGGCAGCGGAATCATCTCTGCTGCATCGGGCACGCAGATTTCGCTGCCACTCATTGCGGCCATACGATATTCCGGGTGTTCAAAAACTTCACCATCCTGCGTTGCCACAACACTCAAAAAGGTCATGCCCGCTTCACTTCCTTATCCTTAAATTATCAGAAAAAGTTCTACATCGCCTCAGGCTCGAAAGCAAACTCAGCGCACAATGCTACAGCAACTGCCCTGGGATAAACAAGCTCAATATGATTAGCCTTCTGCCCAGCAATGGGAGGAACTGCGGGAGCAGCTATACCGCATCAACCTCTGGCTTTATCCGGCGACGACGTAAAGAAGATGCAAAATTTGCGCTTTTATTTTATCCTGCGCAGCATGAAAACAGTCCTGACCACCCTGCACAGCAAATTTATCCACCCAAGTCTGGCTTTGCCTTGCCTTGCCGCCTACTGCCGCGACACCTGCGGAGAGCTCCTGATCCGCGAATTTACGGTACACGAACCGCGTGACAACATCCTCGCGGCACTGTTGGATGAACACGCCAACGTGATCGCTTTTTCCGTGTATATCTGGAACCGCGAAGAAACCCTAGCCTTGGTGGATGCCATCCATGTAGCTGCGCCCCATATCCGCATAATCCTCGGCGGACCGGAGACTAGCTACCCAGAACCCAACATATGGGAGCGCCATCCTGGCATCAGCGCCATTATCCACGCCGAAGGTGAACGTCCACTGCGAGCGCTGCTCCGAGCTTGGCAGGTAGACGCCATCCCAACCGAATGCGGGGGTTTAAGTCTGCGCACTGCGAGCGGAATAATAACGGAACCGCAAGCCCTACTACTCGAACACCTGGACGAACTGCCATCGCCCTATACCCTCGGACTTATGGATTGCGATAAGGGCTTTGTTTATTACGAGAGCAGTAGAGGCTGTCCCTATAGTTGCGCCTTCTGCATGAGCGCCCTCGACACCAAGGTGCGCAGTTTTTCCATGCAGCGGATCAAGCAGGATCTGCTTCTGCTCATGCAACAACAGGTGCCAAAAATCAAGCTGGTGGATCGAACCTTCAACTACGATCCCCAGCGGGCGCGTACCATCTTTGCCTTTATTCTCGAACATAACCGCAGCAGCCATTTCCACTTTGAAATTGGCGCCCATCTCCTCGACGCCCCCACCCTGCAGATGTTGGAGCAGGTGCCAGAGGGGATGTTTCAGTTTGAGATCGGGGTTCAATCAACCATGGAGGACACCCTTAAGGCGGTGCAGCGCCACGCTCCGTTGGAGATCCTACTGGCCAATGTGGAACATCTGCTGCGCCGTACCCATATTCACATCCACCTAGATCTAATCGCGGGGTTGCCAGGGGACGATACCACCCAGATTCTGCACGGCATCGATACATTAATGCACCTGCGCCCGCATCATTTGCAGATTGAGCCTCTGAAACTTCTCCCCGGCGCGCCGTTACGCCGCGACGCCGCCGCGCTGGGACTACACTACGACCCCAACCCGCCCTACACAATACTGAGGTCAGACAAGCTCGATTTCTTCGCCCTAGAGCACCTGCGCGGCATAAGTCGCCTGCTCGACCTTACTTGGAACTGCGGGCGCGCTGCCAACTTCATTCTCGAACTCGGCAGACAGCGCCAGAGTGTCGCCAGCGCCCTCGCGGAGCTGGAAAGATACTGGAAAAAACACGATCTGCTGCGCTTTCCTCTTGGGCAACGGGAAATCTTCGAACATCTGGCAGCGGCTGCGTACAGTATGTTCAGCACCCAACCTCAGGTGTTAGAATTGCTGCAGCAGACGCTAGCGCGCGATCTGGCGCTGCGCGAACCGATAACGCCCACCAAAATTCCCGATTTTTTAGCCTTTCAACTACATGACGACGAAGAACAACGGGTAAAAGAGCAGGTGAAGGAAAAGTTGGAGCAGGTCAAGGGGAAGGGGATAAAAATGCAGTATTTTGCGGCCAGGCTCCCCGCGCTAGCTCAGCAGCATATTAGCGAGGATGACAATGCTGAAAAAGTTGTTTACCTGTTTTTCTACCTGACTCAAAGCGGAGCGAGGATGCAGGTAGAGGAGTTGCGGATTTAACAAACGCTTCATTCTGACAGGACAACTGCACCCACGGCGGTATCGCAACCACCGTAGGAGCCGATTCCATATCGGCCCGCGATTCTGCAGGCCGGGCGGAAATGGATTCCGCTCTTACAATATCCCACAAGCACCCAATCCTCTTCGCGCCGCAACTGTAGGGTCAATGCACGAATTGACCCTACAGCTCAGTCAATATATCCATCAGGATTGCTCTTCTGCCAACGCCATGAATCACCACACATCCGCTCTAAATCGAATTTAGCTTCCCAGCCCAGCAGCGTCCGCGCCAGAGTTGGGTCGGCGTAGCACTCCGCGATGTCCCCCGGGCGCCGGGCCACAACCTGATAGGGGACGGTCCTACCGCTGGCGGTTTCAAAGGTGCGCACTACCTCCAGCACGGAATAGCCTCGCCCGGTTCCTAAATTGAGCGTGAGTGCCTGCCCTTTCCGTTCAGCTTCTGGCAAGCCACGCTCCAAAGCACTCAGGTGCCCACGCGCTAAATCCACTACGTGGACATAATCACGCACCCCGGTGCCATCAGGGGTGGGATAATCATCGCCAAATACGCTTAAGTGCTCCCGCTTCCCCACCGCAACTTGGGCCACAAACGGCACTAGGTTGTTCGGTATCCCCCGCGGATCTTCCCCGATCAGGCCAGACGGATGTGCCCCCACTGGGTTGAAGTAGCGTAGCAGAACCAGATTCCACTCTGGGTCTGAGGCGTGCAAATCGGTAAGGATCTGCTCAATCATCAGTTTGGTGCGTCCATACGGGTTGGTGGGACCAAGTGGAGCGTCTTCGCCGATAGGGACGCTGGCAGGGTCGCCATACACGGTAGCGGACGAACTGAACACTAGGTTTTTACACCCGTACGCTCCCATCACCTCACACAGCACCAAGGTGGAATAGAGATTGTTGTTGTAGTATTCCAGCGGTTGCGCCACCGACTCCCCCACCGCCTTGTGGCCAGCAAAGTGGATCACCGCATCCACCGTGTGGGTGCTGAACACTTGGCTTAACCTGTCTTTATCCCGCACATCATAGGGATAAAACACCATCTTGCGCCCCGTAATTTCCTCCACCCGCTCCAGCGCTAGGGGCGATGAATTAGACAAATTATCGATGCAAATCACCTCGTGGCCACCCTCGAGCAGCTCTACCACGGTGTGGGAGCCTATATAACCTGCCCCCCCAGTTACGAGAACATTCATTTCAACTCCTCAAGAAATCTACTCTAATTCCACCACCGAGTGGTCGCCCATACTCATGCTTTGCGACGCCCCCACCAGACGTACGCTATCTCCGAGGATACTATGTCGCAACAGAACATTCTTCACCTCGCTATCGGCGTTGAGAATGGAGTCGCTTATAATCGCACCCTCCACCACCGACCCACGCGCAATGGACACATTTGGCCCGATTACGCTATTATTTACCTTTGCACCTTTGCCGATGTGCACAGGCTCGATAATGACCGAGTTGATGCACTCGCCGGCGCAGATATTGTGTTCGCGCAGCAGGTACCGGTTGGTCTCCAATAGATTCTCCGGCTTGCCACAGTCGAGCCAGGCGTCGAGGAGAGGCGCACGCAGTTTTTTACCGGCCTGAATCATCCGCATGAACACTGCAGGGAGATAAAACTCCCCTTTTTCTTTTTCTCCGGCGTTTATACTCTGCTGCAGGTACTGCATGAATGACTCTCCATCTTTCAGATAGAAGAGCCCCACCTGCGCCAAACGAGAAATAGGCGTGTCGGGTTTTTCCACCATTGCGATGATAAAATCGTCACGCACAACATTGACGCCGAAACGCTGATAGTCTTCAACCTCATGTGAATACACAAGCCCGTCGCAATCCACGCACAGTTCGGCTATCTTATCCAGAGCGGTGATAAAGATGGTGTCGTTGAATACCACCAACACATCGTCGCCAGGCAAAATTCGCTCCGCGGCTAAAAACACCGCGTGCGCTGGCCCGAGTTTTTCACGCTGGGGGATATAGGTACATGGAAGGGTCGGAAAATTCTGCCCCATAAAGTCTTCGATCTGGGTACCATTATCGTCCACAATGAAGATATACTCTGCAATATCTATCGCTTCAAGTCTGGTAATGATATGCTCTAGCACGGTTTTACCCGCCACCCTTACAAGTGACTTCGCTTTTGCGTGGGTATGGGGTCGCAGGCGAGTACCTCGACCGGCAACAGGTAGAATGACTTTCATACAAGAAACTCCTCAGGCTGGAAACTACATGATTTTAATGCTACTACATACCAGCTTAACGCAACAAAACCAAATTACACGTGCGCCGGCACTGCACCAAATTAACCGCGCCTCTGCAACTCCTCTTTTCGCTCCACCTCCATCCATCGCTACCGGGTATCACGGCTGATTACATAATGCTACGGAATCACAGAAATTCAAACTCACACCCCCTGCTGCTGTTCATACTCCTGTCGCTGCTGCTGCATGCGCTGCTGCCTCTTGTCGCCCCTGAACTACTGCCCTCCAAGGAAGAACTCCCACCTGAGCCAACATACGTTGAGATTCAGCCCATTGAAGAGGTGCGTGAAACAATTCGGGTGCAAAAAACGGAAGAAAAAGAGGTAGATACCCAGCGGTTGGGGGAAGCCGACCAGCAGGTTGTGGAAGAGCAGGCCCCGGAAGGTTATGATTTTGAGGATAGCGCCCCAAGCGTGGCGCAGGCAGAGGCTCTGAAAACAAAGGTACCAACCGAGCCCGCCCCGCCGGAAACCGCGCAGCAATCCGAACCTGAACCAGCCATCGAACAACCTGCGGACGATGCTTTTAGGCCGAAGCCACAACCGGAAACCAGGCCGATGCCCGACCTACAGCAACTGTTGCAATCAAGCACCCATGCCGCCGCCGATATTGCGCGCGAGACCAGGGTGAAACACCGTCCCGATGTTGCTCCGGGCGAGGCGGTATGGCTCAACATGCGGGAAGATCGTCTGTTTTCCTTTTTCAATCGCTTCAGAAGTGGGATATACGGGGTATGGAACTACCCGCAGGAGTCCATTGAACGCAGGGAACAGGGCACAGCCTTATTGGAGATAATCATTAATCGCGATGGCAGCGTGGAGGATGTCAATCTGCTCTCAGGCAGTGAATTCGAGCGCCTAAATCGAGAAGCCATTGCCGCCGTATTCAAGGCGGCGCCCTACGGCAAGCTGCCGGATAGCTACCCAGAAGAGCAGCTGCGCATCAAAGCGTATTTTCACTACCAGCTTGGCGGCGCTATGCGAATTTTCGGGCGTTAAAAAAGGGTGCCAAAAAATTCCGGCACCCTTCTGGTGGACAGGTTCAGCGTGTTTACAGCATTTTATCTCACCCGCTGACGTGCGCTCTGCACCGTATTCTCCAGCAGCATGGTGATGGTCATAGGGCCAACACCGCCGGGAACTGGAGTGATATAGCTGGCACGGGCCGCTGCGGCTTCAAACTCCACATCTCCGAGTAGGCGTCCGTCCTCCTGGCGGTTGATCCCGACATCGATCACCACCGCACCATCCTTGATCCACTCACCCCTAATCATTTCAGTCCGCCCCACTGCGGCGATAACCACATCGGCACGTCTGACGTGCGCGGCTAAATCACAGGTGCGGGAGTGACATATAGTCACCGTTGCGTTCTCAGCCAGACACATCAACGCCACTGGCTTGCCGACGATATTGGAGCGCCCTATAACTACTACTTCCTTGCCATTAAGGTCATACTGGATCGATTCAAGCATCTTCATCACCCCATACGGGGTGCATGATTTAAAGGTTGGATTGCCCGTAACCAGACGCCCGACACTTACCGGATGAAAACCATCTACATCCTTTTCCGGAGCAATAGCAGTAAGCACCGCATCCTCATCGATATGAGCAGGTAGCGGCAACTGCACCAGGATGCCGTCGATGCGCGGGTCGGCATTAAGCTTGTCAACCAAGGCTAGAAGCTCTTCCTGCGTAGTTTCTGCAGGCAGACGATGTTCGTCCGAAAAGATTCCAACCTTGGCGCAGGCTTTCTCCTTCATGGACACATACACACGACTGGCCGGGTCATCCCCAACCAGCACCACCGCTAGTCCAGGCACAACACTCTCGCGCTTAAGTTCTGCCACACTCGCGGCCAGCTGCTCGCGCATGCTGGCGGCCAAAGCTTTGCCATCGATAAGTGTTGCTGCCATCGGAACCTCCATTAATTTTTTTGTTATCGCTTTTATTTTTATATATTCTGAGACAGCCACCGGCTGCCATTTATAGAATTACGCTCAGCCAACCTTGCTGCACTCGCCCGCTTTAGCCTTGCTGCAAGTAGATGGTGCGGCGCTACTGTAGCCTTGTTCGTACCAGCCGCCCCCTTTGAGAGTAAAAGCGGTAGAAGAGATCAGCTTCTTCACCCCACCCCCACATTCTTTACATTCCTGCAAGGGTGCATCGGAAAATTTCTGGCGTGCTTCGAAAACCAAACCACACTTATTACACTCATATTCATAGATAGGCATTGTCTCAATCCCTCTTTTTAGCACAGATTTTATTGGCGGCAGGCTAATACACTTAAAAGCAGGGCGTAAGGTAGTCATATAGCAGGATTTTGTCAAGAGAGCTCGATCTCCCCACCGGCACCGCGCTAAGAGAAACAAGAAAATCTGCAACTGGCATATAAAACACGCCACATCTATTTACCCATCCGCCAACATATAAAAGATGGTTCGGGAGGCAATGCCATGGTAGAATCGTCGGTATACCAACAAGTAGCGAAGAAAATATTGTGTTTCCTCTTGATCCTTGGCAAGAGAAGGGTCAGCAAAGCTATCCGTTCCACTTGTCCCTCCTAAGGGGATCACTCGCACACAGCGGAGTTAACAAACCAGTGCCGGTAAAGAAATTTATTCAACATAGTGAAAACCTTACCCTCCCAACGCTACCGGCGGTGGCAACCCTGATTCTGGAAGAATTGGGTGCAGAAGAGATAGACTTTCAGACGCTGGCTCAGATCATAACAGCGGATGCAGCGTTAACCGCGCGTATCCTGAAAATAGCAAACTCTTCACTCTTCAGCCCTGTAGATAACATAGACTCAATCCATACGGCACTGACTCGTCTGGGGACAACCTTAGTCACCAATATCGCCCTTTCTTTCGTTCTAGTGCATGCTTTCAATAAACGCTCACTTAAATCGACATTCGATTTCAATTACTTCTGGCGCCACGCCCTGACCTCAGCTGTTGCTGCCAGTCTGCTCCACAGCGAGCTCTATCATGACGATAGCAATATCTTCATCAGTGGACTGCTGCACGACATCGGTATTCTGATTGCCGGCAGCCAACTTCCAGAATACTGTGACCTGTTCAAGAATGATGCAGATATATGCGACAACCTCAGCGGCAAAGAACATGCTGCTTTCGGATTCACCCATAGCCAACTTGGAGCCGAGGTTCTGCAGTCCTGGAAGATTCCGCCAAGTATAGCTCTGCCAATTCTGTATCACCATGACCCAGACGCAGCGCCACCTCAATATCGCGATACCGCATTTGTCATTCAGGTGGCCGACAAAATAGCCGATATGTTTCACTCTAGGCCGTCGGCTAATAAACTTGGGGTGTTTGAACAAATGCTCCATCAAGAGAAAATTGATCAGGACAGCGCGGATCGCCTCATTCACGATATTTTCAGCAAAAGCTTGAAAACCTTAGCTTATTTTGAAATACCCCCTGACAAAATCAAGAGCCCGAGCCAATTGCTCCAGGAGGCCAATGCAATCCTGTACGATCTCAATATGGCCACCGATATGGAGCTACGCACCATAAAAAAGGAGCGTGAAACCCTCATAGAGAGCTCTAAGCATCTCTACAGTGCCAATGCGGAATTGAGCCGCCTGGCTTTTGAGGATGACCTCACTGGCTTGCATAACGTACGCTACTTCCATGATTATTTTCAGCGCGAAATGCAGCGTTCACTCCGTTACAAGAGTTGTTTTTCCCTGCTACTTCTGGATCTGGATGACTTTAAGCGGGTCAATGATTCCTACGGGCATCAGGCTGGGGATCGAGTGCTGCAATATTTAGCAGATATTATCAACAGCACCCTACGTCAGGTGGACATGGCGGCACGTTATGGTGGCGAGGAATTTGCCATATTCTTGCCGGAGACCGGGCAGGCAGAAGCAATGCTCATTGCCGAACGTCTGCGGCACCGGATTGAAGAGCACAAAACCCCTTGGCAAAAACACAGCATCAGCGTTACCACTAGTATCGGCGTAACCTATTTCAACCCAGTGCAGGGAGAAGCCTGCAAGGATGAGATAATCGCACGCGCCGATATCGCCATGTATCTAGCTAAGCAAGAAGGTAAAAACCGAGTCAAGTTGGCCGAAAAACACACCCAGGTGATTTGAGTTTTGTTTTTCCTTGGAGCCGTATCTCTGATCTGGGCTTTTTCGTTCGGCCTTATCAAAGGCCACCTGACCACCATCGACCCCAGCCTGGTCGCTGCGTTGCGTCTGGTACTTGCGGCGCTGGTTTTCCTCCCCTTTACCCGCCTCAAACCCTGTCCCATCTCTGCGCGTATACTGTTATTTGGTATCGGCGCACTGCAGTACGGGGTCATGTATACCTGCTATACTGCGTCTTTCGCCTATTTACACGCATATCAAGTAGCTCTGTTCACCATATTTACCCCGATATTCGTCACCATTTTTAACGACCTGTTTTCTGCCCGTTTTCACCGACGCTTTTTCACCATGGCTTTGCTGACCGTAGTCGGAACCGGGGTGGTGCTATACCGAGATTTCAGTACTGCTGAATTTCACACCGGCTTTTTACTCCTGCAAGGCGCTAACGCCTGCTTTGCCTTTGGGCAGGTTGCGTACTGTAAGGTGATGCGCAAGCTTCGCCTGCGTGACAGCAGCATTTTTTCTCTTCTGTATATGGGAGGTTTTGCCGCTACACTCCCCATGTTGCCATGGTCCAGACTCGGGCAGGAACTAACACACATAGATGCCCAACAATGGCTCACTTTGCTATATCTGGGAGTACTGGCTTCGGGGCTGTGTTTCTTCATGTGGAATTATGCAGCTCGTACAGTCAATGCCGGTGTCCTTGCGGTAAGCAACAACCTTAAAACCCCTCTAGCCATCGCCTGCTCCGCACTGTTTTTTGGTGAACAGATCAATCTATTCCAACTGTTGACTGGCTCGGTCATCATCCTGGCGGCTCTAATCCTTAACCCAGGCTCAAAGCGCGCCTCATAAATGAGGTGTCCGCTCCAGATGTCTTGAACCGCTGAATTTTATCCCTGCATAAATACACGGTCCCGTGCTAAACTTCCGCGCGACAACAGGGTAAACATTTGGCATCGCTGTACCTTTACGGTCGGAGTAACAGACATAGCGCAACTACGATGCAGAGGCAGGATAAAACACAGGGCATAATCCATAAGGAATTTATCTGATGACCAGTATCAACCCCCGTCCGGGGCAATCCATCCTCATAACTGGAGCCTGCCTAATCGTCATTCTGGCAGGACTCAAAAATGCACAGCAACTCGTGGTCCCCTTTTTTCTGGCTACGTTTATCGCCATCTTATGTCTACCGGCTTTGAAATGGCTTGAAAAAAAACGGGTGCCAGGAGTCGTAGCGGTACTTCTGGTCATTACTATGGCGCTACTCTTCGGTCTGATACTAGCGCTATTTATCGGAACCTCGGTTCGCGACTTCACCCTCACCCTGCCCACCTATCAAGAGCAAATCCGTGAAGAGACCAAAGCCCTGTTTACTTGGCTGAACAACTACGGGATTTCTATCTCGTCTCAGGTTGTGCTCGATTATTTCGATCCCAGCGCAGCCATGAAAATCGCCGCCAACACCCTAAGCAGCCTCGGCTCGGCCCTGACCAATGGCTTCCTAATTATGCTCACGGTGGTATTCATTCTGCTTGAAGTAAGCACAATGCCCGACAAGCTCAAACTGGCGCTGCCCCAATCCACCGCTTCACTGGAAAACTTCACCCGCATAACCCTCAGTGTGCAGCGGTATCTGGCCATGAAAACAATCCTAAGCGCTATCACCGGCGTTATAATTACTCTCAGCATGTTGATACTCGATGTGGATTATGCGGTTTTATGGGGACTGCTGGCTTTTCTGCTCAATTATATTCCCAACATCGGCTCTATTATTGCCGCCATACCAGCTATCCTGCTGGCCCTGATACAGCACGGCATTTTCAGTGCCCTATTTGTTGGCGGTGTATATATTGTGGTCAATGTGGTGATTGGCAATGTAGTGGAACCGCGCTTTATGGGCAGCCGCCTCGGACTCTCACCCTTGGTGGTATTTGCTTCGCTGGTATTCTGGGGCTGGGTTTTAGGCCCCGTAGGGATGCTGCTTTCCGTTCCGCTAACCATGATCCTCAAGATTGCCCTCGAAGCCACAGAGGAGTGGCGCTGGCTGGCAGTATTGCTCAGCTAGAATGAACATTACAGGGCATACACGAAAGGATATATCCATGCAAAATAAACAAAACCTCAAGCCGGAAAACTATCTTGGATTTTTTCTCCTCCTTGCGACCTTGATGGCTTTTGCCGTTATCGTAAAGAGCTGCAACGTCGCGGGCTATCAGGCAGAACGAGCGGTTCAGCAAAGTTCAGGATCACTTAAAATTGACCAGCGCCGCTGAAATACAGATATTTGTTTCCACGCGCCCACACTTAAGTCCTGCCGATGAAGATCTGGCGCGCGCCTTGGTGGCAAAGGGCTACGCCGATCTATACACTCTGCGTCAGCGTCTACAGGGGATGTTCCCGACTCGGCTGGCACACGGCAGCGCAGCCTCAATGGAACCATTGCTAGAGGTGCTACGTCAGCATGGTCATCCACACCGGGTCATGCCACGCCGCATATCATCAATTCCCCCTGAATCCATTGAAGACTTGCGCTTGCAGGCGAATCAAGTGGAACTGCGCAGCCAAACGCAAACCATCCTCTGCCACCCTGGCACAACCCTACTCGCTATTGTTGCGGATGCTTCTGGTCGCCTCAAAGAACGCCAACTAAAACGTTTTCTTGTGCGCAATACCTTTGGAGCATCTGCCACAGATACTGACATTGCAAACATCGACGACTTGGAGCAAGAAATCTTTCACCTCTCTCCTGTCCTCGACATCTACCGTCTCGATGCGACGGGTGCAATTGAGGTTGGTATCCGGATCCTCCCAGGGAAGTTTGATCATCGCCGCCTTGGCGACGCTGCGGGGCTAAGCCGGCATAAAAACCTGGAAACCCTCTGGCATAAAATTAAAGAAGCGAACCCGGACATGCAGGTGCACTACAGCTTTGGTCTGGCATTTCCACCTGAATATTCTCCAGAAACCGTTGCAGAAAAAGATGCGTACTCCACGCGGGACAACTTCGAGGCACTTACCCGCTATGCCTGGCTGGTGGCAGAACTTGAGCGTGACGCTGAATTTACGCCGGAACCAGGTGCGGAGCAATCATCCGCTATCAAAACAATCCCCGGCCTCTTTGCGGCGCTCCCCTTCCCTCTGGGCACGCAGGGGGTCGCACCGATGATAAATAGCCCCTCTTCGGTTGCGGGACAAGCCAACACAGACACTTCCAACATGCCGAATACCGATGCGTTGCCTCAGCCTCCTGCACCCGAAGTTATCTCCGGTCTCAAATTGTATCGCAACAGCTTACGTATGCTGCTGGGGACAGGGATAGCATTGGCATTCGGCTTGGGGCAGACCCTCATCCTCTTCGGCACGAATACCCTCGCGTATCTCTATAGCAGCGGCATTGCTCAAGGATTTCTGGGTTTACTCTCAATCGGTATAGCGCTCAGGTACTTCTTGCTGAAACGCCACATTGACAATACCCCAACCAGCAAAATCCGCTCCCTAGCGATGGGGATGGTAGAAATTCATGGCCGCGCTGAACGTACCCATGCTTTAGTATCTCCAGTTTCCGGCCTGCCATGCGTCTATTATCGAATAAAAAGATACAAACGCAGGCATGTGCGCGGGAGTTCAATGCGCCATACGCTGTCAGGAAGTGGAGACAATCAGTGGTCGCTGGTGAGCATTACTTCCAGTAGCACCGTCCCTTTTATGGTGCGCGATGAAACCGGTGCGATCGAAATCGACCCAGCAAGAGCTGACATCAAGATTAGAACAACTCACGCCGGAACGGGTGCTATGTCGCGGCTGCCATTTAGCGTCAATGAAGGTAAAAACGCAAACATGCGCTGGGTGGAAGAGCTGATTCCGGCAGGAAGTCCCATATATATTCTTGGCTTCGCTCGCACCCAGATTACAACACCGACACAGACTGAGATGTTGCGCCAGGCACTAAAAGATCTTAAGCAAGACCACGCGCAACTACAACAGTATGACCTCAATGGTGATGGGCATATTGATAGCAACGAATGGGAATTAGCGCGCCAAGCTACCGAAACTCAGCTACTAATAGACCAGTTAAACCAAGATCAAGAAAGTAACACGCGGTCCTACATCAGTCGGCCACCCACGGGTAATTATCCATTTCTTATTGCTGAAACAGAATCAGAGCTGCACCTGACCCGTAAATTAAAGTATAGTACTGGCCTATTTCTAGCGGCGGGACTGTCCCTGTGCATATGGGGGCTTTACATGGCATGCTGAAACAAGTGCCACCATACCAACCGCCACATACGCTACAACAAAACATCTAATTTTAAGGAGATAACTCTATGCTCGGTCTTATCGTTTCGGGGGTAATCCTGCTCGCGGTAGTTGCCCTGACAGCTTATGTGGTCCTTATTTACAACACCCTTGTTAGTATGCGGAATAACTCTAACAAAGCCTGGAGCAATATCGATGTCCTACTTAAACAGCGCTACGATGAGCTGCCAAAATTACTCGAAGTATGCAAAGGCTACATGCAGCACGAGCGCGAAACCCTTGAGGCCGTAACTAAAGCAAGGTCAATGATCGCTGCCGCTGGTTCTCAAGACTCTCAGCTTGAGGCACAGAATTTTTTAACCGATACCTTGAAATCACTATTTGCCGTCACCGAAAACTATCCTGACCTGAAGGCAGATGAAGCGTTCCGTCGTCTAGGCACACGCATCTCTGAACTTGAGGAGCAAATAGCTGACCGACGCGAGTTGTTCAACGAATATGTAAATATCTACAATATTCGCATAGCCCAGTTCCCTGATTTGATGGTGGCGACCAGGTTCAACTTCAGCCCCAAAATTTTGTGGCAAATAAACCCGGAACACCGGCGAGACGTAAATATTACGTTTACATCTTAAAAAGCGTCCCAAGGCTACCTGCTCTCGGAATTAAATATTAACCGTTCAATGATCGCACTCAAGAGGAACACCATGCCAAAACCAGACACACCTTTGTGGCACAATATTACACTATTATTTTTGAGCAAATTTATCACCTCCACCACCCAAACATTCGCCAAAAAAGAATTAATTAATCCAAAAAATATCGGCCTGGCAGGAAAATTTGCTGCCATGCTCGGCAGTGAAGTTGACGATACAGAAGTAAGAAAATGCTTAAATAAGGCGGTTAAAGAGCTTGAACGCGAAGGGGTGCTGCATCATATGAGCACCGGCGAAATGCACCTCAGCACGGCGGGGATAGCGCGCATGAACGCTGAGCGCAGCCGCGCGATGGCCCAAATCGCAACAAACTTTCCCGGATCAACACCACAGGGGAAAACCGCTGCTGACGCCGGTAGTGACAGCAAACTAAATTAACCAGCCTGCAGCGCGCCCCCTGCACTACCGCCCTATAACCTAAAAGATACCGCAGGAGAGGCCTCCTTAACGCTGATTAAGCCAACAAGCCCAAAAGCGCAAGAGGCTCCCAATTGCAGTAGGGGCTAAATATATTCATGCGGGAAGTCGATGAGGGAGAATGGAGTATATTGTCCCGGTGCAGCCGGCTACGTTCAGCGTAAGTCCGGTAACGCCCATCCAAAAGAGTGCTGATGCCGTTCAGCACAGTCTGCAGCTATACCAGATAGTGCAGGCTACCATCGCCGACAAAGGTGACGGGAGAGTCTTGCTCGATATGCGTGGGCAACAGATGTGGGCGCAAACCAAGGCAGAGGTTCAAACCGGGCAACAGCTAAATTTACAGGTGGTGAGCACGGAACCGCGCCTGCAACTGCAGATAGTGCCTAAAGGTGCCGAAAAGCATCTACTCCCCCTGATGCATCTGTTTGGGGCCCAACCTCAGTTGGGAACAAAACTGCAACAAATGAGTCAGGCCCTCGACGCGAAGGCAACCCAGCCGCAACTTGAGCAGTTGGCCAACCAATTCCTCGGTCAGCGCCCTCTCCCTTTAGGGGCAGAATTGGCGCAGGCTGCGAAACCTCTGCACGAAGCCCTCGCCCACCTACAGACGACCAGCCAAAATGTGCGCGCAGCGCTCAGCAGCTTTCTCCAACAGATCCCAGCTGAACTGACTCGCTCCGGCATCGGTGGCGACACGGCTGCAGCCTCTGCACAAATGTTTACGCGGATGACGGGGGTGCTGACCGATATCCTGCAAAGCCTGCCCCCGGCACCGCAGATCACACCGCAGATCACACCGCAGATCACACCGCAGGGCACTCCGCCGTTCTCGCTCATACCTGCAGATGCGCCAGTAGATCCTAATCGAGCAGCGCAACTTGAGCAAATTATGGCCCCACTGCTTCAAACATCTTCAGGGCAGAAACCTACGGTGCAGTTCCTCCAGCAGGTGCGCACCTTCTTGGAGCAACTGCCAATATCAGACCTGCAGGCTAAAATACTGCCGCCAGAGACCACAACGGAACAAGCCAGAAATCAAATACAGTTTCTGAGTGCGGCGCTGATGCAGGCATTATCTCAAACAATTGGCGCTATTCAACAACAGATGGCGACACCACCTCCGCGTGAGCTAGCACTGCTGGCTCAGGTTCTGGGGCTGAACTTTGAAGATCGCCTGCTCAAAGGTGAAGTAGAAACCGCACGCAATAGCCTCAAGGGGATATTGTTGCAACTACAAAACCAGGAAGATGCTCCGGCGCAGGTGCGGCAAAACAGCTCCAATCTGTTACAACAACTAGAATTATTTCAGCTGTGCCGCGCACGTCTGGCTGAAGACGGCATCCTGTTCCTTCCTCTCCCCTTTGATTTTCTCCAACAAGGCTACGCCTTAATAGAAGAGCATGACCACGATAAACAGGGTGACGCTGAGACTTCTGCGCGCAGAAGTCTCAGCGTCACCCTTAACCTAGCCCTGGAACATCTGGGGACCATGAACATAAATATGCTCTTTGAAACGGGGAATCTCTTTGTACGTATCAGCTGCGCTAAGCCTGAAACTGTTGTCTTGGTGGAACACTCGCGTCAGGAACTGAACTCACTTTTACAGCCCTTCGGCCTGCAACGTCTCAATGTCGACGCTAAAGCACAAGATCCAGCCGCTGCCCTTCTAGAACGGATGAGTCCGGGCAAATCGATGCTGAACGTCAAGGCATGATAGGAGCCTGTAGATGACGGATCAAAAAATAAAAAAAGCCACTGCGCTCAAATATGATGGCTCAGATTCTGCTCCAATTGTCGTGGCCAGCGGACAAGGGGAAATAGCAGAGCGCATTGTTGAGTTGGCACGGGAAGCCGGATTGCACATCACCAGCGACCCTATTCTGGCTGATTTGCTCGCCAAGATCCCAGTAGGGCACGAAATACCGGAAGAACTCTATCTGGCTGTAGCGGAAATCCTGACATATGTATATCGCCTCAATGAACAGAATTAGGATGAAACAGGCATCAACCTGAGGCAAGAAAATCCAATGCAAGAATATAAAAAAAGCCGGGGAGGTTCCCCCGGCCACTGCAGTTGCAAGATTTTAGACACGGCATTGAAACCGGTCGGTGCTAAAACGTCTAGCCCAAATATAAATTATGATTACGGGCTCTATTGGCAATTATAGTTGGATCAAGCATCTCACCACAGCAGCTGCATTTCCACCCCATATAAGAACGTACATAGTCAAAATATCTTTCCGTGTACATCCGCCCTTTGCACTTTGGACATTTCATTGCTGCACCCTCCTAGAGTTATATTATCCCGTCTCTTGGAACAAACAGATCTTCTACTATCGTTCCCAAACATTGTGACTCGTTCTTGATATCTTGCTATTAAGCTCAAACATTGGTTACCTAATTAGTGTAGTTTTGTTTGCAGCAGATACATTGCACAAAGGGCGCCAATTTAATTAAATAAAGGCAGTGGTAGGAAGAAGTCTGGCGATATGGGGAAATTAGAGCAATAAAAGGAGAGAATGAGGGGACAGCGAATGAAAGAGCTTATTTAACCGGCTGTTCTTGGGCTAAAAACCAGTGACGCAGGGAAGCAATAGTTTTCGGACCTACTCCCTTGACCTGTTGTAACCGTGATATAGACACGAAATCGCCATTTTTCTGACGCCAAGTTGTTATCTTTTGCGCCAATACTGGACCTATTCCGGCAATATCCTGCCAGTCAGCGGTGCTCATTCGATCTGGGTGGAGTAAAACTCCAAGGGTCATGCGCGTACTGGCGCGCATCCATGTAGTTTCAGTATGCCTATTTTTTAAAATATCTTCTGAAATTTCAATATGTTGCCCTGAGACATGAGTCAATGGCATCAAATTTCCTTCAATAGAAGAATTAATCTCCAGCCATACCGTCATTTTGTCGACTGCCCCAGCGACGTTTACGTCATATATCTGGCGCTCACCATTGCTCCGTTCGGCTTCCACCCACACATGCTGCTGCAGCGCAGAAACAAAAACAGCCGGGTCTTCCCCTTCACGGGAAAGACTCCGGCTGTGCAGCAACAACAAAAGCAGTGCGAGCGCGAGAAATGCCGCGCACGTACGTTGGACGTTAATACTCTTATTCTGAATCTTTGGCGAGCTTGTATTGAAATGCATCGATCAAGGCAAGGTAAGAGGCATCAATTATATTATCGCTCACCCCCACCGTTCCCCAGCGCGTATGTGCATCCCCCGATTCGATTAGAACCCTGGTCACGGAAGCGGTTCCCTTGCCTGCGGGAAGTACGCGCACCTTGTAATCAAATAAGCGCATCTCCTTAAGGGTAGGATAAAAAGATTCCAGCGCCTTGCGCAATGCGTTATCCAGCGCATTGACCGGGCCATTACCTTCGGCTGCAGTATGTTCGATACGACCGCTGACCTTGACCTTTACCGTCGCTTCAGACAGCGGCTTATCTCCCTCTTTAAGGCGGGTGTCGATAACACGAAAACCGATTACAGAAAAGAAATGGCGCACATTACCCAGGGCCTTACGCATGAGGAGTTCGAACGATGCCTCGGCTCCTTCAAACTGATACCCTTTGTTCTCCATCTCTTTTATCTCTTCGAGAATCTCAAGGGTGACAGGATCTTTACTGTCCAGGTTGATGTTAAACTGCTGTGCCTTAGCTAAGATATTGGCGCGACCGGAAAGGTCGGAAACCAACACCCTAGTGGTGTTGCCCACCAGTTCCGGGCGGATGTGTTCATAGGTCTCTGGGTGGCGCTGAATAGCAGATACATGGACTCCACCCTTGTGCGCAAAAGCAGCATTGCCCACATAGGCCTGATGCTTATTTGGCACCAGGTTGGCCAACTCATAGATCTGACGCGATACTACGCGCAGACTACGTAGCTGTTCGGGAGTAATACACTCTCGACCCATTTTAAGCTGCAACGCGGGGATAATGGAGCACAGATTGGCATTGCCGCAGCGCTCGCCGAAGCCATTAATAGTGCCCTGCACGTGTACCACACCTTTCTCTACCGCCATAAGCGAATTGGCGACGGCACACTCGCTGTCGTTGTGGGCATGAATGCCGAGCGGCGTTTTAATGTGCCGCGCTACAATTTCAACGATCTCCCCAACTTCGTGCGGCAGGGTACCGCCGTTGGTTTCACACAGGACAATGCAGTCCGCACCTGCCTGCTGCGCAGCTTCCAGAGTTTTAAGCGCATACTCGGGATTGGCTTTGTAGCCATCAAAGAAATGCTCAGCGTCGTAGATAACTTCAGGTACATGCTGTTTAAGATACGCCAGCGAATCATAGATAATCTCTAGGTTCTCTTCCAGAGATATTCTGAGCGCTTCTCTGACATGAAAATCCCAGGTTTTACCAAAGATGGTAACAGCATCCGGCTCTGCTTGGACCAAGGTTTGGATGTTGTTATCGTCTTCTGGGGTTGATTTAGCTCGGCGCGTCGAGCCAAAGGCCGCTATCTTAGCGCGCGCAAGCTTAATCTTTTTTATCTCCTGAAAAAAGGCGATATCTTTGGGATTGGACCCTGGCCACCCACCTTCGATATAGTGAACTCCAAGCTCATCGAGTTGTTGCGCTATGCGCACCTTATCGTGCACCAGAAAAGATATATCCTCGGCCTGGGTTCCGTCTCTCAGGGTTGTGTCGTACAGCATGACACGTTTCATATCTATGGACTCCAATCTCAGTTTGCTGCGGTATGACCTACTGCGTTAACCTAGTCTTTTTTGCTACCGAGCTCAAAAGCGTCGTGCAACACCCGCACCGCCAATTCGGCATATTTATCGTCAATAACACAGGACACCTTGATTTCACTGGTGGAAATCATCTGAATATTGATCCCTTCAGCGGACAGGGCGCTGAACATCTTGGAGGCGACGCCGGAGTGTGAACGCATACCGACCCCGACGATAGAAACCTTGGCCACCTTCTCATCGGAAGTGACACCCCCAGCGCCAATCTTCTGGGCTGTCTCCTCCACAATTTTAAGGGTTTTTTTGAGGTCGGTGCGGGGCACGGTAAAAGTAATGTCGGTAAGTCCTTTGGTCGATATATTCTGGATAATCACATCGACACTGATGCTGGCATCGGAGAGCGGGGCGAAAATGCTCGCCGCTATACCCGGCTTGTCCGGTATCTGTAGAACTGAAACCTTTGCCTCATCTTTACTATAGGTAACACCTGAAACCAGTACGGTCTCCATCTCTGAATCCTCCTTTAACACCAGCGTGCCGGGATTATCGTTAAAACTTGAACGCACGTGAAGCACCACGCCGTATTTTTTTGCGAACTCAACTGAACGGATCTGCAGGATTTTCGCCCCGAGCGACGCCATTTCAAGCATCTCATCGTAGGTGATTTTCTCAATTTTGCTGGCATCCGCAGCAATCCGTGGGTCCGTAGTATATACCCCGTCCACATCGGTATATATTTCGCACACATCCGCCTTCAAAGCCGCTGCCACCGCCACCGCCGAGGTATCGGAACCACCACGTCCCATGGTCGTGATATTGCCTTCAGCGTCGATCCCCTGAAACCCTGCGACGACAACGATGCTGCCACCGGTAAGATCCTGACGGATATTATCCTGCCCGATCTCTTTGATGCGCGCCTTGGCGGAAGCACCGTCAGTTATGATGGGAACCTGATGTCCCAGGTAACTCTTGGCTTTATATCCCATGGATTGCAAACACATGGCCAATAAAGCGATAGTCACCTGCTCGCCGGTAGAAACCAACACATCGTATTCCCGCTCACTGGGGAATTCACACATCTCGTTGGCCATCGCAACCAGTTTGTTGGTTTCCCCCGACATAGCGGATAAGATCACCACGACTTCGTTGCCGTCATCGTAGGTTCGCGCCACGCGCTGGGCAACATTCCTGATTTTATCAATTGTTCCTACGGAAGTTCCGCCGTACTTCTGAACTACAAGAGCCATTGTTCTCTGTCCTCCCCGGGAGCATCCTCTTACGCATAGCGCAGATGAAAAACCCCCGCAATAACCTACGTGGCCATTTATCAGCTTCTGCATATTTCATGTCTGGGCATGTCTATTGCCATACCCACACCCCAGACAGAAGCGCAGCATAAACTTGTAACAATATTTCCCCCTGCGGTCAAAGCTTTTCAACCTCTCGCGCAGAGGCGTACATCACTGGATCTTCACGGTATTTTATACCAAATGCAATACGTGGTCATGCTACCCATCTGCGCCCAAATGCACGCCATACCTCTGGCTGTCCCAAACAGAAATCTCCCAGAGCGACACAACGGATACGCCGCGCGCATTCACTTTCCCAACTCAAGGTAATGTGCAGAGCATTGTGATGTAACTCAGGATAGTGTTCCGCCCATTCAACAATGGCAACTCCATTGCCGTGCAAGTAATCGTCAAACCCCAGTTCATCCAGTTCATCAGGATCGGACAGGCGATAGAGGTCAAAATGGTATACCGTTGAATGTCCGTTCTCGGTATGCGCCTGATATTCGTGCATCAGGGTATAGGTCGGGCTTGTGATGGCAATCTCGGCACTTACGCCGACCCCTCGGGCAATGGAACCACTGAGGCAGGTTTTTCCCGCACCGAGCTCGCCACATAAGAGCACCAGTGCACCCGGTACCAGTAGGCTTCCGAGGTCATGCCCGAAGCGCTGGGTATGCTCAGCACTGGTACTGGTAAATTCACACAGGATCAAGCATCTGCTCCAGCGCTGGAATTATCGCTCATGCTACGGACAATATCCAGACGTCCGACAACCCCAACTAACTTGCCTGCCTCTAGGACTGGAATAAGGTGCACCTTATGTTTAACCATCATCTCCGCTACCTCGGAAGCGTGGGTATCGGGGGCACAAGTAACAACCTTGCGCGTGCATACTTCACCCACGGTGCGCGCAGTTATTCTCTTTACCTGATCGGTGAAGTTTTTTTCACTTTCAAGATATAGTACCCAGTCAAATATGGAAATCACTGTGGGTATGTGCAGGGGACGATCACTCTCAATCAGATCGGTCGATGAGATAATCCCGAACAGGGTATTGTCCGCGTTCACTACCGGCATCACGCTGACCCCGCTTTTCTCCAGTAGGGCACCAAAGTTCTGTATAGTTGTTTGTGGTTCTACGCTGATCACTTCAGCGGTCATTATATCGCGGGCATATGCCATGGGGATATTCTCCTCGAAAATATATTAACTTACATTAAATGGTGCCTAACGATGCAGTAGGCTTGAACAACTCGGCATAGAGCCAGGCTCACACGCTGTAGGATGATGATGTAAGATTCTGCCGAGCCATGCCTAGCATTTTTGCAACATCGGTGGCGGTGTATCCAGCGGAGCCATACTGCAGCGCACACATGTCAGCAGCGCAGCCATGCAGATACACTCCGAGGGTGGCGGCGTCGAAAGGTGCAAGACCCTGGGCAATAAACGCAGTGATGACGCCTGTCAGCACATCTCCCATACCGCCGCTGGCCATGCCAGGGTTGCCACTGGAATTAATGCGCACCGCACCATACGGGTCGGCGACAACAGTTCTGGCCCCTTTTAACACCACAATAACCCCACAGTGGGCGGCGAATTCCTGTGCCGTACGTACACGCTCCGCCTGAACCTGCGCCACACTGCAACCACACAGGCGCGCCATCTCTCCAGGATGAGGTGTCACGACTGTTGCTCCAGGGCGTTGCTTAAAGATTTCGGGTGCGGTCGCTACTACATTTAGGCCATCAGCATCGAGTACCAGGGGCAGCGGACACCGAGTCACCAGTTCACGCACCATGCGGGTGCACTCCTCCCCCAGTCCGAGCCCAGGGCCAACGGCAACTACATTGCGTTCCTGCCACAGGTGCTCTAACTCAGACAGGATTTCGACGCTCCAACCGGTAGCGCTGGTTCCATGGGTCATCACTTCAGGTATGTGCCCAGCAATACTGTCCTGCACCGCAGCAGGAGTGACCAGCGTCACCAGTCCGCTACCAGAGCGTACGCACGCCTCAGCTGCCATCTGGGCTGCACCCCCCTTCCCGGGAGTACCGGCAATAATCAAGCTATGTCCACAATCACCCTTATGCGCATCGGAACGGCGCGGTGGCACCAATCGCTGCGCTTCAGCAGCATCAATAAACAGCAGTGTATCCGCAACCGAGTCGCGCAACACCCTTGGCATGCCGATATCGGCCACATACAAAGTGCCGCCGACGCTGTACGCCGGAGCACTAACTTGCCCCACTTTGGCGCAGGCGAAACTGATAGAGCAATCAGCCTTTACCGCTTCTCCAAGAATTTCGCCACTAGTTGCGTCAACCCCAGAGGGCATATCCACCGCAGCAACTACCGCCGCCGCCGCGTTAATCCAGTGCAGTGCCTTAAGATAATGTCCCCCGAGCGCAGAGGTGAGGCCATTGCCAAACATGGCATCGATGATGAGAACATCTCGGCACGGCAAGGTCGACAGCACGGTTTCCAGTTCGACAGAATCGGGAGCGAACACAATATCAACATCTGCGCGCTGCAGGATTTCAAGATTAGCTGCCGCGCTACCTTCAAGCGCTTCTGCGTGGGCCAGCACCACCACCTGTACTTCCCAACCACGAAGCTGTAAATGGCGCGCAATGACATATCCGTCGCCACCGTTATTTCCCTTGCCGCTGAAGATTAGAGCACGATTGAGAGACACACCTGAACAATGCGTGTGGTAGCGCGTGTGCAGAATATCCGCCGCACTACGTCCGGCATTTTCCATCAACACTACCGCAGGAACGCCGTAGGTTTCAATTGCGCAGTTATCCATCTCCCGCATCTGCGCCGCAGTAACCAGTTTCATGCCCCCTCCAGTACTACCGTGGCCACGGCATATTCACGTTCGTGGGAATAGGATAGAAAAATTGTCTGCAAACCTCGAGCACTGAACGCTTGTGCCGTTGCACCTGCAAGGTGCAAGGATGGCGCGCCATAGTGATCTCTGCGCACTTCCATGTCCAGCCAAGAGAGTCCATCACGCAAGCCGGTTCCCAGGGCTTTTAAAAACGCCTCTTTGGCAGCAAAACGCGCCGCCAGATGCTCTGGAGCTTGACGGCGAGGCAGCGAGTATTCAAGTTCGGCGGGGGTAAATAGGCGTTCCAACACCCCGCGGTTATTCCGAGCGATAAACTCCGCGAAGCGCTCTACGTGCACAATATCGGTTCCGATGCCGGCGACAGCCATGCGTATTTACCTTCCAGGCATTAGCAACAGCGCCTTCATCTCGCGCACTGCGCGCTCCAACCCCACCAACACGGCACGTGAGATAATACTGTGCCCGATATTGTATTCAGCGATACCGCCTAAGGCAACTACCGCCTGTACATTTTGATAGTTGAGTCCGTGGCCGGCATTTACCTGTAAACCGCTGGCGCGACTTAGGCTGATAGCCGCAGCAATCTCTTCAAGTTCTGTCTGCCGCTTTTGCTCCGAAGTGGCATTGCAGTATGTCCCGGTGTGGATCTCAATCGCTTCTGCTTTTAGCGCTGCTGAGCATTCAATCTGATCTGGATCGGGGTCAACAAACAAACTCACCTTGATGCCAGCCTGGTGCAACTGTTCGATACATCCGCCCAAAGATTCCGCCTGTCCGACCACATCCAGCCCCCCTTCAGTGGTCAGCTCTTGGCGTTTCTCAGGCACTAAGGTTACGCAATATGGACGAATTTCACATGCGATAGCTACCATTTCTGCCGTTGCGGCCATCTCCAGATTTAATGGCGTCTGCAAAATTTCACGCAAAATTCGCACATCCCGATCTTGGATATGACGGCGGTCTTCGCGCAGGTGAACGGTGATGCCATCTGCGCCGGCCAATTCCGCGATAATGGCAGCTGCTATAGGATCAGGTTCGGTACCACCGCGAGCTTGGCGGATGGTAGCAACATGGTCAATATTAACTCCCAGTCGTGCCTGTATCATTTCGGTTGCCCTCCAAGAGAATCAATCACCTGTGCGGCGATTTCATCTGCCATAGCCTCAATCCGCTCCCGATTCGGCCCCTCAAGCATGATGCGCAGCAAGGGTTCTGTGCCAGAATAGCGAATCAACAGACGTCCCTTATCACCCAGTTCTTCCTCACATTTGCTGATAACATCCTGCACGGCCCGAATCTGACTGATATCTTTTCTCTGTGCTACGCGCACATTCAGCAGAACCTGCGGCAGAGCTGTCATCGCAGCAGCTAGTTCTGACAGGGTTTTATTTTTTTCACGTATGATGCGCAGTACTTGTAGCGCGGTAAGGGTTCCGTCTCCGGTGGTACTGTATTCAGAAAAAATCATATGGCCGGACTGTTCCCCGCCAAAATTATACCCGTGTTCCAGCATCTGCTCATGCACATAACGGTCACCTACTGCAGTCTTGACTACGTTGATACCCAATTTCTGCATGGCCAAATCAAGGCCCATATTGCTCATCACCGTGGTGACCAAGGTGTCATGAGCTAGCTCGCCCTGCTCATGGAGATAAGCAGCGCAGATGGCCATAATGTGATCGCCATCAACCTCGTCTCCGTTCTCGTCCACAAAAATCACCCGATCAGCGTCACCGTCCAAGGCAATCCCAACATCGGCGCCGTACTTCTTCACCGCCTGCGCTACAACCTCAGGGTACAAGGAGCCGCATCCAGCATTGATGTTGGTGCCATCTGGTGAAACCCCGAGACGAATCACTTCGGCACCAAGCTCTTCAAACACCGCCGGAGCTACCTTGTATGCCGCGCCATGAGCACAGTCGAGCACAATGCGCATCCCCAGTAGATCCAGATTGCGTGGAAACGTGTTTTTCAAAAAAACAACATATCTGCCGGCAGCATCTTCTATGCGATAGGCTTTACCAACCTCAGCAGCGGTCGGACGCAACACATCAAGCTCAGAGGTAAATAGCATCGACTCCAGCTCTAACTCCTTGGCATCGGCGAGCTTGTGTCCCATGGAGCAAAAGCACTTGATGCCGTTGTCCTGGTACGGGTTATGCGAGGCAGAAATCACCACACCAGCATCGGCGCGCATGGAGCGGGTAATGAAGGCAATCCCCGGAGTTGGCAGTGGTCCGACCAGCTGCACATCTACCCCCATAGAGCAAATACCCGATGCCAGAGCGTTCTCGAGCATGTATCCGGACAATCGCGTATCCTTACCGATAACTATACGGCGGCGCTTGCCTGGCCCCTTGAACATATGTGCAAGCGCGCGTCCCAATTGCATGGCTACTTCGGTAGTCATAGGGTAAACATTGGCCATTCCGCGCACGCCATCGGTGCCAAAAATCTTTCGTTCCTCAGTCATAAATAAACCTTATATTCTGGATAGTTGCTCACCTTGTATCTCCTAGGGGAGCATACTCAACATTAAAGCAAGTACAATCACAATGAGCCGTCTGGGCGGGCAACAGTCTCATTGTCGGACCCATCAGCAGGCTCGCCGGGTTCCTGTGGTTGTTCCATTTCATGAATTTTACCTATAATCACCTGCACATCTGCCGTTTTAACCTTAACCAGGCGCGTGTAAATACCCGCGTAATTAATAGGCACCGTCAGGGAGAAACTGGTCTTCAGCCCTTCGATGTCGACACTCTCGGTCTCAACTTCGGTTACCCGCTTCATCTCACTTTCGGCCCCCTCAACCTCAACCAAGTCCGGCGCAGCCATAACCCCTTCGATACTGTACCCCACAGCTGGACTTCCGCCACATACTACGCGCAGGGGCACTTCTTTTTTCACCACGCGCTCAAGTTTTATATCTACGAAGGAGGGAGACAGGCGACTGACCACCACAGAACGGGGCAGGTTCAGCCGTTCGTCCAAGCTACGAAAGGTGGTTATACCAGGTTTGGCATCGTGCAAATCTACAGAAATCCCTAGGTCGGAACCCTGAATATTGGCCAACAGGGTACGGGAGCCGGTCAAACGCACATCGATGCGCCCCGGCACCTCACTGGCTATAATTAATCCCTTGGGCACATTCTTAATCTCCAGTGAAACTGTATAACCAACTTCGGTGTTCTGCTCCCCCATGACGAGCAGCCACAGCATAACCGCAAACGCCAGCGAGAGAACCTTGATGGGCCAGTTTGTCAAGATACGTTCCATCATTAATTCACCTCTTACGTCTGGTTTGCGACTGATCGAGCAGGCGGACTAAAATACGCCGCAGCGAAGTAGAATCAAGACCGCGCGTCATACGCCCTCCTACCGCTACGGATATTTTACCTGTCTCTTCTGATACCACCACCACCACAGCATCGACCAACTCCGTCAAACCGATTGCGGCCCGGTGGCGGGTGCCCAGAGTCTTGCTAATATCAGGATTTTGCGATAAAGGCAAAAAACAGCCAGCCTGCTTCAGGCGTCCGTTCTGCAGGATAAGCGCGCCATCATGCAGCGGAGAGAGCGGAAGGAATATTGCAGAGATAAGATCGGAAGAGACCTTGGCGTCAATTTCCACCCCGATCTCAAGGAAGTTTTTTAGGCCAGTTTCACGCTCAATAACCATCAAAGCGCCGATTTTCTTACTTGCCAGACTTACAGTCACCGTAACTAATTCATCTATTATCTTAGATTCTTCGCTATAGGTGACATCGGCAAAGAAGGGGTTTCGCCCCACATGCATCAGAGCGCGGCGAATATCGTTCTGAAAAATGACGACGATGACCAGCACAATCGAGGTGAGGAAATTGTCGAGTAGCCACTGAAGGGTGTAGAGGTTGGCTATCTCGGAAACAACATACACTGCGAGAACCACCGCCAGGCCGACTACCATCTGTACCGCACGGGTCCCCTTGATGAGGAGAATAATCCGGTAGATCATAAAGGCGACAAGGGCCACATCCAGAGCATCCAGCAACCACCGGCTGTTTTTTAGAATTTCCTCTATCTCGCCCATATTCGCCCCATCTTTGCCTCTATGCTCGCCTGCCCGTATGCAGGTTATCCGTTAGTGCATACAGCCCATGCCATGTCCAGAGCTTGCCTGCTGGGTTCAACATCGTGAACCCTGAAAATTCGCGCCCCATGTGCCAGACCAAGAACGATCGTTGCAAGCGAACCGGCTAACCGTTGGGAGGTCTGCGGTTGTTTCAGCACGTGGCCAATAAAACCTTTTCTGGATGTCCCCAGCAGCACCGGATAGCCTAGGTCGACTATCTCCTTCAGGCGCTGAATAAGGGTAAGATTACCGCTTACATTTTTACCAAAGCCTATGCCTGGGTCAAAAGCGATGGAACCGGAGTCGATTCCAGCCTCTTGCGCCCGTACCGCCGAAGCCTCGAGGCTGGCAATAATTTCCGTCATCAAATCGGTATAGCTGGTGTGATTTTGCATGACATCAGGGCGAGCTGGGGTATGCATGAGAAACACTCCCGCCTGAGCTTGGGCCACCACCTGCGCCATGTGCGGATCAAAGCCGAGTCCGCTGATATCATTTACGAAGGCCGCGCCACCCTCTAAACACAAGCGCGCCACTTCAGCCTTATTGGTATCTACCGAAACGGGGAGGTCAAACTCGCGCCTCAACGCCGCGATCAGCGGCAGAATCCGCTCGAGCTCAGCGTCCTGCTCAATCTGCGGTGCACCGGGACGAGTGCTTTCCCCCCCAACGTCAAAGAGATCAGCTCCTCCCCGTACCTGCTCGGCAGCACGGCGAAGCAGCGCGTCCAAGTCAGCGCACGTGCCACCATCGTGAAACGAATCAGGGGTGGCGTTGAGGATTCCCATAACGCACGGACGATTTAAATCCAGCGTTACCCCCCGACCCTTCAACTGACGCGGTGGATGCTCGTGGTGCCCAAGCAGGGCAGCCAGACGCTGCCCCACTTTTTTGAGCCCAAAGGGTTGCGCCGGCAAGCGCCGCGCGAGGGCGTGTAACTGCCTCGACGTTCCCATCAACATCACATCTGAATGGGTGATGCTGCAACACACGGTGCCACGCGCCACCGCCGCATCACCCCCGAGGGAGAGCATCTCCTGCTTAAGGATATTAGCGGCACCGCATGATATCCCTTGCAGCAGGATATTCAGATGGGCTGCCTTCCCCGCCATGCGTTGAATCCCGCCGGGATCAACGCCGATCATTTCCATTTGAGCGCGTACCTGCTCAGGAGTTGAGACAGATAATATGCGCATCTGCTCAAACATCAGTCGGCGGTAGAGATTTCTTCTTCAGCAGCAGCGCTCTCCACAGGTTCAGACTCGGTTTTCACCTCTGCTGGCGGCGCTGACGCTGGTGCTGGCTTTGTCTCTTCCTTCTTCTTCAGGAGCGGTTCACCAGCCATAATGCGCTCAATATCTTTACTGTCTATAGTCTCGTGCTCAAGTAATTCAAGCGCCATGCGCTCAAGCACTTCCGCATTATCCTTGATGATCTGCCGCGTACGCTCATATACTTCGGTTACAATCCTGCGCACCTCTGCATCTATCTCTTCTGCAGTGGATTCGCTGTAGTTGCGCGTGTGGCTCATCTCTTTACCTAGGAACACTTCTCCCTCTTTGTCTCCAAAGGATAAGGTCCCGAGTTTTTCACTCATGCCCCACTCACACACCATCTTGCGCGCTATATTAGTCACACGTTCGATATCGTTACTCGCACCGGTTGTAACACTGTCGAGGAAGTACTCCTCCGCTGCACGCCCACCCAAAAGCGCGGCTAGTGCACCAAGGAGGTCATTCTTGCTCTGGCTGTAACTCTCTTCTTTAGGCAGATACATAGTGACACCGAGAGCACGTCCACGTGGGATGATGGAAACCTTATGTACCGGATCGGAGCCCGGAGTTTTGAGGGCAACCAGCGCGTGTCCAGCTTCGTGGTAGGCGGTGATTTTTTTCTCTTTCTCCGTGATCACCATGGAACGCCGCTCCGCTCCCATCATGACCTTATCCTTGGCATACTCCAAATCACTCATATACACGTGATCTTTATTTTCTCTAGCGGCAAGCAACGCGGCTTCGTTAATTAGATTGGCAAGATCCGCTCCGGAAAACCCAGGGGTTCCTTTGGCGACAATCTCCATATCCACCGAATCATCCATAGGCACCTTGCTCGCATGCACTAGTAGAATCTTGGTGCGTCCGCGCACATCAGGGCGTGGAACTATCACCTGGCGGTCAAAACGGCCAGGACGCAGCAATGCCGGGTCCAAAACATCGGGACGGTTGGTCGCAGCAATCAGGATAACCCCTTCATTGGATTCAAACCCATCCATCTCAACCAGAAGCTGGTTCAAGGTCTGTTCGCGCTCATCATGACCACCGCCTAACCCCGCACCACGATGCCGACCAACGGCGTCAATTTCATCGATGAAGATGATACATGGGGCATTCTTTTTCCCCTGGGCGAACAGATCCCGCACACGACTGGCACCCACTCCGACAAACATCTCCACAAAATCAGAACCAGAGATGGTGAAGAATGGGACATCAGCCTCACCCGCAATGGAACGCGCCAGCAAGGTCTTACCGGTTCCGGGCGAACCCACCAACAGAACCCCTTTGGGCAAACGTCCCCCTAGGCGGGTGAACTTTTTAGGGTCTTTCAGGAAAGCCACAATTTCTTCGAGTTCCTCTTTGGCCTCATCGACCCCGGCAACATCCTTGAAGGTAACCATCCCTTGAGTGTCGGAGAGCAGGCGAGCCTTGCTCTTGCCGAAATTCATAGCTTTGCCGCCTCCTCCCTGCATTTGACGCATGAAAAATATCCATACAGCTATAAGCAGGAGAATAGGCCCCCATGATACCAGCATGGTCATCCAGAAACTGCGATCCTCTTCCGGCTTCGCCTCTATGATTACACCCTTTTGGCGCAACTGTTGAATCAACTCCGGATCGGATGGAGCATAAGTCTTGAAATTGGTCCGGTCTTTGTAGACCCCGTCAATATTGCGCCCCTGCATTACAACTTCCTCAACCTGCTCAGCATCCAGGGCATTGACAAACGCTGTATAGCTGATCAATTCCTGTTGGGCACCTTGCTTAGTCATCATATTGAACAGCAAGATCATCACCAAAGAAATCACAAGCCACAACGCTATATTTTTATAAAACTGATTCACTTTTCCTCCCCAGTTATTATAGGCCTGATCTAGCAAAAAACTTTTGCGGCCACTTCAGATACCAGACATCTAAAAACATCTAAAAACCAATGTGCAAGGTAACACAGCCCCATGTCTTGCTCAATTATATTTTCCGCTCCCCTGGGCTAAAAAGAACACGCACGACAGCTTGAGTATGGACCGTGTAGGGCGCTAGACAGCTGCGCCGAACCCCCATCACCCAAAGGATCTCTCCATTGGCATCACACAACACGGGGACACCGCAGCGCTGCTCCAGCTCAAGCCGATGTTCGGAAAATATGTGTTTAAGTTTTTTCCTTCCATCCATCCCGACACATCTGAGCCGATCCCCAGGGCGGTTTTCCCGTATATGCAACGGCCACTGAACTGCAGCAGCATCAAACTCCACCCTGAGCGCACACTCGGTGGATGCGTGGGTTAAGGTGACCTCGGCGCTGGCACCCTGGGGCATAACATAAGACCCCGGACCATCAATCCGGAGATTGAAGCTTGTACGTTCAACCTCTGGGGCGGTACGGCGACACACAATTTGTGCATAACGGCGCGCGACCCAGGCACCAGGCAGATCAAACTGCATCTGCGGGCGGGTGTGGGTAAACATCGATTCCAGCAGCTGCATATGGACAGCTTCCAGCCCGCGCAAGTTTCCACGTGTTTTCTCCAACAGTCCACGCAGCACTCGAGCTCTTAACGCTGGGTGCAATGCAGCGGTAGCGCGATAATCAATCCGTAGTTCAACGTCTAGCTCGTCACTCCACATCTGCACTTCGCGTAAGTGCTTGTCCACCTCCAGCGCCCAATAGTGTTCTTCCACACAAACCTGCTGCGCCAGTTGCGCTAGCTGTCTTTGTGCCTGCGGATGCACCCCTTCTATTAAGGGTAAAACCTTGTGACGCACGCGGTTACGCGTAAAACTACAGTCGCTATTGGATTCATCGTCGACATAGGTCAGACCATAGCGGTGCAGGTATGCCTCCACTTGGGAGCGCTCAACCTTTAACAGAGGGCGAACAAAGGGAAGTTTTTTCATAGGGATTCCCATAAGCCCGGATACGGAGGTACCACGCGCTAGGCGCATAACAAGGGTCTCCGCCTGATCGTTGAGGTGGTGAGCTGTCGCAATACGTACCGAACCTGTATTCTGCGCTGCCATGCGCAAAAAACGATAACGCAGCTCCCGTCCGGCTTCTTCGAGACCCATTTTATGCGTGCGGGCGTATTCAGGAACATTTTCGGCGCAGAAGACCACGGGGATACCGAGGCTATAGCACAGTCGCGCCACGGCTGCAGCATCTGCTGCAGCGCTAGGGCGAATCCGGTGATTCAAGTGGGCGGCGGCGATACTAAATCCAAGCTGGGGACCAAGGCGACTGAGGAGATGCAGCAACGCAGTGGAGTCAGCTCCGCCAGATAGCGCAACCAACACGCGGGTGCATGCCGGGATCAGCTGTTCATCTTCGATGCTTTGTCTGACTATATTTTCCATCAGCGTAGTTCTGCCTTGAATCAAGAGCCCCAAAACGAGGCGCAGCAATAAAAGAGCGGGGAGAGGGGTACCCTGGATATAAAAAAGGCCCCCCCGGAATGGAGAGGCCTCTTTTAAATGGTGGCGGTGCAGAGATTCGAACTCCGGACACTGCGGATATGAGCCGCATGCTCTAACCAACTGAGCTACACCGCCGTAATCTATTAATACTGCACAAGGTGCTAAGCAAGTACTACCCTTGCATGCCCCAGGCACTATCATTTCACGCCATGTTTAAGCTTCACTATTTGAAGGTCTACACATAACTGGCGTTATGTTTTTTGGTAGCGGGGGAAGGATTTGAACCTCCGACCTTCGGGTTATGAGCCCGACGAGCTACCAAGCTGCTCCACCCCGCGTCAAAGCGAAGCGCAATGTACTTTTTCCCCGTCACTAAGTCAAGACAAAAAAACACCTTCCTGAGCATATTTGTCAGATCTCGGAATGTTTTTTGACAAAACCCTCAATACCGGCCCTCTCTTTCATCTTTTGCTTGAGCATATCCGCCTCGGCACGCTCAGTCACAGGCCCAGCAAGAACGCGAAACCACTGCCCTTTGTCTGCAAGGTCAACCTGACGCACATAAACGGGGAAATCGGCCTTGAGTTTTTGCGCCAGGTGCTGCGCATCCACATCGCGGCGAAAAGATGCTAACTGCACGACATAAGCTCCCCCCTTCCCCCCTTTAGGCGTAGCTTCCAGAGGAGGTGGAGTTGCCCCACCCACAGCACTTTTCCCGGATCTATCCTGCAGTGCTGCAGATGCTGAAACCGCATTGGCGGCAGGGATTGAAGCTTTAGACCCCACTACATCTGCAGCAAAATCGGCGCTAACTTCAGACTTCTTGCGCAAGTTAATCCCACTTCCCAGCGGGGTTTCCCGTGTAACAGGTTTTTCGATCAGTGCATCCTCTACCGCGGCAGCGACTCTCTCGGCAACAACTTCTCTGGCTGCTGCTTCCATACTTTCAGCCTGAACCGCAGCTTCTCTCTCCACCGTGCCCCCTAACCCAAGCTTTGTAGGAGCCCTCTGAGCTGTTGCTTTGAGCACCTGATTCTCTTCAGGCTGCGCAGCAGGGCTTACTCGCACGGTGGCAGGAACAGCAGCAGGCGCATCTGCCGAAGTGGCGTTTACGAGTTTATCTTTTGCATCTAATGGCTTCGAGCCCGAACCGCCCACCAGCACACCGAGGGCGAAACAGGCCAAGCACAGAAGCAGCACCATGAATGTCAGCACCATTGATTTTCGTCGCCCGGAAGTGCGTGGAGCGCGCTTATATTCTGCCTGAGCCATAACCATTCCCCCTCTTATCTCCGCACAGAATCACATCTGCTCCGGAGCACTCACTCCCAGCACCCGCAACGCATTAACCAGTACAATTTTAACTGCATTAACCAGATAAAGGCGCGCCTGTGTCAGTGCTGGACTCTCGACAATTACACGCTGCTGATTATAGTAGCTGTGGAACTTTGCTGCAAGTTCCTGCAGGTAAAAGGTTATACGATGGGGTTCATAATGCAACGCAGCCGCTTCGATGATCTGCGGATAGCGGTGCAACAATTTTGCCAGCACCAACTCTTCTTCTAGGATCAGCAAAGAGAGATCTACATCCTGTCCACAGGGCAGCGCGATCCCTTCCTCTGCAGCTTTGCGATTTATACTACAAACACGCGCATGGGCGTACTGGACGTAGAAAACAGGATTCTCGTTGTTCTTTTGCTTGGCAAGCTCTAGATCAAAGTCTAGCTGACTGTCGGAACGACGCATAAGAAAGAAAAAACGGCAGGCATCTTTACCCACCTCATCCAGCACCTCGCGCAAGGTCACAAAGGTTCCCGCGCGCGTACTCATCGCCACTGGCTCTGAACCCCGCAACAGATTCACCAGTTGGACCAGAATAATCTGTAGCCGACTGGGCTCCTCCCCAAGGGCGGCTAGCATAGCTTTCATGCGCGGCACGTAGCCATGATGATCTGCGCCCCAGACGTCGATAACGGTATCAAAACCACGCGCATATTTCTCCTGATGGTAAGCGACATCGGAAGCAAAGTAGGTAGTTGCACCGTTGGCGCGTACCAGCACTCGATCTTTGTCATCTCCAAAGTCCGTAGTCCGCAACCACAGGGCGCCCCCTTCAGTGTACGTATGCCCTCTATCGCTCAGAATTTTAATTCCACTACTGACTAGATCGCGGTCGTACAGACTTTGTTCACTGTACCAGTTGTCGAAACAGACGCCGAAACTGCGCAGGTCTTGATCGATGCCGGTGCGTATCTCCTCTCCTCCGGAGCGGGCACAGTAACGCACGGCCTCCTGCACGTTTTGATGCAGCAACGCCTCGCCCTTTTCCACCATGATTTCGCGGGCGATAGCGATAACATAATCTCCTTGATAGCAATCGGACGGAAACTCAACCTCTTGACCCTGCAGTTCAAGGTAGCGCAGGTAGATAGAGCGCCCAAGCGTGTCCATCTGATTGCCGGCATCATTGATATAGTACTCACGCTGTACCACATACCCAGCTTCGTGCAAAACAGAGGCAACAGCGTCCCCAGTGGCGGCACCACGTCCGTGCCCAATGTGCAACGGCCCGGTCGGATTAGCGCTAACGAACTCAACCTGTACCTTCTTCCCTGCCCCGATAGAGCACGCACCGTAGCGTTCCCCTTGACGGTAAACCGATTCAAGGATGGCAAACCAGCTAGATGAGGTCAAAAAGAAGTTGATAAAGCCCGGCCCAGCAATCTCGACCCTGCTCCACATGGTTGGTGCGGAATTTAACTGCTCCACTAGAATCTCAGCAATTTTTCGCGGGGCCATCTTCTCTGGCTTAGCCAACATCATGGCTAGATTAACGGCAAAGTCCCCGTGTTCCGCATGGTTGGGAATCTCTACGGCAAAATCGGGAAAAGCTCCACCTTTAAGGGTGCTTGCGGCATAACATGCCTGCAGAGCCTGGGTAACAGCTTGTTTAAGTGCTTCGTTCATTCTACAAAATATCCTCATACACTAAAAAGACAGTAAAGCCATAGGATCACGCTCATTCGATACTAATAAACACCAAGATTAAGCGGCAAAACAGGACAAAAAAAGGGATCTCTATGATCCCCGATTTGCGCCCTAACGTGTCTTACCTTAATCTGCGTAGTTTATAGCGTTTTTGCGCAACAATCAACGCTGCGTTTCTTTAAATTGATAAACCGTCTCACCCTCGCGCACCAAACTGAGGGTTCCGCGCGCTACCTGTTCTATATAACTATCGTCGTGCTGCAAAGCGTATAACTCCGCTTCTAGGCGCTCATTTTTCCGTACAATCTCTTTCTTGTCCGCCACAAGCTCGGACTTATACTCGATCACCTCAAATAATTTAAGCATCCCGTTGTCTCCGAAGGCAGAGAACGCCAGAAAACTCAGCCCCAGAACAGCCAAAACCACTGATCTGCGCGGAGTTCTATCAGTTGAATCTTTCCGATTTTGTTTTTTTACCCCGCTGTGTACCTCTGACATTTGTGGTGTGACCCTTTACCTTGTTTAAAGTTACACACAGCTTACCTAACTGCGCGGACAACTCAAACTTCTTATCTTTTAGGTGGAAACTTTGGACACTAATACTTTCAGGCGCAACACAATATTGATTCAATGCTAAGAGCTATGAACTCTAGCCCACGGCGGCAACATTGCGCGTCAACAACTCCCTTCCTGGTCGCTAGGCAGGTGGACTTTTCATTGTGTAGCTAGGATAATAAAACTGTGCTAAAGTTGCACGTGTTTTTCAGAATATGAAAACATAGCATAACCGTGAAGGTTAATGTGTATCAAATCCTCAACAATTGCGCAAAGAAGCTACAAGCTAAATTTGGCCATCCACCGGCCTGAACGTTGAATGTCATTTTGTTAATTTCAACAGCGTCCTCAAGAACAGCGACTCCCATAAACCTTGCAATAGCTGACGCTAAGCATTTTCAACATATCTGACATTTCCACCCTTCCATAAGCGATACAGGTCAGAACATGGGTCACAGCGCCAATCCTACCACGTACAACAATACCCGCATAAAATTCGATAGCATCACCCCATCGCGTTATGTTGTAATCATGCACAATGATGATTACACTACTATGGAATTTGTGGTTACGATGCTTGAGAATGTATTTCACAAATCCAACACGGAAGCCACACATATAATGTTGGATATTCACACTAAAGGACAGGCTGCGTGCGGCAATTATCCGTTTGAGATAGCGGAAACAAAGGTTGAAGCGGTGCATCGCATGGCGAAGAAAGCCGGTTACCCACTACGTTGCAGCATTCAGCCCGGATAAACAGCACCCCCTACAAAATCAAGGGAATGGAAACGAATTGACTTTCAGCAATGAAGTACAGGTGATTTTTTCACTGGCAGTGCAGGAAGCGCAGAAACGCCAGCACGAGTATCTGACGACTGAGCATCTGCTCTTTGCCATGCTGTTCAGTGATGAAGCGCAGCGTCTACTCCACAGTTGCGGCGCAGACGTGGATGAGCTGCGCCAATCGATAAGCACCTATCTAACCAGCGAAGTTGAGAGCATCCCAGCCAAGGTTGATAACTATGTGCCGCAGCAATCCATCTCTATCCAGCGCATTCTACAGCACACCGTGACACACTGTGCCGCTGCGGGGCGCAACGAAGTGCAGATTGGTGACATCCTCGCCGGCATAACCAACGAGAAAAAAAGTTACGCGACCCAACTTCTTAATGCGCACGGCATACAACGACTCGATATCCTTCAAGTTATATCCCACGGTGGGTCCGCTGCCTCGACCTCGGCAGAACCTGAAGCGGGCGCCGACACCGCAAGCGCTGCAAAGACAAAAAACAACACGAGTGCGTTGGAAAGCTTCACCATCGACCTGCGCGCCAGAGCCCAGAAGGAAGATATCGACCCCTTAATCGGGCGTACAGCTGAGTTGGAGCGGATGCTGCAAATCCTATGTCGCCGACGCAAAAACAACCCCATTCTGGTAGGTGAACCCGGCACAGGTAAAACGGCTATCGCTGAAGGATTGGCGGTATTGCTTGAAGATGAGCAGATTCCCGAGATGCTCCATAACGCGCAGATATATGCCTTGGATATGGGCAGCCTTATGGCCGGGACCAAGTACCGGGGCGATTTCGAAGAACGCTTAAAGCAGGTTATCCGTGAACTCGACGAATTGGATCTACCTATCCTGTTCATAGACGAAATCCATACCATCATCGGCGCTGGTGCTACAAGCGGTGGCAGCCTTGATGTCTCCAACATCCTCAAACCGATGTTGGCCGGGGGAAAAATCCGCTGCATTGGGGCTACAACTTATGATGAATATAAACGCCTATTTGACAAAGATCGAGCCCTGTCACGCAGATTTCAGAAGATCGATGTGCATGAACCATCCGTCGAGGAGACCATCCTTATCTTGCAGGGTCTGAAGTCAAAGTACGAGGAGTTTCACGCCGTGACCTTCCCCGCTGCGGTGCTGAGCACCATAGCCGAACTCGCCAAGCGTCATTTGCATCACCGCCATCTACCCGATTCCGCCATCGACCTGCTGGATGAAATTGGTGCTAGGCTCCACACCGGCGCCACAAGGCGCCACAAGGCCACAATTCGTGATGCAGAACAAGTTATTGCCTCCATGGCGCAAATACCCATGCGCTCGGTGGCGCAGGATGATCGCCACAATCTGGCGCGCCTTGAAAGTCGTCTGCAGAAAAAAGTATTCGGCCAAGACGATGCGATAAAACAGGTGGTTCAGGCGGTACTGCGCGCCCGCGCCGGGCTGGGGCATCCAGATCATCCTACGGGTTCCTTTTTATTCGCAGGCCCCACAGGGGTTGGTAAAACCGAGATCGCGAAGCAACTCGCCGCCCAGATGGGGATTGCTTTTCTCCGGTTTGATATGAGCGAATACATGGAAAAACACGCGGTTGCGCGACTGATTGGTGCGCCTCCGGGTTATGTTGGCTATGAGCAGGGAGGATTACTAACAGACGCCCTCAACAAAACCCCTCACTGCGTTTTACTGCTGGATGAAATAGAAAAAGCCCACCCGGATCTTATTAACGTACTGCTCCAGATCATGGATAACGGCACCCTCACCGACAACAACGGCAAAAGTGCTAGCTTCAGGGACTGTATCCTTGTTATGACAAGCAACGCTGGTGCTCGGGAGATGAGCCAAAACCTCATAGGTTTTACTCCCAGCACAGGCAAAAGCCCCGCTGCGGCCCTGTCCAGATTTTTTTCGCCGGAATTTCGCAACCGGTTGGATGCCATTGTCACATTCTCGGCCCTTGAACCAGAGCATGTCAGGCTGGTGGTTGACAAATTTATAGACGAGGTCAAAACGCGCCTGCAGGAGAAAAACATTCGCCTGATGGCGAGCAAAAGCGCGCGTGAATACCTAGCCCGCCATGGATTTGACAGTCATTACGGAGCTCGCCCGTTAAGCCGCCTGATTCAGGAGCAGATCAGCAACCCTCTGGCAAATGCTATTTTGTTCGGGGAGTTGAAACAAGGTGGCAGCGTAAAAATCGGCTGCCGTAATGATACGTTAACCTTCAACTTCGCTGCGGCCGCCAAACAGGGGCAAGAATAAAGCTAAATGCCCATTTTTGCCCTAAGCCGCGAACTCTCTTTTCCGCCCACATATCTGGCGCAGGACAACGGTTTGCTTGCCGTAGGTGGTGACCTCAGCCCTGCCCGTCTACTCTTTGCCTACACCCACGGCATATTCCCATGGAACGACCCGTCAGAACCACTGCTGTGGTGGACTCCGCCACAGCGCTGTGTCTTGTATCCGACCGAAATACACCTGAGCCGCAGCCTAAAAAAAACCCTGCGCCAAAAAACGTACCGTATAACCTTCGATGCAGATTTCAGACAGTGTATGGAACACTGCGCACATACTGGAGAGCGGGAAGGCGGCACTTGGATAAGCCCCGCAATGCTGGATGCCTACACAGTGCTACATTCGCTCGGCTTTGCCCACAGTGTGGAATGCTGGGATGGAGACGAAATGGTAGGAGGGTTGTACGGGATTTCCTTGGGCACCTGCTTTTGCGGCGAGTCCATGTTTCACCGGCGGCGCGATGCATCCAAAGTCGCACTTGCAGCTCTCACTGCGCACCTGCTTCAGCATCACTACAAGGTGATCGACTGCCAGCTACCTACCGCCCACCTGCATTCCCTTGGAGCCCGAAACATAACCCGGAAGCACTTCGAAAAACTGCTCCGTTCTTGCGCAATGGTAAAAGATGGTAGATTTAATCGCGGCACGTTTGGCACAGAGCCGGAGGGCTCTCTCCCAGCCTTATAAAACCAAACGTGGCGTTTAGTGTTATCGCCCCGATCCAGCGTTGGTGTGCACCCTATATATCCACCAATAACACATTCCAACGCACAACCCGCCCCCGACCAAGTTCCCTAGGGTGACACTGAGAAGGTTGTTCTGCCACATGCTCGCCCAATTGAGCTGTTCTAGCAGCGCTGAATCAAGCTCGCACATGCTCTGAACCGTTTCAAGCTGGGCCGCAAATATACCGGCGGGAATAAAATACATATTGGCAATAGCGTGCTCAAACCCGGAGGCGACAAAGGCCATAATTGGAAAAAAGATCGCCAGCACCTTGCCGGCTATATCCTGCGCCGCCATAGCCTGCACTACCGCCAAACACACCAGCCAGTTACACGCCAGCGCTCGATAAAAATAAGCCAGGTTGTGCCCCGACCCCTGTCCCACCTTCGCAACAGCAATCTGTACCGCCTTTACCCCGAATTCTCCGTCGAGTATTCCAGTCTGGCTCGCAATCATCCAGGCTAGGAACACAGCCCCCAACAAATTGCCCAGATAAACCCAACACCAGTTCCGCAACATTTGCCCCAGAGAAATTCTCCGTTCGAGCACTGCCGCACTCATAAGGGTATTACCGGTCCACAGCTCAGAGCCGGGGATAATCACCAGCATTAATCCCAAACTGAAGACAGAGCCAACACAGAACTGCTTCAACCCGATCCAAGCAAAATCTCCGGTAGCGACAATTGTTGCCAGATGGGCCGCAAAACCTATATACGCCCCCGCTAAAAACCCAAGCAGCAGTGTTACCTGTACCGAATAGCGTACTTTTGCGTGTCCCCACGAAACAACTTGCTCCGCCAGTTCCGCCGGGGTGAGAAAGTTTTTCATGTCAAAAGTTATTCTTCTTATATCTGGAGTTGTGCAGCGCCTGCTCACGCATCAAGCGTTTAACCTCAGCCGCACTGAGTATCCCCTGCTCGACAAAATATTGCGCAAAGGGCTGTTGGCAACTCCGCTGATAACGCAGCAGAACCTGAACCTGAAACGGGGTAAGATAGCCATAGTGCACTGCCCGAGCGCCGAAGCGTCCCCTGAAGGCTCCCTGGCGGTTAAGAATCTGGATATCGCTTCCGTTAAGCCAACCCCAGCGTACGGCTAAATCCCCAATTACGGGGCGTTGACGCCGTTGCCACACCAAAGCCTCTATCATCTCAGCGTAGGTAATAACCCCCCGGTGGTATAGGTATAACCCCGTCTCAAGATAGCGCTCTGGCAGGGAAATACTATCGGCAGTGTCGGTGGAGGGTTCTTCAGGCTGTTGCTCGGTAGGATTGTGGCTAAAGGGTGCATCTTGATCGGCTGGGGTCCACAGGCGCTTATGTTCACTGGTACTAAATCGATCCAACAATTTATACGCTTCGTTGACTTCACGAAACAGTTCAGTCTGGCGTTCATATTCATCTGCCGCCGCGGCAGCATGCAAATCAGGGTGAACCTGCTTGGCTTTTTGTCTGAAGGCTGACTTTATTCCGCACGGTTGCACATAGAACAAGAAGTCACGACTGAGCTGCACTTCGGTGCCAAATAAAACCCGACAGGCATCCAACAGTTCATTTTCAGCAAAAAGAGGCATATCTATTACCGTATATAAGAGGTGATGTGCGAAGCAGCCGAAACATTAATATGTTTAAAAAGCTGGTCGCGCTAATTTCGTCCTGGGATAGATCCGATACCGCGGTCACCACGATTGTCATCATCTCCAATCCCCAGACTGCCACCGATTTTTGCTACACGGCCAGCTCCAGTCAAAGCAAAACTAAGCATCACTTCATGGCTGTCAAGCGTATCTCGATAGCTGACGAAGAAGCTCCAACACTGCTCCCGATATTCAAGATGTAATATGTTTTCCAGGCGTTTCGACTCCAGCAGATCAAGGCGTTTTTCGTATATCAGATATATTGGCTTGAGCAGATCAAACTCAATCTTTGCCGCAGCGTATTGAGATATATCACGGCTATAGCGATATTCAAGCGCAAGACTCCGTTCCGGGGCGGCAACGTATACGGTGCGGGCATTAAATCTTTCAAGCTCATTCTGGTGAGGATTATAGACCGAGTCTAGGCTTATGCTCCAAGAGGAGAATGGGCGCAGGATCAACTCTGCATTAATATTGGAGAAACGATCGTAATCATAGCGCTCTTCACGCCCCCTGCGGCTCACCCATATATCATACTCCTGCCCAAGTTTTAAATAAACCAGCTCACGGTATGTTGGGGTGCCGCCATTATTTTCGAATTTCCCAGTCAGCCTATTTACAAGGGCATATTCTACCTTGTTCGCGTGTTCAATCCGGTCATCTCTGTCAAAATAAGGCAAATAATCCTGGTTTTTTCTGGGGGTATAAAAATAGGCTATTTCCGGCTCAATACTATGCTGAATTTTAGTCAACCCCGTATCCGCAAGCACAAACTCACGCGCAACTCTGGTTCCAAACCTAGAGGAAAATTCCCAATTTCCCGCTTGTTCGTAACCATCTTCCTCGTTGGTGTATCTGTCTGCTGAAGTCTGGTATATGCGCTGACGATAGCCTACCTCGGACTCCAACTCAAATATCCCCAAGGGATTAAAGAAGGCCGCTAAAGAAGGGCGGAGATTAAATCTAGTCCCTGTCAGTCCTTTGCGCCGCCATAGGTATGTCCCCTCTGAATCAAATTTTGCGTACAGAAAGGTATCTGCGATGCGGGTACGCACATAGTTGAGTTGCACTTCTGGCAAGCGCTGCAAGGTTTTGTCGTTGTCTGAGCCCTCTTCTAGATCCTTGGTGTAAAGAACCCGTGAGGTCAACGCTACGTTGTCCCAAGTCTTGTTTAAAGCCAGCGAGGATTTCGCTTCATCCTTATCATATTCCTCAGCCACAGTGCCAAAGTCTTCAAAATAGTCACGCTCGCTTACGTACTCAGAATCCACACTTAAACGCACAGCACCTGGTAGGGTTCCAAGATGTTCCCAGCGCCATGCGTAGCGGTCGCTCAGGTCATCGTAATTGGAGGAACCGTAGGTGGACACGTAGTATAGATTGGCAACTCCGGCATTATCCTGCCCGAATATATAGCGATATTCTAGCCCTGAACCAATGCCCATATCGGAAAAATGGTCGAGATACAGGGTCGCGTCCTGATTTATACCCAGCACCTGATAATAGGCCAGAGACAACTGCACACCACGCTTGCTAGAATATCCTGCCATAGGCAGCAGAAAACCGGAGCTGCGCTTGGTCCTTACGGGGTAGGTTATATAGGGCAGATACAGAATCGGCAGATCTTTAAGGTAAAATTTGACATGGTGCGCCTGGGCAAAGCCTTCTTGGGTTACTTTAAGATCGCGCGCACCAAACTTCCATGCGGGAACCCGCCCCTGGCATGTAGTGAAAAATCCGTTTTCAATCCGGTAGCGTTCATCTGAGAGTTTCTCTATCTCGCTGCCGCTGAGGCGAAAATCATAGGCGGAGATAAAACCGCCACCGTTGTACACGACCCCAGTGGCGGTATTCATATTAACCTGCATCTGTTCGCCGTACATATAACCGTCCGGATCGCTCAAAAACACATGCCCAGAGGCATCGGTGTCACCCACACTAGGATCATACTGGACAGAATCTGCCTGCAGTTCTGTACTCTTCTGCACGATGTGCACATTGCCTGCTGCAGTGTACATACCCGAAGCGGCATCACGTTCAAGCTTATCCGCCTGCAATGACACCGGGGTAGAATCGTCGTAACCTGAGGCACAAGCCTGTGTGCGCCAACTGGTAGCAGCAGGATTACACAGCCAGAGCAGAAACACCACGTACACGAATAGCGTATATTTCAGTACGGGCATCAAGTTCCCCACACATAGGCATTTAACGTTCGACGCGCCTGCGCCACTAAAAACAGCGACCCAGCCACCAAGACTATCTCATCAGCGCGGCAACGCTTAACCGCGCACAGCAAAGCCTGTTCGATACTGCTAAACGCTTCAGCTTCGAGATGGTGGCTCTGCGCAATCTTTACGAGTTCGGTGGGCGACCAAGCCTCTTCCACCGGGGGGGCAACTGCATAAAATTTTCCGGTGCGTTCGCGTAGCAGCGCCACCATATGATCTGCCGCCTTATCGTGCTTGAAGCCGCCGATCCAATGCACCGATTGCACCTCAAGCTCTTCCAGGTAGTGGAGCAAAGCGGTCATCCCCGCTTCATTATGCGCTCCGTCGAGCAAAACCCGCCCTGGCAGCGCAACAGAATTTGGGGGACCCAGCCATTCAAGCCGCCCAGGCCAACGCGTCTGCGCAGCGGCAGCAGCCACCTCTGTTGGCACGACATGCATCCCGCAACGCTCCATCAGCTCCACCGCCATGAGCGCAACCGCCAGATTTTCTCCCTGATGGCGCCCAGGGAGGGCAGAACGCATCTCCGGCCAGACCCGCTGCGGTGTCATTATGTTAAATCTAAGGCCCGTAACCACATCACCCGAAACTTGCGCCACCTGATAATCTGTCGCGTAACGATAGCAGGGTGCATTTCGCTGGCTGGCTATAGCCTGCAGTTGCGCTTCAATTCCCCGCTCCTGCGGCGCTAGCACCACCGGAACCCCCTCCTTGATGATGCCACCTTTTTCAGCGGCTATATCGGCTAGGGTGTTCCCTAGATAGGCGGCATGGTCGTAACCAATCGCGGTGATGATGCTCAACGCGGGGCGGACGACATTGGTAGCATCTAGGCGTCCACCCATTCCTGTTTCAAGCACAACAAGATCAACCTTCTGGCGCGCAAAATACAACATTGCCATGGCGGTGGTAAATTCAAAAAAGGTTGGCTGCATGCCTGCTGCTGCGGTTCGCAACTCTGCAGTAAGATAAGCTACGGTCGCCGTAGAGATGAGCACATCCCCTATACGGATACGTTCGTTGAAGCATTCCAGGTGTGGAGAGGTATATACTCCGACACGGTATCCACAGGCAGTGTAGATCTGCCCGAGGAAGGAACATACGGAGCCTTTGCCATTGGTTCCTGCTACATGAATTATAGGATAGCTCTTGTGGGGGTCGCCCACTCGCTGTAGCAAGGTGTGTATATTGTCCAGCCCGAGTTTAATCCCAAACATCCCCAGGCTGTTCAGATAATCCAAAGCAGCATCATTACTCATGCATGCACGCCACTCAGGCCGACATGAAGATGCGTAGCACCTGAGCAAGGCGCTCTTTCATCTCCTCACGGCGCACAATCATATCCACCATGCCATGCTCGAGCAGGTACTCAGAACGTTGGAATCCGTGGGGGAGTTTTTGCCGAATGGTCTGTTCAATAACGCGTGGCCCGGCAAACCCTATAAGCGCACGAGGTTCGGTCATATTGATATCGCCGAGCATGGCAAAACTTGCAGTTACGCCACCAGTAGTAGGGTCGGTTAGGACGGAAATGAACGGGATTCCGGCTTCTTTGAGTTTTGCTAGTGCTGCGCAGGTCTTGGCCATTTGCATCAACGACAGGATACTCTCCTGCATGCGTGCTCCACCAGAACAGGAAAATATGATTACCGGTATCCTGTTTTCCAGCCCTTTCTCGATGGCGCGGGTTATTTTTTCCCCAACTACAGAGCCCATACTGCCGCCCATGAAGCTGAAATCAAACACCGACACCACCACGGGAAGTCCTTCGATACTCCCCTCACCGCAGATAACGGCGTCGCCACCGCCGGACTTAGCCAGCGCGGTTTTGATTCGATCTTTATATTTTTTACTGTCTTTGAAGTCGAGAAAATCCGTTGACTCAATATCGGCATCCATCTCCACAAAGGATTCCTTGTCCAACACTAGGTTGATACGGGCACGGGCACTGATGCGGAAATGATAATCGCACTTGGGGCACACATTGAGATTACGTTCTATCTCCTTCGCGTAGATAATCTCAGCGCAGTTTTGACATTTGACCCACAGGCCCTCTGGCATTTTTACTGTTCTCTTCTCTACCGCTGTTATCGGTGCCTTTGTTTTTTTAAACCACGCCATGACGCATCCTCACTATATAAATAAAATATGGGTTAAATATTGTTTTGGTGATTTTCAGCTTGCCGTATCCCCTGCTTGAGTTCTTGCATAAATGCACTGACTCGCGGCAGTAGCTCTGGGGTGCCAGTATTTTCATGAATGATTTTTACCAGCGCGCTGCCAACTATTACGGCGTCGGCAAATGTTGCCACTTCGCGTGCATCGGCGACGGTGGCTACACCAAAGCCAACCGCAACGGGGATAGGGCTGATGCTACGCACCCGATTGACCATCTGTGCTATGGATCCAGTATCTATGGCTGTGGTTCCCGTAACTCCAGTTATAGAGACGTAATACACAAAGCCTTTAGCATTACTCAGCATCTGCGCAGCACGCGCCTCTGGCGTTGTAGGAGCGATCAAGGTGATGGCATGGACAGAATGTGGTTCGAGGTATTGCTTGACCTCGCTCTGGTGCTCAAACGGTACGTCGACGAGCAAAACTCCATCAACCCCAGCCTGCGCGGCGCGGGCGGCAAACCGTTCCACCCCGTATACAAAAACAGGGTTGTAATACCCCATCAAAACCACAGGGGTGTCTGGATCTCGACCGAGAGCTTCTTGACTGTCTGATCCCTGCCTGAAACGTTCCACCATATCCAGCACTTTGTCTAGGGTGGCTCCCGCATTCAAAGCGCGTTGCGATGCCGCCTGAATAGTCGGGCCATCCGCAGCCGGATCAGAAAAAGGGGTTCCCAGTTCAATGGCATCCGCCCCAGCCGCCACCAGTGCATGCATGATTTCAAGGGTGGTATCAATATCTGGATCGCCTGCAGTTATAAACGGAATCAAGCCGACCCGACCCTGCTGCCGGAGTTTATCAAACGTTGTTTCAATGCGTCCCATATTTACCCTGCCTGCTATGCTTCCACGCCCTGTGCAATACAGCAGCGCCATAGCAACATTCTAGCCGAAGCTATCTCAATAGAAAGGTTGACGCACAAGTCTAATGTATTGCCTGCGTAGCTTTCAACCGCTTTTTTATTTTAACGCAAAAAGCCCCTCTACCTGACAGCAGAAACGACATAAGACGCCCACATATCATTCATCTGAATGGATCAATTCGTGTACTCTGGAGGTAAGGTCAAGAAACATCGGGGCTGTTATACGCCCAGTCTGAACGTTGTAGCGACTAGTGTGGTAGCAAGGGACAAGCCACTGAGATGCGCCGATAAGATATGCTTCACCATGCACGAACGGATAATCGGCCAGACGCTGCACCAATCCCAGTTCTTTAAAAAAGTGCAACAGGCTAGTAAATGCATCTCTGCCAAGGGCGACAATCACCTTCACTTCCTTAAGAGCGCTCCATTCCTGCCTTAACCATGACCTACAGGCAGCAAACTCAGCCGCAATGGGCTTATTGCCTGGCGGCAGACATTTAACCGCGTTGCTGATATACAGATTGTGCAGTTCAAGTCCATCATCAGCGGCTATCTCAGCGCCCACAGCGGAACAAAATCCGGCCTGATGCAACAGCGGGTACATAAAATCTCCAGCGCCGTCGCCGGTAAAAGGGCGTCCAGTACGGTTGGCTCCATGCGCACCGGGTGCAAGCCCTACAAGCCACACCTGCGCATCAGAGGGTCCGAAGCCAGGAACCGGTCGATTCCAGTAATCTTGCGAGCTGAAGCCTTTTTTCGGCTTCAACTGCGCCATGAATTGATGCAGACGCTCACAGCGTGTGCATGCGCTCAAACCTGGCAGCATCTGCGTTGCTATCATTTACTTGAATCTTTGCCCGGGTCCTTGGTTACGCTTTTTCTGCGCCGACTGGGGGCTGGTTTATTTCTACCGCTAGCTCCTCTACCTTTTGCGTCTTTGGATTTGATACCCATCCCTTTTTTGCCTTGTAGGCTCGGAGCAGGGCGCCTTTTTAGCGGCTTTGGGCGTTTGAATTCCCAGCAAAACATATCGTCTGGTGGGACATCATGAGGGATTTTATTCCCAATACAGTCCTCAATGGCAGGCAGATTGTACACAAGTTCTTCATCAGCAAACATAATCGCCAGCCCCGTTGCCCCAGCGCGGGCGGTGCGCCCGATGCGGTGCACATAGTCTTCAGGGTCTTGGGGCACATCATAATTAACCACATGGGTTACATCATCAATGTGAATGCCGCGCGATGCCACATCTGTAGCTACAAGGATATCCACCCCGCCGTCCTTAAAATCTTGCAGTATCCGCATACGTTTGGGCTGTGACAGGTCGCCGGAAATAAGCGCCGCCTTGTGCCCATTTTCTTTGAGGACACCGGTAACATATTCAGTCTCACGCTTGGTGTTGGCAAATATCATAACCTTGCCTCCAGCCATCTGCGCTTTGAGTAGTCCCAGCAACAGCGGAACTTTTTCTGAACGTCCAACGTGATACACCATCTGCTCGATCGAGGTACTGGCCAAGTGCTCCGGTTCAATCTGAATTTTGACCGGGGAATTCATAAAATCGTAGGCCAACTCCATTACTCTGGGTGAGAGTGTCGCTGAATACAGCATGGTCTGGCGCTGATCGTATGGAGGTAAGCGCCGCAGAATAAAACGCAGATCCTTGATAAAACCCATATCGAACATGCGGTCGGCTTCATCTATAACCAAAATTTCAATCTGGCTGAAATTAAAAACATTCTGTTTGGCGTAATCGATAAGGCGCCCCGGGGTCGCAACAATAACATCCACCCCGGCGGCAAGAGCTTGACGTTGTTTATCGTAGTCCATCCCGCCATACACGGCCTTCATGGTTATGGGGCTATCGGCGGACAGACCTTCAGCATCACTGGCTATTTGCGCTACAAGTTCACGTGTTGGAGCAATTACCAGAGCACGAGGTTGCCGCCCCGTCTTGCTAGAACTACGCATGAGGCGGGTATAGGTGGAGATGATAAACGCTGCCGTTTTACCTGTTCCAGTCTGGGCTTGAGCTGCAATATCCTTACCCTCCAGAGCCAAGGGTATTGCTTGTTCTTGCACTGCGG